>Ga0207691_10006152_pt1 | contig 11606 bp, 10 predicted proteins | sample KBSM13metaG_FD_184327 | JGI IMG/M metagenome (GOLD analysis project Ga0207691, IMG submission 184327) | Miscanthus rhizosphere microbial communities from Kellogg Biological Station, Michigan, USA - KBS M1-3 metaG (SPAdes) (version 2) | ecosystem: Host-associated > Plants > Roots > Rhizosphere >...
GGCGTGAGCCGGCCTCCGCGCGCATTGACGAAAACGGGATCGTTGCCGCGCCCGGGTCCCGGATCCGCGCGGTGGCGCAGGGCGTCTCGTGAGGGCAGGTACTCGCGCAGGGCTTCGGCGGCCGCTTCGCCGAAGGGCACGATTCGCTCGCGGCTCCCCTTCCCGGTGACGCGCAGGAGCCGCGAAGAAAAATCGACGTCCGCAAGATCGAGGCCCGCGGCCTCGGAGACGCGCAGGCCCGTGGCGTAGAGGAGCTCGAAGAGCGCCCGCTCCCGCTCGGGAACGAACGCCTCCTCCTCGTCGGCCGAGAGCAGCCGTTCCGTGTCGCCGAGCGTCATCGCCCTCGGCAGAGTCTTCGGGACCCGCGGCGAGGGCAGCCCGCGCGCCGGGTTCTTCTCGAGGTGGCCTTCGCGGCAGGCCCAGCGGAAGAACGAGCGCAGCGTCGAAAGGTGCCGCGCGAGCGATCGGTTCGCCAGCTGGTCCCGGTGGAGATGCGCCAGATACGACCGCACGGCGAGGGTGTCGACCTTCGGAAGCGGCGTCTTCGCGGCGGGGCTGTTCGCGAACTCCTTCTCCCAGAAGCCCGCAAAGCGCTGGAGGTCCCGGCGGTAGGCCTCGACGGTCCGCGGGGAGTAGCGGCGCTCGTCGGCCACGTAGGAGGCGAAGCCTTCGATCGCCCGAGCCAGCGAAATCACCGTGGCATCAGTTTAGCGCGCCGTTCGGCGCGACTGTGTCGCGGCCGTGGCAAATCGCGTTGTCTGAACACATAATGCCCCGCCATGGAATTGCGTCCGTTTCGCTCGATTCGCTTCTCCCCGCGCGTCATCCGCGAGCGCGGGCTCTCGAACGTGTTCGCGCCGCCCTACGACCAGATCTCGCCGGAGCGGCAGGACCAGCTCTACGGCCGCGCTCCCGAAAACATCGTGCGCGTCACGTATCCGAAGAAGGAGGGCCCGGACCCGTACGCCGAAGCGGCGAAGACGCTTGCGGACTGGCTCGCCGGCGGGATCCTCGAGAAGGAGAAGCGCCCCGCGCTCTGGACCTATCGCCAGACGTTCAAGGAAGGCGGAAAGACCATCGTGCGCGACGCGCTGGTCGGTCTCGTGAAGCTCGAGGAGTACGAACGCGGGACGATCCGGCCGCACGAGCGCACGCTCGCGAAGCCCAAGGAGGACCGCCTCGCGTTGCTCTCGGCAACGAAGGCCGACCTCGAGCTCCTCTTTCTCCTGACGCGCGCCCCCCTGACGGCGGCGCTGTCGACGCGGCGGGCGCCGAACCTCACGGCCACCGACGACGACGGCGTCCGGCACGACGCGTTCCGCATCTCGGACTACGCCGCCCACGTCGAGCTGCAGGGCCTCGTCAAGAACGCGGAATCGATCATCGCGGACGGCCACCACCGCTACGAGACGGCGCTCGCCTTCTCGAAGGACCCCGCCGCCGAGAAGATGCCGGGCGCGAAGTACAAGCTGTGCGCGATCGTCGACATGGAGTCCCCGGGCGTGATCGTCCGGCCGATCCACCGCCTGCTCTCCGGGATGCCGGACTGGCGTCCCGTCAAGACGCTGCACACGGCCCGCGACTACTTCGAGCTTCGCGAGCTCGGTTCGGCCCGCGAGGCCTACGACGCCCTCGAAGCGCACTCGCGCCGCTTTCCCGCGTTCGTGCTCTATGCGCCTCCGGGCAAGCCCGTTCTCATGACGCTCAAGGAGAAGCCCGAATCCCTCCCGTGGCCCGAGGGACGCTCGGAAGCCTGGAAGGCGCTGGACGTCGCCGCTCTCGAAGTCGCGTTCTTCGACAAGCTCCTCGGCATCCGCACCGACGCGATCGCGAAGGGCGAGCGCATCTCCTTCATGTCCGACACCGATGCGGCCATCGCGGCGGTCGATTCCGGCCGCGCCCAGGCGGCGATCCTGATGCGCGCGACGACGGTCTCGGACGTCGACGCCGTGGTCGGAGCGGGAGACCGGCTTCCCCAGAAGTCGACGCACTTCTTTCCCAAGATGTACTCGGGCATCTTCGGGGTCGCGCTCGAGGACGCGGTCTATTAAGACCTGATGGCGCTCGAGGCCGAAAAACGCGCCAAGGAGGCCGAGGAGCACCTGGCCGCAGGCCGGACCGAGGATGCCATCGCCGCCTGTCGCGAGGCGATCGCGATCCAGCCCGACTGCCTCCCGGCGCACGTGTGCATGGCGCATGCGAAGCTGCCGGGCGACGACTTTCTCGCGCATCTCGCCCGGTTCCACGAGACGCTGCGGCCCCGCGTGTATCTCGAGATCGGCGTGGACGTCGGCCGCACCCTCTCGCTCGCGAAGCCCCCGACCCGTGCGATCGGCGTCGATCCCGGAGCCAGGGGCGGGCGCGTGTTCGCGGCGACGACGATGCTCTTCACGCTCGAGAGCAACGTCTTCTTCCAATCCGGAGAAGCCGCGCGGGCGCTCGCGGGCGAGGCGGTCGACCTGGCTTTCGTCGACGGGCTGCATCTGTTCGAGCAGGCCCTGCGCGATTTTCAGAACATCGAGCGCTACGCGAAGCCCGGCACCGTCGCGCTCTTCCACGACTGCCTGCCGCTCACGGCCGAGACCGCGACTCGCCGCCGGGCGACGTCCTTCTGGACCGGCGACGTCTGGAAGATCGCGCCGATCCTCCGCGAGCTGCGTCCCGATCTCACGATCTTCCTGGTACCGACGTATCCGACCGGGCTGCTCGTCGTCACCGGCCTGGATCCGCGCTCCCGCGTGCTCGAGGAGCGGATGGACGCGTTGATCGCGGAGTGGACGCCGAAGCCATGGAGCGACGGCGAAGTATCGGCCGAGCCGCCGGTCCCGCTCGTTCCGAACGACTGGGCGGAGATCAAGGCGCGTGCGCGGCTGGCGCCGCCGGCCTGACCGCCTACTTCTTCGGCGCGAAGCTACTTTTTCGGAGCGAAGCCGCGCACGTCGAACTTCACGAGGCTCTGGATCTGCTCCTGCGTGAGCTTCTTGCCGAACGGCGGCATGTCGTCCTTGCCCTCGGTGATGGCCTCGATCATGGACGAGTCGCTTTCCTCCGCCTGAAACTCGGCGTCGGTGAAATCCCGGGCCTTGAGGTTCTTGCCGCGCGACGTCTGCGCCTTGCCGTCCTCGCCGTGGCACTTCGCGCAGTACTGGAGGAAAGTCTCCGACGGATGTTTCGGCTGGGCATAGAGGACCAGTCCCAGGCACATGATCCCGCCGAACACCAGGGCGCCGAGAATACGGGTCCGACTCATCCTTTTCTCGCTTTCTGCAGGTCCTGGAGCACCGTTTCGGGCTCCCACTGCTCGCCGTAGTAAACGGTCGCCAGCTTTCCGTCGGGATCGACGATCGCGACCGCCTGGGAGTGCACGATCTGGGCCTTGTCGGGGTAGTACAGGACGCCGAAACGCTCCGCCACGCGCGCGACGTCCCGCGGGTCGCCGGTCAGAAACTTCCAGCGCTTCGGGTCCGCGCCGACGTGCGCGGCGTATTCCTTGAGCACCGCCGGCGTATCGTTCTCGGGATCGACCGTGACGCAGAGGAGCGCGCCGAAGTTGTCCTTCTTCAGCCCGGCATCGATCTTCGAGAACCGGGCCACGGTGAGCGGGCAGGCCGTCGCGACGGGACAGCGCGAGTAGACGAACGTCACCGCCACCGGCTGCCCCCGGAACTGCGAGAGCTTGACGCGGGCGCCGGTCTGGTCCGTGAGCGTGAAGTCCGGGATCGTGTCGCCGATCGCGACGCCCTTGTTGGGCTCGGGCTTGATGCCGGAGCCGCCGAACGGCGTTGGCGTGGGCACGAAGCCCTTGGTCAGCACTTCTTCGAGAAAGTAGTTGTCGCCGTCGACGACGAGCCGCGCCTCGATGCGGTCGCCGGGCCGCAGAAACGCGATGACCTTGGGATCGTCCCGGATCGGGAAGGCCATCGTCATCGCGGACATGTAGCCCGGAATCTCCTCGTGCTGCACGGTGACCTGCGCGCGCGCCGGATCGACCTTGGTGACGACGCCCTTGAGGGGATAGCGCTTCGCGTTCGGCCCGACCGTCGGCGCGGCCACGGCCGCGATGGCCGGTTTCGACGGCGCGTTCGCGGGAACCTCCGCTTTGCGGCAGGCGGACATGAGCACGAGCGCGGAGACTGTGGCGACGGCGGTAGCGGCAGACCGTTTCACGGCGCCTTTCCTATCGGATTTCCGGGTCCGTTTTCAAAGGTTAACGAGGCCCAAAGGCTCTTCCAGTCGGCATCGACGCCGGCAGGCGCGGGCGTCATCTCGACCGCTTTGATCAACCAGAAGCCGGGCCGGTCGAGGCGGAGCGTGGCGCGACCGCGGCGGTCCGTGCGGACGCCCGCCTTCACGTTCGCGTCCCCGTGCAGATTGGCCTGGACGAGCGCTCCGGCCAGCGGCTTGCCTTCCAGGAGCAGGACGACCGGCAGATCGCCGCCCGGCCCGAGCGCATACGGGTCTTTCTCCGCCACGAGCTCGAGCGTCAGGCCGATGGCGCGATCCTTTCCGGATTGGCCGCCGCCGGCCTCGATGAGCGCCTTGGCGCAGCGCGAGAAGACCTCGCGCGCCGGCTTGTCCGCCTCGCCCCGCTTCTTGCGCAGCTCGGAAACTTTCTCGAGACCCTCTTCCTTCAGGTACTCCTCGAACTTCGCGGGCTCGATCGTGATCGGCGAGTCGAAGCTGCGGTAGCCCACGATCTGGAGCCCGGGGGACTCCATGCGGACGATTCCGGCCGGCTCGCCGCCGGCGCGGCCCGGAACGTCGCGCTCGCTGCCGGAGGGAGGAACGAGGACGAAGCGCTGGATGAGCTGCGGCACTCGTGGAAACGGCTCCCCTTCGAAGTGGGGTCCCACGAAGAGGCGGACCTCGACGACCGAGCCGACCTCCGGCTGGAAATTCGAAGGCTGGATCCAGAAGTCGTGCGCGGCGAGCCGACTCGCGGCGAGGAACGCCGCGACAAGAACCGCTGCACCCGGGAGCGGCCGCCGGTTCATCCCGCCGCCGCGGGGACCGGGCGCGACGCGATGTAGTCGGCGAGCTTCGCGAGATCGACGTTGCCGCCCGAGAGCACGACCCCGACCTTCCGTCCGCGGAAGTCGGCTTTCCGATGGCGCACGGCCGCCGCGGCGGCCGCGCCGGAGGGCTCGATGAGCACCTTCATCCTCTCCAGCATCCACGTCAGCGTCTCGATCATCTCGGCGTCGGAGACGAGAAGGATGTCCGCCACGTTCTGCTGGACGATCGGAAAGGTGAGTTTGCCCGGCGTCGTCACGCGCAGGCCGTCGGCGATCGTCGGGTTCTGCTTGACCTCGACGCGCGTTCCGGCCCGCAGCGAGCGTCGCGTGTCGTCGGCGGTCTCCGGCTCGGCGCCATAGATCCGAATCTGCGGGCGCATGTGCTTCGCCGCGGTCGCCCAGCCGCCGATGAGCCCGCCTCCCGAAACGCAGACGACGAGCATGTCGAGGTCCGGGACTTCTTCGAGCAGCTCGACCGCTCCGGTCGCCTGCCCGGCCATGACGAGCTCGTCGTCGAAGGGCGGGACGAGGACAGCCTTCCTCTCCCGGGCGATCTCGGCCGCCATGTCGTCGCGGCTCTGGATCTCGCGGTCGTAGAGGACGACCTCCGCCCCGTAACCGCGCGTCGCTTCGACCTTCGACTGGGGCGCGTCCTTCGGCATGACGATGATCGCGCGGACCCCCAGGAGCTTCGAAGCCAGCGCCACGCCCTGGGCGTGGTTGCCCGAGGAAAAAGCGACGACCGCTTCGACCGGTCCCCGCTCGCTCTCGGCCTTGATCTTGTTGTACGCGCCCCGGAACTTGAAGGCGCCGCCGCGCTGCAGGTTCTCGGCCTTGAAATAGACTTCGGCGCCGCACTCCGCGTCGAACTGTTTCGAGTGGAGGACGGGGGTGCGGTGGGCGACGCCCGCGAGGCGGCGACGCGCGGCTTCGATGTCTTCCCAGGTCGGCATGCGGTTCCCCCTACGACAATACGACGGCCGGCGCTGCGGAGATCTGTTCCTTCCACTCCGCGATGGCCGAAAGCGCCCGGTCGACCATCTTCTGGCGGCGCACCTGCTTGTCGCGCACCGGAGAGTGCGACGTGTCCTCGATCAGGCCGAACGTGACGTTCATGGGCTCGAACTTCTCGGACGGCGGCCTCTCCGAGCAGTGGCGGGCCAGCGAACCGATCGCGGTCGTGTACGGGATCGGAACGGGCTCCCGCCCCTCCAGGACCTGCGCGATCGCGAGGCCCACGGCGAGCCCGGTCGCCGCGCTCTCGACATAGCCCTCGACTCCCGTGATCTGGCCGGCGAAATAGAGGCGGGGCTCCCGGCGCATCCGGAAGAAGCGGTCGAGGTGCGCCGGTGCGTGAATGTAGGTGTTGCGGTGGAGCATGCCGTAGCGGGCGAACGCCGCGTTCTCGAGGCCCGGGATCATACGGAAGATCCGTTGCTGCTCCGGGATCTTCAGCTTCGTCTGAAAGCCGACGATGTTGTAGTGCTCCTTCGCGAGATCGTCCTGGCGGAGCTGCACGACCGCCCAGGGGCGCCGGCCGGTCCGCGGGTCCGTCAGGCCCATCGGTTTCATCGGGCCGTGCCGCAGCGTTTCGCGGCCGCGCTGCGCCATGACCTCGATCGGAAGGCAGCCTTCGAAGTAGACGCCCTTCTCGAAATCCTTGATCGGAACCGTCTCGCCCGCGAGGAGCGCGTCGAGAAAGCGCTCGTACTCTTCCCGCGAGAGCGGACAGTTCCAGTAGTCCGCGCCCTCGCCCTTGCCGTAGCGCGAGAGCGCGTACATCTTCGACAGATCGAGCGAGGAGGCCTCGAGGATCGGCGCCATCGAGTCGTAGAAGTAGAGGTCCTCTGTGCCGAGGAGCCCGCCGATCGCGCGGTCGAGCGCCGGCGAAGTCAACGGGCCCGTGGCGATCACGGCGAAGCCCTCCGCGGGGATCGCCGTGACTTCCTCGCGGACGAGCTCGATTTCCGGCTGCGCGGCGATCGCTTCGGTGACGAGTCCGGCGAAGACGTGGCGGTCCATCGCCAGGGCGTCTCCGGCCGGGACGGCGGCCTGCCGCGCGCACCGGATCACGAGCGAGTCGAGAGCCTCCATCTCGCGCTTGATCAGCCCGACGGCGTTGCGCGGATTGTCCGAGCGGAAAGAATTCGAGCAGACGAGCTCGGCGCAGCGATCCGTCTGGTGCGCCGAGGTCGTGACCGTGGGCCGCATCTCGTGGAGGCGGACGCGATGGCCGCGCCGGGCAAGCTGCCAGGCGCACTCCGAGCCGGCCAGGCCCGCGCCGACGATGGTGACGGATTCGCGCACGAGAGGGGATTCTACGGGGAGCCGGGATCCAGCCTCACCAGCCTCCGCCGCCGCCTCCGCCTGAGCTCCCGCCGCCTCCCCCGCCGCCGCCCGAGGACGATGACGACGGCGCCGAGACGCCGGCCGCGAGCGCTCCCGCCGCTACCGCCCAGGTGCCCGAGGCTCCCGCCCCGCCGAACGCGCCCCCGCCGCCGCTCCAGCCGCCGGAGGAGGAGGACGACGACGACGAGGAGGACGAGCCCGAAGACCGCGACCCGCTCCAGGCCGTCGTGCCCGCGGCCGCCGCCGCCCCGTGCGCCCTGAACCACCGGTCGGCTTCGGAAGTCAGCCCGAACGCGACGACGTACGGGAACCACGCGTCGCGCAGCCGCGGCTCGGGCTTCTTCAGCTCCTCGACGAAGTAGGCCCGGGCCGCCGCGAGCTGCTTGCGACGCGCCAGCCGCTTCGGACCGTTGCGCGTGCAGACGACGTTGAAAAGCGACCAGACCGCCGCGAGCCGCAGCAGAAACGTCCCCGTCACGACGAGGACCGCATACGGCGCCGCCTGTTGCACGCCGTACCAGGCCATCCAGACAAGAAGCGCCGGCGCCCATAGAAACGAGAGGGACCACGGGTCGATCGACCGGATGCGGTTCTGGAACGTCCAGGCGCCGATGAGGCCGAGCAGGTAGATGACGCCCGTGATGATCGCGGCGCCGATCACCGTGCCCGGCTCCGTGCGTCCCTGCAGCACCGCGACGACGAAGCAGGCGACGCCGGCGAGGGCCAGCAACAACGCCGGCCACCGCGACGGCTTTGGCGCCGCGTCACCGAAATCCGGCAGGGCCTGGAGCTTCTTTTTCAGGCCGGGCTCGATCCGCGACGCGGGGTTGAAGCCGCGCGAACGGTAGTGCGCCTTGATCGCGTCGGTGTCGGTCTCCTTCCGTCCGCCGAAGAAGAGGCCCTGGATGAGCTCGCGTTCGTAGTCGTCGAATTGCGCCGCCGGCACGAGCAGCCGCATCACGAGCTTCTTGCCCTCGACCTCGGTTTCGATCTTCTTCTCGGCGGAAAGGCGCGCCAGGACCGCCGCGACCTCGGGCGGTCCGACCTTTTCGTCCCACAGAGCGCCCGCCTCTTCGGGAGCGAGCACGAGCAGGTTCCTCTCGAGCCATTCCGTGCCGATCTCGGAGGCCGGAGTCAGCGGCGCGAAGCGGCCGACGGTCTGGTCGCGGCGCCGCCACCGCACGTACGCGAAGACGATCGCGGCCACGAGCGCGCCGAGAAGGCCGCGGCGCAGGCCGGGGCTGGCGAAGGCCGGGCCGGCCGCCGGAGCTCCGGCGCCGGTGTACGCCAGCGGAACGCTGACCGTGAAGTTGGAGCCCGCGGAGAGCGGCCCTCCCTCGTACCGCCCCGGGAAGGCGCCCGCGGGTTTCCAGGCCGGGTCGAGCTCGAGCGTCACCGTCAGCTTGCGGATCGGAAACTCGGCGGCCGGCAGGCCGAAGTTGTGGTCGAGCAGGTAGCCGCCGCTCTGCCGCACGAGCACGTCGCGCAGCGTGTATGCGAGCTCGTAGACGAGGGTGGTCTCCGAGAACTCGGGATCGCCCGGCAGCCGGCTGCGCCAGCGCAACACGTTCTCCGCCGCCCAGTCCCACTCGTCGACGGCGGACAGCCCTCCCCGATTCAGCGGATGCCGGCCGCCCTCCGGATCGATCCGCGTCACCGACTCGAGCGTGACGCTCTGGCCCGGAAAGAGGCGGAAGGTCCGCTCGCCGCCGTTCCAGTCTCCGGAGAAGACCATGGTCTGCGTCTCGACGACGTGAAGCGCGCCTTCGGCATCCAGGCGCGCCCGGACGTCGATCGCGTCCCAGCGCAGGTCGCGGGCCGCCGACACGGACACGGAGGCGAACGCGAAGGCGGCGAGCAGAATCGTCCCGGCGAGAGATCCCCGTCGGCGTGAGTGCATGCCGGAATTGTACGGTCCCCGCGGTGTCGCTTGACCGCGTCCGGACGCACGGCTACCCTCGATCGACTTCTTTCCTGAGTCCATTTCGATGCTCGCGCGCGCCACGTCCGCCGGCTTCGCCGCGCTGCTCCTGTTCGTGGGAGCCTCGCGAGGCCAGTGGCTCTCCCGCTGGGCCGACCAGCCGACGATGACCGGCGACTGGGGCGGCTTGCGCACGCGCTGGAGCGACGCGGGCGTCTCGATCTTCGCGACCTACGGGGTCAACCTCGCCGGCAATCCCGTCGGCGGCCTCGAGCACGACGTGACCTACGTCGACGACCAGTCCTGGGGGGCCGACTTCGACCTCGGCAAGCTCTTCCGGCTCGACGGCACCGCGGTCCGCCTGTCCTTCAACAACCGCGACGGCGTCAACCTCTCGTCCAAGATGGGAGCCCTCTTCGCCGTCCAGCAGCTCTTCGGGGGCGGGGAGATCCCGCGCCTGATGGAGCTCGCCATTTCTCAAGACTTCCTGGGCGGAAAGCTGAACGTGCGCGGCGGCCGCGTCATGGGGGCGTCCGACTTCGCGACGTCGCCGCTGTGGTGCGAGTACATGAACCAGGCCATGTGCGGCAACCTCGGGAACCTCGGCAAGAACATCACCTTTTCGTTCTACCCGGTGGCTTCGTGGGGCGGACGCGTCAAGTGGAAACCCAACGATCGGTTTCTCGTCCAGGCCGGCGTCTTCGAGGCGAACCCCACGCTCGTCAACGACAACGGCTTCGACTGGAGCACTTCCGGGTCCATCGGAACCGTCACGATCGGCGAAGTCTGGTACATGCCCGGCGCCATCCCCGGGTTTCTTCCGGGCCACTACAAGCTCGGCGCGTACTATTCGTCGGCCGACGCACCCGATCTCTACTTCGACGCGGAGGGCCGCTCCTACGTCGAGTCGGGTCAGCCGCCGCTCGAGCACTCGGGACAGAGCGGCGTCTACTTTCTGGCGGACCAGGTCATCTACCGCGAGGCCAGGGAAGGCAACGCGGGCCTGACCGCCCTCGGAGGGATCGCGTTCGCGAGCGAAGCGACGAACACGATGCCGTTCTTCTTCTTTCTCGGATTCCAGTACACCGGCGCCTTCGAGAACCGGCCCGACGACGTTCTCGGCTTCGTCGTCGCGCAGGGCCACATCAGCTCCAATCTCGCGGCCACGCAGAGGCTCCTGGGACAGGTTCCGCAGAACGCCGAGACGCTTTTCGAGCTCAACTACTCCATCCACCTGACGAACTGGTTCGTTTTCGAGCCGAACGTCCAGTACATCTTGACGCCCGGCGGCACCGGGGAAATCCCGAACGCCTTCGTCCTGGGGCTGCAGACGTCGCTGACGTTTTAGGGAGCCGGCGCCGCGCGAGCGCCGACCACGCGGCCGTCGGGGAGCGTGACGGGATCCGTCAGGGTCCGCGCCTCCGCTTCGGGCATCCCCTCGGCGTCCAGGTAGAGCACCGTGCGCTTCCGCGGAGCGATGACCACCGGCACCATGACCGTCCCGACCTGCGCGCCGCGGGCCCGCACCTCGTACAAGCCCGCCCGAAGCGGAACTTCTTCCGGATCCGACTCGACCGACGCGGCGTTGTTGTCGATCTTGGCCAGCACCTGACCGTTCGCGCGGTAGATCACGTAGCCCGTGTGGGGGTAGGAGGGCGCGCTGCGATGCTGGGAAACGGGAAGCGACTCGGAATAGACGACGAGTGTCCCCGTCATCGCCGCATCCTCGCCGGCCGCGGGCAGGACTCTCGCGGCGCCGACCGGGCCCACGGCGGGCAATTGCACCGGCACCTGCGACGCGCAGCGGCAGAGCAGAAGAGCGGCCAGCACCGGCGCAGCCAGAGGACGGCGAGACATGGCGTCTCGATTCTAGGGTCTCAAGGGAGGATCTCGAAGCGCGCGCTCAGCTTCGCGCTCGAGCGATCCAGCGTGTCCTCGACGGTGACCTCGACCGGGCCGGGCGACGCGAACCGTTCCGGCGGAACGGCGGCGGTGAGCAGCCGGCTGTGCCCGAAGGTCGTCTTCAGCGGGTGCCCGTTCCAGAGCACCGTGTCGCTTCGCTTCAAGCCCGTGCCGAGAACGAGGAGCCCCGCCTCTCCCTGCGGCAGCGGCTGAAAGAGCACGCCCGCCCGACACCGGTCGGGAATCAGGGCGCGAAGGGAACGGGCTCGGGCATCGACGCGCGCGATGCGGCCTGCGGGAATCGCCGGAGTCGCCTGCTCCCGGCAGCCTGCGAGCAGCAGAAGAAGTCCGGCGGCGGCGGCCGCGCGCCAGGCGTCAGTCCGCACGGCCGATCCGGACCTCTCCCGGAGCGAGACTCG
>Ga0207691_10006155_pt1 | contig 11604 bp, 2 predicted proteins | sample KBSM13metaG_FD_184327 | JGI IMG/M metagenome (GOLD analysis project Ga0207691, IMG submission 184327) | Miscanthus rhizosphere microbial communities from Kellogg Biological Station, Michigan, USA - KBS M1-3 metaG (SPAdes) (version 2) | ecosystem: Host-associated > Plants > Roots > Rhizosphere >...
ATGGAATAATCAAACGATCGTCGGCGTTTATGCCGAAGAGGAATACGAATGTTGCTGTCAGCGAAACAATATCTATGGTGCTCGGCCGAACGACGGACGAATAGCGCGTCCGGCTTCGATCCGATGCGCAATCGCTTATAGCTCCCCGCCCCGCGGCCGGGAGTTCTTCCCGGCTGCTGAAATTCGCCTTTTTCACCCCCGGGAAGATCCACTCCAAGCCGCCTGTCGCGGGCCTGCTGTTTCGGCGTTCACGCGCGCAAGTCCCCGAAAACGGGGCATTTGCGGCGTATTTGCCCGCCGGCGGTCGAGTACGGACGAAGTCCGCGCGCTGTTAGCTCAGAGGCAGAGCACTCCCCTGATGAGGGAGAGGTCGGAGGTTCGAGGCCTCCACGGCGCATCGAAGGCGCCCCGGCCGCGGGGCACGAACCAGGTTGTCGCACGCGTCGTTGTATCGCCCGATGCACTGGTAGCTCAATCGGATCAGAGCGCCGGTCTACGAAACCGGAGGTTGAAGGTTCGAACCCTTCCCGGTGCATTCGCGTGCGGAGTGGTTGTGTTTAATGGAGTAACGATAGAACAAGCGCACTTGTAGCTCAACAGGTAGAGCCGCCGGCTCTTAACCGGAAGGTTGCAGGTTCGAGTCCTGCCGGGTGCATTGTCGATAGCCGAGGATTGTCATGATCGAGAGAAGGAAACGGTGCCCGCAGAACGCGACGCGCCGGTAGCTCAACGGACCAGAGCAACTCCCTTCTAAGGAGTGGGTTGGGGGTTCGAATCCCTCCCGGTGCGCATGAAGCGCGGCGCGTGACGAAGCGCGCGTCGCCGCCGACGCACCGATAGCTCAACGGCAGAGCCGCCGGCTTTTAACCGGTCGGATGCGGGTTCGAATCCTGCTCGGTGCAGTTCAAGCGACGGAGAGACGCGAGGGGAACGAGTGTGATGCGGTGAATTGGTCCAGTAGCCCAACTCGGCAGAGGCGGCCGGCTCAGAACCGGCCTGTTGCAGGTTCGAATCCTGCCTGGACTACGTGAACGTGTCGAAGGAGTCGTGAACAGTCGGCGTTGCGGTAGCTCAATCGGATCAGAGCGCGGCCCTCCGAAGGCCGAGGTTGAAGGTTCGACCCCTTCCCGCAGCACTGGAGAAAGTCGCAGAAGTGTTGCGGACTTTCGGAACAACGTCGGGCCCGTCGTCTAACGGTAAGACAGCCGGTTTGCACCCGGCGGATGAGGGTTCAACTCCCTCCGGCGTCCACTCGGAAAAGTGCAAAGGCGCTCCGGTAGCCCAACCGGCAGAGGCGCGTGATCGAGAGTCACGGTGGTGCAGGTTCGAATCCTGCCCGGAGCATGAGGGTCGATTCGATTCGCAGGGCACGGCCGCAGTAGCCCAACGGAAGAGGCAGTGGTCTCAAGAACCACCCACGTGCAGGTTCGAATCCTGCCTGCGGCATGCGTGAATGAGAGGGGCGTGTCATGAGTAGCGGCTCGTCATCCAGTAGTAGTTCGTCCGGCTCGTGCAGTGGCTCCGGAATCGGAGCGCCGGAGGGTTAGCCTAACTGGCAAGGCACCCGCCTCGAAAGCGGGCGTGGCCGCTCGCGGCCTTGGGGGTTCGAGTCCCTCACCCTCCTCTTCTGTCGGTCGCGCCATTCGGCGCGGCGGGGGCAGATCCGGAGGGTTGGCAGAGCGGATTATCGCACCGCGGTGCTAACGCGGCGCCCGCCCAAAGGCGGGCCAGAGGTTCGAATCCTCTACCCTCCGCTACGGAAACGGACTTCCCGGCGGTCGTCGGCGAGTCTTTGACAAGTGAATAGCGAGACAGAGACGCCGCCATAGCTCAGACGGACAGAGCGCCCGGTTGTCAACCGGAAGGTCGCGGGTTCGATCCCCGCTGGTGGCGCTGACCGTACGCGAAACGGGCACAAGCGTGGACTTAGCTCAACCGGTAGAGCGGAGGCCTGAAAACCCTCATGTCCTGGTTCGACTCCAGGGGTCCACATTCGGACGAGAGCAGGCGACGCGAGGCAGCAACCGAGGCAAAAACGCGCCGGTGGTTCATTGGCAGAACGCGGCCTTGCCATGGCTGAGGGCCGGGTTCGATTCCCGGCCGGCGCAATGAGTGACGTGTCGAGTGCAAAAGCAGTGATAGCTCAAGCGGGAGAGTGCCGGTCTTCCAAACCGGGTATGCGGGTTCGAGCCCCGCTCACTGCATCGAGCGAAACGAGTGCCGCAGTAGCTCAGCAGGCAGAGCGCCGCTCTCGTAAAGCGGAAGTCGCTGGTTCGATTCCAGCTTGCGGCCCTGACGGTGTGCAAAGCGGAATTCGGGAGCGTAGCTCAAAGGTAGAGCGGAGGCCTCATAAGCCTCAGGCTGTTGGTTCGAGTCCAACCGACTCCCAGTGAGGTCGATTTCGGTCAGGGATAGTTCAATCGGCAGAACGCCCGGCTCTGAACCGGGAGGCTGAAGGTTCGAATCCTTCTCCCTGAGTGTCGTGCCCGGCGCGGATGAGCCGGCGAATGAGCCGTAGTTCAACCGGGAGAACGCCGGTCTTTGAATCCGGAGGCCGTGGTTCGAGTCCACGCGGCTCGGTTGCGAGAGAACAAAATGCAGCAGACTCGGACCCATGTAGCTCAATGGTAGAGCGGGCGGCTGTTAACCGCTCGATGGTGGTTCGAATCCATCCGTGGGTGCTTATGAGCAGGCGGTACTGCGGACAACGTTCCCGTCGTCCAACGGCAAGGATCCCCGGCTTTCAACCGGAAAATGGCGGGTTCAACTCCCCCCGGGAACAGTGAACGAGCAAGTGATCGGCGAGTGTTCAAAACCCATTCAGCGTGTGGCGCAATTTGGCAGCGCACGTGCCTCGGGCGCACGGGGTTGGAGGTTCAAATCCTCCCACGCTGACTTTCAAACCGGTCGCCCCGCCGGGGACGCGGGGATCGGCCGATGCGTAGGTGGCGGAGCGGCAATCGCAGCAGCCTGTAAAGCTGCCGGCCCTTTGGGCCTTCGAAGGTTCGAGTCCTTCCCTGCGCACTGGAACGAGAGAGAGTGTAACCAGAAGAATCTGACCCCGTACGCGCCGGGAGTTCACCAGTGGAGGAACGCTCGGCTCCAAACCGAGAGGCGACAGGTTCGATCCCTGTGCGGCGCGCTGGAGATGTATTCGAAGACGACGTGGCCGAGCGGCAAGGCGCGGGCCTGCAAAGCCCGCTCACGCTGGTTCAAATCCAGCCGTCGTCTCTGTGGCCGTAGCTCAACCGGCAAGAGCACCGGGTTGTGATCCCGGTGGTTGTGAGTTCGAACCTCACCGGTCACCCTTGTCCGCGACTGGCGCGAATCACCCCGGCCCGGGCTCGTCCGTGCCGCGCAGCGAGAGCGTTCCCAGCAGCGTGCCGGGAGCGTCCACCGGCGCCGCCTGAATCTCGTCGGTTCCCACGGCGAACACCGCCGTGCCGATCCGCAGGCTCCTCGAGATCACCGAGTCCGCCGCAATCGCCCCCAGCTTCTCGATCCCCTCTTCCCGACCCACCCGGAACACCTCCAGGCTGAACGGCTTCGGCTGGCCCGGGTCCCCCGTCCCCGCGCCCGAGCCCGTCCACGCATAGCTGAAACGGTAGAGCGGGATCGCGAGCACGTGCTGCTCGGGGAAGTACGACACCGCCAGGTGGTTGTGCTCCGCGTCCGACCAGCCCCAAGGCCCCTCGTCATCCAGCGACTGCGCCGCCAGCCGGACCGGCTTGGCCGGGTCGGAGACGTCGAACAGCGATAGCTGAATCCCCTTCGCCCGGCCCGTCTCGTCCGCGTCGCGGCCGACGCCGAGGAGCAGGCCGTCGCCGAGGGGCTGGAGGTAGGTCGAGAACCCGGGAATCTGCAATTCCCCCGCGACCTTCGGGTGGATCGGGTCGCTGAGGTTGATCGCGAACAACGGATCGGTCCGCCGGAACGTGACGAGGTACGCCATGTTCCCGACGAAGCGCGCCGACTGGATCCGCTCGGTGAGCCCCAGCTTGGTCACACTCCCGACCACTTTCAGCGCGTCACCATCCTGCCGGAGCACGTAGACGCCATTGGAAGTCGCCGGCGGCGGCGGGGGCGGTAAATCGTCCGAATGCACGGCTGGCTCGGTGGCGGTGGTCGCGACGCGCAGGTCGTCACCCTGCTCGTCCATCGAAAACTGGTTGAGCACCGAACCCTCCACCTCCCCGGTCGCCACGAGCGGCACCGCGTCGGGATCGAGGTCAAACTTGAACAGGTTTGTGCCGGAGTGGCCGGTGTCGGTGTCGGAGTCGCCTGCTTCCCAGAACGGGCTGGCCAGGTACAGCGAGTCGGCCGACGCGTACGACGTTCCGGCCCACCCGGCGATGGTCGTGGTGCCCGACGGGCCGGCGGCGTCGTCGCCGACGTTCAGCACGGCCACAGTCTCCATGTTCTGCCCGAACTCCGCCGCCCCGGTCTCCTTCACGTACACGTCCGGCGCCGCGACCAAGGCGCCGGCCGTCGCGGCGCCGCCAGCGACTTTGGCGCTGTACTGCGGCAGCAGCTCGGCCAGAGGGGTGGCGCCCAGACGCTGGCGGTACGACGCCTCCGACTCGTAGACGCTCGTGCCGTCGGGCCCGTCGACCGTCTTGGGCGCCGGGACCCACGTGTCGTTCCGCACGACGACGTAGACCCGGTCGCCGATGGCGCGCGACGTGTCGTAGCTGCCGTCGAGGCTCGTCTCCTCCACGACCTTGGGCGCGGCCGGGTCCGACACGTCGAACACCGTCACCGTCACCTTCGGATCGCCGGGGTCGATGATCGAGGAGCCCGCGATGCCGCCCGTGAAGCGCACGGGCGCTCTCACCCCGCCGAAGCCCGCGTCGAGCCAGGCGTACGACGGGTACGACTGCGTCACGACCGCAAGTCTCCCGCCCACGAGGTACATACCCGTCGGCGTCCCGTCGACCGTCACGCGCGCGGCGACGCTCATCGCGTCTGCGCGGGCGGCGTCGGCGATGACCAGCTGCGTCTGGGGCGGCGCCGGAGAAAGGTAGGTCGAGCCGTCCGGGTTCGGGGCGGGGACAGTCTCGTAGGGCGCGGACCGCAGCGTGTAGATGTATCGCCCGTCGGTTTCCACGAGGTCGGCTTCGTCCACGCCGGCCGACTGGACGTTCGTTTGCGAGAAGCCGTCGCCGACGGCGCCGCCCGCTGCGGTGAGGGACTGGCTCGGGGCGCCACCCGCCCCCGAGTCCAGGGGCATGGGGGCCGTGAAGACAGTCCCGTCCGTACCGGCGCGCCAGCCCCATCCCCATGCGGGCTTGTCGAAGGACCACGCGTACTGCCGCACTGCGGCCTCGACGAGCCACTGGCGGACCGACTCGTCGGTGGGCAGGCGCTTGAGCGTGGCGGCGCTTCCGTCGGCGCCGACGACGTCGCGGCGGTCGCGCGAGGTGAGGTCGACGCCGCCCTGGCGGTGGAGGCGGTCGCGCCCGCGCCCGCCGGAGAGGCGGTCGGCGCCCTCGCCGCCGGTGAGGTCGTCGTTCCCGGGCCCGCCGGCAAGCCGGTCGTCCCCGCCGCCGCCGCTGATGACGTCCGCGCCCAGCCCGCCGATCAGTTCCTCGTCGCCGTCGCCGCCGGCGATGCGGTCGCGCCCGCGTCCGCCGTCGACGTGCACGTCGATCGCCGCGGCGCCGCCGCCGAGTGAAATCGTGACCTCGTCGTTCCCCGGGCCGCCGAGCACGTCGATCCGCTTCACCGAGGAAGCCGGGCGCGTCGCGACGACCTTGCCGCCGATGGCGGCGCGGAGCGTGGCCGCGTCATCGGGGCTGACGTCCACGACGATCTGGTCGGACCCGCGGCCGCCCAGCACCTGCCACGTCCCCTCAGCGACGGGTGCCACGGGGGGCGGCGCGGCGCTGAGCAGGCGCCGCACTTCCAACACGTCGGCCGTGCGATGGTGACGCCACGATGAGAGGGGCAGGCGTTGCGGGACGGGGTGCGGAATTCGCTTCCGGGTTAGCTGACCCTGACGCGGGAGGGGAGACGGTCGCATGTGGGACCTCCGCCGGGGGAGAGTTGAGAGGCCCCGGGCCCCATACTGACGCCGATTGCTACGAACAGATTACAGCGGCGCGGACGGGTTCGGAAGCGGGGCAGCGGGGTCGGACGCGCGGATACCCACTGGGGGGTAGCCAGCGGAGTGAATTGGGGCGGGGGGGTCAAAAAGACTGACGCAGGGCCCGTCGTGCGAACCGCCTTGCGCGAACGCCGCGCGTGCCGGTGGAAATTTCAGGCGGCCCGCACGTCGGGCCCTGCGTAGTCCCTCAGGGAAAGGGGGGTTGTGTAATCGCTTTAAGAGACGCCGCGACGTCGGGGGGTGTTTCATGCGCCGGGAAAAAATTCTGCGTCGGTGTGCGCGGGCACGCACATGGTCACCGAAGGTGACCATGCCGGCGGTCGCGGACCGGTGCTTGAGCGGGGAGAGACCCAGGGGGAAGAAACGTTATCGTGCGGCGCGCCGGCGCGGGCGCCGCAGGAGCGCAAGCGCGCCGCCCACACCGACGACGCAAAACGTCGCGGGCTCGGGCGCGGAGACCGCGAAGTAGTCGAAGTTGCCCGCCGGGACCGTGACGCCCAGGAGGTGCTGGCCGGCGTCGCGCCAGAACGAGGCGTCGTGGTCCATGCGGATCCACTCGCCGTCCTGGTAGCGCCAGAGCTTGAGGATGTTCTCGTTGAGGTGCAGCTCGTGCGCCAGGCCATCGTCGTAGCGGACGACCAGGTCGACGTCGCCGTGCTCCAGCGACCCCGCGTCGAACTTCCACACGCCGATGAACGTGTGGCCGGTGGGGAGCTTGGGGACCTCGGAGTTGTCCTTGCTTAGCAGCGACACCTGCATCAGCCCGGCCTTGGCGACGTCGTGCAGCGTGAGACGGACGCTATTGACCAGGTCGAGCGTGGGGTCGCCGGGGTCCTCGCCCCAGGTGTAGACGGTGGTGCCGGTGCGGACGCGGAAGGCGGGGAGCGTGAGCTTGCCGCGGTTGCGGGCGAACCAGCCGTTGGTGCCGCCGTCGGCGGGATTCTCGATGCCGCTGCCGACGTAGCGGAAGCCGCTGAATTCCAGCTCGCGGTCGGTGCCGTATCCGTCGGCGATCGCCTGGCCGTTGAGCTCGAAGAAGCCGTTCATGGTGACCCGGCCCCACCCGCGGAAGATGCCGACGCCGGACGGGCTGCCGCGGACGACCAGCGAACCGGTGGTGGCGTTGTAGGGCGAGTCGATGGACCCGGTACCGTTGGCGTCGCCCATCAGGAAGACGCCGGTGCCCTGGTCGCCCACCTGGAGGCCACTGGACAGGAGCGTCGAAGGCGCGCCGGTCGGGCTGCGGCCGGGCTTGAAGACCAGTTCGCCGCCCTCGAGGCGGTATTCGCCATAGCTGCCGGGCTCGACGCCGAGGCGGACGTCCTGGGCGACGTTGGTGCCGCCGGTCTGGAGGAACTGGCCGTGCCCGTGGCCGCCGATGACCTGGAGGTCTGCCTCGAGGTGGCCGCCACCCATCCACGCCGACCCGCTGCTTCCGCGGGGGCCGCCGATGGTCATCGTAGGTCCTGCGACTGCGACCTCCGTGCGGGGCGGAACGGGGCCGGGGCCCGCCGCGCCGGCGCCACCAAAGCCCGTGGGAGGCCGCAGTGGGTAGAAGGACCCGCGATCACTGAACGCGACGTCGCCCGCGAACTGGAATTCCGCTCCGCGGCTGATCCGTACGCCGGACGCGCCGATGCCGCCCGAGGAAACCGGCGCCGCCTGCGGGACGCGCGCCGCCGGCGCGATCGCCACCGCCGAATCGGCCGATGCCGGCGCGGGCCTCAGCGTGCCCGGGTTCGCGGGCGAGACCGGGGCCGTCACCGGTTGGTTGGTTGCATATGCTCGATTCGAAATAGTCGAGGACACGACGGAGGACACGACCCGCGCCAGCAGGCGGCCGGCGGTGCCGATCCCCGCGCCGCCCCGGAGCGTTGTCGCGCCGCGGGCAGGGGCGCCTCCGCTGCGCGACACCAGGTCGTCCTGCGCCATCAGCATCACCGTCCGCACCGGGGCGGACGTTGCCGCCGCGTCCAGCGGGTGCCACCCGGCGCCGGATGCGCCGCGCGCGCCGGCGGCGTTCGCCTGCGGCGCGCGGAACGGCGAGCGGAGCGTCGGCAGCTTGAACAAGCCGTCGAACGAAAACGGCAGTTGCAGTTTGAGCTGGTCGAGCGGCAGCACTTTCGCCGCGGCCCCCGCCCCCATCCCGAGCACCGCCGCCACGACGACGCACGCGGCGATCAGTTTCAGCTTGGCGATCATCGCCGCGCCGACCGCGCCGTGCGCCACCGACAGCACGTGCGACGAGATCATCGTCCCGAGCTGTTCCCCCGCCATGAGCTTCGCCGCGGCGTGCGACGTCGCGGCGACCATCCCGTCGCTCACCGCCGACCTCACCGCCAGCGTTAGGCCGGCCGACAGCGACATCCCCAGCTCGACCGGCGACGCGCCACGCTGCGTGAGCCGCTTTGCCAGCATCTGCCGCCCGCGGTGGATGCGCACGCCCAGCGTGCTGGGCTTGCAGCCCAGTTCCGCGGCGATCTGCTCGCGCGTCAGGCCGCCGTAATAGTGCAGGATCATCGGCAGGCGGTACTTCGCCGGGAGCTGGTTCAGTTCCTCGTTGAGGACGACCTTCAACTCCTCGACGTCGATCCCCGCCGAGCCGTTCTCGCTCGTGTGCCCGTTGCTATGGCCGTTGCCGTTGGTGTGTCCGTTGGACGTGGCGTGGTTGGTCTCGCGGACCTCGCGCCGTTTCTTGGACCGGCGCAGGTCGAGTGAGATCCGCCGGGCCACCTTCTGGAGCCACGGCCCGACGTAAGTGATGCCGTTCTTGTCCGTCTTGCACTGGACCGCGAGGGTGAGGAAGACCGCCTGGGTGGCGTCCTCGGCGTCGTGGGCGTTGCGGGTGGTCTTCAGGCAGACGCCGAACACCATCGCCGCGTAGCGGCGCACGATCTCCTCGAACGCCTCCTGCCGGCCGGTGAGCTTGAACTCGGCCAGCAGGTCTCCGGCGTTTCGGTTGGACGAGAGGATGACGCGCCCATTCCCCAAGACCGCCACTCCGCATTAGTCGCCGCCGGGGGCGACCGGGTTTCAAAATCCGCGCGACCAGCCGTTCGTTAGGCAGGTTGCATTACGATCCGTCGGGTCGATCGGGTCCCACGCCGCTGGCGGTGGGTTCGTTTTAACCAGCCGCTTGTGCAGCCGCGGGGCGGCGCTAGGGTGTGCCGCAGCACTTTCCGGTGGGTTTGGGCACTCGCCGGGTGCCCGACCGATGGCTTTCCGTGGGTTCGTTTCCGCGCTCACTTCGCCGCGGCCCGGCGTTGAAACCGGCACAGTTGGCGAAGCCGCCTCATCCGCAAGTCGAGAGCGATCGTATGCATCGGCCGCAGGCGGTCAAGCTTTTTCCGCCGGGCGACGCCTCACGGATGCGTCCGACGCATCAAACCGTGGCCACCGCCGCAGTTACACGCTTGTAGAACGCCGCAAGCCCCTGAGTATTGCCTGCCGCGAATGGACAGCCTTCGCCCCCCGCGATACGATCCGGGGCAATCACGAGTTCCCGTAGCTCAATTGGATAGAGCGTCGGCCTCCGGAGCCGAAGGTTATAGGTTCGAGCCCTATCGGGAACGCTTTTCCAGCCGCTTCGATCTCGGCCGTCAATCGCCCTTCGTTTCGGCCGATGCGCTGTTGAAATCCAGCTTGTAAATCGTCCCCTCGTATCCGACCAGGTACAGCGCCCCCGCCTCGTCACGGCCGAACGAGGCGATGGACTGCGGGGACGTGCACAGCTGCCAGGCTCCAGTAAGTTTGCGCTCAGACTGCCTCATTCCCCACACGCGCTTGGAGTTGTAATCGCCGCAGACGTAGAGGCCATCGAAAGGGGAACGCGGCCCGGCGCCGGACGCACCGGCGCGTTCCCCGTGGTAGACGTAGCCGCCGGTGATGGAGTTGCCGAGCCGGCGGGTGTAGGCGAAGACGGGGAGCGTGAACGTGGCGCCCTCGGGGCGGTGGCGGTTGGAAAAGAGGTCGAAGCCCTCGTAAACGTTCCAGCCGTGGTTCTCGCCCCGGCGGACGATGTCGACTTCCTCGACGCGGTCCTGGCCCACGTCGCCGATCCAGAGGTCGCCGGTGGCGGGGTCGAAGCTGAATCGCCACGGCTCGCGGAAGCCGTACGCCCAGATCTCCGGCCGGGCGCCGGGCCGGTCGCGGAAGGGATTGTCCGCGGGGATCGCGTACGCGTTGCCGCCTTCGGCGTGGTCGACGTCGATGCGGAGCATCTTGCCCAGCGCGAGGCCCATGTTTTGTCCGTGGCCCTCGGGGTCGCCCTGCGGGCCGGTGTCGCCCATGCCGATGTAGAGCATTCCATCCGGACCGAAGTCGATCCCGCCGCCGCTGTGCACGTCGGTCGAGCAGGCGAATTGGATGACCGTGCGCGAGGGCGTGCCCGAGTCGCGGCGCAGGTCCGGCGCCGCCAGCTTCTCCGACACGCGCGCGACCATCCGCCCGCCCTCGAGCACCTCGTGCTGGATGAAGTAGCGGCGGTTGTTGCGGAAGTCGGGATGGAACGCGAGCCCCAGCAGGCCGGTGGCGCCGCCCGGGCGGACTTCGTCGTGGAAATCGCCCCAGAGTGTTTTGGCGGCGCCGCTCTGCGACATTGACAGGAGCCAAACGCGGCCGGTCTCATGCTCGCAGGCGAGGAACGCGCCCGTTTGGCCGGGCACCTGCCCGAACCAGCAGGGGTGATTGAAGCGGTCGGCGACGGCGTGGATCGGAACCAGGCGGACGGGCGATCGAAGCTGCGGGATTTGTTCCGGCATTCCCTGCCGCCCGGCGTCGGCGAGGCCGGGCAGGCGGAGGCTCACCAGGTATCCGACGAGGTCTGCGAACTCCTGCTGTGAGAGGGCGGTCTCCAGCCCTTCGGGCATTAACGATTCGTTCGCGGTCCGGCGGGTTCTCACGTCCGCGACGGAGACGCGCTGGAGTTTCCCATCGGCTGTCATCAGGCCGAGGTGATCGTCGGCCGCTTCTTTGAGCACGCCGACAACGGCGTCGCCGGACTTGGTGGTGACGACGGTGGTGCTGTAGCCCACGGCGATCTGCGCCGAGGGGTTGAGGATCGCGTCGGCCAGTTCGGCGCGGGGGAACTTGTCGCCCGCGGCGCTCAGGTCGGGCCCGGCGCGGCCGGCGGAGCCGTCGGTCGTGTGGCAGCGGCTGCAGCCGACGCGCTGCTCTTCCCGAAATAGCTTGCGCCCGTTGGCGGCGTCGCCGGGATGTGACGAGGCGAAGGCGCGGTACTCGTTCTTCCGCCGGGCGGCGAGGAACTCGGCGCTGACGGTTGCCAGGCCGACGTCGACGCCCTGCCCGCCGGCGGTCTGCCGGCAGTGCACCGCGAGCACGAACGCGGCGCCGGGCGTGAGCACTTTGCGGGCGGCGGGGAGGATGTCGACCGGCTCGTAGTCGCGGATAAATCCCGACAGCCGCGCCGCGAGCACTCCGTCGAAGTAAACCTCAACGTCCTCGTCGTGGAACAGGAACAGTTGCAGCGCCGCGACGTC
>Ga0207691_10006156_pt1 | contig 11603 bp, 8 predicted proteins | sample KBSM13metaG_FD_184327 | JGI IMG/M metagenome (GOLD analysis project Ga0207691, IMG submission 184327) | Miscanthus rhizosphere microbial communities from Kellogg Biological Station, Michigan, USA - KBS M1-3 metaG (SPAdes) (version 2) | ecosystem: Host-associated > Plants > Roots > Rhizosphere >...
CGGAACCATCCGCGGCCGCATCACCGACTCGGATGGCGGCGCTCCTGTCGCCGCCGCTCAGGTGGCGGTCACCGGCACACGGCTCGGCGCCGTCACTCAGCCGAATGGCGATTTCGTCATCCTGAGCGTCCCGTCAGGCCCACAGAGGGTGCACGTCGTCCGTATCGGATACGCTCCAACAGACACTCAAGTCACCGTTCCCGCGTCGGGTGAGGTGCGACTGGACCTCGCGATCACGCGCGCGGCGACGCGCCTCGCGGAAGTCGTGACGACCGCGACCGGCGATCAGGAACGACGCACATTCGGCAACGTCGTCGCGACCATCTCGGCCGATTCGGTCGCGAAGGAAGCGCCCATCACGAACGTCAACGAGATGCTGCAGGGACGCACCTCCGGCGTGCAGGTGATTCAGGGCGCCGGGCAGACTGGTGCATCGTCCTCGATCCGCATCCGCGGTACGAGCTCGCTGTCGCTCACGAACGAGCCGCTCATCGTCATCGACGGCGTGCGCTTCGACAATCAGCAGCTGCCCAACAGCGGCAACGTCAGCACACAGCGGATCAATCGCCTCAACACGCTCGGCACCGAGGACATCGAGTCGATGGACATCATCAAGGGTCCATCGGCTGCAGCGCTGTACGGAACGGCCGCCGCGAACGGCGTCATCGTCATCAAGACGAAACGCGGACAGGTCGGACGAACGAATTGGAGCGTCTTCGGAGAGGGCGGAATCGTTCAGCAGCCGGCTCAGTTCGAACCGAACTACACGAGCTGGGGTCGGTCCCTGAACGCGTCGGGCCAGCCCACCGGCAACCCGATCCAGTGCAAGATCACGTCGTTCGCCGCGAAGCAGTGCATGATCGACAGCCTGACGACGTTCAATCCGCTCATGAACTCACAGACGACGCCGTTCAAGGACCAGACCCGATCGATGGTCGGGTTGCAGTTCTCCGGAGGCTCCGAACGGCTGCGCTATTTCATGTCCGGTGATCACGAGTCGGAGGTCGGGCCGTACGAGATGCCGGCGAGCGAGATCACTCGGCTCACGGAAGAGCGGGGAACGCGCCCGCGTCCGAAACAGATCCACCCGAACCAGCTCAAGTCGAACAACATTCGCGGCAACTTCGGTCTGTCGTTGACGCCAACGCTGACGCTGGATGTATCGAGCGGGTACACGGACCAGCGTCTGTTCACGCCGTTCGACGGCGGGTTCTTTGCCGGACTCACGTTCCAGGCGATCACCGCGCGCGGTGTGCGCGGCACGACGGAAGGCTACCAGCGTGAGCTGCCTGGCGACGTGATGTCGATTCAGCAGGAGCTCCAGGATCAGCGTCTGACGGCGAGCACGTCGCTCAACTGGTCGCCCAAGTCGTGGCTGCAGGGGCGCGCGGTCGTCGGCATCGATCAGGACCATGGGTTCAACTTCCGCGAGCAACTTCGCGGCGAAGGCACTCGCGTCGGCCTGGCATGGGGACCGAACGGCCAGGAAGGCGGCAAGTTCCTCGACCGCTCCAACAGCACCAAATACACGGTCGACCTCGGGGCGACCGGGACGTGGGCAGCCACACCGACGATCTCCTCGCGCACGTCGGTTGGCGCGCAGTGGTTCAAGGACGAGCTGTATCAGTCTCAGGGGCAGGGCTACAACCTGCCACCGGGCGCGTCGACGCCCAACTCCGCCGGATCGCAGGTACGGGCGTTCGAGTTCACGACCGAGAACGCGACCTACGGCGCATTCGTCGAGGAACAGATCGGATGGCGTGACAAGCTGTTCGCAACGGCGGGCGCGCGCATTGACAAGAACAGCGCGTTCGGCCGTGATGTCGGCAACACGGTCTATCCACGTGCCTCGCTCTCGTACGTGATCTCGGAGGAGGAGTGGTGGCCGAGAGTTCCCGGCATGAATCGTCTGCGACTTCGCAGTGCGTACGGCAAGGCCGGCGTCCAGCCGGGCACCGTCGCCGCGATCCAGTACCTCAACGCCGCGACGTATCCGACCGAGAGCGGTGAGGCGCCAGGGCTGCGCCTAACGTCGATCGGTAACCCTGATCTCAAACCCGAAGTGACGACCGAACTGGAGGCCGGCCTCGATGTCGGATTCCTCAATGATCGCGTGAACGTGGAAGCCACGTTCTTCAACAAGGGATCGAAGGACGCGCTGTTCAACCGGCCGCTGCCGCCATCGTACGGCGCCGGCGCGACCAAATGGGAAAACCTCGCGCAGGTCCAGAACCGCGGCTTCGAGGCGAACATCGATGCGACCGTTTATCGCTCGGATCCCATCACGTTCGACCTGCGGCTGAACGGCTCCATCATCAAGAACAAGCTGACCGACGCCGGTGGCGCGCCTCTTCCGACCGCCCCGGGTTCGCGAAACGTCGAAGGCTTTCCGCTGTTCGGTCTCTGGGATCGCAAGCTGATTTCCTACGCCGACGCGAACAACGACGGGATCATCACCGAAAATGAGATCGTCGTCAGCGACACGGCCCTGTACCGGGGTCCCACGCTTCCCGAGCGCCAGGCTGGACTCTCGGGATCACTCGGCTTCTTCAAGAACACGCTTCGTCTCACCACGCTATTCGACTATCGCGGCAACTTCTACAACCAGTGGGGCTACCAGAACCAGCGCTGCGTGTCGAGTGGCAACTGCCGAGCGGTGAACGATCCGACGGCGCCGCTCGCCGATCAGGCAGCGGCGGTGGCCGCGAACAGCCCGAGCAAGCGCACGCAGTGGGGGTTGTTCGTGCGGAACGACTTCGTCCGATTCCGTGAGATGTCGCTCGCGTACACCGTGCCGGAGCGGTTCGTCCGCAACGCGCGCGCTCGGTCCGCCACGCTCGTTGTGAGCGGGCGCAATCTCGGCACGCCATGGACGAAGTATCCGGGCATCGATCCCGAGGCGAACAGCAATGCCGCGAACACCGGCGGTGGCAACAACGACTTCTTCTCACCGCCCGCGCTCCGGTACTGGATCGTGCGCCTCAACCTCGGATTCTGATCATGCGCCCGACCTACTCGAAACTCGGACGACACACACACATGCCACGGATGCATCGATATCTCGCGGGCGTCATGGTCTCCGCCCTTGTCGCGGCCTGCAGCGCCGACAAGCTGACGGAGGTGGAGACGCCGGACCAGATCACGCCGGAGCAGGCGAACTCGGCGCCGGGCGCCGCCGCGCTGCGCACGGCGGCGTTAGGCAACTTCGCGAACTTCTTTGCCGGCGACGTCGCCGGTAACGGCGTCGGTATGAACATCGCCACGGGGCTGCTCGGCGATGAGATGCTCAGCGCGCGCGGCGGGACCGAGCACCTCGACAGCCGCGCCGTCAACGACGCCGTGTTCCCGTCAACCGTATGGACCACGTTCGGACAGGCGAACACGCAGATCATTCGCGCGATCAAGTCGCTCAGCAAGTATGCGACGCCCGGCGCGACGACGACGTCGCAGATCGCGCAGCTCTACATGCTCGAGGGCTTCACGTACGTCATCGCCGGCGAAGGGTACTGCAACGGCATCCCGGTTGGAAACGCGGATGACCAGAACCCGACGACGACGATCATGAGCAACGCCGAGCTGTTCACGCTGGCGATCGCGAAGTTCGACACGGCACTCACCACGGCGGCGGCTACCGACACGAAGGTCCGCAACGCGGCCCTCGTTGGAAAGGGTCGCGCGCTCGTCGATCTCAAGCGATACGCCGAAGCGGCGACCGCCGTCGCTACTGTGCCGACGGACTACGTCTACAACGTCGAGTTCTCGGCCACAACGATCGTCAACGATGTCTACGACTGGATGCTCGCGACACCGAACTTCGGACCGTCGGATAAGGAAGGCGGCAATGGTCTGAACTACGTGACGTCGAAGGACCCGCGCATCAAGGTCGACGCATCGAAGACACGCCCAGGACAGGACGGCACTCCGATCTGGTTGACGCAGATGTATCCGAAGGGCGATTCGCCCGTGCCGCTCGCGACGGGCATCGAGGCCCGGCTCATCGAGGCCGAGAATCTGTTGGCCACCGGTGATGCCGCGGGCTGGCTCGGCAAGTTGAACACGGCGCGCGCGACGCTGTCGGGTCTCACGCCGCTCACCGATCCCGGATCGGCGAACGCGAGAGTGGACCTGCTGTTCCGGGAGCGCGCGTTCTGGATGTACTTCACGTCGCATCGTGTCGGCGACCTTCGGCGCCTCGTGCGGCAGTATTCGCGAGCGCCGAATACCGTCTGGCCGACCGGCACCTACTTCAAGGGCGGCGTGTATGGCAGCGACATGAATCTCCCGCCGTCGCAGGCTGAGAAAAACAACTCCGCGTTCTCGGGGTGCGCGAACCGGGACGCCTGAGCGGGGACGCCTGACGCGCGTAGATATTCGGACGTGCGTTAGGCGGGCGTCTGCTCGACAGTGAGTCGTGGGCGATCGACCGTGGCAGCTCAGGCCGCCACGGTCGATTCGCATCGATGCCGGCACGCGAGCAGCGGTGCGGTGTAGAAACGAGCGACCCTCCACACCGGTGTTTCACTCGATGTCCCCACGACTGTTCCTCGTGACCGCCCTGCTCGCGGCGTGGACCACCAACGCGCGGGCACAGCTTGCGCCGCCGTCCAATTCCCCGGACAGCGCGCACACGTACGGCCAGGTCATTTCCGTGAGTCCGGTGTTCGCGCTGCTCGGCTTCTATACAGGGGAGGTCGAGCGTCGTGTGACGTCCAACGCCACGATCGGGGTCGGTGGGAGCGCGTTCAGTCTCGGGCCGCTCGGCTACAAGTCAGTGGACGGGAAGATCCGCTTCTATCCGGGTGAGCGTGCGCTCGAGGGCTTGAGCGTCGGCGCGTCCGCGGGTCGGATCTGGCTCTCGGCGGACAAGGGTGGGCTGTTCTCCCGTGCGTCTCAGGGCTCGGGCGTCGTGGTCGGAACGGACGCGAGCTACACGTGGCTCAGTGGCAAGCGCCGCAATCTCGCGCTGTCGCTGGGCGGCGGGTTCAAGCGCATTCTTCGCTACGACCGGTACAACGTGTCGAGCGTGCATCTGACCTATCCTACCGCGCGAGCGAGCCTCGGCGTCGCGTTCTGATTCCCGCGGGCGTCCGCGAGCTTCATGGTTTCGTAATGCGTCGATCGATGAATCCTCACGGTCGATTCACGGCTGCCTAACCACGCCGTCACCCCGGATTCATCGACGCATCCCATCCTGTCGAGAGTCGCCGTGCGCTCAGCGCGGCGAGGCCAAACTCTCGACCGTGGAGGATGCATGTTCAGTCGACTTCCCGAATCGAACGCGCCACGCCAGCGTCGCACCGGTGGGCTCGTGGTCAGTACGGCGATGCACGTGGTGCTCATCGCGCTCGCTGTTCGGGCGACGATGCTGACAGCGGCGCCGCGGCCGAAGGTCGACGTCGTCCCGCAGCCGGTGTTCGTGGAGCGAGGACCAGCACGGCCCAAAATGCCGCCGCCTGTTCGGCGCACTCTACCGGCGACGTCCGCGCCGACGGTGCCGGCCATCCCGACGATCGAGCTCCCCGCGCCAGTGATCACCAGCGATGTTCCAATGACGCTCCCTGATGCCGGCGCGATGATTCGGGTGGACGAGGCATTTGGGCGGCCGAGTCGGATCAGTGGCCGCGATTCCGTGGTGGTGGGTGGGGCGCCTAACGGCGCGCCTGGAGAGCCGCTGTCGGAGCGTGTCGTGGACAAGGTGGTCGTCGCGCTTCCGGGGACGGCCACGCCACGCTACCCGTCGATGCTGCAGAGCGCTGGCGTGGAGGGCGATGTGCACGCACAGTTCGTGGTCGACACGCTCGGTCGCGTGGAATCGGGCAGCGTGCGCGTGCTCGATGCGTCGCACGACCAGTTCGCGGCGGCGGTCCGCACGGCGCTCACTCGGGCGCGCTTCAAGCCCGCGGAGGCGCGTGGGCACAAGGTGCGTCAGCTGGTTGAGCAGACGTTCACGTTCCGCATCAACGAGAAGGACTAACCTTGTCATCCCGAGCGTCAGCGAGCGTCAGCGAGGGATCTTCTGTGAAGTACTGGTGGACAATCCGGCTACGATGCCATCACAGAAGGTCCCTCGTCGCTATCGCTCCTCGGGATGACATTGCTGCCGCTCCTCGGGATGACAGCAACCGATCCACGCGGCACGGCGTCTGCGACCACCGCCAACGGACCAGACCGGAGTCAACATGACCAGGCATCGGGACGACGCGTCGCCTGTGCGCGCTGCCCAGTTCGACCGCGCGACTCACACGCTGCGCGTCGAGTTCACGAGCGGAGCGGAGTACGACTACGCCGACGTCCCCGAGCACCTCTACGACGAGCTCGCGCGTTCGCGGAATCCCGACGAGTTCTTCCGTGAGAACATTCGCGATGAGTTCATCGGCACACGCGCCGACGACGTCGACCTCGCTCGCATGGCGAAGGAGCGACGCGAAGACGCGCTGCTCGGCGCGCCGCTCGCGGAGCAGGGGCTTGGCGGCGGCCACGCCCGCTCCGACGACGCCCGTCGCACCGACGAGCTCCAGGCGCGCGGCTCGCACCACACGTGGGTGGTCGATGTCATCGATGAGGACTCGGCCGCGGTGGAGGTGGACGGTCGCCAGATCACCCCGATGCCGCGATGGCTGCTGCCCGCGGATGCGCACCAGGGAGATGTCCTGCGTGTGACGCACACGCGGTCCGGTTTGCGCTCGACACTCACGATCGAGGCTGATCGACACGCGACGCGGCTGGCGCTGCAGCGGTCGGCCGAGCAACTGCGGGGCGCACCCGCGGCGGACACGGGGGATATAGGACCCGCGTAGTCATGCCAGGCATCGCGGACGGTCGCGCGTGTCGTGAGTCATCAGTTCGCGAGTTCTCGGTCATCAGTCATCAGTGGAGTCGTGAGTACGACCATTGGCGGCTCGAAGCCGTTCGTCAGGCGGGACTGAAAACCGATGACTGAAGACTGACAACTCACGACGTGTTACTGGTGATACCGGCCGCGATTTCTATTGCATCATTGCCGTCACCGAAGATCTAGCGCCGCCCGCGGAAATTGTCCTCTCCACAGTTTCGCGCCGGTCGATCGCTCGGCCCTTTTGCATTCGATGTCCCGCGCTCTGTCGTCACCGTGTACCGCGCGCGTCCGGGCGGCACCGTGATCGTGATCGTCCCGTTCTGATCCGTGCGGTACCACGGAATGCGTCTCGCCTGGAGCAGCGCGAGCGTCTGCGCGTGCACGTAGCCATAGTCGTTCGTTCCCGCGAGCGACAATACGACGACATCCGGTCGCACGAGATCGAGGTAGCGCGGGGAGATGCCATCGCAGCTGCCGTGGTGATCGGCCTTGAGGACCGCCGCGCGCATGCCCGGCGTGCGGTCGTAGTCCGTCGTGTCGAACCAGGCGATCTCCTGCTGCTCCGCGTCCCCCGCGAGCCACATCGTGAATCGACTCGAGTCGGCGGCGACGAGCTTCACAGCCACCGATCGGTTGTTCGGGCCGCTGCCGCGCGGGTCGGGACGGAGCACGTGCAATCGCGCGCCGCCACGCATCGTGATCGTGCACTCCGCCGCGCCCGTGCCGCATGGGTCATCTGTGTCGCGATACATGAGCTCACGTCGATTCGCGCGCGCGATGATGGAGTCGCGCAGCTGCGCCAGCGACGTGTTCGCGTATGGGTCCTTGTTCTCGAACACGTAGCGGATCGCGATCCGGCGCCGAGTGCGGAAGAGTTCTCGGAGGCCCGCGTAATGATCGAAGTGCTGATGCGTGAGGATCACCGCATCGATCGTCGCTCCGTCGAGCCCGAGCTCGTCGATCAATCGGCCGAAGCGCGACGGCTCGGGTCCGCCGTCGATGATCACGCGACTACCGCCGTTCTCGACGAGAATCGCGTCTCCCTGCCCGACGTCGAGCACGCGAACCGTGAGCGTCGAGTCGCGGGCGCCGATGCTCTCCACCCGAGGTGGCGGGGCTATCGCGCCGGAGGATGGAGCCGGCGAGGCAACGGGCGCGGACGCGATGGCGCCGCCGTCATTCGGGCGTCCCGGTGTGCCCAGGTCGCCGGCGCCGTAGCGGGTGGTCGCAGTGCTCCACGCCGGGCCGCCAACGTCCGCATGGGCGGCTGCATCATCGCTCAGCGCTCGGCTCGCGCCGGCGACGGCCGATGTCCATGCGACGGAGTCGGCCGTGCGGCCGTCGGGCGTCCTGAGCGCGAGCCAGTCGGCGCCGTTCCCGAGCGCCAGCCCGTCCGTGAATGCGAAGCTCGCGGTGACGCCGCCGTTGGTCGACGAGTTTCCATCGCGCGCCAGCACGACGAAGCCACGAGCCGGAACGACCACGCTGCGATCGATGATGATGCCGCGATCGTTCTGCGACGCCACTGTCCACCCGCGGAGGTCCACAGGCGTCGATTGGACGTTGTGAAGCTCGATCCACTCGCCGTGCTCGTCTGGCACGGCGCGCGGGTTCGCCATGATCTCGTCGATCACGACGCCCGACGCGCTGCCGCCGACACTGCCCCGGGATGTGACAGTACCGCCTGTCTCGGGCTTCCTGTCACATGCCGCCGCGACGGCAATCGCGGCGCCGACTACCGCGAGCGTTCGCGAGGCGGCTCGCATTGTCCGGCGCCTAACGGGCAACGTCGGCGGCCCGGCTCAGGTCGCGGCGGCGGCCGATGCGGCGTCAGCAACCCGCTTGGCTTCGGCAGCGGCCGGCAGTGCGTTGCCGGTGGCGGCGTCGCTGTCGCCCAGAATGCTGGGAATCCCGTAGCCGTATCCCTTGAGCGGGTTGTGCCAGAGCACGTTCCCGGTCTTCGGGTCGAGGGCGAACAGCTCACCGCCGACGCCGGCATACAGGATGTCGCCGTCGCGGTGCAGCGTCACGAACGAGGTGGATCGACCGACGCCGGCTTTGAGCGGGGTGCGCCACACTTCCATCCCCGTGCGCCGATCCAGCGCAGTGACGCTGCTCTTGAGGCCGAGGTAGACGATTCCTGCTCGCGGGCGTGGCATGCAAAGCGCTCCAGTGTAGGAAGTTGAGGGCACAAGATACCGTACTGCCTTGCCCCGTGCTCCCGCGTATCGGGCCCGGCAGATAACTTCGCTTTGATCGGGGTACCAATCACCCTGCTGTTGTGTGCGCGTCCGTCGCGCACTGCACTCCCATCACCTCCGAACCCTCCCTGGTGGTTTGCCTCACGAGTAGAGTCGTTACGCGCCGCCTTGCCGCGCTCTGCGCCCGCGTCGGTCTCGCGGTCACTGTACTCGCTGGTTCGACTCTGATCCCGCTTGCCACGGCTCAGGCGCAACGCACGTTGACGGTGATTGCCACCGATAGCGCGCTCCAGACGCCCCCATCGGTGCCAGCGGGAATCACGACGCTCCGCTTGCAGTTGGCGGGGAAGACGCGGCGCGATCTCACGCTGCACCGCGTTCCCGCGGGCACTCCGCCCGAGACGGTCGCACGCGGGGCGGTCGGCCGGCCAGAGCGGTGGTTCGAGCAGGCGAGCTTCGGCGGACCCGCGGTCCCGCGCGATTCCGCGCCTGACGCGAACGCGACGGTCGACCTCCGTCCTGGCCGCTACGTTCTCGTGTCGTACGAAGTCGACTCGGCCGGACGTCCACGCGCGGATCGCTATATCTGGCGCGACGTCACGATCATTGCGGGCTCGGTGCTCATCCCCGCGCGATTCGCCGTGCCTGACGCCATGATCAAGCTCAAGGATGCGCGCATCGACGTGACCGGCGTGCTGAAGACCGGCCAGCGGACGTTGCAGTTCGACAACGTGGGCGCGAGGCCGCATGATGCGGTGATCGGGCGCCTCAAGCCGGGCAAGACGGTGGCTGACGTGGCCCGCTGGGACCGGGATCGGAACGACGAGGCGCCGTTCGTGTACGTGGGCGGCCTAACGCCGATGTCGGCATTCGTTACTGCCCAGACCCGGCTGACACTGCAGTCGGGGATGCACGTGGTGTTCTGTACTACGAAGCACGTGGGCGAGCGCGAGCGCGACTACAAGCGCGGCGTGCTCGCGTCGTTCAAGGTGAACTGACGCGGACCGAACCGAGGGCGAAGCTCATGGGCGATGAGACGCAGAACGACGTCAGCAACGGCGCGAACGCGGACCGAAAGCAGTCCCGGCGTGACGTGATCCGTGTTGGGTTGGGAGCCGCGGCGCTCGCGGCGCTACCGCTGCCGTTGCGTCGCACCGTTCGCTCGACGCGATCGGCCGAACCCGACCTTCGCTATCTCAACGCCGCACTCGGCGCCGCACGATGGCTGCGAGCGACGGCGATCACGCCGCCCGAGGGGACAACGTGGCCCGCGGTTCCCCCCGATCCGAAGACGGTCCAGCGCGATCTGTACTCGGGAAGCCCAGGGGTGGTGCTGTTCCTGATCGAGTTACATCGAGCAACCGGCGACCGCGCCTGGCTCGATCTGGCAACCGCGGGTGCAGACTACCTCGCCGCGACGCTCCCGGACGCCGCTACCGGCGACGAAGGCGCGGGTCTCTACACCGGACTCGCGGGCGTGGGGTATACGCTCGAGCAGGCAGCGCTGGCGAGCGGACAGCAGCGCTATCGGGCCGCCGCGACCAAGGCGTTAGGCGCCGTCATTGCGGCGGCGCATGATGTCGGCGACGGAGTGGAGTGGAACGACTCGACCGACATCATCAGCGGCACCGCGGGCATCGGCCTGTATCTGATGCGCGGATCCACCGCGAGCGGTGACCCAGCCACTCGACGCCTGGCTGTCAGGGCAGGGCGGCGCTTGCTCGAGCGCGAGTATCGCAGCGGCGATGCGTCGCTCTGGATGATGTCGCCGAGCTTCACGCGGAACATGCCGAACTTCTCGCATGGAACCGCCGGCGTCGCGTACTTCCTCGCGACGCTCGCTGGCGAGACGAAGGATCGAGCATTCGCCGATGGGGCGATTCGTGGCGGCCGGTATCTGCAATCGGTGGCGACGCCAACCGACGGCGGAGGCATGCGGATCTTCCACAATGACCCGGACGGACGCGACCTGTTCTATCTCAGCTGGTGCCACGGTCCGGTGGGGACCGCGCGGCTCTTCCATCGTCTGAGCACGGTCACGGGCGACCACGCCTGGTTCGACTACGTGCCGAAGCTCGCGCAGGGAGTCGTCGGGAGCGGCGTGCCGCAGCGGAGCGCGGGCTTCTGGAACAACATCAGTCAGTGCTGCGGTAACTGCGGCGTGTCGGATTTCTTCGCGACGATGTACGGCCTAACGAGCGAGGCGTCGTACCTGACGTTCGCGCGTCGTGTCGCTGACGACACGCTCGACCGCGCAACGCCCGAGGGCGATGGGCTCAAGTGGGTTCAGGCGGAGAATCGCGTCAGCCCGAACGTGGTGCTCGCGCAGACGGGGCTCATGCAGGGTGCCGCTGGCGTGGGCCTGGCCATGCTCCGTCTCGACGGGGCACTTCGCGGTCGTCGGGCGACGATTGCCCTCCCGGATTCGCCGTTCACCTGAGTCGTTCGCCTAACGGGACGGCCACCGGGGTGCGCGTGCCCCACGCTCACTGACGGTAGCTGCTCAGCACCAGCCCATCCTTCTTCTGCGTCTCGTGGCAGGTGAAGCATCGATGCCACGAGCGAAT
>Ga0207691_10006157_pt1 | contig 11603 bp, 11 predicted proteins | sample KBSM13metaG_FD_184327 | JGI IMG/M metagenome (GOLD analysis project Ga0207691, IMG submission 184327) | Miscanthus rhizosphere microbial communities from Kellogg Biological Station, Michigan, USA - KBS M1-3 metaG (SPAdes) (version 2) | ecosystem: Host-associated > Plants > Roots > Rhizosphere >...
AGTGTCCCAGGTTCTCGCGCACGGTGGTCTGGGCGTGCCGGATCAACGCGATGACGTCAGCGGCCGTCGCATGACCGAGATTCACCATGATGTTGGCGTGAATGTGCGAGATCTGGGCGTCGCCGATGCGATAGCCCTTGAGCCCGCACTGGTCGACGAGCCGGCCCGCACCGACCCCCTCGAGCTTCTTGAAGATGGAGCCCGCGCTCGGGTGCCAGTCGAGCCACGGATGCCGGGCGCCGCGCCAGCTGAGATTCTCCTGCAGAATGCGATGCATGATGGCCGGATCGCGTCGCTCGAGCTTGAACGTCGCCGAGAGCACGACGTCCCTCCGGTGATGCAGGATCGTGTCGTCGTAGCCGAAGTTCATGTAGGCCGCGTCGACCGTCCGGCGCTCGCTCTCCTCGGTCAGCAGCTCGGCCGACTGGAAGACTTCAGCGATGAACATCGTCCGCTCCCGTTCCGGGGCGGGAGAGAGGAAGTGCAGATTCTGCCAGATGGCGCCGCCAACGGTGCTCGGGATGCCTACGTAGTGCTCGAGCCCCGACCAGCCCAGACGCACGGCCTCCGGGATGATCTTTTGCATCACGGCGCCGCTCTCGACCCAGAGTCGGCCGTCCTCGTGAAATTCGTGGTGCGAGGCGACGTTTCGGATGACGAGGCCGCGCACGCCCTTGTCGGCGATCAACACGTTGGCGCCCAGACCGAGCACGAAATACGGAACCTGAGCCTCGCGTGCGGTTAGGATTGCTGCGGCCAGCTCGTCGCCGGACTCTGCCTCGAAGTAGAGGTCGGCCGGGCCGCCAATCTTGAAGGTCGTGTACGGCGCGAGCGGCTCGTGACGCTTCAGTCGAGAGCCGGCGAGCGCTTTTGCGACCCGCTCAAGGGCCGCAGCGTCGATGGGCGGAGCGGAAGGTGCAGCAGAACCGGAGGGTAGTTTGGACATGGGCCAGGGAAAGAAATCATGAGCGTCGACCATTCGCCACCGCGGGCCACGCACTCGCGCACGTACCTCGCCGTGCTTGCGTTGCTCGCGCTGTTCACGGCGTGGAGCCCGATTCACGCGCAGCGCGCCGAGCTGGAGCGGCGCATCCGGCGCGACACGTTGCCGAACGGGCTCGAGATTATCGTCGTCGAGAACCACGGTGTTCCGCTGGCCACCGTCGAGGCGAACGTACGCAACGGCTCGTTCACGCAGTCGCCAACGTACGAGGGGCTGTCGCACCTCTACGAGCACATGTTCTTCAAGGCCAACCTCTCCTACCCCGAGCCGGACGCATTCGTCGCCCGTGCGTCGGAGCTTGGCGCGATCTTCAACGCCAGCACGCAGGAAGAGCGAGTCAACTATTACCTCACCGTACCGTCGGACAGCACGGTGCCCGCGATCGCGCTCCTCGCGACGGCGCTCCGGACGCCGCTCTTCCTGAAGGATGAGCTGGAGCGCGAGCGTTCCGTCGTGATCGGTGAGTACGACCGGATCGAATCCGATCCCTACTACGCGCTGAACACCGCGACGGGAAAAGCGCTCTGGGGAAGCGCGTGGAGCCGCAAGAATCCGCTCGGCGAGCGCGACGTCATCCTCAAGACGACGCCCGAGCAGATGCGCACCATTCAGCGGAAGTACTACGTCCCGAACAACACAGCGCTCATCGTCACCGGCGACGTCGACGCCAACAAGGTGTTCGCCGCCGCCCGCCGCTATCTCGGCGACTGGCAGCGCGCCCCGGATCCGTTCAAGTCCGATCCAATCCCGCCGGTGCCGCCGCTCACCGAGAGCAAGGGCGTCGTCGTCGAGGAGCCGGTCAACACGGTCATCGCCGTGATCCAGTGGGATGGACCGGGAGCGCACGCCGACCCAGCGGCGACCTACGCGGCGGACGTGTTTTCCGACGTGCTCAACCAGCCCGGCTCCCGGTTCCAGCGCGCGCTGGTCGACAACGGTCCCTGGCAATCGATCCTCGTGAACTACTACACGCTGAATCAGATCGGTCCGATCACGATCAGTGGCGAGGTCGCACCCGACAAGCTCCGCGCGGCACTCCAAGCGCTCGACCACGAGCTGCGTGAAGTGGTCAAGCCCGGTTACATCACGAAAGAGGCGGTCGACGGGGTGAAGCGTACCCGCATGGTCGGCTCGATCGAGAGCCTCGAGCGGCCTTCCGGCTTCGCGCATCAACTCGGCTTCTGGTGGGCCGTGACGGGAATGGACTACTTCCTCGGCTACGTCGATACCATGGCTAACCAGTCGCCAGACGATCTTCGTTCCTACGCAAATCGCTACATCGTCGGCAAGCCGCACGTCACCGGCGTGGTGCTTTCGCCGGAGACGCGCCGGACGTTGAAGCTCACGGAGTCCGAGCTTGCCGCACCGGCAGCGGGGGCGACGCCATGACGATATCGCACCTGCTCTATGCCGCCGCCGCGCTGGCCATCGCAGCGCCGATGGCCTCGGCGCTGCCGCCTTCGCATTCAGTGATGAGCGTGCACACGCCGCCGCCGGACACGGCGGTGACGTCGAAGTTCGACGTCGACGGCGTGACCGTGATCCTGCGACACAATCCCGCGAACGAGGTCATCGCCGCGAACCTGTACCTCCTCGGCGGGGCGCGTCAGGTCACGCCGGCGAACGCCGGAATCGAGGCGCTGATCCTCCTGGCGAGCGAGCGCGGCACGAAGCGCTTCCCGGGCGCCCGCGCTCGGCAGCAGACGGCGATGCTCGGCAGCACGATCTCCATCGAGGCGAATGATGACTGGAGCGCAATCGGCCTCCACGCGATCCGGAGCACGTTCGACTCGACGTGGGCGATCCTGGCCGATCGGGTGATTGCGCCGACGCTGGCAGCGGCCGATGTCGAGATGGCGCGCGAGCAGATGATGGCCGGCGCTCGCCAGCGCACCACGCATCCCGACGACGCGGCGGCGGCGCTCGCGGACAGCCTGCTCTACCAACAGCATCCCTACTCGGTACCACCGACCGGCACGCCGGCCTCGCTGGCCTCGCTCACCATCGCACAACTGCGCGCGTATCACGCCGAGCAGTTCGTGACCTCACGTATGCTTCTCGTCGTGGTGGGGAACATCGATCGGCCGCACATCGAACGCCTCGTGCGCTCGACCATCGCGCAGTTGCCGCGCGGCAACTACAAGTGGACACCTCCCCCTCCGGCACCTGTGTCCGGGCGTGCGCTGGCGGTCGAGAACCGCGCACTTCCGACCAACTACGTGCTGGGGTACGTGCCCGGTCCGGCGGCAACGACCTCCGACTACGCGGCGCTCCGCGTCGCGACGGCAGTGCTATCGGGCCGGCTCTACACCGAAGTGCGCTCGCGCCGGAATCTCAGCTACGACGTCGAGGCGCAATTCCTCGAGCGCGCCAATGCCGTCGGCGGACTGTACGTCACTACCGTCGACCCGAACGCCGTGCTTCGCATCATGCGCCGCGAGTTGTCGACACTGCAGAACGAACCGGTCGATCCGGAAGGGCTCAAGCGTCTCACGCAGCAGTTCATCACGGAGTACTTCATGAAGAACGAGACGAACGCGGATCAGGCGAACGCGCTCGCTCGTGCCGAGGTGTTCACGGGAGACTACCGCGAGGTCGATCGCTTCATGGACGAATTGCGGAAGGTCACCCCGGCCGACGTGCAGCGCGCCGCGCGGCAGTATCTCAAGGATTTCCGCTTCGCGTACGTCGGCGACGCGTCGAAGCTGGATCGGTCGCTGGTCGGCCAGTTCTGAGGAACTGGCCGCACTCAGCGGCGCGGAGCGCCCACGCGGGATGAGAGCACGCCACGCACGTCGGTGATCGTGCCGCCAAGTGCACGAAGCGCGACGAGCGCGTGATAGAAGAGATCTGCGAACTCGTCGACGGCGCGCGACCGATCGCCGTCGGCGCACGCCGTGATCAGCTCTGCCGCTTCTTCGCCCACCTTCTTCAGCCGCAGGTTCCGATCAGCGAGAAGGCGGCGCGTGTAACTCGGCCTCTCCGTCGTGGGCTCGGGGGTGCACTCGTCCGCCCGCGCTTCGATCGTGGCGTCGAGCGCTCCGAGCACTTCGGCGGAGAGCGCCGCCTCGCCGAAGCACGACCGCGAACCGGTATGACATGCCGGGCCTGCCGACCGCACTCGCGCGAGCACCGCGTCGCCATCACAATCGGCGAGCAGCATGACGACCTGCTGCACGTTGCCGCTCGTGGCGCCCTTGTGCCAGAGGCCGCGCGTTCGGGATCGATAGTGCATCTCGCCGGTATCGAGCGTGTGCTGCAGCGCCTCGCGGTCGGCATGCGCGACCATCAGCACCGCACCGCTCTCCACGTCCTGCGTCACCACGGTGACGAGGCCATCTCCCTTCGCAAAGTTCAGCGCGTCCAGATCGAGCATGTCAGGGCCGGTCGGAGGAAGGAGCGGACGGTGCCTGCACCAGGATTCCACGGACCTCGGTGGCCAATCGGCGGTTCGTTGCCACGACACTTCCGCCGAATGCGGTGGCGACTCCATTCCAGTCGGTGAACGTGCCGCCCGCCTCCTCGATAATGGGCTGCAACGCCGCCGCATCCCACGGCGACATCACCGGGTCGACCATCGCCTCGGCGCGTCCCGTTGCGACGAGCAGGTAGCCGAAGCAGTCGCCCCAGGTGCGGCTCACCGAAGATGCGGCGGAAAGCGCTCGCCACCCCGATTGCCACTCCGGTCGCTCGCGGAATCGCTCATCGGTCGTCAACACCGTGGCCTTGCCGATGGCGTCGACGCCCGACACGTAGCAACGGCGACCATTCCACCAGCAGCCGGCACCAGGAGCCGCGGCGATCATCTCGTCCACGGCGGGAAAATACGCAGCGCCGGCCAGCACACGGGTGCCTTCGCAGAGGGCGACGAGCGATCCCCACAGCGGCGTGCCTCGTATGAACGACTTCGTGCCGTCGATCGGGTCGATGATCCATCGCCGTTTCGCACCGGGTCGCTCCTCGCCCAACTCCTCGCCGAGGATACCGTCCTCTGGGAAGCGACTGCGGACCCATGCTCGTGCCGCGTTCTCCGCCTCACGGTCGGCCGCAGTCACCGGTGAGCCGTCTGCTTTCGTCTCGACCGTGAGATGCGAGCGGTAGTGGCGGAGCGCGACCGCGCCCGTGAGGCGAGCCAGCTCCGCCGCGGGCGCGATTCGATCGTCCAGCACGAGCGCCGCGTCAACTCGTTGTGTCGATACCGGCTTCTGCACGCTCATGCTGCCCTCACCGGAATGTGTGCCGCGCGCATCGCTGCCTTCACCGCGCTTACGGTCGTTACCTCGTCGTGCAGGATTCCCGCGAGGAGCGCAGCGTCCGCGCCCGCATCGGCGAGCACTTCACACACGTGGGCTGCGGTTCCTGCGCCGCCCGACGCGACGACCGGCACGCGCACCACATCGGCGACGGCGCGCGTCAACGCGAGATCGTAGCCTGTGCGTGCACCATCCCGATCGATGCTCGTGAGCAGCACCTCGCCTGCGCCGCGGCGCACGCATTCGACGGCCCACTCGACCGCGTCGAGCGACGTCGCCTCGCGCCCGCCCTTCACATACACGCGCCACCGATCGCCATCACGCTTCGCGTCGATGCTCGCGACCACGCACTGGGATCCAAAGCGCTCGGCTGCCTCGCTCACGATCTCTGGCCGCGCGACCATTGCCGAGTTGATGCTCACCTTGTCGGCGCCCGAGCGCAGCGCCCGCGCGACGTCGTCCACCGTCCGCACCCCGCCGCCGATCGTGAGCGGCACGAAGAGACGCTCCGCCGTGCGTCGCGCTACATCGAGCAGTGTGCCACGCTCCTCGGCGCTCGCCGAGATGTCGAGGAACACGACTTCATCCGCCCCTTCGCGCTCGTAGCGCGAGGCCAGCTCCACGGGATCTCCCACGTCGCGCAGCTGCACGAACTGCGTGCCCTTCACGACGCGTCCACCCTTCACGTCCAGGCAGACGACCAGCCGCCGCGTCAACATCTATTTCTCCTCCACCCGCAGCGCGACGCTGCCCTTCGTACTGAAGACAGCGCCCGAATCCACGAAGGCCTCGCGCACGGCGAGACCGAGCGCCTTGAACGCGGCTTCGACGATGTGGTGACGATCGGTCCCGCGGAGCACGCGGAAGTGCAACGTGGCTTTCGCGTTGTCGCTGAGCGACCGCATGAAGTGGTCGTAGAGCGTGCTCGGGAGCGGACCGCGGTAATACGGCCGCCCGCCGAGATCGAGCGCGCAGTGGACGAGTGCCTCGTCCATCGGGATGCTGCGATCGCCGTAGCGCGCGGCCGTCGCGGGCAGCAGCGCTGCGATCGCGGCACCGAGGCAGATCGCGACGTCCTCGATCAGGTGATGTGGCAGATCGCCGGTCGCCTTGAGCGTCAGATCCAGACCGCTGTATCGGGAGAACGCGACGAGCATGTGATCGAGAAACGGCTGCCCGGTCGCAACAGTAGCGCGGCCCGAGCCGCGCGTCAGCTCACATCGAATGTTGGTCTCCGACGTTTCGCGGACGACGACGGTCATCGATCTCTCTCGCTCGAAAGGTTTCTGTGGAGCACACGTTGTGGACTCATTCGCCGAACTCTCCGGCAACAACCACCGGGTCCATCGCCCCCGTGTACAGGGCCATCCCAATCACTGCGCCTGCGATACCACGATGCTCGAGTGCGCGCAGGTCCTCGATCGACGAAACTCCTCCCGACGCGAACACGGGAAAGTGCGAGCTCTCCGCGACGTCTTCCATGAGAGGAAGATCGGTACCTCGCAGCTGCCCTTCCTTGTGCACCGCGGTGACGAGCAGCCCCGCGAGCGGCAGCCCGTTGAGCTCTTCGACCACGTCGAGAATGTCCACCGGCAGCGTGTGCGCCCAGCCGCGTGTCGTCACCCGCCGCTCTCGTACGTCGCAGGCGACGACGATCTGCCCGGGATGCCGCTGTGCGAGCTCCGCGAGCCAGTCGCGCTCTTCGATCGCACGCGTGCCGACGATCACGGAAGCCGCACCGGCGCCCAGCAGGTCCTCGACACGATCATCAGTGCGCACGCCGCCGCCGACCTGCACGGGCACGTTGGCATCCGAGAGAATGTCTCGAATGAGCGAGAAGTTGGATCCGCGTCCCGTTGCTGCGTCGAGATCGACGAGGTGCAGCCGATGGAAACCGTAGTGCTCCCAACTGCGCACCACCTCCAGCGGATTCGTGAGCCGGACGCGCTCCTCCGCGTACGAGCCCCCCACCAGCTGCACGCACGCGCCGTCGCGCAGATCGACCGCCGGGATGGCGATCATCGTGACCTCCCGCCCATTCGTGCCTCGTCGAGGAATGCATGCAGCCAACGCACGCCGGCCGCCGAGCTCTTCTCGGGATGGAATTGTGCGCCGACGGCAGTTCCCGCGCGCACTGCAGCGGGATAGCGATCTCCCTCGTGCTGGCTCCAGGCAATGACGCCCGACGGATCGGCCGGCCGACAGACGAAGCTGTTCGCGTAGTACGCGATGGAGAGCGGCGCGACATCGAATAGCGGATCGTGTGCCGACTCGAGGGCGTTCCAACCGATCTGCGGCACGCGCTGCGCCGTCAGCCGCGAGACGCGACCCGGGATCACGCCGAGTCCAGCGCCCTCGCCCTCGTCGCTGCCCTCGAAGAGCAACTGCATCCCCAAGCAGATGCCGAGCGTGGGCAGCCCGCTGGCAATCGCCTCACGCATCGCGGTACGTCCTGGCGCCAGGCGGCCCGCCGCCGCGCCGAACGCGCCGACGCCAGGCAACACGAGCGCGTCGGTGTCGATCGCGAGCGTCGGATCTTCCTCGATCCGCACCTCCACGCCTCCTCCTTCGATGGCCTTCGCCAGCGAGTGCAGATTGCCCGCGCCGTAGTCGAAGATCGTCACGCGCATGCGGCGGCCCCCGCGAACGCCTCGAGGACTCGTTCCATGGCGTCCCAGGGACCGACGCCGATGCGCAGCGCCTCACCTCCGGCGGCGGCGAGCGCGGGAACGTCCTGCGGCAGACCCGTGAGCGCACGCACGAGCACTCCGCGGCGAGCCATCCCTTCGGCAATCGCCTTCGCGCAGGCGATGGGAACGAAGAGAAAGTTTCCCGCTGGCGGTGCCGCGACAAAGCCGAGCGCGCGGAGTGCGTTTGCCAATCGCGTCCGATTCTCGATGGCCAGGGCGGCGTGCTCGGCGACCCACCCGATTCCATCTGGTCCTTCGGTGAGCGCCGCGACCGCGGCTGACTCGGCGAGCGCGTTCACTTTATAAGGCCCGCGAGCGCGCACGATCGGCTCCACGACGTCAGAGCAGCCGACCCCATAACCGACGCGAAGCCCCGCGAGGCCGAACGCCTTGGAGAACGTCCGGATCACGACGAGTCGATCCGAGCCGGCTACGAGTGCGACGAACGATTCCGGCGCGAACTCGGCGTACGCCTCATCGATAACGACCAAGCCGGCCGCGTTGCGAACGACGTACTCCACGGTCGCACGCGAGAGCGCGGTCGACGTCGGATTGTTCGGCGAGCAGAGGTACGTGATCTTCGCGCGTCGATCGACCAGTTGCTGCGGATCGACCTCGTAGTCCGATGTCATCGGCACGGCGACGGGAACGAGACCGTTGAGCCGTGCGAGGATCGGGATCATCACGAAGGTCGGTGCGGCGAACACGATCTCGTCACCGGGCTCGCCGAATGCCCGCATCGTCGCGTCCAAGACATCGTCCGAGCCACACGCCGATACCACGTCGATGTCGCCATCGGCGGAGAGGCCGAGGTAGCGGAGCACGGCATCGCGCAGGGGCGTCGCATAGACTGACGGATACCGACTTGCGGACACCGCGGTCGTCGTCAGAGCGCGAAGGGCAGCCGGCGGAGTGCCCCACAGGTTCACGTTATCGCTCACGTCGATGGCGCACGGCGTGACATCCGGGGCATAGAGCGGAAGCCTCCGCACGTCGCGACGCGCCAGCGTCGTGATGTCGCCAGTGGAGATCATGAGACTGACGCTCCCTCGCGCCACGCGCGCGCGGTCGCCGCATGTCCGGGCAGACCTTCGGCATCGGCGAAGATGCCGACGTCGTCCGCCAGTCGAGCGGCGGCGTCGCGGGTCACTCGTTGATATGTCGTCCAACGCACGAAATCGAGCGTCGAGAGCCCCGAGTACGAACGCGCGAGACCGCCGGTGGGGAGCACATGGTTGGCGCCCGTCATGTAGTCGCCGAACGCGACCGACGCCGTCGCGCCGACGAATACGGTCCCCGCGTTTCGCAGCTTCGCCAGGGCGTCGTCCTGCGACTTCACGACCAGCAGAAGGTGCTCTGCCGCGTACTCATTCGCGAACGCGATCGCGTCAGCGAGAGAGGCGGCAGAAAGAACGGCGCCCTGCCCCGCGAGCGCTGCGCGGCAGATGTCGGCACGCGGGTGTGTCGTGAGTCCCGCCTCGAGTGCAGACAGGATGTCGTCGACCGCGCGCTCACTGGTCGTCACGGCGACTACGGCGGCCAGGGGATCATGTTCAGCCTGTGCCAGCATCTCGCGGGCGACGAGCGTGGCATCGGCAGTCTCGTCGCAGAGAACGAGGAGCTCGCTCGGGCCAGCGGGCGAATCGATCGCCACGGCGCTGGAAACCTGCAGCTTCGCTTCCGCGACGTACGCGTTCCCTGGCCCCACGATCCGGTCGACGCGGGGCACGCTGGCCGTGCCGTACGCCATCGCCGCCACCGCACCTGCACCGCCGAGCGCAAACACGCGATCGGCTCCCGCAAGCGCCGCCGCGGCGAGGACGACATTCGACGGCATGCGCGTATCACGGGATGGCGGCGAGCAGAGCACGATCTGGCCGACGCCGGCGACGCGGGCGGGCACGATGCCCATCAGAACGCTGCTCGGGTACGCGGCCCGTCCGCCCGGTGCGTAGACACCGACGCGCCCGAGGGGATCGGGTCGACGACCGACGATCACTCCCGGTTCGCTTTCCGTCTCCTGTGCAGCGGGGAGAAAGGCGCGGTGCACCCGCTCGATGTTCTGCGCCGAACGCTCGAGAGCCTGTCGCAGGGATCCAGGCAGGTTGTCGAGCGCCGTGCGCCAACGGGCCCTCGGGACCTCCAGCGACTCCAGCTCGACGCCGTCCAGCTCCACGGCGAGCGTGCGGAGCGCATCGTCACCGTCCCGACGCACTCGCGCGATGATGTTCGAGGTACGTTCGCCGACCGCCGCGTCGATCCCGGCGGTTCGGTCGAACAACGCACGCCGATCCGCGCCGGTCAGGGCGTCGCAACGTCCCGTCCACCGCACCGTTGAGCCGCTCGCTGCTCGAGGCGTGCTCACGACATGAGCCTCTCGATACGGGTGACGAGAATGCCTTCGGCGCCGAGGGCTTTCAGATCGGCGATCGTCCGATAGATCGTCGCGGCGGAGACGACCGCGTGCACGGCGACGAACCTTCCACCGTTCATGATGTCGATGATCGTCGGCCCGTTGAGACCCGGGATGACGCGCTTCACCTCGTCGAGCTGATCGCGCGGCACGTTCGCCATCACATAGCGCTTGTCGCGCGCGGCGAGGACGCTGCGAAGCGCGGCCACCAGCTCGTCAAGCGCTCGTCCCCGGGACACGTCCTTCCGGGCGTCCGGCGCGGCGATGAGGCGTGCGCTGGATTCCAGAACCGTCGCGATCTCCCGCAGCCCGTTCACACGCAACGTGGATCCGGTCGACACCAGATCCACGATCACGTCGGCGATTCCGATGTGCGGCGCGATCTCCGCGGCGCCGGAGACTGGAACGATCTCCACCTTCCGGCCGACCGACGCAAAGTATTCCGCAGTGACACGGGGAAATACCGTGGCCACCCGCGTGCCCGTGCGCAGATCCTCGAGCGCCGCGAGCCCGCTCTCCTCGGTGGCCGCGACGGCGAGGCGGCAGCGGCCGAAGGTGAGATCCGTCAACTCCTCGAGCGCACGGCCGGACTCGCGCACCAGATCGGCCCCGGTCACCCCGGCGTCTGCCGCACCGTCGGCGACGAATTCGGGGATGTCCTGCGCGCGGACGAACAACGCCTGGAACTCGCCGCCCAGGGACGCGGTGAGGGCGCGCGGGCCGGCGGCGCGGATCTCGAGACCGGCGTCGGTGAACAGTTCGCGAGCTTCGTCCGCGAGACGTCCTTTGTTGGGGAGGGCGATTCGGAGCATGGGTGGCCAGGCGGCCGAGAAGGGAGAAGGGATGACGTACGGCGAAAAAAAAGCCCGTCCATGAGGACGGGCTGCGAGCCGATCGGCGCCGCTGGAGGCGAGCTTTCGCCTACCCGTGCACGCGCGTCTCGCCCCGGCCCGTCCGGCCGTGGTGAAGATGCGCATGATGGTGGGCGCCAGTGATCGACATGTGGCGCAACCTAACAGCGACTCGCGGACTGGTCAACGCGACGGCGCGCGGTATGCACGCCCCCCAGCACGCCCCGGCCGCGGTGACCGGCCGAATTGCGCTCAGAGAACTTGTGAATAAATTCACAAAACGACGCGGGGTCCCCGTGTCGCATCATACCACGATCAGGTCCTACTGGAGGCCTTCAGAAATGCGGTTCCACGGTATTGCCCTCCTCGCGAGCGCGACCATCCTCGGCGCAT
>Ga0207691_10006160_pt1 | contig 11600 bp, 12 predicted proteins | sample KBSM13metaG_FD_184327 | JGI IMG/M metagenome (GOLD analysis project Ga0207691, IMG submission 184327) | Miscanthus rhizosphere microbial communities from Kellogg Biological Station, Michigan, USA - KBS M1-3 metaG (SPAdes) (version 2) | ecosystem: Host-associated > Plants > Roots > Rhizosphere >...
CGATGTCGACGCCGGCGTCTCGATAGGTCAGTCCGGATTCAGTCATGTATTGGGGCGCGGCGGCTCAGGAAAAAACGTGCGATATTGTAGCCAATGCGCACACTTATCGTCGGTTTCATCGCCTTGGGTCTGCTCGCTGTCGCCAGCCCCGCCGCCGCCACTCGCCAGGTGCGGGTGTTCGAGACCAATGTTTCCTCGCAGGCGGATCCGGCAGTGCAGGCGCAGTCCGGGTTGCGCGTAGTCCTGGTGCGCGCCACCGGTGCGCGCGATGCCGCCAACGATCCGGCACTCGCGACGGTTCTCGCGCAGGCCCAGACCTACGTGATTGCCACGCGCCCGGCGGCGACCGGCAGCGGCACCACGCTCGTCTTCGATGCCGCGGCGCTGGAGCGCGACATTGTCGCGGCGGGCCGCACCGTCTGGAGCAGTGAACGGCCGCTGCTGCTCGTCGTGCTCACCGGTGGCCCCGCCACGGGTGCATTCGAGACTCGTCGCCAGGTCGAAGGTGCTCTCGATGCCGCGGGCAATCGCCGCGGCCAGCCGATCTCGGTCGTGCGTCCCGAAGGAGTCAACCTTCCGACCACTGGCGACATTCCGGTCGAGGCGGCGCTCGCCGCCGCCCAGCGTCGAGGCGCCGACGGAGTACTCGTGGGTTACGGTGACGCCGTTCCCAATGGTGGCGTCTGGCGCTGGACGCTGAATGCCGCGGGCATCAGCGAAGCGTGGAATGGTTCGCTTGAAGAGGGCGTGAATGGCGCCGCCGACGTATTCGTGCGCAATGCCGCGATGTATGCGGCACAGCCCGAGCTCACCATCCTGGTCGAAGTAGAAGGCGTGCCCACGCTCAAGGACTACGCGCGAGCCGCGGAGATGCTCGGCGAAGCCGCGGCCGTTCGCAGCGTGCAGCTTGCCGAAGTGTCCGGATCCCGCGCCACGTTCTCGGTGGTGACGCGTGGCGGTGGCGAAGCACTGCTGGCCACGCTCGGCGCCAACGCGCGGTTCGAAAGGGTGGATCCGACGGCGGGTGGCACGATCGCGTTTCGCCTGCGTCAGTAAGCAGTTCGATGCTTCGCCATCTTCCCAACATCATCTGCCTGGTGCGCATCGCGCTGATCTGGCCGACCATAGACGCGCTGTACGCCGGCCGATACTGGGCCGCTCTCATCCTGGTCGCGGTCTGCGCGATATCCGACGGTGTCGACGGGTGGTTGGCCAAGCGATTCAACTGGACCTCGCAGCTCGGCAAGCTGCTGGACCCCCTGGCCGACAAACTACTGCTCGTCGCGCTGTTCCTCACGGCCGCCTGGATCAACCTGTTGCCCTGGTGGCTTACGGCAGTAGTCGTGGCGCGCGACGTCATGATCGGGTTGGGCGCCGTGATCTATCGGTTCTGGTTCGGTCCGCTGCACGGGCGGCCGACTCTGGTGAGCAAGATCAACACCGGCATGCAGCTCGCGGTGGCGCTGGCCGCCATCCTCGGCGGCGCCACCGGCCTGCCCACACCCGAGATGGTGACGGCGCTCGCCATCGTCACGCTCGGCACCACCGTCGTGTCGGGCGCCGACTATCTATCCGCGTTCACGCGTCGCGCGCTCGCAACCTGATGTCACCGAGGCAGTTGACACTGGGCGTGCAGCTCAAGGAGCGCGCCACCTTCGGGAGTTTTCTCACCGCTCGCAATATCGAGCTGGTGACGCACCTGCATCACGTCGCGGCAAACACACCCGCGGGATCCACGTGGATTGCAGGCCCGCACACGGCGGGCAAGTCGCATCTGCTCCAGGCGGTGTGCGCGGCCGCGCCGGCCGGAAAGCGCGCCGCCTATCTTCCACTCGAGTCGTTGCTGCCATTCGGTCCCGCGGCGCTCGAGGGCGCGGAGCAGCTCGACATCGCCTGTTATGACGACGTGCAATCGATCGCCGGTCTCGAGGATTGGGAGCGTTGCCTGTTTTCACTGTGGCAGCGTGCGATCGAGCGCAATTCGACGTTGCTGTTTGCGGCGCGCGAAAACCCCGCCCAGGTGCCATTCAGTCTCGCGGACCTCAAGTCGCGCCTGGCGTCATCCGTAGTCTTCGCAATACGCGAGTTGAACGATGACGAACAGGTCGAGGCTTTGTATTTGCGCGCGAACTTGCGCGGATTTGAGTTACCGCCAGAAACCGCGCGGTATCTGCAACGGCGCTTCCCGCGCGACATGCGCACGTTGTGCGAGATCCTCGATACGCTCGATGATGCGGCGTTTGCCGCGCAACGGCGCATTACCGTGCCGTTCATCCGCGACGTCATCGACGGCGCGGCGAAGGCGTAGTCAAGAATTGCGGCGTGCCGCCCGGCCTGCTGCGAGCGTGGCTGCGACATCGGCGACGCGTTTGCCAAGCGCCTGCGCGAGGACGATTTCGTCATCGGAGAGCGTTCCCGGCTGGGTTGCCATGCCGGAGACGTGAGTCGCTCCATAGGGCGTGCCGCCCGTGCGGGTCTGGTTCAGGCTGCGTTCGGTGAACGGCAGGCCGAGCCACAACATGCCGTGATGCAGTAGCGGCATGGCCATCGTCAACAGCGTCGATTCCTGCCCGCCATGCATGGTCTGCGACGCTGAAAAAACTGCTGCCGGCTTGCCGGCGAGCGTGCCGTCGAGCCACAGGCTGGATGTGCCATCGAGAAAGTATTTGAGCGGCGCGGCCATGTTGCCAAAGCGCGTGGGACTGCCTAACAACAAACCGTCCGCGCGGCGCAGGTCGTCGTTGGTGGCGTAGGGCGCTCCGGCATCGGGGACTGGCTTGACCGGACGTTCGCTCTCTGCGCTCACCAGCGGAACGGTGCGTAATGTCGCGGTGCAACCCGCAACGCTCTCGATGCCGCGGGCGGCGTGGCGCGCGAGCTCGGCGGTCGCCCCATGTCGCGAGTAGTAGACAATTAGAATCTCAGTCATGTCTGGCTATCATGCCGCATGATCTGTCGACGTTCCTTTGTTTCGGGCCGGGTGCAAGGCGTGTTCTATCGGGCGACGTGCTGCACCAAGGGCGTCTCACTTGGCTTGACCGGGTACGCGCGCAACCTCGCCGATGGGCGCGTCGAAGTGATGGCCTGCGGGGAGGACGACGCGGTCAACGAGTTCGTGGCATGGCTCTGGAAAGGATCGCCGGCATCACGCGTCACCGACGTTGCCACCGAGCACGCCGACCCCTCGGAAGGTCAGCGGACGGTGAGCTTCACTTCGGCGTGACGTTCGCTGGTTCGCCCCAGATCATCCGCGCCATTCCAGCGCGTCCACTGGTCGATCACCTTGTCCGAATACCAGCGTTTGCCGGTGCTGCCGTTGTAGCGCGCCAGGGCGCGCGCAATGTTGTGGTTCTCTCGCTTGAGATAGGCGCGCAGGATGGCGCAACCCATGCGGACGTTTTCCGAGACCTTGACCAGCTGGTGACGGCGCATGCCGAGGTTTTCCGGCCAGAAGGGCATGACCTGCATGAGTCCGACTGCTCCCGCGTATGAAACCGCGTAGCGATTGAAGCCGCTCTCGATGTCGATGATGGCCATGACGAGACCCGGCGGCAGGCGCACTTCGCTGCTGCGGTTGGCTTCGCAGAAGACGGTCTTGAGAATCTCCATGCGCTCGTCGCGATCCGGCACGCGCTTGCGCAGCCGCGGCTCCATCATCTTGTACCAGACCGCCGAGTCGTAACGGTCTTCGAAACATTCCGCCTGGTCGATGGCGTGCTTGACCGCGTTCTTGACCTCGGGTTCGCGCTGCGCCTCGGGCGCGGGTGCGGCGAGCGCACCGAGCGGCAGCGCGGCGATCATCAAGGCGGCTAAGCGGGGCAGGAGGAATGCCATGGCCCGCGTCCCGTAGTTAGCCGGGAGTGGCCGCGAGCCGGCCGCGAATGAAGCCGACCGCGTCGGCCAGCGGGAACTCTTCCGCGGCTTCCGCGCGGCGATGGCGGTATTCGAGCTTGCCGGCAGTGATGCCGCGGTCACCCACGACCACGCGGTGTGGAATGCCGATGAGCTCGGTATCCGCGAACTTGACGCCAGGCCGCTCGTCGCGATCGTCGAGCAGGACGTCGACTCCGGCGGCAAGCAGTTCGGCGTAGAGGCGTTCGGCAGTTTCACGGACGGCGGGTGACTTCGGTGCGTTGATGGGAACGATGACGATCTGGAAGGGCGCGATGGCGTCCGGCCAGATGATGCCCCGCGAATCATGGTTCTGCTCGATAGCCGCGGCAACGACGCGCGTCACACCGATTCCGTAGCAGCCCATGTAGAGCGTGGCCGCCTTGCCGGTTTCGTCGAGCACGGTGGCGCCCATGGATTCGCTGTACTTCCGGCCGAGCTGGAACACGTGTCCCACTTCGATGCCGCGCGCGATGGACAGCGTGCCTTTCCCCGAGGGGGAAGGGTCGCCGGGCACGATGTTGCGAAGGTCCGCGGGGGTCGCCTCGGGAAGATCGCGGCCCCAGTTGACGCCCGTGAGGTGCGTGTCCTTCTTGTTAGCGCCGCAGACGAAGTCATGCAACGCAAGCACCGAGTGATCGGCGTAGATCCTGCCCTTGAAGCCGACCGGGCCAAGGAAGCCTGCTTCCGCGCCCGTGGCCTTTGCGATGGTGTCGTTGGAAGACATGCGCAGCGGTTTGAGCACGCCCTCGAGCTTCTGCGCCTTGACGGCGTTCAACTCGTGATCGCCGCGCACCAGCAGTGCGACCACACCGCCGTCAGTGGAGTCGACCAGCAAGGTCTTGACGAGCTTCGAGGCGGGTAGTTTGAGCTGCTGTGTGAGTTCCTCGATGGTCTTCGCGCCCGGCGTCGCCACTTCAGAGAGAGGCGCACTCGCTGCGGCGCGCGGAGTGGCCGGTGGCAGGGCCACGGCCATCTCGAGATTTGCGGCGTAGTCGTCACCGTCGGAAAACGCGATGGCGTCTTCGCCGGACTCGGCGAGCACGTGGAATTCCTCGGAGCCGCTGCCGCCGATGGCGCCGGGATCGGCGACCACGGATCGGAACTTGAGCCCGAGCCGCGTGAAGATCCGCGTGTACGCCTGGTGCATGGCGTCGTAACTCTTCTGCAGGCCCTGCTCGTTGAGGTCGAACGAGTACGCATCCTTCATGAGGAATTCACGCGCGCGCATCACGCCGAAGCGGGGGCGGCGCTCGTCGCGGAATTTCATCTGGATCTGATAGAAGTTCGCCGGCAACTGGCGGTAGCTCTTGAGATCGTTGCGCGCGATATCGGTGATGACCTCTTCGTGCGTAGGCCCCAGGCAAAAGTTGCGCTCGTGGCGGTCCTTGAGGCGCAGCAGCTCCGGACCGAATTCGCCCCACCTGCCGGATTCCACCCACAACTCGGAGGGAATGACGCCCGGCATCAAAAGCTCGAGTGCACCGGCACGATTCATTTCCTCGCGCACGATCTGCTCGACCTTGCGCATGGCTCGCAGGCCCAGCGGCATCCAGGTGTACAGGCCCGCGGCCAGCTTGCGAATGAGGCCCGCACGCAGCATGAGCTGATGGCTCACGACTTCGGCATCGGCGGGAGTTTCTTTGGTCGTGTTGACCGGGTATTGGGACCAGCGCATAGGGGCGCGAGAGTGTATCAGGTGAACGATTCGCCTATGATGCCGGCCGTGACTTCAGACACCCCGACTCCACAAACTCAGCCCAAACGCGGCGTTTATCTGCTGCCCAATCTGCTGACCACGGGGTGCCTGTTCTCCGGTTTCTATTCCATCGTCGCCGCCGTTGACACGAACTTCGCATTCGCCGGCGCGGCGGTATTCATCGCGCTGCTCTTCGACGGGCTGGACGGCCGAGTCGCACGCTGGACCGGCACCGAGAGCTCCTTCGGCAAGGAATACGACAGTCTCGCGGACATGGTCGCCTTCGGTGTCGCGCCCGCGGTGCTGGTCTATCAATGGGGCGTGGTGCGCATCAGCGAGTACGGCGCCGAATGGCGGCAATTCGGCTGGGTCATCGCGTTCTTCTATTGCGCTTGCGCGGCTTTGCGCCTGGCTCGCTTCAACACGCGTATCGCGAGCGGCGGCAAGGGCTACTTCGAAGGCTTGCCGAGCCCATCGGCTGCAGCCACGGTCGCTTCGTTCGTCTGGTTCTTCAGCAAGTGGCGCGAACCGGGTCTGCCTGGACTGGTACTGGCATTCGCCGTCACAGGCTACGCCGCCGCGCTCATGGTGTCGGGGTTCAGCTATCTCAGCCTGAAGCAGATCGACGTCGACAAGCGCGTCAAGTATTCGTACATCGCTTTCGTCATCCTGCCCATGCTGGCGCTGATCGTCGTGGATCCTCCGAGCATGTTGTTCGGCATGTTTTTTTCCTATGCCACCTACGGTCCGGTGCAGTGGTTAGTGCGCAAGTTGCGCCGCCCGCGCAGCGCGGGTGCTGCCTGAGGCGTGCCGATGGGACCGCTGCGCAACGCGTATCTGGACGCGCTCGGCATCGACCGCTGGGTTCCGCGCGACGCACCGGCTGAGATTGCTTCGATTCCGGAAATCGTGGCGGCCTCTGCGGTTGCCGCGCCTGCCGCCCGAATCAGTCCGGCGGTTGCTCCTTTCGTGCCGCTGGCGCCGAGCGCCGACTGGGCTACGCTGCGCGAACGCGTTGCTGGCTGCACCGCCTGCGCCGAGCTTTGCAAAACGCGCACCCAAACCGTATTCGGCGTTGGCAACACCCGCGCGGAGTGGCTGGTGATCGGCGAAGCACCTGGTGCAGAGGAAGACCGCCAGGGAGAGCCGTTCGTCGGACGCGCCGGCCAGTTGCTCAACGCCATGCTGCTGGCGATCGGTCTGCCACGCGAGCAGGTATTCATCGCCAACATCCTCAAGTGCAGGCCGCCGGGCAATCGCGACCCGAAGCCAGAAGAGGTATCGCGCTGCCTGCCGTATCTCTCGAACCAGATTGCGTTGCTCAAACCCAGGATCATTCTCGCGGTCGGGCGCATTGCGGCGCAGAACCTGCTCGCCACCGATGCGCCGCTGGCACGCCTGCGCGGCAAGGTGCACAGCTTTGGCGAGCCGGCGACGCCGATGGTCATCACCTACCACCCGGCCTATCTACTGCGCACGCCATCCGACAAGCGCAAGGCCTGGGAAGACCTCAAGCTCGCGCGCGCGACGCACTTGCGCGTCACGGGTGGCGCCTGATGGCCGCCGTACGCGAAGACATGGGCGAAGTACCCGAGGTACACATCCGGCCCATGATGGATCTCGACCTGACGGACGTGGCGGCCATCGAGCAGAAGAGCTACGCATTTCCCTGGAGCGAAAACATTTTTCGCGACTGCCTGCGCGTGGGATACACCTGCCGCGCGCTGGATCTCGCTGGGCAGGTCATCGGCTACGGCGTCATGAGCCTGGGCGCCGGTGAGGCGCACATCCTGAATGTGTGCGTGCGCGAGGAATTCCGCAGTCTTGGCTTCGGGCGCCGGCTGCTCGAGCACCTCATGGAGCGCGCCGCCGCCGGCGGTGTCTACGAGGCCTTCCTCGAGGTCCGACCCAGCAATCTGGCGGCGATCCGCCTCTATCAACGACTCGGATTCGAACAAATCGGTATCCGGCGCGGGTATTACCAGGCCCCCGATGGGCGCGAAGACGCCATTGTCCTGAAGCTGATGCTTCGACAAACCGGCACCTGACTGGCACCGCAAGCAGCACGCGCACCACCACCACCACCGCGGCAGTCGGCGCTGCTTTGAGACTAGATAGGACGTCGAAAATCATCTCGCGCGAGGAATCGGGTGACTTTCATGCGGTCACGGAACCTTTTTCGCTGTAACTCAGGCTGCGCGCGCGCCTGAAAGCCATGAGTCCCAGCGCCGCGGCGAACAGCCAATCGAAGCGGCCACCACCGCCGCCGGGTTTGCGCGAAGGCGGCAGCGGCGCCACGATCGTCGTGCTGGCGGAGCCGCTGTTGTTGGTGATGACCGCATCGGTACCGCTGAAGGTCGCAGTCGCGGACGCACTCGCGGTTCCCGCGGTGACCGCGCTGACGTTCACGGTGATCGCAGCCGACGCGCCACTGGCCAGTGAGGTGATGTCGCAGGTCGCAGCGGTGGCGGTGTTCGTGCAGGCGCCGCCGCTCACGGTGGCGCTGGTGACCGGCGCACCCGTCACGGTGATGGTGGAAGAAACCGCGCCGCCATCGGGTCCGGCGTTGGCAATTGTCGCGGTGTACTGGAACACACCGCCGGCCGTCACCGGATCGGCCGAATCGGCGACCGTGACGCCGAGGTCCGCCACCGCCCGCACGACGAAGTCACGGGTCGCGCCATGAGATTCGTCAGGGTCGATGCCCGCTCGCAGAACCGTGGCAGCCACGATGCTGTTGCCCACCGCGCCACCCGTCACGGTGAAAGTGACGGTGGTGTTCGCATTGCTGGCAATGGTGCCGACGTTGCAGGTGATGGTTGCGGGCGTTGCCAAGCACAGACCCTGCGCGGCGACGATGTTGGACACCGTCAGGTTGCCCGGGATCTGCAAGACGAGCTGCGTGGCCGTCGAAGGGCTCGGTCCGGCATTACTCACGGTGGCCGTCACGGTGGACGTCTGGTTGTGGTCGAAGGCCTGGGTGCCGCCGCTGAAAATTACGTCCACGTCCGCGACCTCTGCCGAGTAGACGTTGGTCGCAATGGAGTTGTTAGACATCGCGACGTCGGGCTCGTGCCCGGTCAGATTCGAGTTGATCTGGGCCTGCGTGGTCGCGGGCTTCGCCCCCACGGCCAGCGTCAACGGCACGCTGGCGGACTGATCGACGCGCAGCGCGCCGAGCTGACAGCGCAGCAACGCGCCGGTGCGCGTGCAGTTCGCCGGAACGCTGGGCGTCAGCCAGCTTGGGAAGTTGATGTCGAGCTGGGACGCCGACGAGGCATGCGGGCCGCGATTCGTAACGGTGTAGGTGATGCTCGCGTTGCTCGAAACGGGCAGCGGCAATGCCAGTGCCGTCGCCGTGAGCTCGAGATTCGGCGCCACCGTGTACTCGGCCACGCCCGCACCGGAGGTACCCGCAATCAACTCGCCGGGTCCCAACATGAGCGCGACCTGGATTCCGGTGATGGGGCCAGGGATGGAGAGCGGCGTTTCCGCCCAGGTGAGCCCGCCATCCACGCTGCGCGCGAAACCCTGTCCCGTGCTCACCATCATCAACGTGGTTGGAATCAGCGGGTCAAAGAGCACATTAGCTCCGACCGGCCGGGTGCCGGTGGTCCCACCGAAATCCACCAGTGACCAGTTGTTGCCACCATCGGTGGTTTTCAGTATGCCGCCCGCCCTGCTCGCATAGATCACGTTCGAGTCCACGGGACTGAAACTGAACGACTGGGTCCACAACGGGCCGTCGGACGCGCGTTTCTGTTGCCAGGTGAGGCCGCCGTCGGTGGTCTTGTAGATGCCATTGGTGTTGTAGGCGCCGCCGCTGACGAACACCACGTTGGCGTCGGTCGGATCGACCCCGATGGTCTGGATATAGGGCGGCGAATTCACGAGCGGCGCGTACGTCGAGCCGCCGTTGCTCGTCTTCCATACTCCGGTGACGGTACGGCCGACGTATGCGATGTTCGGATTGGAAGGCGCGAGCTGGGCATCCGAGATGAAGTCGGCGTTGGCACCCGCGGTGAAAGCCGGGTGTGGCGTGGTCCAGCTTGCGCCGCCGTTCAGGGTTTGGATCAACTCGATGCCGCTGTTGACAGCGATGATCCGGTTGGAATCGCCGGCCGCGACCGACAGCGCCGAGAGGTTGCGAGGAGTCTGGATCGAGCTGACATAGGCCGCGACGTTCAGCGGCTGGTAGTCAGGCGCGGCGCGGCGGAAGATACTGCCGGATGCCGAATTGAGCCCCGCATACACGGTGTGGTCGTCGGCGGACACGAGGTGCTGCACCGACCCACCGCGCAGTCCCGAGTTGCGCATGAGGAAGGTGGTGCCGGCATCGGGACTCTCCGCGACGCCATAGTCCGAGATGAACCACATGCGGCCCGGGTCATTGGGTACGAAATAGCCCTGCGGGATGCCGTACACGCCCAACTGGAAACCGTTGCCTGAGCTCGGCCAGGTGAGGCCGCCATCGGTGCTGCGGATAACGCCGCCACCGTAGTACATCGCTGTCACCAGCATTGAGTTCGCCGGACTGATGGCCACGGAGGTCGTCGGACCATTGATCACGGTCCAGGTATCGCCCTGGTTCGTGGAGCGGTAGAGGCCCTCGCTGGTCGCGGCGAAAACGATCTGCGGATTGTTCGGGTCCACTTCGATCCGGTTCACGGAAAACTGGGCCAGGTTCGAAATTCCCAGGTTCAACGGGCCACTCCAGCTCGTGCCGCCGTTGGTGGTGCGATAGATCCCCTGTTCGTAGACGCCCACGAACAGCAGGTTGGGGTTGCTTGCGACCGTGGCTACCGTGGAAGGCAAGGCGTTAGCCGGCCAGGGCGTCTGCAGATTCGTCCAGGCGACATAGGGCGCGGTCGCCTTCGCGGCGCCGTGCTGATAGAGCATGGCGTAAAGAGTGCCATCCGAGGTGAACACGAGATGGCTGATGCCGTTGGGTGCATTCGGTCCCTGCGCGGACTGGAACGTGGCGCCGGTGTCTTCGCTCAACATCAAGAACGGCCCGGCGGTGAACACGCGGCTCGGCGTGATGGGATCGAAGGCGATGGGTTCGGGCGTAGTCATGAAGCCGTCGGTGATCACATCCCAGCCCTGTCCGCGATTGGTGCTGCGGGCGAGGCCGCGCCAGGTGCTGGCGAGCAGGATCTGCGGGTTCGTGGGGTGAACGGCAATCGACCACGCGGGTCCGCCGTCAGGGCCGACGAAACTCCAGGAGTTCGTTCCGCCGTTGGCGCTGCCCGCGGCGAAGATGCCGACCCCTACTACCCAGGATGCAAACGCCAGGCTCGAGCGACGCAAGCTATTCATGACTCGTCATTCGCAGGATGGTGGTGAGAGCCTGGTCCGGAGATTCAACTTGGTGGCGTCCATTTGTAGTTCTACTGACGGGCCAGGAGCGGTGGGATGGTGCCACACCGTCCGCGGCGGGCGCGCACGCTTTGCCCGAAAAAAACAAGTGCATGGCTCATTGCTGTCACGAGACTGGTTCTCGTGACACGGCAGTGAACATAAGCAGAAACGGCGTTATTTCAGCGCCACGGCACAGACTGACGCCGCATCACCACCAGGCCTAACAAGGCCGCGAAGAGCCAGTCGATTCCATCATTTATCGGATTGCGGTGGGTCCGCGCACAGGTCAAAAGGTGTTCTCGCAGCGGGCCGTGCCGGGGCAAGGTGAACAAGCGGAAGGGCGCAATGGCGCTGCGCAGGCGGGAGGGTGCGTCGTGCACGCGCGCGAGATCGTGCGCCAGGCGATCGACCTGAGCGGCCATTTTTGAACAAGAACTGCGCGGAGCGTGTCACGGATTTCAATCTCGTGACGCGCTCTGCGCGCCGTTGCGCCCACCCGCGCCACTAGCTAGAGTCCCGTGGTCGGACAAAATTACGATTCACGCATCTGGGGACACTCATGCTACATATTCACAGGGGCGCGCTCGCCGGCGCGTTGGCTCTCGTCTCCACCGTCGCCAGCAGTGTACCGATTGCTCCTCTGCCCATC
>Ga0207691_10006161_pt1 | contig 11600 bp, 10 predicted proteins | sample KBSM13metaG_FD_184327 | JGI IMG/M metagenome (GOLD analysis project Ga0207691, IMG submission 184327) | Miscanthus rhizosphere microbial communities from Kellogg Biological Station, Michigan, USA - KBS M1-3 metaG (SPAdes) (version 2) | ecosystem: Host-associated > Plants > Roots > Rhizosphere >...
AAAACGGATTGGTCGCCGCACGCACGCTGCGATGACGACGGCGTCGACATAGCTCACGTGGTTGCACACCACAATGCACGCGCCCGTCTCCGGAATATTGTCCAGACCCTTCTGGTCCACGCGGTAGACGGTGTGCACCAGGAGCCACGCGAGGAACCGCATCAGGAACTCGGGGACGAGCCAGTAGATGTAAAGGGCGACCACGGCGTTCATCAGGCCGACCACGAGAAAGAGCTGCGGAATCGAGAGGCCCGCGGCGAGCAGTCCGATCGCAACGGCAGCGGAGGCCACGATGAACAGCGCGTTGAGGATATTGTTGGCGGCGATGATGCGTGAGCGGTGTGTCGGCGCGGAGCGCTCCTGGATCAGCGCGTACAGCGGCACGATGTAGAAGCCACCGAAAACGCCGAGGAGGAGGATGTCCGCGATGACGCGCCAGTGCGCCGGCCGCGCGATGAATGCACCGAGTCCGCCGGGCATCGTCGCGCTCATGCCCCGCGATGCGAGCCAGAGGTCGAGGGCGAACACCGTGAGGCCGATCGATCCGAAAGGAACGAGTCCGAGCTCGACCTTGCGCCCGGACATTCGCTCGCAGAGCAGCGACCCCACGCCGATCCCCACCGAAAATGTGGCAAGCAGCAACGTGAAGACGTGCTCGTCGCCACCCAGCACCGTGCGGGTGAACTGCGGGAGCTGCGCAAGGTACACGGCCCCGTAGAACCAGAACCACGAGATTCCGAGCATCGAACGCCACACGACGATCTCGGTGTGCGCGAACTTGAGGTTCTTCCAGGTCTCGGTGACCGGATTCCAGTTGATGCGTAGGTCGGGCGCCGCCGCGGGGGTAAGCGGAATTCCCCGGCTCACGAGCCATCCCGCAACCGCGATGACGATGGCAAGGACCCCAGCCAATACCGGGCCGCCTGCCTTGATCGCAACCACCAGTCCGCCGGCAATCGTCCCGAGCAGGATGGCGACAAACGTGCCCATCTCGACCATGCCGTTGCCGCCCACCAGCTCTTCGGGCTTCAATGTTTGCGGCAGGATCGCGTATTTGACGGGACCGAATATCGTCGAGTGCACGCCTAGGAGCGCCAGCGCGAAGAACAGGAGGACGATGCTCCGCTGCCAGAATCCGACGAGCCCGATCACCATGATGGCGATCTCGAACAGCTTGATCAGGCGGATCAGCCCGGACTTTTCGTACTTGTCGGCGAGCTGGCCAGCCGTCGCCGAGAACAGCATGAACGGAACGATGAACACGGCGCCGATCAGGTTCACGACCATGCCTGCGTCGATCGCCGTCTGCCCAGCGGCCTCGAAGGCGACGAACACGACGAACGCGTTCTTGAACACGTTGTCGTTGCCGGCGCCGAGGAATTGCGTCCAGAAAAAAGGCGCGAAGCGGCGCTCTCGCAGGAGATCGAATTGATTGGGCGGGTGCATGGACGGGGACCTTCCTTCAGGCGGCGGAGACGAAGAACGGGCGCGTGGCGAACACGCAGCTTGCAAAGGGTTGACAGTGGGAAGCGCCACGTCGCTTCGGGATGAAGTCGAACGCCAGCGCGCCGTGCTCCCGGATCGCAAGAAGCGGGAAGGCCGCCTCCGCGGCGAGCGGGCCGCGGCCGGTCAGCGCATCCAGCGAAATGAGCGGCAGCACGCCGAGCAGCGGGGAGAAGAGCCGTTGCCTATGGCCGTGCGGATGCGGCACGCAATGCATGGCCGGATTGAACCACGCACCCGTTCCGCCATCCCCGTTTCCGCACAGGTGGCAAAGCATGTCCCAGGCGTCGCGCGGATCGATGTCCTGCCAGGCAAGGATGACGATCGGGTGATGCGCGGGCGGTTCTGTAAGCCCGTCACGGCGTGCGTTCCAGATCTCCTCGCACGGCGCGAAATCGCAGTCGGACGTCGCGCCGGCGATCGCCGCACCGGCGAAGCTGCAGGGAATGTTGCGCCGATTCACGTGTGGCGTCGCCTCACGCCCGTACCTCGCCGCGCGGGAAACTCCTGATCCAGATAATCGCGCACGGCGTCGAGCGCGATGCGGACGGTGTCGGCCTCGGGCCAGTACCAGACTTCCTTGCCGATTTTTTCGCACCCGAGCACGCCGGCTTCGCGCATGACGCGGAGATGATGCGCGACGGCGGAGCGCGACAACGGCGACGCCTCGACGATCTGCCCTACGCAGAGCCGCTCGTCCGCCTGGAACATCAGCACGATGCGCTGGCGGTGCGGATCGCCGAGCGCCGTGAAGATGCCCGCGGTGCGCTGCCATGCCTTGGGCAGCGCGCGTGAGTAGGAATGCCGCATGTCGCTAATCGTGGCGTTGCTTGCGATCCCGTGCGCGGGAGACGAACCGCTATCGGCCGAATTATGACTACACAACTAAGTAACTAGTCATATTGTTGCGTAGTGTACGTGCGGCTGCCGGCTTGTCAAGCTGCCGCTCGTCGGATACAGGGAGCGCTGGCCCCGTACGGGTCGCAGGGGCCGCCCGCATGCCAATCGTCGAAGCACCCAAAGCCGCCGGGTTCCCGCGTTCGAGGGCATGACGGTGGCGTGATGGCGATTGAGCGAAGGTGCAATCGTGGCAACCGCCGCCGGCCGATGGCGGTTCGAGCCGCCCGCGTTCCGCTACAATGCGAGCCGCATTTTGTCGTCGTCGAAAACCACCCCGAAGGTCATGCAGGCCTACCTCGATTTCATGCGCCACGTGCGCGATTTCGGTCACCGCAAGAATGACCGGACCGGCACCGGAACGCTTTCCGTGTTCGGCTACCAGATGCGCTTCGATCTGCAGAGCGGGTTTCCGCTGCTCACGACCAAGAAGGTCCATACGAAGTCGGTGATCCACGAGCTCCTGTGGTTCTTGCGCGGCGAAACGAACGTCCGCTCGCTGCAGGACGCCGGCGTCACGATCTGGGACGAATGGGCCGACGCCGACGGCGAGCTCGGTCCGATCTATGGCCGCCAATGGCGGAGCTGGCCCGCGCATGATGGCGGCACGATCGACCAGCTCGGCAACCTGCTGGCTGAGATCCGCCGCAATCCGGACTCGCGGCGCCTCATCGTGTCCGCCTGGAACGTGGCTGACATTCCCCGCATGAAACTGCCGCCGTGTCACGCCTTCTTCCAGTTCTATGTCGCGGACGGCCGGCTTTCGTGCCAGCTCTACCAGCGAAGCGCCGACATCTTTCTGGGTGTGCCCTTCAACATCGCGTCGTACGCCCTGCTTACGCACATGGTCGCGCAGCAGACGGACCTCGATGTCGGCGATTTCGTGTGGACCGGCGGCGACTGCCACCTCTACGTCAATCATCTCGAGCAGGTGGAGATGCAGCTTGCGCGACCGCTGTTGCCGCTGCCGCGTCTCGTGATTCGCCGCAAGCCGCCGTCGCTCTTCGACTACGCGTACGAGGATTTCAGCTTTGCCGGGTATGCGCCACATCCGGCGATCAAGGCCCCCGTGGCAGTGTGAGATTCACTGGGTTTGGCCTTCGCGCAGCGGCGACGGACCCAAAAAAAAGCCCGCCGGGAGGAATATGGCGGGCAAGGGGGATCTTGAGCGGGCACAACGTCAACGTTGCGTCCCGTGGCTTCGGCCGCTCACGGCCAAAGCTGCTGCAAATCGGACCTTCAATTCAGTAGATGCTGCGTGCCGCTGAAATTCTTTCGGCCAGCGCCTCCAGCGCCGCCTGTTGCGCAGCCGTCTCGTCGTCGCGATGCGCGGGTTTCGGATCGCCCGAGTTCGTCGACTGGCCCGGCAGCCAGTACTGAGCGAACTCCGGAGCGAACATATCCATCACGCACCTCGGCCGTGGGACGACGGCGATTTCGATGTGATTCTCTAAGCAATTGACATGCCATCGTTGAGTCGCCATGCCCCGCGTGCGACTTACGTGCCGATTGCTTGGTGGAGCGGAGATTTTTCATGCCTGGACGCTACGCGTGCGCGAACGGCCCGATGCGGATTTGTCTCAGTTCGCAGACAGGAAATATGACTTGGGGATTAACACCATGAATCGACTGACAAAAACCTGTCGCCGATCGGCGACAGTGATGCTCACGTCATGCCCGCGAGCGCGGGCCGCTATGTTTTGCTTTCCTTGAACATCGCCGGCTCCAGTCGGTGGCGCTGGAGGAGCTTGTAGAACTCGGTCCGATTGCGCTTGGCCAGTTGCGCCGCCTGGGTCACGTTTCCCCCCGTGATCTTGAGGAGCCGGGCCAGGTAGTCGCGCTCGAAAGTCTTGCGTGCCTCCTCGAAAGGCACGAGCACCCGGGCGTCTTCTTTGAGCGCATTGGCAACCAGCGTGGCGGGTATGACGAGCGTGGGTGTGAGCGCGACCGCCTGCTCCAGGAGGTTCACGAGTTGACGGACGTTGCCGGGCCATGGAGCGGCGACCAGCAGCGCCATGGCTTCCGGCGCCAGCGCCGGCTCGGGCTTCTCGTAACGCGCCGCGAGCCGGCGCAGGATGTGTGCCGCGAGCAGGGGAATATCCTCGCGGCGCTCCGAAAGCGCCGGCAGGCTGAGCGACACCACATTCAGCCGGTAATACAGATCTTCGCGGAAGCGGCCGTGCGACCTCGCATCGTCCAGGTTGCGATGCGTGGCCGAGATGACCCGGACGTCGACGGGAATCGCCTGCGTCGACCCGACCGGGCGCACCTCGGACTCCTGCAGGACCCGCAGCAGCTTGACCTGCAGGGGCACCGGCATGTCACCGATTTCATCCAGCAGCAGCGTGCCGCCGTCTGCTGCCTGGAACAATCCCTTGTAGGCCGTCACGGCGCCCGTGAACGCGCCGCGCGCGTGCCCGAACAGCTCGGATTCGAGCAACTCAGCCGGAATGGCGCCGCAATTGACCGCGACAAACGGCTGCGACGCGCGGCGGCTGGCGCGGTGGATAGCCCGCGCCAGGAGCTCCTTGCCCGTGCCCGACTCGCCGTAGATGAGGACGCTCGCGTCCGAGTCCGCGATGAGACGGGCCTGGCGCAGGAGGTCTTCCATCTTGGGGCTGCGCGTCAGGATTTCCTCGCGCCACTCCGCGGAGCGTGAATCGTCGGTGTTCGTTCCGCCACCTGACAGCTTGAGCGCGTCCGCCACCTTGTGCAGCAGGTCCTGACTGTCGAACGGCTTGGTCAGAAATGCGAACACGCCGCGCTGCGTCGCATTCACGGCGTCGGGAATCGTGCCGTGCGCCGTCAGGATGATGACGGGAAGCGCGGGATGCTGGCGGTGGATGGCCTCGAACAGCTGCATGCCGTCGATGCCGGGCATGCGCATGTCGGTGATCACCGCGCCGGGACGGGCCGTTGCAAGCGCTGCCAGCGCGGTCTCGCCACTGTCCGCCGTCCGCACGCGGTAGCCGGCCGACGACAGCCGCAGGCTGATCAGCTTGGAGAGATCCGGGTCGTCGTCGACGAGGAGAAGCTCACCGGTCGTCATGTCGTCGTGTCCATGTTTGCCTTCGCGTCAGTGGCCTGACCCGCCGCCTCCTCCGCCGCCACCCCCACCGCCGCCGCCGCCGCTCCGAACTCGGTCGCGCAACAGGCTCCGCTCCATCTCGCGAAGCGCCTCCAGCTTCTGGATCGCCTTGTCGGCCTTCTGCTGCTCATCGCGAATGGCCTTCTGCCGCTCGGTGACCTGGACGCGAAGCACCGCCGCCAGCTGCTTGATCGATGACGGCCCGGGGTTGCTGCGCGCAACGTTGTCGAAGAGCTGGAGCGCTTGCTGATCATCCTGCGGCGAGGCGCGCACGAGCGTGTATAGCACCGCGAGGCGCACCCGATTGGCGTCGGTGCGCTGTCGCGCGAGGGCGGCCTTTGCGGTTTCGAGCTCGCGTCGCGTGTCCTCGGAGGACATTGCGCCGTAACGCTGCAGGTCGGTGAGCAACGCCAGCATCTGCAGATCGTCCACCGTCTCACTGGGCGCAGGGGTGGGCGGCGCGGATGGAGGGGTGACGAGTGCGACCGCATTCGGCGGTTCCTCCAGCGGCTCGGTGGGCACTTCGAGCCGTGGCGGGGGCATCGGCGCTTCGGGTCTGGCCGGCAGCGGCGCCTCCACCGGCTCGATCGGAGGCGATTCCACCATGGGCGTCATCGGCGGCACCGTAACGAGCTCCGGCGCGTACTGCTCCTCGGGGGTCAGTACGATCATCGGGTTGTTGGTGCTGGCGCATCCGGCGAGGACCAGGGCGAGGGCCGACGCCCCGAGCCACGTGCGGCGCGTCATTTGATGCCCGCCAGCGTGGCCCGATGGCTCGGCGCCGTCGAGCCGCCCGAGCCGGCGCCATGGGCGAGCGGGAGCGAGAGCCGGAACCATGCGCCGCGGCGTCCATCCTCCCGATCGAGCAGTTCGATGCGGCCCCCGTGCGAGAACGCGTATTCCCGCGCAATCGCGAGCCCGAGCCCCGACCCTTTCACGCGACCTTCCGCCGGCGCCGCGCCCTGATAGAACGAATCGAAAATGCGCCCCCGGTGCTCGGGCGCGATACCCGGACCTTGATCGATCACGTCGAGCAGCGCGTTGGGGCCGTCGGTGTGGATCGCGATCTCGATCGAACCCGATCGCGGCGAGTACTTGATCGCGTTCGAAACGAGATTGTCGACGATCGTGCGGATGCGCTCCGGGTCTCCCACCACGATCGCCGGCCGAAGCTTGGTGTCGAACGAGATCATTCGCGCGAGCGCCGCCAGCTTCTGCTCGCGTACCACGCGTGTCGCAATGTCGGTCAGCGCGACCGGGCCAAGCGTCGCCGGCTCCATCGCGCGCGTCTGGTGATAGGCGAGCAGATCCTCGATCAGCTTCTGCAGCTGCAGCGTGTTGTCGCGCACGATGCGCACGATATCCTGCTGCTCCGGCGACAGCCTGCCACCGACGTTGTCGCGCAGCAGCTCGGAGCCTTCGCGAACGGCGGTCAGCGGCGTCTTGAGCTCGTGAGACACGTGCCGCAGGAACTGCGTCTGCTGCTGCTCGAGTTCGGCGAGGCGCACGCGCAGCCATTCCAGTCGCTGTCCAAGGTATTGCAGGTCCTGCGGCCCGGTCACGCGCACCGCCTGGGTGAAATCGGCGGTCCCCATCAGGCGCACGGACTGATCGAGCTGGCGGATCGGCCGCGCGATCAGCGTCGCAAAGACGATGGCGAGCGCAATCGCGATGCCGATCGTCGCGAGGCCCACGAAAAGCCATTTCTCCCGTCCCTGCGTCGCGGTCACCTGCAGACGCTCGATCGCGCGCTGGGTAAGCTGGTTGGCCGCGGCGGTCATCGAGCGCGCGCCGTCGACCAGCTGCGCGTACCCGTCCGCGATCTCGGTCGCGATCGCCGCGGTGCGCTGCGGCGACGTGAGTCGTCGATACAGGCCGTTCTCGCGCTCGGTGATCTCGTTCAGCGTCGCGAGCTGCGCGGGCTCCAGGGGAAGCGATGCGAGCTGCTCGACCGCCTGGCCGAATTCCTGGCGTACCGGCGCGTAGTCGTCGAGCAGCGCGTTGTCTTCGAGGATCAGATGCTGGCGCGCGATGCGCTCCAGTGTCGTCGTCTGCTCGAACATCAGCCGGCTGGTGCGTCCTGCCTGCGCGGCCTGCAGCACTTCCTCGCTCGCCTGCGACGCCAGGCGGTCGAGCGAAAGAATCAGCTCCGCGAGCGCATAGATCAGCGGCAAGCTGACCAGCAGGAAGCCCAGCAGGATGAACTTGAGGAAGGACCGAGGGTAATACACGCGGGAATGACGGCGCTCTCGCTATAATTGACGATTATGACACTCCCCTTCCCCGCCGGCGGGACGAGCCGCCCTACCGATCTCGAGGGAGCGTCATGTATAGCCCCGCGCCCGCTTCGCCACCCTCGCTGGCGCTGATCGCCGCGGTCGCGCGGAACGGCGTGATCGGCGGCAACAACGCGCTGCCCTGGCGCCTGCCCGACGATCTCCGGCACTTCCGCGCGCTGACCACCGGCCATGCCGTGATCATGGGACGGAAGACGTGGGAATCGCTGCCCCGCGCCCTCGGAGGCCGCCAGAATATCGTCGTGACGCACCGTCGCGACTATCGGGCGGAAGGGGCGGAAGTCGGTTCGTCGCTGGACGACGCGTTGGCGCGCGCATTGCCGCCCCTGCCCGCGTTCTGCATCGGCGGCGGGGAGATCTACCGGCTCGCCCTGCCTCGCGCCGACGTCCTCTACATCACGGAAATCGATCGCGATTTCGACGGCGCGACAACCTTCCCGGCAATCGATCGCGCGCAGTGGCGCGTGACGTCGCGCGAACCCCGAACGCTGGAAGGCCCCGGCGGGTTCGCCTACGCCTTCGTCACGTATCATCGGGCATAGCGACTGAAAGCAGAGCCGCGTCAATCCAGGGAGACTACGATGTCAGAAGGCGCTTTCCACGTCCATGGGCCACACGACCACGCGGTCGAGCACGCCGCGCACGAATCCGATCCGTTCTCGGGACGCATTGCGGTCATGACCGCGATCTTCGCCACCATCGGCGCGCTGTTCGGCTACATGGGCGGTGCGACGCAGAACGACGCGCTGCTCTTCAAGAACGAGGCAGCGATCCGGAAGACCGAGGCCTCGGACCAGTGGAATTTCTACCAGGCCAAGAGCAACAAGCAGAATCTTGCGGAGTTGGGCGCGACGCTTACCACCGGCGACGCGGCGGATAAATACCGGGCCGAAGCCAAGCGCTATAACGAAGAGAAGGCCGCAATCATGGCCGAGGCGAAAAAATTCGAGGCGCAATCGAAGGAGGCCGACCAGAAGAGCGAGGCGTCGATGCATGTGCATCACCGGTGGGCGCAGTCGACGACGCTGATCCAGATCTCGATCGCGCTGGCGGCCATCACGCTGCTGACCCGCAACAACCAGCTCAAATATTTCGCCTACGGAGTCGCCGTGGCCTCCATCGGACTGGGCGCCCTCGCGCTTCTGCACATCTGAGCTTTCACCGCACGGCCGCCCTACCAGATCCCGATGTGAATCCCGTGCCGGCGATGGCCGTCGGTGCGGCGCTCCACCTCCGCGTCGTCGACGGTCGTGCGGCGCTTGGATCGCTCGAACCACGCGCACAAACGGTCGCGCATTTCGCGGACGATCGCCGCATGTTCCGCGCGCGCCCCGAGATCGATCTCTTCGCCGGGATCTCTGCAGAGGTCGAAAAGCTGCGGACGCATGCCGTCCCACTGCACGTATTTCCAGTCGGACGTGCGTACCATCCAGCCGCGGCAATCGCGCACGCCTCGACCCAGCACCTGCCGCGCGCGGCGAAATCCGTAGTCGATCTCGGAGAAAACGGCGTCGCGCCAGGCCATGGCGCCACCGTGCACCAGCGGCAACAGCGAGCGTCCTTCGATGCGATGCGCCGGCACCGCAAGTCCAAGGGCATCCAGGATGGTCGGCACGAGATCGACGCCTTCGACGAAGCGCGCCTCGGCATGGCCGCGGGTCGCATCGGCGCGGGTTGAGGGATCGTAGATCACGAGTGGCACGCGCACGATCTCGTCGTGCAGCAGCTCTTTTTCGCCAAGGCCCCGATCGCCCATGAATTCGCCGTGATCGGTCGTGAATACAATCAGCGTGTCGCGCATCCGCCCTGCCATTTCGAGGGCCTGCAGCACGCGCCCGAAATGATGATCGACGTGGGCGCAGAGGCCCATGTACGCGGGACGCACGTGGCGCGCGACGCTCGCGTCGCCGAAGCTCCGGCTCTCGTCGTGCTCGCGGTAGGCGCGCATAACCGGGTGCTCGTCGGCGGTTCCATCCTGCGGACCCTTGCGGATGGAACCCGTGTCGCCGCCGCGATAGATCGAGTGCCAGGGCGCCGGCGCGACGTAGGGCCAGTGCGGCTTAACGTACGACAGATGAAGCACCCAGGGCTGGGCGCCCTGGTCGCGGATCCACGCGAGCGCGAGATCGGTCATGAACGCCGTCTCCGAATGCTCGTCCCGCACGCGGGCAGGCAAATGGACGTTGCGCATGTGCCATCCGGACACGATCCGTCCGTGGTCCTCCATCGCGATCGCATAGTCGCTCCACGGATCGTCGCTTGCGTAGCCATGCCCGCGCAGATACGCCGCGTAGCCCGATTCGGGACCCGGTGGCGTATGGCCATCGTAGCGGTCGAGGGCGACGAACCCGCCCTCGCGCAGGAGTGCGCCGCGTTCGGACTCGGTCTCGATGCCGAAACGTGCGAACGCGTCGGCATCGGGAAGCACATGCGTCTTGCCGGCCAGCGCCGCGACCCGCCCCGCCGTCCGAAGGTAATCGCCGAGCGTGAGCTCCGCGGCCGACAGCGGCACGCGATTCCACGTTGCGCCATGCGAATTGACGTAGCGACCGGTGTAGAGCGACATGCGCGAAGGACCGCACACGCCGGCCTGGACATAGGCGTGATCGAAACGGACGCCACGCGCGGCGAGGCTGTCGACATTCGGCGTGTGGACGCGGCCGCCGTAGCACGACACGTGATCGCGACGCAGCTGGTCGCACATCACGAACAGGACGTTGCGAACGGCATCCATGGCTTGGAAGTACGACAGCGACGAAGGGACGAACGCGCGAACGGCGAACGTCCGCGGGAAGCCGCGAAAGGTTGCCGCGACCCGGCGGTCGCACTTTTCCGCGATAATGACGTTTTTGCGAAAGCCGGGCAATGCTTGCGGGCATTGCCGAGCGCTCGCGCCGGGGTGGCGGAACTGGTAGACGCAGCGGACTCAAAATCCGCCGGTAGAAATATCGTAAGGGTTCGAGTCCCTTCCCCGGCACCAATAAAGCCATGAATTGCACTAGCAACTAGAAACCAGGCGAGGCGCCATCTGGGAATGGGCGTCGGCGGCCCGGTTGGGCAGCGGTGGCAACGGGCACGAACTCGAGAATGGGCTGTGCCTCGACGAACGGCCGGGTTTGGTCCCAAGCCGGCATTGGAGTGGCGGACAACGGGCCCCCTTGGCATCAGTAAACGAGGCGGCAGCGACTGCGAGCCTTGTTCATGCATCCCGCTCGCGCCCTCCTTGAAGGACGCTACGACGATGGCCCCATGCCATTGTCGTTGGGCGAACTACGTCGGAAATTCGATGAACGGCACCGCCCGTCTATCGCTCGCTCTCGTGGCAACGTCAACGGCATACACGATGTAGCGTACCGCCTGTCTGTTGCTTCTCACCGTTTTTTGAATAGCAGTAACCGGTTGCATTTGCCGCCGCGCGTTTTGACGCCCCCCGACAACGGGGAGAATCGAATCCCGAAGACAGGTGATTCTGCGCGCGTTAAAACTGGAGAGATAGGCCGTGCACCCGATCACGACGTCAATCTTTACCCTTCGTAGCGGCGATTTGACCTCGCGGGCATGTCCTTTCTGCGCCGCGCCCCTGCAGCGAATCCCTCGAACCATGTGGGACCTGATTGTCAGCCTCGGATCTCCCGTCTATCGATATCGCTGTCCCATTCCGGAGTGTGCGTGGCAAGGAGTCCTCACCCGCGAGCGATGAGGCCAAGAGCGCGACATGGCGTTGATGCGGCATTTGGCGGCATTTGGGCATCAACGCAATCTGGATTCGCCTTAAGACTGCCGACTTCCCAGGCAAGGCAGGAGGACGCCGCGCC
>Ga0207691_10006162_pt1 | contig 11599 bp, 11 predicted proteins | sample KBSM13metaG_FD_184327 | JGI IMG/M metagenome (GOLD analysis project Ga0207691, IMG submission 184327) | Miscanthus rhizosphere microbial communities from Kellogg Biological Station, Michigan, USA - KBS M1-3 metaG (SPAdes) (version 2) | ecosystem: Host-associated > Plants > Roots > Rhizosphere >...
CATAGCCGTCGTCCTCGTCGATGATCTCGTCTTCCTCATCGACCGCGTCGGCGGAGGGCGCGGCAAAGATCCGGCGCTGGACGGTCATGGCCGGTTCGCGACGCTCGTCGGGGAGCACCGCGACGCTCGGGGTGCGGCCGGCAAGGCTCGGTTCTGCGGCGCCTTCGCGCCACTGGGCCGCTTCTGCCTCGCGCTTGGCGGCGGCGTTGGCCCGGGCCTGGGCGACGGCGCGGCGCAAGGCGGTCTGGGCCGAAAAGCCCAGATGCACCAGGGCACCGATCGCGATGTCGAGGATGCCGGTGCGCTCGGGCTTGTCGTCGACGGCTTTGGCCGACTTGCCCTTGCCCTTGGTCGCCGTGCCGGGCAGCTCCAGGCTGCCGAGGCCGAGCGCGATCCAGAACAGCGCGAAGGTCGGGGCCATGAGGATGATGGCGAAGAGCCACGCGGTCACCGGCTGCGGATGGGCGCCGGTCACCATCGCCGCAAGGTTGGAAAATCCGGTTCCAATGAGACCGCCGAGGCCGGTCGGGAGCGGCCAGCTCGCCGGCGCAGGCAGGAAGGCGAGAACGCCACAGGCGAGGCCGCTGGCGCCGATCCAGGCGATCAGGCGCAGCGCCATGCTGGTGGGAACGCGCCGGCGCAGGAAGCTCCAGCCCCACAGCGCGGGCGGAATCAGCAGGGCGATGATGCCCAGCCCCAGCACCTGGAAGCTGAAGTCGGCGATCACCGCGCCGGGGAAGCCCAGCCAGTTGGCGACCGGTTTGCTGGTCGCGTAGGAAAATGAGGGGTCGTCCACCGACCAGGAGGCGAGCGCGGCCATCGTCACGGCCACCAGGCCCAGCACGACGATGCCGATCAGGCGGACCGGGATGGTGATGGCGATGGCGGGCGCAGGAGATTGGTTTTCGAGCAGGGGACGGGCCGGCATCGCAACACTCTGAACTAAAACTTGAGTGACGATCCTAGGATGGCGTGGTTAACCGCAGGCTAACCATCGCCGCCGGGGAGGGCTCCGGGCGAAACAAAAACGGCCCGCCGGGGCGGGCCGTTTTGCGGTCGGGTTCGATCGGGTGTGCAGCCCACGCAGTTTGCGAGTGGGAAGCCTCTGTGGCGGGCCAAGAGGAACGTGGACTGCACGCCGGATCGAACCGGCCTCTTTTGGTTGTCGCGTCGTCGAACCGGAAGACCGCGTCGCACTTTTCCCGACGACGCTCCGGTGGACAGCCGAGCCGTAAGGACCCGGCCGTCCGAAGTTTGCCTGGCGCGGGTCGCTCGGGGAGGAGGCGACGCCCGCGCCAGGAACGCGGCAGGCTACTAAGCGGCGGTTACTCGTTGACGCTTTCGCCGTGCTGGGTGATGTCGAGACCTTCCTCTTCCTCCTGTTCGGAGGGGCGCAGGCCAACGAGGACCTTGACCACCATGAGGATCACGAAGGAGGCGACAGCGGTCCACGCGATGGTGAAGATGATCCCGTAGAATTGGGTCACGATCGAATGGGTGGCACCAAGCGGGTTGATCGCAGGATCGGCGAAAACGCCGGTCAGCAGCGCACCGATGATGCCGCCCACGCCATGCACGCCGAACGCGTCGAGCGAGTCGTCGTAGCCGAACATCTTCTTCATGTGGGCTGCGGCGAGGTAGCAAAGGGCGCCGGCGACGAGGCCGATGACCAGAGCGCCGGTGGGGTTCACGAAGCCCGAGGCCGGGGTGACGGCGACGAGGCCGGCCACGGCGCCCGAGATGATACCGAGCACGCTCGGCTTCTTCACAACGATCCACTCGGCGAACATCCAGGCGAGGGCCGCTGCGGCGGTCGCGACCTGGGTGTTCATCATAGCGGCGCCGGCGAGGGCGTTCGAGGCGACGGCGGAACCGGCGTTGAAGCCGAACCAGCCGACCCACAGCAGGGAGGCGCCGATGACCGAGAGCACGAGGTTATGCGGCGCCATGTTGGCGGTGCCAAAACCCTTGCGCTTGCCCAGGACCAGGGCACAGACGAGGCCCGCAACACCGGCGTTGATGTGCACCACGGTGCCGCCAGCGAAGTCGAGGACGCCCCAACTCCCCAGGAAGCCGCCGCCCCACACCCAATGGGCAATGGGTGAGTAGACGATCAGCGACCACAGGCCCATGAAGATCATCATGGCTGAGAATTTCATGCGCTCGGCGAAGGCGCCGGCGATCAGCGCCGGAGTGATGATCGCAAAGGTCATCTGGAACATCGAGAAGACGTATTCCGGGATGGTCCCCGCCAGGGCGTTGGTTGTCGTGACGCCAACGTTGTTGTGGAAGATCTTGGCGAAACCTCCGAGCCAGGCCTGGGTCGACCCACCATCGGTAAAGGCCATCGAATAGCCGACCACGTACCAAATGATGGTCACAAGGCAGGTAATGGCGAAGGACTGCATGACGGTGGCCAGCACGTTCTTCTTACGCACCATGCCACCGTAGAACAGCGCCAGGCCCGGAATGGTCATCATCAGGACCAGTGCGGTCGAGGTCAGCATCCAGGCGGTATCGCCCGTGTCGAGCTTGGGCGCGTCTTGGGCCAAAGCGGGACCGGCCAGCAGCGCCAGCGCACCCAGCGCCGACCCAAGCACGGTCAAAGTCTTGTTCAGTTTCATCGAGGGTTCTCCTGAAATCAGCGCAGCGCTAGAGGGCCGCCGCGCCGGTTTCCCCGGTGCGGATGCGGGTGACCGCGAGAAGGTCGAGCACGAAGATTTTGCCGTCGCCGATGCGTCCCGTCTGGGCGCTCTCGCGGATGGCCGAGACAATCGCGTCGGACTGGGAGTCCTCGACGGCAATCTCGATCTTCAATTTGGGAAGGAAGTGCACCGCATATTCGGTGCCACGGTAGATTTCGGAATGCCCCTTCTGACGGCCATATCCTTTGACTTCGGTCACGGTCATGCCGTGCACGTCGAGCGAGTTCAGCGCCTGACGCACCTCTTCAAGCCGCGACGGCTTGATGATTGCGATCACCAGTTTCATGGATGCCCCTTTCGACTTACCACTTGGTCTCCAATGCCGCTGTGAGACTCAAATGCCGTGCCAATCCCGAGCCGGGTGGCCAAGATTATGATTCTGTTAAGGGAATTCCGGCGGCGCACACCGGACGTGGCCAGCCTGAGCGTATGACGCGCGGATGACAGCCCAAAATTTAGGCAAAGACCGCAAAATCGCCCATGAAATGAACATGTCGCGGCGTTGTGGCGCTTGCTTAGGCTGACGGGCCGGGTCACAAATCGGCGTAACCCGGAATCGAGGCCATGGGCGACAGCTCCTATGACGTCATAATTGTTGGCGGCGGTCCAGTTGGTCTGTGCCAGGCGCTCGCCCTGACGCGGTTCCAGAAGGGCATGCGGATCGCGCTGGTCGACCGCCGGCCGTTCACGGTCCCCGACGACAAGCGCGCCTTTGCCCTTTCGGCCGGTGTCCGCCGCGTGCTCGAGGCGCTTGGGGTGTGGTCGACACTGATTCCGGATGCCACCGCCATCCGGGCGATGAAAATCTCGGATTCGGGTCGAGGCGACATCTCGCGTCCGGTATTTCTGAGCTTTGAGGGCGATGTCGTGCCGGGCGAGCCCTATGCCCACATGGTGCCCAACCGGGCGCTCACTGCGGCTTTGCTCGATGCGGCCAAGTCGCGAGTCGAGTTCATCGCACCAGCCGAAGTCGCTGGATATGTGGCGGAGTTCGCCGACGCGACGCTCAGCCTCAAGGATGGCCGCGTGCTGCGCGCGCCACTGATCGTTGCTGCCGACGGCGCGATGTCGGGCTTGCGACAGATGGCGGGGATCGGTGTCGTCAGCCACGACTATCACCAGGCCGGGGTGGTCACGACCATCACGCACGAGTTGCCGCATGACGGCACGGCCTACGAACATTTTCGGCCGGCCGGCCCGTTCGCCAGCCTGCCGCTGAGCGGCAACCGCTCATCGCTGGTGTGGACCGAATCGACCGACGAGGCGGCGCGCCTCAAGTCGTTGCCGCTTGAGCAGGCTGCAAGCGAGATCGAAGCCGCGATGGGCTCGAGCCTTGGGCAAGTCACGGTCGAGGAGCCGCTGCAGAGCTTCCCGCTCAAGCTCCAGCTCGCGCGCGAGTTCGTGGCGCCTCGGCTCGCCATTATCGGCGACGCCGCCCACGTCATCCATCCGCTCGCCGGGCAGGGGCTCAACCTCGGCCTCAAGGATGTCGCGGCGCTGAGCGAAGCGGTGATCGACGCACTGCGGCTCGGGCTCGATCACGGGGCGCCGACGGTGCTTGCCGACTACCAGGCATGGCGGCGGTTCGACGCGGCGTTGATGGCAGCGGTGACCGACAATCTCAACCGGCTGTTCTCCAACGATTTGCCGCCGGTGCGCGCCATGCGCGATTTCGGTCTGGGCCTCATCGACCGCGTCGCGCCGCTCAAGTCGGCGCTGATCGCCCGCGCTGCCGGCCTCGACCGCTCCGGTCCGAGGTTGCTGCGTGGAATTCCGCTCTAGTCGTTCGGCAGGGAGTGGCAAGGCGATGCAGATCCGTCCGCATGTGCATGGCGATGCCGATCGGATCGCTGAAATCCTCGCCGCCGGCTGGCGGCAAGCCTATGAGACGTTCATGCCGCCGGCGTTCCTCGCGCAACGGAGCGATCCGGCTTGGCGCCGGCCCGAGATCGTCGGCTGGCTGGATACGTTCGAGCCGGCAAGCGAAGCCGTGTTCGTCGCCGAGCTTGCGGGCCCCGTGGTGGGCTTCATCCACGTGGAGCTGGGCGACAAGGCAGACCTCGGCGCGACCGGCTGCGTCAACCTGCTCTATGTGGACGCTGCGCAACAGCGGCAGGGAGTAGGGCGGGCACTGTTGGCGGCGGGCGCTGACTGGCTCCTGGCAAGGTGTCCGGGTCCGCTGGCCCTCTCGGCCTTCCGAGACAATCGGTTTCGGCATGCCTACGCGGCCCTGGGTGGGCGCGAGATGAAGCAGGTCGACCACATCATCGACGGACGCGAAATCACAAGCGTTCTTTATCTGTGGCCGGACCCCAGGACGCTGCTTCCGCCAATGCCTTGATTGCCTCCATCGCCTCCTGCCGGCGGTCCCATGGCACGAAGATGTGGTCGTGGTGATAGGCCGCAACGACGTTGGCGCTGATGTTGCGTTCTGTGAGCGCGTCGGCGATGGCGGCGGTCATGCCGACGGCCTCGAGCGAGGAATGGACCATCATGGTGAGGCGTGCATAGGGTGCGGAGGCCGGTCGCCCCGTCGCTGCCCACATGCTCACCGCAACCACGAGGCTCAGGCCCTCGGCCTCGCGAAATGTGGCGAGCGGCATGATGCCCGGTGGCACCACGTCGAGCCCACCGACGAACACATAAGGCTCGGGGTCGAGCGCGGGCGCAAGCGAGGCCAGCAGCCGTGCCAGGTCGCGTTCGCCGCTCATCACGCCGTCGGCGGGAAATGGCGGCGCATCTCGGCGGGGTCGACGTCACGCGCCTCGTCGAGGCTCAGCATCGGCACACCCTCACGGATGGGGAAGGCGAGATGCGCAGCGACCGAGATCAGTTCCTTGCGGTCGGCGCTCAGCACCAGGCGCGTCTTGGTCAGCGGACACACCAGCATCTCGAGGGTGCGCGGATCGACCTCGTAGCGGCGCTCGGAACTTTCGGCCATGCCGGCCCTCAGTTCAGCTGCACGCTGGCGCTCGAGCCCTTGGCCATCTCGAACTCGGCGAGCGCGATCAGCGTTTCGGCGCGCGCCTGCAGCGAATTGGCCTCGAGCAGCACCTGCTTTTCCCTGGCGCCATAGGGCGACACCATGCAGCAGAAGTTCACGAGGTCGGCGGTGCCGGTCTTGTTGATCTCGTCCCAGTTGAGCTCGAAGTTGGCGAACTCGGCATAGTCCTTCATCATCTTGAGAAAGCGCGTGCGGTCGACGGCGTCTTCGCCGAAACCATGATCGAAATCCAGCGCGAAGCGTTCGGCCGAGATCAGCGCCTGGCGATAGGGCGTCATCACGGTGAGCTCGGTGCCGAGCTCGAAGCGACTCACGCCCTCGAGGATGATGAAGTACTTGCCCTCGCCATGCTCTTCCCAGTGCGTCAGACGGCCGACGGTGCCGATCTTCTGGAGCGGCGCTCTACCGCGTGGGCTCTCCTCGGACGAGTCCTCGGGTTGGATGAGGCCGATAAGGCGATTGCCGGCCAAAGCGTCGTCCACCATCTGGATATAGCGCGGCTCGAAGATGTTGAGCGGCCGCTGCGAGAACGGCAGCAGCAGCGCTCCCGCGAGCGGGAACAGCGGCACGTGCTCGGGCAGGTCGGTGGGTGCGTTGTAGGGTTTGGCCATTACGAGAACAGCAGCGACGAGAGCAGTCGCCGTCCCTTGAGCGTGGCAGGATCCTTCATGCCCCAGGCCTCGAAGAACTCCAGCAGCTTCTTGCGGGCGCCGTCCTCGTTCCAGGCCCGGTCGCGCTTCATCAGCGCCACCAGCTGCTCGGCGGCCTCGCCGCGCTTGCCTTCGGCATTGAGCGCGATGGCGAGGTCGTAGCGGGCCTGGTGATCGTCGGGCGAGGCCGCAATTTTGCGCTCGAGCTCACCGGTCCCGCCAAGGTCGGCGGCTTCGCTCAAAAGCCTCAGCTCGGCCGCAAGCGAGGTGTAGTCGGCGCCCTTGCGCGAGGCCTCCGGCACGGTGTCGAGCACGGCCTGCGCCTGCTCGGCCTCGCCGGCCTTCAGGTACACTCTCACCATGCCGAGCAGCGCCTCGGCGTTTTCGGGCTGATGCTGCAGCACCATGCCGTAGATCTGCGCGGCGGTGTTGAGGTCGCCGGTCTCGAGCCCCTGTTTGGCCGCGGCCAGGGCATTCTTGATCTCGTCCTCGATCGAGCCGGCGCGCGGCTTGCCCGGTCCGGCGGCGGCGATCACGCGGTCGGCGAATTTGCGCACCTCGCCTTCGGGCATATTGCCCAGGAACATGTCGACCGGCCGGCCGCCGGCAAAGGCGAAGACGTTGGGGATCGACTGCACGCCGAGCTGGCCGGCGATCTGCGGGTTCTCGTCGATGTTGATCTTGACCAGCCGGATCTTGCCGCCCTTCTCGTTGATCACCTTCTCGATGGTGGGGGTCAGCGCCCGGCAGGGGCCACACCAGGGGGCCCAGAAATCGACGAGAACCGGCGCTTCGAGCGAGGCGTCGATGACATCGGCCTTGAAGGCGCGATCGGAGGACTCCTTGATCAGGGCGACCGGCGGGGTCTGGGGCGAGGGCTGGGACAGGTTGACGTTCACGGCAAGACTCTCTCGAGGAGCTGGTGTTTACCCTTTTCGCACGCCGGCGCGGGCACTTGCCAGTGGCAGCGGGCGACGACGGGAATTAGGGTTGCAAAGGCGATATCGATTGGGCATATAGGCCGCGCTTCGCCTGCTGCCAAGTGATTGGCGGCCGGAGTGACGCATGGAGTGCGGGTGTAGCTCAGGGGTAGAGCATAACCTTGCCAAGGTTAGGGTCGAGGGTTCGAATCCCTTCGCCCGCTCCAAAATCTTCAATACAGAACAATGGGCAAGGTAGTCGGCTCTAACGGCCGACCGCTCCCCATTTGTTGTTGTGTCGCCACCATGGCGCGGCGCCGACCGAAACCTCTTAGTTCCGCCCCGTTGTCGTCGACCGGCCGCTTCTGCACAACAACTTCGACGGCTGGGTGCCTGGATTCGGCCCGAAGCCAACACGTCTCGGCCCGCGACCACCGCAAGACTGGTTGACCGTCGGTGCGCGTGTGACAGCCGTCGGCAATCAGCGCCGCGGTGTAGCCGGTCGATGGCCTCGTACCCGGCAACGACGGCGCTGACCAGAATGATCGGGACAATCGCGACGCCGGCCAATTCCTCGACCCGGCAAAGACCGTCGAAGGTCTTTGTCGGCTTGCGCCGCACCAGCACGCATCCTTCTTGCTTCTATCGGACGGCGGGACCGGTGGAGGCCCGCAGCCGGATCTCGGGTTCGATGAGAACCTCGGTCAAGGGCAGCTCGCGGTTGCTGATCAGGGCCAGGATGGCGCGCGTCGTGTTCTCGGCGATCCGCTCCACCGGCTGTCGCACGGTGGTGAGCGGCGGATCGGTGAAGTCGAGCATGTAGGAATCGTTGTAGCCGACGACCGAGATATCGCCCGGCACCTTGAGCCCGTTGCGCTGGATCGAGCGCACGGCGCCGAGGGCCATGTCGTCGCTCGAGGCGACGATCGCGCTCACGCCGAGCGCCAGCAGCTCGTCAGCGGCGTGCCGCCCGCCTTCGATGCCGAAATACTGGCGGACCACGAAGTCCTCGGAGTTCGGCAGGCCCCGCCGGTCCATCGCCTGTACGAAGCCCTCGACCCGGCGATCGGCGGGAGTGTTGCCCACCGGTCCGGCGCACATGCCGATGCGGCGGTGGCCAAGGTCGTAGAGATGCCCGACGGCGATCTCGGCCGCCCGCCAATCGTCGGTCGAAAACACCGCCGTGGGCATGTCCGGAAAGCCGCCGTTGACGCCGATGAAGGGGATGCCGCGCGAGATCAGCAGTTGGCGCGCGACGAGGTCGGAGTGCCGCGTGGTGTTGCTCGACGACAGAAACACCACGGCTGCGACGCCGGCGTCGAGCAGCGATTCGATATATTCGCGCTCCTGCGCGACGCCTGGGCAGACGATCGTCCTTAGCCCATAGGGTGTGATCTCGTTCTCGATGCTCTCGCACATCGTGGCAAAGATCGCGTCGAGCAGATTGGGCACCAGCAGAACCACCAGTTCGCCGCGGACCGGACGTTCGTAGCCGATCTTGCGCAGCGCCACCTCAACCGCCACGCGCGTCGCGGCCGACACGCCGTATTTGCGATTGAGGACGCGGCTGACCGTGGCCTCGCTGACGCCGGCGAGGCTCGCGACGGCCGCCAGGCTTACATTGCCGGCGGGAGAACGCGGGCGCTGGCGCTGTGGCGATTGCGCGTCGGCGTCTCCATCCTTGTCGGGATCACGGGCCATGCCTTCTTCTGCTATCCGGCGCGACGGCGCGCAAGTGGGCGACACCTGAGACCGGGACGGCAAGCTCCGCCAGGCCCCCGCGCGGTTCAAGCGCGATAGCTCCGGCGGGCGTGCCGTCCGGAGCAAGGCACTCCCCCGTGTAGCGCACCGCCGTGCCACTGATTCGAAACACCAGCCGGTCGGTCGCGGTGGCGTTCAAGACGATGATCTCGCTGACGCCGGCAAGATCGAGGTCGGCGACCAACGGCTGATAGACGCCGACCACCAGCTGATCGTTCCGCCGGGCTGCGATCACCGGGTAGTTTTCCGAGGGCAGCCCGGCCGTGATCTCGCCGAACAGCACGGTGTCTCGCGTTTCCATCCAGCGCGACAGCAGAGCGCGGATCGCTCCGCGCTGGGCCGCGCCCAGCTCCGACAGCCGCATCGAGAGCTGTGGAACGCCGAAATAGGCGTTCATCAATTGACGCGCGGCGGGCTCCGCACCGGATCGATCGTCCCACATCACCGGGTCGGCGTGCACCACCTGGCCAGCGGCGATCAGCCGCGTGTCGATCACCGAGCGCCGATTGAGGATGGCGTCGGCCGGACAGTCGCCGGCGCGCAACAGATTGCCATAGGGCGCCGTCGCGGGCCCGATATAGCTCTGGCGGAATTCGATGAGCACGTCCGCGAGACCCGCGTCGGTAAGACCCTGCCTGAGCTCGGCCAAGGTGGCCTCTACGGCCTGGCCCACGTCGGCGATATCGCCGCCGCTGGCCGTGCCCTGGTAGACGACGACCGTGTCGAGAAAGTCGATCTTGAGACCGGCAAGCCCATAGTCGCGCACCAGCCGGACGCAGGTATCGACGAAATGCCGTCGGGTTTGTGCGAAGCGCGGATCGAGCACGGCCGCCCTGAGGCCGTCCGATTGGTGCGCCGCATAAGGCTTTAAGCGCGCGTGAGCCTCGCTGTCTGGGCCGAGCAGGAACGGCGCCACCCACAGCATCGGCGACAGGCCCATTCCGCGCAGCCGATCGATGTGAGCCCGCAGATCGGGGAACTTTGCCTCGTCCGGCACCCAGTCGCCGCAGCCCGCGTACCAGCGGCCATTGCCGTGCTTTTGCCAGCCATCGTCGATGATGATGGCGCGGCAGCCCAGTTCGGCCGCAAGCGCCGCCTCACGTTCGACCTCTTGTGCGTCGATGCGCTGCGAGAAGGCGTACCAGGTGCAGTAGACCGGGACCGTTCCGGCATAGGGAACCGGAAGCGCGTCGCCGATCCCGTCGCGCAGCCAGTCGCGCATGAGCCCGATCGCGTGCGCATAGGCAAGGCCAGGGCGCGGCAAAGCGAGCCGAACGAGGGGCGATCCCTTGGGCCGGTGCTCGTAATAGACGACGAAGCTCTTGTGCTCTTCGGAGACCCCGAACCGCACGAGGCTTTCCTCGACCTGCTGGTCGAAGGCGAAGGCGAAGATCGACTCGCCGCGGCGGTCGTAGAGGCAGCCAAGCGGGCTCGAGGAGATGATGCTCGTCTTGTCCGTGCCGCGCCAATCGGGCGGCAGGGTTCTGAGCGATCCGGCATTGGGGAACCAATAGCCTTCGGCGTCGCCGAGCGGCATTTCGAGCGAAATGCGGATCGGCTCGCCGCCGCTCTCGACACTGACGGCCTCGAGGTCACCGATGCTCTCGCGCAGCAGGCGGTCACCCGCCTCAATGGAGATGATGTCGAGCTCGCCGTTTCGCTCCCGGTGCACGACGCGGCACCCGGTCCCCAGCGAGATCGCGATCCCCGCGACCTCCAGCTCGGACCGTGCAAGGACCGATGCATATCCCTCAAGCAGCACTTCAGAACGTCTCCGGCTATTGTTTGATGGCGCCGGCGAGGATGCCGGCAACGAACTGGCGCTGGAGGAAGAGGAACATACCCAGCACCGGCAGCACCGACATGGCCGTGCCGGCAAGCAGCTGGCCATAATCGGTGGTGCTGACGCCCTGGAGCGTCGCGAGCGCCACCGGCACGGTGTAGGCATCGGGCGTCCTGAGGACGATGAGCGGATAGACGAAGTCGTTCCACTGCCCCAGGAACATGAAGATGCCGAGCGCGGCGAGCGCGGGCCGCATCGTCGGCAGGACGATCTGCAGGAAGATCCGGAACTCGCCGGCGCCGTCGACGCGGGCCGCCTGGATCAGCTCATCGGGCACCGACTGCATCGTCTGTCGCATCAGGAAGATGCCAAATGGCAGCGCCAGGTTGGGCAGGATCAGGGCCTGGTAGGTGTTGAGCCAGCCAAGGCTCACCATGATCTGGAACAGCGGCACGAGCGTCACCTGCGAGGGCAGGGCGAGGATCACCAGCACCATGCCGAACAGGACGTTTTGTCCGTAGAAGCTGAACTTGGCGAAGGCGTAGCCCGCCATGGTGCAGACGACGGCGCCGAACAGCGCATAGAGCAGGGCGATCAGCAGCGAGTTCTGCAGCGCCGCGCCGAAATGTGCTTCGGTGAACAGGTTGTAGAGGTTGGTCCAGAGCTGATCGCCCGGCACCAGATTGGGCGGGTTCGAGAAGATGTCGCGCGTGCGATGCGTGCTGGCGACCACCAGCCAGTAGAACGGCACCAGCATCAGCACTGCGCCGATGGCG
>Ga0207691_10006165_pt1 | contig 11595 bp, 11 predicted proteins | sample KBSM13metaG_FD_184327 | JGI IMG/M metagenome (GOLD analysis project Ga0207691, IMG submission 184327) | Miscanthus rhizosphere microbial communities from Kellogg Biological Station, Michigan, USA - KBS M1-3 metaG (SPAdes) (version 2) | ecosystem: Host-associated > Plants > Roots > Rhizosphere >...
CCGCGACGAGACCGATCGCAATCGCCTCGCCATGGCGATAGCGGCCGTAGCCGCTCGCCGCCTCGATCCCGTGGCCGACCGTGTGACCGAGGTTGAGCACCGCCCGCAGCCCCGCGTCGTGCTCGTCGGCGGCGACGACGTCGAGCTTCGTCCTCGCGCAGTCGAAGACGAGCGGGGCGACCGTCGCGGCGTCGATCGGGTCGAGCGCCCGGACCCGGTCCCAGAGCGGGCCGCCGGCGATCAGCGCCGTCTTCACGACCTCGGCGAAGCCGGCCGCCAGCTCGGCGTCAGGAAGGGTGGCGAGCGCGGCGGGGTCGGTCAGCACGGCGGCCGGCTGGTGGAAGGCGCCGACGTAGTTCTTGCCCTCGGGCAGGTCCACCCCGGTCTTGCCGCCGTAGGCGGAGTCGACCTGGGCGACGAGGGTCGTCGGCACCTGGACGACCGGGATGCCGCGCTGGTAGACCGCGGCGCAGAAGCCGACGAGATCGCCGGCAACGCCGCCGCCGAAGGCGCAGAGCGCGTCGTCGCGGCGGACGCCGGTGCGGGCGAGCTCGCGGAGCAGCGAGTCGGCGGCGGCGAGGCTCTTCGACTGCTCGCCGCCGGCGACCTCGATCGGGCCCTCGCCCTCGACGGCCGGGATCAGCTCGCCGACGGCCGCGAGCGCATCGCGGTCGGCGAGACCGAACAGGCGGGTTCCCGGTCGCAGGGCGGCGGGCGCCTCGTCGAGCAGCTTCGTCGCCCCCGGTCCGACCAGCGCGGGACGCTCTCCCGACCGCGATCGCGACCAGTACATGCGCACGCCGGGGGCGCCGCGGAGCAGGTCGAGCCACGGCGCCGCGGCGGCGCCGGTCCGCTCGCCGCCGTCGGGGAGGACGACCCGCGCGCACTCCTCGTAGAGCGGCAGGCGGGCGCGGTAGCGGCGCTGGAAGCCGTCGCGGTCGCGCGCCAGCGGCCGGTCGCTGCCGCTGCAGCGCTCCCAGGCGATCTGCTCCTCGACCCGGCACCAGGCGGTGACGTGGCCGGCAAGCGCCGCGCGGACCCGCTCGCTCTCAACCGCGCCGCCGCCGAGGGCGACGACGGCGCCCGGCCTTGCGATCGCCTCGAGCACGACCCGCTCCTCGAGCTCGCGGAACGCGTCCTCGCCGCGTTCGCGGAAGAAACCGGCGATCGAGCCGCCGGGGATCTCGGCCGCGACGAGGTGATCGGTGTCGACGTATTCGGCGCCGAGGACTCCCGCGGCCGCGCGGGCAGCCGACGACTTGCCGGCCCCCATGAAGCCGACGAAGACGATCGAGGCGGACTCAGCCGTCAATGCGCTGGCGATAGGCGTCGATCGCGGCACGGACGTCGTCGATGTGGTCGCCGCCGAACTTCTCGCGGTAGGCGCGGGCGACGGTCAGCGCCAGCATCGCCTCGCCGACGACGCCGGCGGCCGGCACGACCGTCGAGTCGGTCCGCTCCTTGTGAGCCGCCTGCGGCTCCTTCGTGTGGACGTCGACCGAGCGCAGCGGCTTGGTCAGGGTCGAGATCGGCTTGATCGCAACCTGGACGATCAGGGTCTCGCCGTTCGTCATCCCGCCCTCGAGGCCGCCGGCGCGGTTCGTCTCGCGGTAGTAGCCGCGGCCGGGCTCGTGGAAGATCTCGTCGTGGGCCTCCGATCCCGGGCTCGCCGCCACCTCCCAGGCGGGACCGATGCTGACGCCCTTGACCGACTGGATCGAGACCATCGCCTGCGCGATCCGGCCGTCGAGCCGATCCGACCAGGAGACGTAGGAGCCGAGCCCCGGTACGAGCCCCCAGGCGCGCGCCTCGAACGTCCCGCCGAGGCTCTCGTTCTCCTTCCGGAGCCGGTCGATCTCGGCGATCATCGCCGCCGACGCCGCCGGGTCGAGGCAGCGGACCGGATCGTCGTCGACGGCGTCGAAGTCGGCGGGCCCGAGATCCGCGGGCGCCGGAGCGTCGACGCCGGCGATCCGGGTCACGTGGCTTCTGATCGTCACCCCGACCGCCGCCAGGAACTGCCGGGCGAGGGCGCCGGCGGCGACGCGCGCCGCGGTCTCGCGGGCGCTGGCTCGCTCGAGGACGTCGCGGGCGTCGTCGAAGCCGTACTTGAGGAGCCCTGGGAGGTCCGCGTGGCCGGGACGTGGCAGATGGACCTGCTTGACGCCCTCGCCGCTCTCCCACGGTCCCATCCGCTCGACCCAGTTCTCGTAGTCGCGATTGGCGACGAGCAGCGCGATCGGGCTGCCGAGAGTCCGGCCGTGGCGGACGCCGGAGCGGACCTCGGCGCTGTCCTTCTCGATCTTCATCCGGCCGCCGCGGCCGTGGCCGAGCTGGCGGCGCGCCATGTCGCGGTCGAGCGCCTCGCGGTCGAGCTCGAGGCCCGCGGGCATGCCCTCGACGATCGTCGTCAGTCCCGGGCCATGGGACTCACCGGCTGTCACGAAGTCGAAGCGGGCCATCGGCGCTGAACGTTAGTGGCGCAACGACGAGCGCCGCCGGCCGCCGCCTGGTCGTTCAGCCGTTCTTGCCGCTGTCGCGCTTGACCGGCACGGTCGTCCGGTTGATCGCGAGGAGCTGGAGACGGTAGGTCTCCTGCTTGTCGCCGTAGACGAAGGTCTGCAGGTCGCCCTTCTCCATCAGCAGGTACTGGCAGTCGTTCCGGCCCGGGTCGCAGTTGCCGTCGCCGCTGCTCTTGGTGACGTCGGCGGAGACGACGAAGGCCGCGTGGGTGCCGTCGCGGTCACCTTCGACGAACTGGACCACGGGTCGCTTGTCGCCGGGCAGGAACTGCAGCGACTCGACGTCCCTGAGCACCTTCGTCTTCCCGGCGCGACCGACGCGGACGTCGATCGTCGTCTTGACGACCCGCTCCTCGGGCGGCTTCTGCCCGTGGTCGCCGCCGGAGTTGCCCGGGCTCGACGGCGGCGTGCTCGTCCCGGTGTCGGTCGAACTGCCGGTGTCGGTCGTCGGCGAGGACGTCGCGGTGTCCGGGGTCGAGCCGAGGGTGGTCGAGCCGCCGCTCGGGGAGGGGCCGCCGGTGTCCTGGAGGTTGCCGGCGCCGCCCTGGGCCGTCTTCGAGCCGGTCATCTGCTGCTTGAAAGGATCGCGGCTCTGGAACTCGTCGAGCCGCTTGCGGTAGTCGCGAAGGCCGGGGACGTCGGCGAGGACGACCGGAGAGAGCGGGTCCGCCCCGCCGGCGCCCGCCTCGCTCGTCACGGCCGGCGCCGACGGGGAGACCGGATCGGATCCACCGCCGCCAAGCAGGAACGGGACCGCGACGATCGCCACGGCGAGCGCGATCACGACCGGCAGCAGGCGCCTGTCGCGGAGGTCGCGGTAGAGGTCGCGGAGCATGTCGCCTCCCTTGTTCACGGCGACACCGCCGCGGTCGGGGCCGGGGCCGACGTCGCGGTGTCGCTGACCGGCACGGGGGCATCGGGAGAGCCGACGGGCGCCGGGCCGGCCGGGGTCGCCCCGGCGGCCATCCCCTGATCGGCGGGGACCATGTAGGTCGTCACGGCGATCTCGGCGGCGACGCTCGGGAAGCCCTTGACCGGATCGGCCGACATCGCGAAGCCGTCGACGGTCATCAGCCGGCCGTGGGCGATCGGGTCGGTCCCGGCGTCGTTGACCTTGACGCGGTTGTCGAGGTCGCTGAACAGGCCGGCCATGTCGAAGAAGCCGCCGTGGTAGGTGAGCGTGTACGGCGTCACCGGCAGCCCCGCGGGCCCGACGGTGGCACCGAGCGGCAGCGTTGCCGCCGATGCCTCGGTCGGCGCACTGGTGGTCGTGGTCGAGGTCTCGGTCGTGGTCGAGTCGGTCGACGTGGACGACGAGTCGGTGCCGCTCGCCGGCGGAGCGGGAGCGCTCGTCGTCGCGCCGGCGGCATCCTCGCTGACCGCGAAGGACTGGAAGTCGAGGTCGTTATCGGTACCCATCGCGTCGAGGTCGTGGATCAGCGTCGCCTGGTCGTCGTCCTCGGGAACGGCGGTGCCGAGCTTGACCATGTCCGCGTAGTTCTTGGCGAACGACGAGCGCGCCGCCTCGGCGGTGCTGATCGCGGTCTCCGAGGTCTGGATCTCGGCGGAGAGCGAATCGGCCTTGTCCTGGAGCTCGCCGGCCTCGCGCTGCTTCGGCGCGAGCACGAGCAGGTAGAAGCCGATCGCGAGCGCGATCAGCGGCAGGACGATCAGGATGGTGCGGTCGGAGCTCTTCACGGTCAGCCTCCCGACGGGATCAGGTTGGTGGCCTGGTCGGTCTTCGCGCCGGCCTTGTCGACGTCGGAGCGGGCCTGCTGGTTCTGCGTCTCGACCTGGCTGACCCCGCCGTCCCCGGTGGTCGAGGTGGTGTCGGTCGTGTCGGTTGTCTCCGTCGTCGTGGTCGTCTCGGTCGTCGTCGATCCCGTCGAGCCGGACGCGACGACGACGCCGTCGAACGCGGCGACGAGGTTGAACTGGGGGATGCTCGGCCGGGTCTGGCAGCTGCCGGTGCTCGAGCCCGACGAGGTATCGCCCTTCGAGGCGTTGGCGGCGGTGACGCGGGTCACGCCGTCGATGTCCCGCATCGCCGCCACGAGGCGGGCGATGTCGTCTTGGCTTCGGCCGCAGCCGGCGAGCACGAGTGCGGGTCCCTCGATCGAGTCGCGGAGCCCGCCGTCGTCGGATCCCGAATCCTCGAGCTGGACGTCCGGCGACACGGTGCCGGTGAGGTTGGTCAGCCAGACGTGCCGCGGGATGACCCGCGAGAGCTCCTCGAGGACCCGCTCCCAGTCGAAGCGGCTGGTCGCCAACTGGGCGACCGTCTCGACCCGGGCGTCGCGGATGCCCTGGAAGGTCGTGTAGGTCGAGAGGCTCTCGGCGCGGGCGGAAGTCTCGGCGGCCTTGACCTCGAGCGCTGCGACCTCGTCCTCCTTGTCGCTGACCTTCTTGCCGAAGACGACCGTGGCGGTGACACCGATCAGGAGCAAGGCGAGAGCCGCGACGACGATGTAGGAGAGGGCGCCGGTCCGCGCCGGCGTACCGGCGCCGCGGCGCTCCTCGGGCGGGATCAGGTTGACGGGGCGCATGGGTCAGGAATCCAATCCGAGGCCGAAGGGAAGCGTCAGGCGGGCGGCGTCGGGAGCGTCGAGGTCGGCGAGCGCAGTCGGACGACCGATCCGCATCGCGTGCCCGAGCTCGCCGGCGATGGCCTCGGGGAGGCCGGGGACGGCGCTGCCGGCGCCGCAGAAGACGATCTCCTCGACCGCGACGGCCCCATCCTGGGTGCCGTAGTAGTCGAGCGAGAGGCGGAGCTCGTCGGCGAGCTTGCGGACGCCCTCCTCGAGCGCCTCGCGAGCGGCGGCGATGATCTCGGGATCGCCGTCGATCTCCTCGGGCGAATCGACGAGGCCGACGTGACGGAGCCACTGCCGGGAGTGCTCGAGGGTCAGCTCGCGGCGCTCCGAGAGTCGCTGTGCGATCCCCTCCATCCCGAACGTCGAGATCCGGGTGAACAGGCAGGTCGATCCGCTCGCGACGGCCAGGTTGGTGACGTCGCCGAGCGCGCAGAAGAGCCGGGCCGGGGGCATCGGGATCGCGGTCTCGCCCTCGCCGCCGGCAGCCGCCATCCGCTCCTCGTAGCTGACCTCGGGAGTGGACGGGCCGATCGCGGGAAGCTCGGGCGCGAGCGCACGGATCATCGCGAAGGCAGCGACGTCGATCCCGACCGGCTTCAGACCGGCGGTGCGGATCGCTTCGACGAACCCGCCGACAGTCTCGCGGCGGGCGGCGACGAGGACGACCTGCATCTGCCCGGAGGCCGAGGTCGACGCGTCGGCGTCGAGGATCTGCCAGTCGAGGACCGCGTTGTCGAGCGGCATCGCGATCTGGTCGGCGGCCTGGAAGCGGATCGCGGTCTCGAGCTCGGAGTCGTCCTCGATCCGCGGCATCGTCATCGTCCGCACCATCACCTTCTGGCTGGCGAGGCCGACGCGGACGGCACGGGAAAGCTTGTTCTCGGCGAACATCTCCTTGAGAGCGGCGCCGAGAGCATCGGGGTCGGTGACCTCGCCCTCACGCGTCACCCCCGGCGCGAGCCCGGCGATCGCGGTGCGGCCGAGCTTGACGCCGCCGTTGGTCGTCACCTCGGTTGCAGCGACGCTGCCGGCCTCGATGTCGAGCCCGACGACCGTTTGTGCTCTTGATGCAGAAGGGATGCGCAAGGCTCGTCCTCAGGGGACTTGTCGGCGAACGGACCCGAGCGCTTGAATCCGGTCGGTCAGCCGGGAAAGAACGTGTCGGTGTACCAGTCGACGATGTCCGGTCCGACGAAGATCGCGATGAGCCCGCCGAGCGCCAGGAACGGCCCGAACGGGACGGTCTGCTTGCGCGCCTCCGCCCCCCGCGAGGCGATCAGCGCGAGCCCGAACAGCGCCCCGGCCGCGAACCCGATCAGCAGCGCCGGCGCCACCGCCTTGCCGAGGTAGAGGCCCATCACGCCGGCGAGCTTGACGTCGCCCATCCCCATCCCGCGCGGGTAGACGATCGCGATCAGGAACATCACCGCGAAGGCGATCGCCGCCGCGATCGCGTGCTCGGCGAGCGCGTCGCGGTCGCCGGCGACGAGCAGCCCGACGGCGACCAGCGCCGCGACGATCAGGACCTTGTTGGGGATCACGCGGTGCTCGAGGTCGGTCAGCGTGATCGTCGCCAGCGTCGCCGCCAGGCAGGCGCCGAGCGCGATCTCGCTCCCGTCGTCGGAGTAGCGGAGCAGGATCGCGACGAAGACGGCCGCAAGCCCGGCCTCGAGCAGCGGATAGGTCGCCGGCACCTTCGCGTCGCAGTGGCGGCAGCGGCCGCGGAGGGCGAGGTAGGAGAAGAGCGGGACGTTGTCGTAGGCGGCGATCTGGGTGCCGCAGCTCGGGCAACGCGACCGCGGCGCGACGATCGACTCGCCGAGCGGCACGCGGTGGGCGACGACGCTCAGAAAGCTCCCCGCGATCAACCCGAGCAGGGCCATGAAGACGATCTCGGCGGCCACGGATGCGCTTTCTGTGCGGGTCGGGGCGTTCCTGCTAGATCGGTGGTCAGCCGATCGGCGTCGTCGTCTCGACCTCGAGACGGCTGTCGAAGCGCACCGTGTCGTACTGGAACTGGAACTGGTTCGACGCCCCGCCCTGCTTGTCGAGGCCGATCACGACGCCGATCCGCTTGTAGTCCTTCGGGAACGTCGAGCTGAGGACCGGGATCGTGCTCGGGGTGAACTGCATCGGGATCGTCAGCTCCTCCCAGTCGCCGCTGGCCCAGTTCGGCTTCGAGACGGACGAGGAGGCGATCGGGACGTCGACGGTCACCGGGGTCGTCGTCAACGCTGCCGCGTACGTCTCAGTCCGCAGGAAGACGACCACGCAGAGCTTCCCGGATACCTGGACGTCGTTGATCGTCCGGGTGAACAGCTTCAGGGTCGTTCCACCCTTGAGCACGTACGCAGCGTTCTTGTTGACCGGCTGGGAGACCCAGAAGTGCTCCTGGTTGGCGGGCCGCGACGCCGGCAGCAGGTTGCACCCGTTCACAGCCGGGAGGTCGAGCTGCAGGCCGGCGTCGGCGGCGGGCGGGGTCGGCTCGAGATCGGTCGCGTAGTCGAGGTTGTCGACGATGTCGAGGAGCTCGTCCGGGGCCGACGTCAGCAGCGCGTCGGGCCGGTTGGCGGTGGCGCCGAGGCAGTTGAGGCCGCGGGTGTCGCGGGTCGGATGGTTGGAGGCGACGTTCGTCGCGTCCCGGGCCGGCTCGGTGTACTGCTCGCAGCGGCGGTCGGAGAGCCAGAACTGCTGAGCGACCGTTGGCGTTCCGAGCTGGGGCAGGTTCGGGTTCGAGCCGACCGAGTCGGTCGGGTTGATCGCGTCCGACTGCAGCTCGACGTACTGGCGGACGCCGCCGCTCGCCGTCGCGTCGAGGGTGACGATCACGACGGCGCGCTTGAAGTCCTGGCTGCCCGGGCAGAGCAGGTCCTGGCAGCGCGGGTCGTTCTGCCAGACGACGAAGCGCTGGATCGTGCCCGAGACGTCGCCACTCGTGAACGGCTGCGGGCCCGGGTTGACGGTGCCGCCGCTGACGGTACCGCCCTTCACGAGGGTGCCGCCGTTGACGACCATCGGCGCCGGGTTGGATCCGTCGCGGCCGAGCGCGAAGTTGCCGGAGCTGACCCGGTAGCGGGGGTCGCTCTGGTCGGCCGAATGGCCCGGGGTCGACGTCATCGCGAGCTTCGTGTACGGGGTCGCCCGCAGCGTCTCCATCTCGCGCTGGGCGATGTCGTTGGCGACCTGCGACTGCTCGCCGCGGTAGGTCGCCTTTCGCGCTCCGGCGAGCGCGGTCATCAGGGCGGCCGCGCCGATCACGAGGATCAGCGCCGCGACCATGACCTCGACGATCGTGAAGCCGGACTCGGAGCGGATCGATCGGCGCGACCGCATGTCAGCTCCCGACCACGCCGGGGACGTTCCGCAGCGCGACCCCGTCGTTGACGGTGATGGCGTCGTCGCCGTTCGCGCCGCTGAGGCTGAACGTCATGCCGATCGACTTCGGCGAGGTCGACGACGGCGAGTAGGTGAAAACGTTGGTCGTCGAGAGGCCGGTGACGATCGTCGCGGTCTGCGCGCCGCCGCCGTTCACCTCGCTGACCGTCCGCGTGCAGGTGCTGCCGGTGCACGAGTAGACGACGCGGCACTGACGCGGCTGCGTGCCGCTGGCGCCGGCGCAGGTCGACGACTGCTGGAGATAGGTGTTGACGCTGAGGCTGTTCGCGGTCGCGGAGTTGACCTGGTAGGTCATCCGCAGCTCGCGGGCCATCCGCTCGGTGACGATCTGGGCGTCCTGGATCGAGGCATTCGCGGTCCGGGCCTCGGGCTCGGAGCGGACCACGACCTGCAGGAGCGTGAAGCCGGCGCCGAGGACGAGGAGCATCAGCGTCATCGCGACGAGGAGCTCGACGAGGGTGAACCCGGCTTCCCCTCGGTCGCTTGTAGCTTCGTCGCTTCGCATCAGCAGGCACGCCTCAGACGACCATCGACCGCTTTCGCCCCGGCCTCAAATCCGGGGGCGGGTTTGCGGACGCGCGAAAAACAAAGCGAGGCGGGCCCGCAGGCCCGCCTCGCTCGTCCCCCGGGCCGATCCGAGTGGATCGGTCCAACTTGCTACCAGTTGCCGCCGTTGCAGCCGCCACTGGTGCCGGTGCAGCTGAGCGTCGTTACACCGGTGTCGGCCCGTTCGATCGAGAACGTGTTCCCGGTCTCGGACGTGACGGTGAGCTTGTACGACTTGTCACCGGCGGCATCGACGACCAGGGCGACCGGGGTCTTGCTCGTCCACTCGGTCAGGGTCGACTCGATGTTCGCCAGATCGGTGGCGTCGGCTCCGGTGTACTTGCCCTGGTTCTCAGTGGCGTACGTCTCGATCGCCGTCTGCGCCGTCCGGGCGCCCGACTTGGCGTCCGAGTCGGTCGCCTTGTCCCTCTGGGCGAAGAACGACGGGATCGCGATTGCGGCCAGGATGCCGATGATCAGCATCACGACCAGGAGCTCGACGAGGGTGAAACCCTCTTCGTCAGATGCTCGAGCGCGGAGTCTGTCCAGCATAGTTACCCTCCTCAGGGTCTACTAGTGGAGCCAGAGCCTGTCGCCAAGCCATTCGGAGTCCGAACCCCAGTGGTAACCCGACTCGCTCCCCCGATGGGAGAGCTCCGTGGTTTTGCGCCCCCGCCTCGCGGCGAGTTTGCCTTTGCACCAGAGCCCCAGCTCTATTTCGATTACCCGCGACCTATCGGAACCCCCGATCGGCACCTTTAGCGGTTCTGAAGGAAAGCTCGTACATCCGCTGAGTGGCCCCGCTCAGGATCGACTGGGGGCTGGCCCCCAGAAGCCGGCCCCGATCCGCTGATGGCAGCCCGCCGGCTGATCATCGTCCTGCTCGTCCTCTTCGCGTTCTCGATCGCCGCCGCGATGATCGCCCCGGACCGGCGCGGCGGGCTGATCGGCGGCAGCTCGTCGAGCAGCGAGTCGACGACCACGACCACGAGCACGACGAGCACCGAGGCCACTACCGCCGCCGCGCTTCCCACCGGTGTGGCGATCCGGGAGCGGATCGACGCCTCGGCCAGGGACCCCGAGACCGTCAAGGCGGTCGTCGGCGACCAGCTCGAGCTCGTCGTCGCCAGCGAGCGCGCCCGCGCGATCGAGATCCCTGCCTTCGGAGTCACCGAGGCCGCTGCCCCGAATGCCGCCGCCAACTTCAACCTGCTGCTCCGCGAATCGGGGCGGCTGGCGATCCTCGACGCCGACAGCGGCGAGCTGCTCGGCCGCCTCGACGTCCGCGAGCCGGGGAAGCGGAAAGAAACGAACGGGCAGCGCCGGCCGTCGAAGTAGTTAGCTTGCTAATAATTCCTCCGGATGGCGATTGCGGGATCAACCGGCGAGCGCGCCGGGCTCGCTGCGCTCGACGCGGCCTGGGACGGCTTCTTCTCGGCGCTGCGGCGCGCCAAGGGCCGCGCCGCGATCCAGCACGGCAACGAGCTGACCCTGCCGCAGGTCCACCTGCTCGGCCCGCTCGCCGGCGGCGGCCGGGCCCGGATCGGTGAGCTCGCCGATGCCGCCGGCGTCACCGCCCCGACCGCGAGCCGGATGATCGACTCGCTCGAGCGCGAGGGGATCGTCGCCCGCGTCGCCGCCGACGGCGATCGGCGCGCGGTCGCGGTCGAGCTGACCGACCGCGGCGCCGGGCTCTACGAGCGCAAGCGGTCCGAGCTCCACGCCAAGCGGTTGGAGATCTTCGGCGGGCTCTCGGCCGGCGAGCGCGAGCAGGCCGCCCGCCTGCTGGGCCGGATGGCGGAGCTGATCGACGAGCTGTGAGCGCGGCCGCCGCCACCCCCGAGCGCCAGCACCACAACGTCACGCTGGCGGTCCTCGTCACCGGCGCGCTCGCCTACGCGCTCTCGCAGACGATGATCGCCCCCGCCCTCCCCCGGATCCAGGCCGAGCTCGACACGACGACGACCCTCGTCACGTTCGCCCTGACCGGCTACCTGCTGACCGCCTCGATCGCGACGCCGATCGTCGGCCGCCTCGGCGACATGTTCGGCAAGGAGCGGCTGCTCGTGATCACGCTGTCGATCTTCGGGCTCGGCTCGCTCGTCTGCGCGCTCTCGCACTCGATCGAGATGTTGATCGCGGGGCGCGCGATCCAGGGCGTCGGCGGCGCGATCTTCCCGCTCTCGTTCGGGATCATCCGCGACGAGTTCCCGCGCGAGAAGGTCGCGACCGGGATCGGGCTGATCAGCGCCACGTTCGGGATCGGCGGCGGCGCCGGCCTCGTGATCAGCGGGGTGATCGTCGATCACGTCGCCTACGAGTGGATCTTCTGGCTCGCCCTGATCGTCGTCATCCCGGCGGCGGTCGCGACCCACCGGTTCGTGCCGGAGTCGCCGATCAAGAGCCCGGCACGGATCGACTGGGGCGGCGCCGCGCTGCTCTCCGGCGGACTCGTCGCCCTGCTCGTCGCCGTCAGCGAGGGCAACACCTGGGGCTGGGAGTCGCCGGCTTTCCTCGGCCTGATCGCCGTCGCAGCG
>Ga0207691_10006166_pt1 | contig 11591 bp, 6 predicted proteins | sample KBSM13metaG_FD_184327 | JGI IMG/M metagenome (GOLD analysis project Ga0207691, IMG submission 184327) | Miscanthus rhizosphere microbial communities from Kellogg Biological Station, Michigan, USA - KBS M1-3 metaG (SPAdes) (version 2) | ecosystem: Host-associated > Plants > Roots > Rhizosphere >...
GCTCTGTTACGAGCTTGGGAACGACGTGAATGCCGTCAACACGATGGGACTCACGGCGCTGATGGGCGCGGCGAATCGCGGATCCGACGACATCATTAAGTTCCTCGTCGAGAAGGGCGCGAAGCTGGATTTGAAAGACAAAGAAGGGCGCGACGCGGCGGCGTGGGCGGAGGGTGTGTTCCTGGCAACGCATCCCGCGAGACCGAAGCCGTCGTCAATCGCTCTTATCAAGAGCCTGTCAGGGCAGCCGGTAGCTCCATAAGCATGTTCAAAAAAGTTCTTCCCCTCGCATTGCTCTGGATCGTGGTGGCTGGCTTCAGGATGGTAGAGGCCGACCTTCAGGTGGGACTTCCTCCACAGGCATCTCCAACGGCAACAGCTGATGATGCCGCGCTGCTGAAGCAGTACTGCATGACCTGCCACAACGAGCGGGCGAAGACGGGCGGTCTCGTGCTTGATGCGGAGCTGACGAAGGTTGCCGCGGATCGCGAGCGCTGGGAGAAAGTGGTCCGCAAGGTCAAGACGGGCATGATGCCGCCGAGCGGCGCACCACGACCGCCGCGCGAGCGGCTCGACGCATTTGCCACGGCGATGGAAACGCGGCTCGACGCTGTGGCTGACGTGAAGGCGCCACTCGACACACCGGCGCTGCATCGTCTGAACCGCACCGAGTACGCGAACGCGATCCGTGATCTGCTCGACCTCGACGTGGACGTGTCGGCGTTGCTGCCCGCCGATGGATCCAGTGAAGGCTTCGACAACGTCGCCGAAGCGCTGAGCGTGTCGCCGTCGCTGATTCAGGGCTACGTCTCGGCGGCGATGAAGATCAGCCGCCTTGCCGTCGGCGATCGCACGATGGCGCCCTCGCAGGTCGTCTATCCCGCGCCGCCGGCGCTCGCGCAGGACCGGCATATCGAGGGTTTGCCGATCGGCACACGGGGCGGCATGGTGGTGCATCACACCTTTCCGCTGAACGCCGAATACGAATTCACCATCGGCGGCGCCGTGGGCGGCAGTGACGTGACCATCGACGGTGAGCGCGTGACGGTGCAGAACACGCGGCGATTCCGGATTCCGGTCACCGCCGGCCCGCACACCATCGGCGTTGCGGTGCTCGATCGGCAGCGCGGTGCCGGGGTCGACGAGGCCTATTCAGATTTCCGCTCGGCGAACAACGGATTCACGGTGGCGGGCGGGGTTCAGAACGTCGCCATCATGGGACCGTTCACGCCGACGGGTACGGGCGACACACCGAGTCGACGGCGGATTTTCAGCTGTACACCATCCAAGAACCTGGCCGACGAAGCCTGTGCTCGCGCGAGCCTGTCCCGGCTCGCGCGCCGCGCCTATCGCGGCACCGTCGCGCCGCGCGAGGTCGACACGCTGATCGGGTTCTACAAGCAGGGGCGCGCGCGCGGCGACTTCGAGACGGGCATGCAGGAAGCGCTCGCGCGCCTGCTGGTCGCGCCGCGATTCCTCTACCGCACCGAAACCGAGCCCGCGACGGTAGCCCCGGGCGCGAGCTATCGCATCAGCGACACCGAGCTCGCCTCGCGGCTGTCCTTCTTCCTGTGGAGCAGCATTCCCGACGAGGAGCTGCTCGATCTCGCGGCGAAGAATCGGCTGCGCGATCCGGCGACGCTGCAGCGCCAGGTCCGGCGGATGGTTGCCGATCCCAAGGCGGACGCGTTCATCGAGAACTTCGCGGGTCAGTGGCTGTATCTGCGTGATCTCGCCAACTTCCAGACCGAAGCGCCCGGATTCGACGACAACCTGCGTCGTTCGCTGCGCCGCGAGACCGAGCTGCTGTTCGACACGATCGTGCGTGGAGATCGGCCGCTGATCGAGCTGCTCGACGCGGACTACACGTTCGTCGATGAGCGTCTGGCTCGTCACTACGGTATTCCCAACGTTCGCGGCAGCTACTTCCGCCGGATCGCCCTCGATCCCTCGAGTCCGCGGCGCGGACTCCTCGGGCACGGCAGCATGCTGACCGTCACGTCCACCGCGACCCGCACGTCTCCGGTGATGCGGGGGAAATGGATTCTCGAGAACCTGCTCGGCGCGCCGCCACCGCAACCGCCGGCCAATGTGGAAACGAACCTTGGTGAGGGCGAGGAGATCGCCAAGACGACAACGCTGCGGCAGCGGCTGGAGCGGCATCGCGCGAGTCCCGTCTGTGCGTCGTGCCACAACATCATGGACCCGCTTGGATTCGCGCTCGAGAACTACGATTCGATCGGCGGCTGGCGCGAGAAGGACGGACCGGCGAAGGTTGATACATCCGGGCGCCTGGCCGACGGCACGCCGCTCAGCGGTCCGGCAGATTTGCGCAAGGCCGTGCTGAGCCGGTCCGATGCGTTCGTCACGACGGCGACCGAGAAATTGTTCGTATACGCGCTCGGCCGTCCGGTGCACTATTACGACATGCCGATGGTCCGCGGGGTCGTCGGGCGGGCGGCGAAAGAAGGCAACCGGTTTTCGGCACTGCTGCTCGGGATCGTCGAGAGCGATGCGTTTCAGAAGCGAGTGAAGAAGGGCTGACGATGGCTTTCCTGACAAAACGGCATTTGTCGCGTCGAACGTTCCTGCGTGGTGCCGGCGTGACGCTGGCGCTTCCGTTCCTCGATTCGATGCTTCCCGCGGGGAGGTTGTTCGGACAGACGGCCGCGAGACCGACGCGATTCGGCGCGATCTACTTCCCGCACGGCGCCATCATGCCGAAGTGGACGCCGACAACAGAGGGCGCAAACTTCGAGCTGAGCGAGATCCTGCAGCCGCTCAAGGCGTTCCACAGCAAGATCAACGTCATCAGCGATCTCGAGTGCGCGCTCGCCTACGGCAGCGGCGCCACCGCGAATCACAATCGAGCAGCAGCTGCCTACCTGAGCGGCGCGTTTGCCAAGACCGGCGCGAAGCCGGAACTCGGCATCACGGTCGACCAGGCCGTGGCGAAGAAGATCGGTCAGGAAACGCCGCTCCCGTCGCTCGAGCTGATGATCGAAGAGGCGAGCCTCAACTGCGGCGACGGCCTCAGCTGCGCCTATCGCGACACGATTTCCTGGCAGGGGGCGAACTCGCCACTGCCGATGGAGAACAACCCGCAGGTCATCTTCGAGCGGCTGTTTGGCGACGGCAACACCAATGCCGAGCGCGAGTCGCGCCGCGCCCAGTCGATCAGTCTTCTCGACTCGGTGCTCGGTGAGGCGTCAACGCTTCAGCGAACGCTGCCGGCGTCCGATCGGTCGCGGCTCGATCAGTATCTGACCGACGTTCGCGAGATCGAGCGCCGCATTCAGAAGGCTGGCAAGGCGCTTTCCGCTGATTTGGCCGTGCCGGCGACGCCGACCGGGATTCCGTCGGACGTCGAGGATCACATCAAGCTGATGTTCGATCTGCAGGTGCTGGCGTGGCAGGCCGACATCACCCGCGTTTCCACGCTGCTGCTGGCGAAAGAGCTGAGCGGTGCGGTCTATCCGAAGAGCACGATCCGCGACGCGTTCCACACGCTGTCGCACCACTCGAACATCCAGGCGAACAAGGACCGCTTCGCGATCCTGAACATGTATCACGTCGCGCTGTTCCAGTACTTCCTGGACAAGCTGCAGACCACGCCGGACGGCGACGGCTCACTGCTGGATCATTCGATGGTGCTCTACGGCAGCGGCCTGAGCGACGGCAACCAGCACAATCACACCGACCTGCCGATCATCCTGGCCGGCGGCGCGTCAGGTCGCCTGAAGGGCGGCCGTCACATCCGCAACCCGAAGAAGACGCCGATGGCCAACCTGCTGCTGGCGATGCTCGACAAGATGCAGGTGCCGATGGAGAAGTTCGGGGATTCGACGGGAAGAGTCGACATTTAGTCCTTCGTGCCTGGTGCTTGGTCCCTGGTCCGTTCTTGGTCCTTGGTCCGTCCTGAGTCCTGAATCCTCGGTCCAAGAGGAAGGACCCAGGACTCAGCACGGACTAAGAACACAGCGCCAAGGACCAAGGACTGAGAGCGTCAGAAGTCAATCTGCGCGCTGAACTTCGCGAACCGTGACTGCTGGATGCTGGTCGGCTGCAGCCACGTGCCGTTCGGGATGAACGCCTGGTTGTAGGTCAGGATTGCCGCCTTGTTCATCACGTTATAGACGTCGAAGCCGATATTCGTGCGCGTCCGCCCGACGCGGAGGATCTTTGCGACACGGATATCGAACTGATTGACGCGATCGCCGTACAGCGTACCCGGCTCGATCAGGTTCACCGAGATCGTGTTGCCGGCAACGCCGGCGAACGCACGGTTCAGGCCGACGGTTGCCGAGTTCGGCGCCGTCCAGTTGGCGGCGAGATCGCCCCCCTGATCGCTTCGCAGTGTGGCGGCGAACTGGACGTCAACCCACGGAATCATGTAGGAGCCGAGGGCTGTCGCGCGCGTGACCCATCCGGTCGAGGTGTTGCACCATGGGTTGGTCGGCGAGGCTCCCCCCAGCACCACTTGTTCGGGAAGTGCCTTGCGAATGTCGCAGTAGTCGCTGTCGGTCTTGATGACGTTGAAGCCTCCCTGCACCGTGAGGCCGAAGCGCTGCCGCGCCGTCACGTTCATGTTGAACGAGTTGGCCATCTGCGACTGATCGCCGAAATTGGAAGCCAGCGTCTGGAAGTTGTCGTTGAGGCGGGTGGCCGCGGCCGCCGTCACGTTGTAGAAGTTGTTCAACGTGTAGCCGCCCCCGCCAGGCAGGCGCGAATCGAGCGGAGCGACGACGCTGAACTCGGTGTGATCCTCGGGGGCGCGGGCACGGTTGTCGGTGGCGAGGAAGTTCACCAGCCAGCGGCGCTGATAGCCGAACTCCACGGCGACCCGCGGCAGCACTTCTTGCTGAACCGACGCGCCGAACTGCCAGTCGCCGCTCCGCACACCCCACCCGGACAGCAGAGCCGGATCGAGGGTTGACGCGAAGACCTGCGTGCCGAAATTCGTATTGGTGTTGACGCCGCACACGTCGCCGCCGCTGGCGCGCAGATCCTGCGCCGCCGGATTCAGCAGGTCGCAGTCGGCAACAAAGTTCGTGTTGGAGTCGGTCCAGGCGCGCGAGGCGGTGAGCGACAGGCGGCTGGTCGGATTGAGGGCGGTGAAGAGGCCCATGTTCTGCGCCGCTTCCAGGTAGCGGCCGAAGTTCACCTTCACCGACGTCTTGCCATTGCCGAACAGGTCGTAGGCAACGCCGCCGCGCGGCCAGAGATCGTTATACCCCTCGACGCCCTTGGTGGAGGGGTAGGTGACCGCCGTCGGGAAGAAGCGGACCGGACCGACGGTCTGCTCGGGGTAATAGCTCCAGGCGTGGTCGTAGCGCACCGCGCCCTGCACCGTCATGCGCCCAAGCGTCCACTGCTCCTGAGCGTAGAAGGCGTCGGAGCGGACGCGCTGGCGGACGCCGAAATTGGAGATCGACTCCGTCAACTGGTCGGGGATGCCGTTTTGCGTTCGATACTGCAGGAACTGGGAGTTGGTGAAGTTGAAGCGATTGTCGTACAACATCGCGCCCTGATAGCCGCCTTTGATGTTGTGGCTGCCAGTCACGAATGAGGCAGTGGCGCCCCACTGGGTATTCCAGTTCACGTTCGACGCCCAGTTGGAGGATCGATACGTCAGGTTCGAAATGCCGCCGTTGTTCGTGCAGCCGGTCGCGCAGTTCTCGACGACCCGGATCAGGTTCTGAGTGTCGTAGCCGGGAATCACCGCACCGCCCCATTTGCTCTTATACGTGCCGTACGACGCTTCGAGCAGCAGCCGGTTGGTCAGCGGCGAGGTCCACTTCGCCTGCGCGACGCGGTTGCCGTAGGATCGGTAGGCGGATGCCTCCGGGGTGACCGTGGCGCTCGCCGACGGCGTTGGCGGAGCGGTCGACCCGCCAAACACCTCGTTGTTACCGGACTTGCGGCACGCGTCGCCCGAATATCCCGGAGCCGCTCCACCTTCGCAGGGCCGCTGCTCGTCCCAGTACGCGGTGAACTTGTTCCGGGGGCTCGCCTGCGCCGTCACCCGCAGTGTCAGCGGCCGGTACGAGGCGGCGTTCACTGCGGGGCGGCTGGGGTCGGCGACGTAGGTCCATTTCGTCGGATCGGCGGCATTCGCATTGCCGAACATGCCGGTGACCGTCTTTTCGCTCCCCTCGTTCCGGAGCGAGCCGAAGTACCAGAGCCGGTCGCGGACGATTGGGCCGCCGGCGCCCAGGTTGAAGTCCCAGACCTTCCGATACCGGCCGGGAACGGGGAGCTTCTGGGCCTCCATCTCCTTCGTGTAGTTACTGTCGATCATCGCGCCGCCGACACCGGCCGCATAGAAGCTTCCGCGCGTGCTGTTGCCGCCTTCGCGCGGCACGATGTTCATCGACGGCCCGCCGCCTTCGGTCTCGCCGAGCCCGCCCGAGGTGGTCATCGTCACTTCGCGGGCGTTGCCGACGTCGGGGACATACGACGAGACGCCTGCGCCGTTGAACGCGGAACCGACGCTGATGCCGTCGAGATTCACTCGCCCTTCGTTGCTGCGCCCGCCGGCGCCGCCGAAGACCACCATGCCGGGAACGACCTGGGTGTCCATCGCGCCGCCTGTCTGCGTGACCACGTTGGGCATCAACTGCATCAGGGCGGCGTACGACTTCGTCCCCGGAATCGCGCTGATCGTGTCGCTGTCGACGGTGACCTGGCGCTTGATGCTCTGCACGTCCACGACCGGCGACTCGGCAGTAACCGTCACGGTCTCCTGCAGCGCGCCGACTTTCATGTCGGCGTTGACGGTGGCCGTGAACGCGCCTTCGATGACGACGCCGCTGCGGCGGTAGCCGTTGAAGCCCGGCAGGCTGAACGTCACGTTGTAGGTGCCGGCTCTCAAATCGACCAGGCGGTACTGTCCGTTGCCGTCGGTCACGACGGTTCGTGTCTTCTCGATTAGCACGTCGCTGGCCGCCTCAACCGTGACGCCGGGAAGCACGCTGCCCGAGGAGTCGCGGACGACGCCGGTGATCGAGCCTTGAGCGAAGCTCAGCGTGGGGGTGAGGACGAGCAGGCCAAGCATCAGTGGCAACAGGCGGCGCATGTGTGTCTCCTTTTCGCGCGTCCGATTGCGAACGCGTCGAAGCGCCCGGATTCTAGGGCGCGCGAACACGGCAGGAGGGGCAAAAAACGGTCAAAGTTGCCCGTTCAAAATTTCGTCAAATTCGTGCGAGGGCCACACCCACTCGTGAAGCGAAGGCGGGCGGTCACTCGTCTTGACCCGGAGTGGGAAAGCGTCTAACGTCCGGCTCGTCAGTCACTCCCATGCACGACCCGACATTCGGCCCCTTCATGTTCGACATGTCCGAGATGCGTCTCATGCGCGACGACGCCGAGATTCGTCTGCGGCCACAGGCGCGACGCGTCCTGCGTGTGCTGCTGCTGCATCGCGGCCACACGGTCGGCTACGAACAGATGATGGCGGAGGCATGGGAGGGGACCTTCGTCTCCCGGCACACGGTGGACGTGACCGTCGCCGAGCTGCGTAAGACGCTCGGTGAGTTTGGACGCTGGATCACTCATCGCACGAAGGAAGGGTATTCACTCGACGTTCCCTCGTCGGAAGAGCTCATTCGCCGCGGCTGGCATTTCTGGAGCCGGCGTACCCGCGAAGGCGCCGAGCGCGCCATTGGCTGTTTCGAGCAGGCCGCCCAGGAATGCCCGGGCGACTTCCGTGCCTACGAAGGGCTGTCGACGTGCTACCTGATGCTGGCGACGTTCGGCATGCGCGCGCCGCTCGAGGTGTATCCGAAATTCCTCGAGGCGCACGAACGGGCCGTGGCGTCCGGCGGCATGACGGGCGAGCTGCACTGCAACCGCGCGCAGGGGCTGCATCTGTTTGAGCGGAACGTGGTCGAAGCCGAGGCGGAATATCGTCGTGCGGCGGAGCTGAAGCCGGCGTTTGCGTCAACGTACGTTCGTACGGTCATGTTGTATGCGACCCAGGGGCGCCTTGACGAGGCGCTGGAAATGGTGCGGCGGGCATACCGCGCCCAGCCGCTGCTCCCGACGGCCGCGACGATCGAAGTGGACCTGCACGTCTGGCGTCGCGAGTTCGAGCTGGCCACGGTGCTCGGAGAAAAAGCAGTGGAGCTGCACCCGTATCTGCAGGTGGCGCGCGCCGCCTACGCCCAGGCGCTGCAGTTTTCCGGCAAGCTTGACGAGGCGCTGGCGCAGTATCGGCTCACGTCGGTGATGTGTCCCGACCTGCCGTGGTTGCGTGCCCTCGAGGGGACCTGCCTGGCGGACATGGGACTCGAGCGCCGGGCGTTGCCGATCCTCGAAGGACTCGACCAGCTCCGGCAAACGGAATATGTTGACGCGTACTACATGGCCGTGTTTCGCTCCGCGCTGGGGCAGCGCGAGCAGGCGTTCGCGGAGCTGGAGCGGGCCTGCGCGGAGAACGCCGCACCGCTGTTTGCGATGATGGTCGATCCCAAGCTGGATCGGCTGCGAGGCGACCGGCGAGTCACCGCGATGTTCGCGTCGCTCTACGGGCAGCCGGCTGGTGTCGCTTCGCGTCCGCCGATCCGAAGAGTCGTGTCCGGCGTCAGAAGGGCTTAACCGAGTGTCCGGCCCCGCCTTCGCGTACAACGCGACGGCGGACCAAAGCGAGGAAGAATGCGCAACCCGATGATTGCTTCACTCGGATTCGCGGCGGTCATGGCCGGCATCGTGTCGGCCCAGAGCAGTGGGACTCCGCGTACGCCGTGGGGCGATCCTGACCTGCAAGGCACCTGGAGCAGTGAAGCCGAGCTCAGCGTGCCGTTCGAGCGGGCGGCGCAATACGGTGATCGAAAACTGCTGACCGACGCGGAATTCACCCAGCGTCAGAAACAGACCGCATCGCAGCTGCAGTCCGACAGCTCGGAATTCGACGTGTTCACGGCCGACACGCGCAACGCGGGCGCCGTCGGCTCCGCCACGTCTCCGCCGCCGCACTGGCTCGAGCGCGGCAAGGCGTCACGCCGGACGTCGCTCGTTATCGATCCGCCTGACGGCCGAGTGCCGCCCACCGTGCAGGGAGGAGGCCGCGGTCGCGGACGCGGCGTCGCCGTTGGCACATTCGCCGGCGGCCAGTTCAGCGGCGCAACGTTCGCCGGTCCGCAGGACTTGAGCCTGTGGGAGCGCTGCATCACGCGAGGCGTACCGGCGGCAATCTTTCCGACCGTCTATAACGCCAACATCCGCATCGTCCAAGGCCCGGGCGTGATCGCGATGACCTACGAAATGATTCACGACACACGTGTGATTCCGATCGGATCGACGGCGCATGTCGGCTCGGCGATCCGCGGCTACGAGGGCGACTCGCGAGGCCACTGGGACGGCGACACGCTCGTCGTGGACACGACGAACTTCACCGACAAGACCAGCTACCGCGGCTCAGGCGAGACCCTGCACCTGATCGAACGCTTCAAGGTCGATCGTGACGGGCTGCAGTACGAGGTGACGGTGGACGATCCGCACACCTGGACGAAACCGTGGACCGCTGCGCTGACGCTCGCCCATCAGCCGGACGACTCGCTGTTCGAGTACGGCTGCCACGAGGGGAACAACTCGATGCGCAACATCCTCAGCGCCGCGCGCGCTGCTGAACGCAAGTAACCGCAACGTTCACGGATACGACACACCGAGGGAGGTCACGCGTGCGCAACCGACAGCGCTTCAGCGATGGCTGCCGGGTTGTCGATCCACGGCACGTGCCCGACGTCGGGAATCCGCACGAGATCGAAGCGCTGACTGAGCGCCACCACGCGCTCGGTCTCAACCGCAGCGGGATCCACCCGGTCCCGCTCGCCAACCACGAAGGTCGTCGACACCCGTAGCGCCTGCCATCTCGCGCCCAGCACCAGTTCTGGCTTGAACCCGCGCCAATCCAGCGCGCAATCGGCGAGCGACAGGAGACTGGCGGCGTTTCGCCGCGTCAGTGCCGCGTCCAACTCGAGAAAGTCGTGGGTCAACCGCTCCGGGTGCGCAACGAGTGCTCGACCCCAGAAACCACGGAGCCGCGCGCCGGTCGCCCGTTCAGCGACACGACGCGCGATCCCGCGGAGTAGAGGTATGGCTGGCAATCGAAGCGCAAGCGGAAGGTGACGCGTCAAGCCTCCCGGCGCGCCGACGAGCCACAGATGCTGGACGCGTTCAGGGTCACGAAGCGCGAACGCCGTTGCCCACAGCCCGCCCATCGAGTTGCCGACGAGAGTGACCGACGGCAGCTGCTCGCCGTTCAGGACGTCGCTGATGAAACGATGCGCGTGCGCGAGAAGGTCAACGCGCCGATAGTCGAAGGCGTCGGCCAGGCCGTGGCCCGGTCGATCGACGGCCAGCACTCGGAACCGGCTCGCCAGGTATGGGAGAAGCGGCCCCCAGTGAAAAGCAGCGCCTCCGCCGCCGTGAACGAGCAGCAGCGGTGGTCCCTGTCCGCCATCGATGAGGGTGGTCGTGCCCTCGGACCATTCGATACGGCGCACCTGGAAGCCGGGTGCGCATCGACTCAGATACGCCGCATGAAGCGATTGAGCGGTGTCGGAGACCTCGAGCCGAGCCGTCGGACTGTCCTCAGTTCTTCGATTCGACGGTATAGGTGAAGAATCCGATCATCATCTCTTCCCACGTCTGATCGCCCCACCGGACGGTCGCCTTCGGGTCGGGGTTCGCGCGATTCGCGGGCGAGTTGTCGAAGTGGGCGCTGACGCGAATCTTCGTCCCCTTGGGGACTGAGAGCGGCTGCGCGAGCCAGTAGTCGGTCTGCCAGCCGAAGTCGTACTTGGGCACGCGCAGCAGGATCTCGCTGCGCCCGTCAGGGTACGTGGCGGTGTAGGTCATGTCTTTCCCGCGCAAATGCATGTGCGGGTGCATGCTCCAGATCTTCACATCGTCGCTGAACGTCGCTTCGGCTTCGACCTGATGGTCGCCAGCGCCGGGAGGAATCGCAAACACCGGGTTCGAAATCAGTCCGGTTCGAATCTCTCGCTGCGGTGGCTCCTTGGCAAACACCAGCCCGACTCTCGAGCGGTCATGTCCCGCCTTGCCGTTGGTTGTGTAGTGGACCTGGAAGATCAGCGTCGAGCCGGCCGGGACCCGCTTCGCCGTGCCGGGCAGATGAACAGGCGCGTCTTCGCCGACGGCCCAGTTGACGAGCATGGCGTCGCCGCCGCCCGGCGGTCGTCCAGCGCCCTGTGCTGCGGGCACGACCGGGCGTTGAGCGGCCGTCACCGCTGCTGCCGCAACTCGCTCCCGTGCGGGCGCCGCCGGCTGCGTCGCCGCTGCATTGATGATCGGGCGCACTGTGACGACATTGGGTCGCACGGTACGGCCGGGTTCCCGCACGTAGACGATGATGTGGTGGACGTGCGAGCGATCGCCGGCCCGAACTTCACCGGCCTGCATCCACTTGTCTTCGGTGAAGTTGGTCGGCACCTCGAAGTACTGGTAGGCGATCTCGCCTGACGCCGGGATCTCGAAGTCCTGCGTCATCTCGAACACTGCGTCTGGCTTGCCGATCTGCCAGCCCTCTGGGAACTTCGGCAGCGCTGGCAGCGCTGATGGGTCGCCTT
>Ga0207691_10006170_pt1 | contig 11584 bp, 9 predicted proteins | sample KBSM13metaG_FD_184327 | JGI IMG/M metagenome (GOLD analysis project Ga0207691, IMG submission 184327) | Miscanthus rhizosphere microbial communities from Kellogg Biological Station, Michigan, USA - KBS M1-3 metaG (SPAdes) (version 2) | ecosystem: Host-associated > Plants > Roots > Rhizosphere >...
AGCACCCCCCATGCGCTCGCGAGCATCGAACCCGCGAGAACGCCAGCGTCGGGCCCCCGCCATCGCCACCACAGCGCCGCCGAAAGCACGACGATGATGAATCCTGTCGTCGCAGGCCAGAGCCGCGCCGACCATTCGTCAGCACCGAAGGCCGCGAACGCGAGCGCGGAGAACCAGTACTGCAGCGGCGGCTTCTCGAAGTATTTGAGGCCGTTGAGCCGCGGTGTGACGTAATCTCCGCTCGCCTGCATCTCGCGCGCGATTTCCGCGTAGCGGCCTTCGTCCGGCCAGAAGAGTCCGCGTGTCTCGAGAGCGCCGAACCACACGGCGAACAGCATCAGTGCGAGCGCCGCCAGCGCGGGGCGGCTCGCAATCGAACGATGGTCGGCGTCGAAAATCGGCAAGTCGATGCTGTTGTTCATGACCGGCGTTCGATGCGCGCTGGCCAGCAGGCGCGCGTGGAACTTCGGCGATGACGCATGAGGCCCCCCGAAAAATTGCCGTATCGCGCGGGCTTCGTTGTCTCGCGCCGCGGTCGTCGGCATTGTAGCCTTGCCGCAGCGCCGCAACGTTGCGTCAGGTCCCGTGAGCGGATGCGACGCGCTAGAATTTGACCTCCCGCGCCGCCCTCCTGCCGCCGGAAGTGAACCCGTCTGCCTTCCTCTCGAGAACGCGTCGCCATGTCCGCCGGATTCGACTTCGCTGTCGCGTCGCCCGCCCACGATGAGTTCGCGCGCCTGCGCCGGCGCATCGCGTCCGCGTGCCGCGCCGACGAAGCGCACGCCGTTGCCGCGCTGATCGCCGAGGCGCGCCTTGCGCCGGACGAGCTCGCTAGAGCGCAGGAAATGGCGTCGAAGCTCGCGGAGGCGGTTCGCATCGCTCGCTCGAACGCGGGCGGCGTCGATGCGCTGATGCTCGAGTTCTCGCTGGAGAGCCGCGAGGGCATTGCGCTCATGTGCCTCGCGGAGGCGCTGCTGCGCATTCCCGACGCCGCCACGCGCGATAGCCTGATCCGCGACAAGATCAGCCGAGGCGACTGGTCGTCGCACGTCGGCGCGTCGCCGTCGCTGTTCGTCAATGCCGCGGCGTGGGGCCTGCTCGTCACCGGCCGCATCGTCGATACGCGCAGCGAGGGAACGCTCGAGATGGCGCTCGCATCGCTGTTGCGCAAAGGGGGCGAGCCCCTGATCCGCAAGGGCGTCGATCTCGCCATGCGGCTTCTGGGACGCCAGTTCGTCACAGGCCGCACGATCGAGGAAGCGCTCGACAACGCCGGCGAGCGCGAAGAGCGCGGTTACAGCTTCTCGTTCGACATGCTGGGCGAAGCGGCGATGACCGCGGCCGACGCGGCGCGTTACGCCGGCTCGTACGAGCATGCGATTCACGCAATCGGTGGCGCTGCGAGAGGCCGCGGCACCATCGCGGGCCCTGGCATCTCGGTCAAGCTGTCGGCGCTGCATCCGCGCTACTCGCGCACGCAACGCGAGCGCGTCATGGCGGAACTTCTGCCGCTCGTCGCGAAGTTCGCGGCGCTCGCGAAGAGCTACGACATCGGCTTCAACATCGACGCCGAGGAAGCCGACCGGCTCGATCTTTCGCTCGACATTCTCGAGCGGCTCGCGGCGGATCCTGCGCTCGCCGACTGGCAGGGTCTCGGTTTCGTCGTCCAGGCCTATCAGAAGCGCGCCCGTCATGTGATTGACTGGATCGTGGCGCTCGCGCGACGGCATCGGCGGCAGCTCATGGTGCGGCTCGTCAAGGGCGCCTACTGGGACAGCGAAATCAAGCGCGCGCAAGTCGATGGACTTCCCGACTATCCGGTGTTCACGCGCAAGGTTCACACGGACGTCTGTTACCTCGCCTGCGCGAAAGCGATGCTGGCGGCGCCGGACGCGATCTACCCGCAGTTCGCCTCGCACAATGCGTTCACGGTTGGCGCCGTCTACGTGCTCGCGGGCGCGCGTCCCTACGAATTCCAGTGCCTGCACGGCATGGGCGAGAGCCTGTACGATCAAGTCGTTGGCAGCGACAAGCTGGATCGCCGCTGCCGCATCTACGCGCCCGTGGGGTCGCACGAGACCCTGCTCGCGTATCTCGTCCGGCGACTGCTCGAAAACGGCGCCAACAGCTCGTTCGTCAACCGGATCGTCGATCCCAACGTGAGCATCGCGTCGCTCGTCGTCGACCCCGTCGCGCAAGCCGGGCAGGGCGGCGGCGCGCGACACGCCAACATCCCGCTGCCGGTCGCGATCCTGCCCGGTCGCCGCAATTCCCGCGGGCTCGACCTCGCCGACGACGCGACGCTCGCCGCATTGGCGACCGACCTCGCGGACGCCTCGCCGCCGCGCGCCGCCGCGCCCATTCTCGCGACGTCCACCGATTCGTCCGGCGCTCCGGTCGCCATCACGAATCCGGCCGCGCGCGACGACATCGTCGGCAGGGTGATCGAAACCACCGTTCCGGATGTGGAACGGGCCGTGGCAATCGCTTCGGGAAGCGAGGGACGCGCATGGTCGGCGACGCCCGCGAACGACCGCGCCGCTTGCCTCGAGCGCGCAGCGGATCTCCTCGAGGCCGCTCGCCCGACGTTCATCGCGCTCGCGGTGCGCGAGGCAGGCAAGACCGTCGCCAACGGGATCTCCGAAGTCCGCGAGGCCGTGGACTTTCTTCGCTATTACGCCGCTCAGGCGCGCACCGAGTTGAGCGCGACAAAGATTGCAACCGAGGTCGCAACCAAGGTATCAACGGAGCTTGCAACTGACGTGGCGGCTCACGTGGCAACTGAGGTGGCACCTAACGTCGCAACTGAGGTGGCGCCGATCGGACCCGTCGTCGCCATTTCGCCGTGGAACTTTCCGCTGGCGATCTTCGTCGGCGAGATTGCGGCTGCGCTCGCCGCGGGCAATCCGGTGCTCGCCAAACCAGCGGAGCAGACGCCGCTGATCGCGCACGAAGCGGTTCGGCTGTTGCATCGCGCGGGCATTCCCGTCGCCGCTCTGCAGTTCCTTCCCGGTCGTGGCGAGACGGTCGGAGCGGCGCTCGTTGGCGATCCGCGCATCGCCGGCGTCATTTTCACCGGGTCGACGGACGTTGCGCGAAGCATCGCGCGACAACTCGCGAAACGTGACGACGATCCGGTGCTGATCGCCGAGACCGGTGGCCAGAATGCCATGATCGTCGACAGCTCTGCGTTGTCGGAACAGGTCGTCGCCGATGCGCTCGTATCGGCATTCGACAGCGCCGGCCAGCGCTGCTCCGCGCTGCGGATCCTGTGCATCCAGGAAGATGTGGCGTCCGGTATGCTCGACATGCTCGAAGGCGCAATGCGCGAGCTTGCGCTCGGCGATCCGCGACGGCTGGCGGTCGATGTGGGTCCGGTGATCGACGCGGATGCACGAGGCGCCCTGCTCACCCACATTGCGAGGATGCGCGACGCCGGCCTGCGCGTGGTCGAAATGCCGCTGCCTGCGGAATGCGCGCGCGGCACGTTCGTCGCGCCGACGCTCATCGACCTCGGGCCACTCTCCGGTCTGTCGCACCTCACGCACGAAGTGTTCGGGCCGGTGCTGCATGTGTTGCGCTGGAAGCGTGGCGAGCTGCCGGCGCTCGTGAGCTCGATCAACGCGACCGGCTATGGACTCACGCACGGCATCCATACGCGCATCGACGAGACCGTGTCGGCGATCGTCACGAGGATCAAGGCGGGTAACGTCTACGTCAATCGCAACATCGTCGGCGCGGTCGTCGGCGTGCAGCCATTCGGCGGCCACCGGCTGTCGGGCACCGGGCCAAAAGCTGGGGGACCGTTGTACCTGCGACGGCTGGTGCGTAACGCGAGGGCGCCGATGCCGCGCGCGCCGATCGTGTTGCCGGGGCCGACGGGTGAATCGAACACGCTCGAATTCCATCCGCGTGGCAGGATCCTGTGCATGGCGAAGGACGAGCGTACGCTTGTCTCGCAGGTGAAGGCGATGCGCGCGCTCGGCAACACGGTCGTGATGCTGCGGGATCACCACTCGCTCGCCGTCCGCGACCACCTCGACGGCGCGGACATCATCCTCGTCGACAAGATCGATCCGGCGAAAATCGACGCGGCGCTGCTCGACTTGAGCGACGGTCGCTTGCAAAAGATTCGCGCGGAGCTCGCGGAATCGTCGCGGGCCATCGTGCCCGTCGTCATTTCGACGGGCAAAGGCGAAGGGGACTGGATGCGCCTCGTCGTCGAGCGGACGCTGACCGTGAACACCGCCGCTGCCGGAGGCAATCCGGCGCTCCTGTCGCTGTCCGAGGACACCGCGGTCTGAAGTCGCTCACGCCGTTTTCGAACACCTCCGACAATGCGCTACTTCGACGCCGACGCGATCCGCGAGCATCTGACGTGGCCGCGGATGCTGGCGGCGCTGGATGCCATGCTGCGCGACGAAGTCGCGGCTCCGTTGCGCACGCATCACGCGATCGACGTTCCTGGCGAACCGGCGGCCTCGCTGTTGCTGATGCCGGCCTGGCGCACGGCGCGGCGGCTCGGCGTCAAGCTGGTGACGGTGTTTCCCGGCAATGCGCAGCGGGGGCGCAACGCCGTCGGCGCCATCTATGCGCTGTTCGATGCGGCGAATGGCGCGCCGCTCGCGTTGTTCGACGGCGAAGAGATCACTGCGCGACGCACGGCGGGGGCCTCGGCGTATGCGGCCCACAGGCTGGCGCGTGCCGACGCGCGGCATCACGTCATCGTGGGCTCGGGGCGCATTGCACTTCAGCTCGCCGATGCTTACCGGTCGATACGGCCGATCGCCCGTGTGAGCGTGTGGAGTCGCACGGCGGCGCATGCGCGGTCAGCCGCCGAGCAGCTGCAACGCGACGGCTTTGACGCCACCGCAGCCGCGGACCTCGAGCGCGCCGTTCGCGACGCCGACATCGTCTCGTGCGCGACGCTGTCGACCGAGCCGATCGTGCACGGCGACTGGCTCTCCCCGGGTGTCCATCTTGACCTCGTCGGCGCGTTTCGCGCGGACATGCGCGAGACCGACGATGCGGCCGTCAAGCGCGCGGACTTGGTCGTCGTGGACCGGCGCGAGTCGGCGCTGCGCGAAGGAGGCGACATCGTGCAAGCGATCAAGGCCGGTGCGGTGACCGAGGCGGCCATTGCGGCGGAGCTCGCGGATTTTTCGCGCGGCGCGCACGCGGGACGGACGAGCGTCACGCAGATCACGCTCTTCAAGTCGGTCGGGTTCGCGCTCGAAGACCTGGCAGCCGCCGAAGCGGTGTACGACGCGGTGGCGCGAGGCGTCTAGACGAAGTTAGCGTCCAAGCCTGAGACGTTCAGGCAGGAGGCGCTGTGCGTCTGGGTGCTGCCGCATGTAGTTGCGCACGAACGAGCACCGCGGCTCGACGGCGAGCCCATGAGCTTCCGCGTAGGCGAGCGCCTCGCGCACGATCTGGCTCGCGATGCCGCGGCCCTCGAGCCTGGAAGGGACTTCGGTGTGATGGATGCGCATCACGCCGTCGACGAGCTGATAGCTCGCAACGCATAAGCGACCTTCCACCTCGGCCTCGAAGCGGCTTGCCTCGGCGTTGTGGCGCACTTCGACGGCAGCGTCGGCGGCGTGCTTGGACATAGCGCTCGTGCGGGTGGGAGGCCGGATATCCGTTAGGGAAGCTGGATCTTCCCCTAGGGAAGTTGTATCTTCCCGCCGCCGTAAGGTCCACCGGGCGGCAATGCACCCGCCTGGGGAATCACGAGCGACGACGACTGCTGCCGCCGCATCTCGGCGATCTCCTGCATCGCGTGCGCGACGCCTTCCTTCGCGGCGCTCGCGTAGTTGGCGATGGCCTCGGCCAGCGTGGTACCCGGGATGTCGAAGCTGATCGGCAGCGGGCCGACGTTGGTCATGAGCTGTGCTTCGCCCGTGAAAATCGTCGGACGCGCAGGGTCCGGCTTGCCATCGCTCGCCACGGGATGCATGACGCGCAGCATGCCCATGGCGCGGTCGGTATAAATCTCCTCGCGATAAAGCGCGTTGGGATCGATGGTCGGGTATCTCTCGCGGGTGCCGGTTTCAGTGGCCATGGAGACGTCCTCTGTAAGGTTCAATCCGAGGCAGTTTGCGTTCGAAAGCCCGATTTTACGGGAGTTCGGCGGGATTCCTGCGCGTGGCCCGAGTGGAGTGAATCGTGACCGATCTCGCCCGTCGCGACAGTGCGCTACGCCACGGTCCGCGAGGGGTGACGAAAGAGGTAGGCGTCGTTCGCCAGCGCTCCCGCTTCGAACCCTGTCGATCGGCGCTCGACTTCCGCGTCGCGGCCCGCGGCTCCCCACGCCACGAGCAACGGCAGGTAGTGCTCCTCCGACGGATGCGCCCGTGCGGCGTCCGGCCCCTGCTCGCGATAGCCGACCAGCGCCGCGGTGTCGTGCGCGGCGAGCCGCTCCGATACCCAGTTCGCGAACGCTTCCGCGTAACGCAGCGGCTCCGGGCGCCGAGGATTGGTCATCCAGTCACGCAAGTTGTGCGTCGCATGTCCCGAGCCGACGATCAGCACGCCCTGCTCTGCGAGCGGCGCGAGCGCACGCCCGAGGTCGACGTGGTGCGCGGTGCCGAGCTCGGGCTGCAGCGAAAGCTGCACGACGGGCACGTCTGCTGCCGGGTACATCCAGCGGAGCGGCACCCACGCGCCGTGATCGATGCCACGGCATCCGTTTACACCGGCCGTGATCCCGGCGTCCTTCATCAGCGAAACGGCCTCCTGCGCGAGCTTCGGAGAACCGGGCGCCGGATAGCGAATCTTGAAAAGCTCCTCGGGGAAGCCGCCGAAGTCGTGAATCGTTTCGGGCTCCTCGCTCCCCGTGAGCATCGGCAGCGCAGTTTCCCAGTGCGCCGACGCGATCAGCACCGCCCGCGGGCGGGGCAGCGCCCGACCGAGCGCCGCCCACGCATCGCTCGAAGCGGTGCGCGCGGCGGCGTTCATGGGCGAGCCGTGTGAGAGGAATAGGGTTGGCAGGCGGTTCATAAAAGTGCGGTCGAGCTTGTGCTCCATTGATGCTGTTACGCCGCCGGCGCACTCGCCTTCGCCGTTGCGGAATCCTTGATGAGGCCTTCCTCCTTCATTGCCTTCTGCACGCCCGGCCGCGCCGCGACGCGCGCCTGGAACTGCTGCAGCGCGGGCCATCGGCCAAGATCGATTCCGAGATTGCCGGACCAGTTGACGACGGTGAAGAGGTACGCATCGGCGATCGTGAAGGCGTCGCCCGTCAGATAGGGCTGCTTCGCGAGTGTCTTCGAGACGTGGTCGAAGCGCGTGGCGAGCTTGGTTTTCTGCGCTTCCTTCGTCGCGTCCGGAGTCGTCGGATAGAAAAGCGGTCCGAATTGCTTGTGCACCTCGGTCGCAATGAAGTTGAGCCATTCCATCAGGCGATACCGCTCGATCGACCCGAATGCGGGCGCCAGCGTCCCGGGCTTGCGGTCGGCGATGTATTGCAGGATGACGGCGGCCTCCGTCAGCCGCTCTCCGGTGTCGAGCTCCAGCAACGGCACATAGCCCTTCGGATTGACGGAGTAATAGTCGGTGCCGTCGGCGACCTTGTGCGCCTTGAGGTCGACTCTCAGGCCATCGAAGGGAACGCCGATCTCATGGAGGGCGATGTGGGGTGCGAGCGAGCAGGCGCCGGGCGAAAAATAGAGTTTCATGGGTTATCTCCTGGAATCAGCGAAGGAAGAAAGCAGACCTGCAACCACAACAAATTGGGGCGGTCGGGCACGTCGTCAACCGTGGACGGGATCTCACGCCGCCTGAGGCGCGGATTGCCGGACCGAGGGGCGCAAAGCGTACGCGCCATCCCCGATGAGCGCCTGCACGATGAGCGCCATGGTCAGGAACGCCGGATATTCCCAACCGCCGTTCGGGGCAGTGAAGACCCAGCCGTTGCCGGCGTGCGCCCAGGTGGCGCCGATCAGCACGGGTAAGAGCGCGATCGAGACCTCGCGCGTCCTCACCCCGGCGACGAGCAGGATTCCGCCGACGAGCTCGGCAGCGAACGTCGCATAGCCCAGGATCCCGGGCAGTCCCAGCGACGTGAAAAACTGCGCCGTGCCGGGCAAGGTGAACACGAAGTACTTGAGCAGCGCATGCGCGATGAACATCGTCCCCAGCGACAGGCGCATTGTCAGCGCAGCCTTGGCGTAGTTGCAGGAATGGGTCATGGTCGGTTCTCCGATGGTTTGCGCCCGAAGGCGCGACGAACGGATCATGAGCCTTGCGCTGGAAGAGATAAACTGCACCCAACGAGACGAGCTCTTGCTAAAAATGCAATAATTGTCAATGGACCGCTTTCATGCCCTGACCGCATTCGCGCGCGTCGTCGAGGCAGGCAGCTTCGCCGGCGCGGCCGAGCGGCTCGGCGTGTCGGTGTCGTCGGTGTCGCGCCTTGTCTCCGACCTCGAGGCGCATCTCGATGCGCGGCTTCTCAACCGGACCACGCGGCGCCTCTCGCTCACGGAAACCGGACAGGCGTTTTTCGAGCGTTGCGTCCAGCTGCTCGCCGATCTCGAGGAAGCCGAGGTCGCGGTCTCGTCGGCATCGATCGTCCCGCGCGGCACGCTGCGGCTCACGTGCTCGGCCACGTTCGGCGCGCGGCATCTCGCCCCTGCGATCGCCGCGTTCGCCGCACGCCATCCGCAAGTCCGCTTCGACGTCGAGCTCTCCGAGCGCGTCGTCGACATCGTCGAAGAAGGATTCGATCTCGCTGTGCGCGTGGGTGCGAGCGGCAGCCAGAATCTCGTCGGCAGGCTCATCGGCACGACGCAGATCGTCTGCTGCGCGGCGCCTTCCTACTTAGCGCGTCACGGCGAGCCGCGCGAGCCCGAGGAGCTCGTGCGGCACGTCTGTCTTACTTACGAGTACTCACCGTCCCGCAATGTGTGGACGTTCCGGGGACGCGACGGCCGCGAGCAGCCGGTGCGAATCACAGGTCCGGTGCATGCCAACAATGGGCGTTTCAACGAAGCGCTCGCGGCGGAAGGGTTGGGCATCGCACGCGAGCCGGACTTCATCCTGGCTCCCGATGTGCGCGCCGGGAGGCTTAAGGCAATCCTGCGCCGATTCGAGCCGCCGCCGCTCAACATCTATGTCGTATATCCCAGCCGCCGTCACCTCTCGGCAAAGGTTCGGGCGTTCGCGGATTTCCTGGTCGAGCGCTTCGCAAAGCCGGCGTGGGGACTGCCGTGACCGCCGGTTGCCACAGGTCGATGCACTAGGCGCGATCGCGCACGAGATCGAGCAGCCGTCCGAACACACGCTCGCCATCGGTGCGCAGCCCGTTGTGCTCGTACTCGTTCGTGATCCACGCCTTCATTCCTCGTATGGCTTCGCCCGTCGGCTCGGAGTGGACGCGCGGCACGTACATGTCGTCGGCGTAGATGACGGCTGCCGTCGGCACATCGTTCTCCGCAAGCCGCGCGGGATCGTAGAGCGCGGGCCAGCTCGTTTGCTCCGCGAGCACCTGCGCGACCTCGCGCAGCGGCACGAGCGATTCGTACTCGTCGAACATCCACGGGTAGATCATCTCGCCCGTGAATGCAGGCGGACGCCCCGGCGCCCAATTCGTTTCCGGGAACTCCTCACGAATGCGGTGCGCCGACCAGCGCGATGCGGCCTGCTGCGTGTAGCACATCTCGTGCAACACGGCGAAAATCGGATGAGTCTCGAAGGGCTGCGAATTTTCGAAGTCGCGCAGGAACGGCAGGCTCAGTTCCGCGCCGCGCACGCCTTCGCAGAACGCGAGCTCGAGCAGGTAGTGAAGCGCCTCCATTCCTTCGTCGAAGCCGAGCAGGAAGCCCGACTGCTGGAAGCGGCGCACCGTCAGCCGCCCACCGGTGGGTAGCCTGACGTCGCGTGCGTGCAAATGCTCCATGATTTGTGCGGCGAGCGCCTCGTCACGCGGGTACCGCGCGAAGAACTTTCGTGTCTTGCTCCGTACCACCGGGTACGTCGCGCGGTAGTAATCGTCGGCGCTCGCGGTGAGCGGAGGCAATCCGCCCGCGATGAATGCCTCGCGCAGGCCTTCAGGATGCGCGGACAAGTACTGCACCGCGCAAAAGCCGCCGTAGCTCTGGCCGAGCACGCTCCACTTGTGATCCGGCCCGGCTAGCTCGCGCCGAATCACCTCGCAATCCTTGACGATGGCGTCGGCACGAAAGTGCGAGAGGTACGCCGCCTGCGCTCGCGCGTCGCCCCGCCGCGCAAGCGTCTGCGGCAGAACGACCGAGCTCCGTCCATTGCCGCGCGAATCGAGCAGCAGCACGCGGTATTCCTGCAGCGCCCGCTTCAACCAGCCCGAGCGGCTCGACGGTCGTGGCCCGGCAGAGCCTGGTCCGCCCTGCAGGAAGACGAGCCACGGATGACCCGCATCCGGCTTGTCGGCGTCGACGATCGAGCGGGCGAAGACGGAGAGCTTCTCGCCGCCGGGCTCGGCATGATCGAGAGGAACGAGAAATTCGAGGTCGGCGGCGGTCATGCCGTGATGCGTCGCCGTGCCAAGCGTCCGGTAAGTCATGTCGAGGGCATCCAAAAGTGGATCGTTCACCGCACGATTGAAAATCCTTGCGCGCCTCGTGGTGAGGACGCGTCGGCGGGCTGCTCGCAAGATGTAACCAAATGCGTCATGCGCGCGTCGCAGCAAGGATTATGGGGTAATCTGAACGTTCGATCGCCAGCTCCCGGAACCGTCAATTGCGACACTCACTTCGCGCATCGCGCCGAACGTACCGTTATTGTGCCGCCGCGACGGCGACGGCGATGGCCGTAGCCATCGGCGGCTGCGCCGCGCTCGAGATGAAGGAGCGAGAGCTCCTGTTCCGCCCCGTCAAGGAAGCGGCGGGCTGGTACAACGGCACGCCCGCAACGGTGCAGGAGATCTGGCTGCCGGTCGGCGATGGAGCGCCGAAGGAGCGCATGCACGCGTGGTGGTGGCCCGCGGACGAGCCCGGCGCGCCCGTCGTGCTGTACCTGCACGGCGTCCGCTGGAACTTGACGGGCCATCTCAATCGCATGTCGCAGCTGCGGCGCTTCGGCTTCTCGGTATTCGCGATCGACTATCGCGGATTCGGCAAGAGCGATGGCGAGCTGCCGAGCGAGGCGACGGTCTACGAGGATGCACGCGCCGGCTGGAAGTGGATTGTCGACCGCGAGCCCGATGCGTCGCGCCGCTACATCTACGGCCATTCGCTCGGGGGCGCCGTCGCCGTCGATCTCGCGGCGGAGCTCGATCGTGCGACGATCCCCGGTGATCCTGAACCGGCGCGCGGGCTCATCGTCGAGTCTTCGTTCACGACACTCGTCGATGTCGCAAAAGCGGCGACGTTCCAGAGTCACCGTTTCGAGCACGGCGCGACCACGGCCCAGGCTGTCGCAAAGCACCACCTGCTTGCCGACGTGAGATGGTTGGCCAAACCGCGCCGCCCAGCTTTGCCCCAGGTCCGCCGGGAGGCGCGGTTCCTCGGGATCACCCGCGAGACCTCCCTTCATGAACATCCTATTCATCGGAGACATCTTCGCATCGCCGGGTCGGGCGATGGTTGCCGCACACACTCGCCGT
>Ga0207691_10006171_pt1 | contig 11583 bp, 8 predicted proteins | sample KBSM13metaG_FD_184327 | JGI IMG/M metagenome (GOLD analysis project Ga0207691, IMG submission 184327) | Miscanthus rhizosphere microbial communities from Kellogg Biological Station, Michigan, USA - KBS M1-3 metaG (SPAdes) (version 2) | ecosystem: Host-associated > Plants > Roots > Rhizosphere >...
GCTGAGCGCATTTTTGAAAAGCAGGTCGCTCTTGGTGTGCGGCGAAGCGTGATCCTGCAAAGTACGCGCATCGAATTCCTGTGCTTCGTCACCGATCGAAACCGCGAGCATGTCACTGTGGGCGCCGTCGCCGGTAAGGCGGCTGAGACTTTCGAGACGCGAATATTTTCCTCCGAGTCCGAGGTGGAGATTTAGCGCCGTCGCATCGCGGGCGACGGTGGTTGCGTTGATTTGGATGCTCAACGCTTTGTCGCTCCAGTCTTGCGCGCAGATGTAGGTCACTTTCGCGCCGGCTCCCACGATTAGGTCGTTTACACCGCAGGCGAAGCCGGCGCGCTGGCGATCGGTCGAGCGAAAGTGTTCGACCAAAGTCACTTTGGACAGCTCCTCGGCGACGACAAGCGTATGCGGGAAAATCGCTGCGTTCTCGGCATGCAGCCAGTGAAACGTTTCGAGCGGCATTTCGATCTCCACGCCGCGCGGCACGTAAAGGAAAGTTCCCGATCGAACGAACGCCTCGTGGAGTGTGGCAAATTTGGCGGAACCAAGAGTGGCCGGCTGGCTCATGAAATGGCGGCGGAACAAATCCTCGTGCTCGATCATCGCCCGCTCTAGAGGCTGGAAGATGACGCCGGCTTTCCGCAATTTTTGCGAAAGCACGTCGCGCTCCAGGAATTGATCATCGGCGAAAACGAGCCGGCCCGAGATTTCATCGAGGCCAGTAGATCGTTCTAAAATCTCGTGGCCGTCGGCCTCGGATAACGGTGGCGCCGTAAAGTAGGGCGAAAGATCAAGAATCCCCACACTTGAAAAACGCCAAGCCTGATCGGTCCGCGCCGGCATCGGCAAGCTCTGGAATTGCGCCCATGCCACTCGCTGTTGATCGCCAAACCAAGTGGGCAACTTGTCGTCGCTGTGGCTCTGAAATCCGCCAAGAATGCCGGCGGGCATCGGTGCGGCTTCGGGCATTTGTTCGAGAACGGCTGACGGGTTGCTCATAGCGGATTGAGACGCGAACGGCGGTCCGAGACCGCCGTCAAAACTGCGTCCATTTCTGCGGGCGAAAACCTAGCCGACGGAGCCTTCCATCTCAAGTTCGATCAGGCGCTTGAGCTCGACCGAGTATTCCATCGGAAATTGCCGCACGAGATCGTTGACGAATCCGTTCACGCTCAAGCTCATCGCCTGGGCTTCGGTCAGCCCGCGCTGTTGCATGTAAAAGATCTGCTCGGCGCTGACCTGGCTGACGCTCGCCTCGTGTTGTACGGAATTCCCGGTGCCGCGGACTGTGATCGCGGGATAGGTGTCGGTGCGGCTGGTCGCATTGATCAGGAGCGCGTCGCACTCGGTATTGTTCTTGCAATTCTTCAGATGCTTCGGGATGTGGACGAGGCCGCGATAGGTCGCCCGGCCAGTGCCAATCGAGATGCTCTTGGAAATGATGTTGCTCGTTGTTTCATCGGCGGCATGGACCATTTTCGCGCCGGTGTCCTGATGTTGACCGTCGCCGGCGAGCGCGATGGAAAGCACTTCGCCGCGGGCTTTGCGGCCTTTCATAACCACGCCCGGATACTTCATCGTGAGGCGCGAGCCGATGTTGCAATCGATCCATTTCACTTCCGCTTCCTCGTGGGCAAGCCCGCGCTTGGTTACGAGATTGAAGACGTTGTTCGACCAGTTCTGGACCGTGATGTACTGAAGTTTCGCGCCTTTCATCGCGACCAACTCGACCACTGCGCTGTGCAGCGTGGCGGTGTTAAACTTCGGCGCAGTGCAGCCTTCCATATAGGTCAGCTCCGCGCCTTCATCGACGATGATAAGGGTACGCTCGAATTGACCGAAATTCTCAGCGTTGATCCGGAAATAGGCCTGGAGTGGATGCTTCACTTTCACGCCCGGTGGCACGTAGATAAACGATCCACCGCTGAAAACGGCACTGTTGAGCGCGCTGAATTTGTTGTCACCGGTCGGGATCACTTTCCCGAACCATTTCCGGAAAATTTCCGGATGATGTTTCAAGCCATCGGCGCTGCCCACGAAAATGACGCCTTGCTCGCCCACCGCTTTCTTGATGTTCGAATAAACCGCCTCGCTGTCGAATTGCGCTTCGACGCCGGCAAGGAATTTGCGCTCTTGTTCGGGGATGCCGAGCCGCTCAAAAGTGCGCTTCACATCGTCCGGGACGTCTTCCCAACTGCGTTTCGGCTGGGTGCCGCCGCTCAAATAGTAACGGATATTGTCAAAGACGATCGCTTCCAGATCCTTGCTCGCCCAATGCGTCGGCAAGGGCTTGCTGAGAAAGGTCCGCAGGGCCTTGAGGCGAAATTCCCGCACCCAATCGGGATCCTCTTTCACGTCCGAGATGTAGTGGATCGTCTTTTCGCTCAAGCCGACGCCGGCATCGTGGGTGTGCGTTTCCGGGTAAGCGAAATTGCCGAGATTCCGCTCGATATCGAGTGTTGCGTTTTCCTTAACCATTTTAGTTTCCTTGTTAGGCAAGCGCGGGTTCGCTGACGTCGTCCCTCACCCAATCGTAACCCTTTTCTTCCAATTGCAGGGCTAAATCCTTGCCTCCACTGAGTTCGATGCGGCCGCGCACCATGACGTGCACGTGATCGGGCACGATGTAATTCAAGAGCCGCTGGTAATGCGTTATCAGGAGCACGCCCAGATTCGGTCCGCGGAGCGAGTTTACGCCATGCGCCACCACTCTGAGCGCGTCGATGTCGAGCCCGCTGTCGGTCTCGTCAAGCACCGCGTATTTCGGATCGAGCATCGCCATTTGCAAGATCTCGTTGCGCTTTTTCTCGCCCCCGGAGAATCCTTCATTCACCGAGCGAGAGGTAAAAGAGCGATCCATACCGAGGAGATCCATCTTCTTGTAGAGCTGCGCATAATAATCGGTCGCCTCCAATTCCTCACCCTCCGGGAGACGTGCCTGGACCGCGGCCCGGAGGAAATTGGCGATCGTCACGCCCGGGATTTCGCTCGGGTATTGGAAGGCCATAAAAAGGCCTCGGCGCGCCCGTTCATCCGGCTCGAACTCGAGGACATTTTCACCGTCCATCAGTACGGACCCCGAGGTCACGACGTAGTCCGGATGGCCGGCCAGCACCTTAGCGAGGGTGCTTTTGCCGGACCCGTTTGGCCCCATTATGGCGTGCACTTCACCCGTCGGCACAGCTAGGCTGAGGCCGCGGATGATCTCCTGCCCGGCAATCGAAACGTGTAAATCCTGAATGACCAATTGATCCATAATTGCAAACTCAAGATACGCTGATTTCCCGATTTTTGCGAACGCGATTCCCGGTCCTTTCCGGGATGGGTTGTCGGGGCAAGGTTTCCGCTGTTAAGCTCCAACTTCGAATGATTGACAGATCGGACCCTCCTGACGGACAAGACCTCCAGATCCGGGCATTTGTGCTCTGCGGTGGCCTCGGCACTCGGCTTCGCCCGGTTTTGAGCGATCGCCCAAAATCGATGGCACCAGTGGGTGGCGTTCCGTTTCTTCAGCTTCTGCTGGAGGACCTTAAAGCACAGGGGATAGGGGAGGTGATTCTCGGAACTGGTTACATGGCGGATCAGGTTCAGGCTTTTTTTCGCCGCGGTGAGGAGTTCGGCTTGCGAGTCTGTTATTCGAGGGAAGGCGAGCCGCTGGGCACCGGAGGAGCGCTCAAGTTGGCTGAGCCGCTGCTCAGCGATCCGGTCGTGGTGCTCAACGGCGACAGTTATGTCGAGTGGAGTCTTGAGGCTACCCGCGATCTTTTCGTCCAAGAAGACGCATCCGTGGTCATGATTCTGCAATCCGTGCCGGATGTGGCTCGATATGGGAGCGTAACGATTGAGCCGGGTGGCCGCGTGACGGAGTTCGTGGAAAAAGGGACGCGCGCCGGTGCGGGCTTGATTAACGCCGGAGTTTACCTGGTGCGGAAGGAAATCGTCGCTGCGCTGCCGGCGGGTGAAGCCGTTTCGCTGGAAAGAGATGTGTTCCCAGGGCTGCTGCGTGGCAGGGTCTACGGGCTAATTTCGAAGGGCCTATTCATCGACATCGGAGTTCCCGCTGATTTGGAACGCGCACAAACGGTCCTCTTTGCGAAAGTGCGCGCGAACGAGCGCTGACGGCTGGCGTTACCTCGCGGCAGGAACCAACTCAGTCAGAAGGCGCCGGCGGTCGATTTTGCCATTATCGGTTCGCGGCAACGACTTTCGCAATTCGATTTTCTCGGGCACCATATAAGTAGGCAGCTTTTCTGCACAATGTCCTTTCAGCTGCATGGAATCGAGTGTGGCGCCCTCGGCCAAAGTCACGACGGCGTGGATCGTGTTGCCGATGGCTTCATCCGGAATGGGCAGCGCGACCGCTTCATCGACCGCCGGATGCGCCACCATGACCGCTTCGATTTCGCCCAACTCCACCCGATAGCCTCGGGTCTTTATCATGTGATCTTTGCGTCCGACGAACAAGTAATTGCCACTCTCGTCCACCGTGACCCAATCTCCGGTGCAGTAAAGTTTCTCGTCACGGCCGGCCGCAAATGGATTTGGAATAAATGACGCGGCAGTGTTTTCGGGGCGTCCGTAATAGCCTTGCATGACGGTGGAGCCTCGCGCGTAAAGAAGTCCTTCTTCGCCAGGTCCCAGGACTCTCTTTCCTTCGGCGTTAATGGCAATGAGATCCGTGTTGGCGCAGGCTTTGCCGATCGGAATGGGCGCAGTCTGTTCGGATGAGAGCGGCTCGACTTCGTACCAGGCGCAAACATTGGTCTCGGTCGGTCCGTAGAGATTCGCGTAGCGCTTGTTCGGTAGCTTTTCCATCAGCGCGCGCAGGTGCTTGGTCGGAAAGACCTCCCCGGCGAATAGTATCAGGCGGAGCTTCGACAGATCGCGTTGCTCCAGTTTTCCACGGGCTTGAAGAAGCGTGAGCACCATCGGTACGGAATACCAAACGGTTATCTTTTGATCCTGGATAAAAGCCGATAATTGAAGGGGAAAAACCGATAGCCCCTCAGGTACAAGTGAGATAGCTGCGCCGGCTTTGACGGCGACAAAAATGTCGAAAACCGAGAGGTCAAAATTAAACGGAGCGTGATTCGAGAGCCGGTCTTCAGCTGTGATGCCAAATGTCCCAACGCTCCAATTAACGAAGGTGAGAGCATTGAGGTGAGAGAGCATGACTCCCTTCGGAGTGCCGGTGGAGCCGGACGTGAAAAGGATGTAGGCGAGGTCGTGATCGATGACCGCAACCGTCGGATCCTCGGCAGGTTGCGAAGGCAGGGCATCGGCGAAAGTAAAAGCGGGAAGAGGGAGCGCGTTTTCCGGCGCCTTGTCGACGAAGAAGATAGCGCTCATGGGGCATTCATCATGGAAGGCAGCGCCCAATTTTTGATAAAGCGCATGACTCGTTATCAGCGCGCGAAATGCGCACTGGCATCCAATTTCCTGCAAACGCATGCCAGGAGCATTGGCGTCTACGGGGACATAGCAGGCGCCGGTTTTCATGATTCCAAAGATGCCGGCAATTGCGGATGGCGATTTGTGCAGATAAATGCCAACCCGATCGCGCGGCCTCACACCACTGGCGATCAGGGCATGAGCGATTTGGTTGCTGAGCCGCTCCAATTCACCATAAGTCAGCGCCTGATCAAGCAGGCGCACGGCTTCGGCACCAGGGTGTCGCGCCGCGCTCTCCGTGAGAAGTTGGTGTAAGAGATATGCCATCGTATTGAGCCTCTAAATTAGAAGAAGAGAGTTCGCATCGCTGTGGTTCCCGCAGCGAGAGATCGCATGCGGGGCTTCTGGCCAAAAACATGCTTCCTTCGCTGGTGTATGGCGTTTCTGTTTTTTCCGGTCGAAATCGCCAATCCGAAATGTTGCCTGACCTATTATGAGCGAAGAATACACGTTGCTAACTGGCGAAGGTAAAAGAATAACCGGAACGGCGTCGAACAGCCTGGCTCCGCCAGACTCGAACTTCCGCTCAAGATCGGTTTGGCCAACCGATTCCCCTTCGTTTTATTACATTTCGTCCTCGCGGTCAACCGGGGAGGAGACAGAGGCATAATTCTAGACATCGGAGGCACAACTTCACTAAGGCCTAGGTAGCATTTTATTGCGCCTCCACGACCTTTTAGGGGGCAACGACTAAAGGAAACCGCTCGCGATCGTCCCTTTTTCGACGTGGGCGTTGGGGGTGAGCCCTGGCTTGGAGAACAAAAGGAAATTCTGAAGGTTGGGTCGACTTGTCGCGATCCGAATGGCAATTTTGTGAAGAAACGAGAGGTTATCATCATCGGAGGCGGACCGGGTGGGGCCGCAACGGCGCTCTATCTCATCCAGTCAGGCATCAAACCAATCATTGTCGAGCGGCAATCCTTCCCGCGCTTTCACATTGGCGAATCACTCAGCGGCGAGTGTGGCAACTCCGTTCGCAATCTCGGTCTCGAGGCGGAGCTCACGGGTCAAAAATATCCGGTCAAGTACGGTGTCAACGTTTTCAATCCTAAAGGCGTGCCGTTTTGGGTGGAAGTGAAGGCGCGTTGCCCCAAGAGCAACACCTTGATTCCGAATTCGACCTGGTCGGTCATGCGGAGCAGCTTCGATAAGATTCTCCTCGATGCGGCCTGCGAACGTGGAGCGCAACATATGGATTGCGAAGCCGTGGCCCCAATCCAGAAAAATGGCCGGATTACCGGTCTGCAGATTCGAACCGGCGCCGGCGCCTTGGAAAATTTGCTTTGTGACGTCCTGGTGGATTGCTCTGGACAGGCGACCTTTCTCGCCAACCGGGAAATCACCGGCCCAAAGGTCAAAGGAAATTATGATAATCAAATCGGGGTCTTTTCCCAGATCGAGGACATGATTTTGGATTCGGGATCGGACCCATCGCAGGCCGCTGGTAATACGCTGATCTTCTATAAACGGCGCGATCATTGGGCTTGGACGATACCGATCGCATCCAACCTTGTGAGTATTGGGGTGGTTGCACCAGCCGCCTACTTCAAGAAGCAGGGGCTTAACAAGACTGAATACCTCCGCAAAGAGATGATGACTCTGAACCCGGAATTGACCCGCCGAATTACAAACACTTCGTTCGCCGAAGAAGTCCGTTCCATTACGAGCTATTCGTATTCAACCACCGACTATGCCGGGAACGGCTTTATTTGCGTAGGCGACTCGCATGAATTTACCGACCCCATCTTTTCCTTCGGCGTTTTCCTTGCCATAAAGGAGGCTGAATTTGCAGCCGCAGCGATTGTAAAGGATCTCGGCGAGGAAAATGGAACGGACGAGAATCCGTTTGCTGATTATGAGGCGGTCACAACCGAGGGTCAGTCCGTGATACGCGACGTCATCGATACGTTCTGGGAATACCCGCTGGTTTTTACTCGTATGGCCTCCGGACCTGCCCAGGATGACATTACTGATCTCTTCGCTGGCCGAATTTATGGCGAAATAATGCACCAAAACGCCTCGCGTGCGGCAATGCGGCGTCTCTTGGCGAAGCACCGCGAGGCATCGTTGACTTCTCGCCCCGAACGGGCTGGTGCGTGTGCATAAGCGGATGGGTCGACCGCCGGCCTCTCGTGCGAGGCTTGGTGGTCAGAACCGGTCAGAAACCGCTATTACGTTCTCTGGTCGACTCACCGTGGAGCCCTTGGGGAGGTTGCTTGAACAAGCTTCGCCAGCTATGATTTGGGAAATGGGTGGCAAGGCAGTGATCTTTCTCCACATTCCGAAGACGGCGGGGACCACGCTCAACCGCATCATTGAGTGGCAATACAATCCGCTCGCGATTTTCACGATGGATCCTTACCGGATCCGGGCCACGCCTGAGCGGCTGCAAAAGCTCTCGGAGCGACGCCGCCGGAGTTTGCGCATGGTGCGCGGGCATTTGTACTACGGCATCCACGAGTTTCTGCCGCAGGGCGCCACTTATTTCACGATGCTGCGTGAACCCGTGGCCCGATTTTTCTCGTCCTATTATTTTATTCAACGCCGTCCTCTTCACCCAATGCATCGCAAGGTCACGACCGAGCGGATCGGCGTGGAGGATTTTATTCGTCTGACTCCTCGGCGCCAAAACCTCCAGTGCAGCATGATCGCGGGAATAGAGAACTACGGAACATGCGACCACCGTACCTTGGACAAAGCGAAGGAAAATTTGGCGAAATCCTTTAGCGTTGTCGGGATCTCGGAGCGTTTCGAGGAGAGTCTGATGCTCATGGCCAAGACCTTTGGTTGGGAGATCCCTTTCTATGAGAACCGCAAAGTTTCAAAAACGCGACCACAAATCAATCCCGGCGCAGTGGAGATGATTCGCGACCACAATCGGCTTGATCTTGAGCTTTACGAATTTGGGAAAGGTCTCTTCCAGGAAATGGTGGCTAAGAAGGACGCCGAAGTCAAAAAGGGGCTCGTCCATCTTAAGTCGATCCCGAAGCCTGGACTCTGGCAGAACATGTATCAGTCCAGCGTCAGTGCCGGTCGATTTCTCGTTAGTAAGATTGCTTCCGCGGCGTGAGAGTGGGGTATTCCATGTCTCCAACTATAACGACTCCCGCAGATAAGTCGCTGTCGCGATCATTGGAGCGGTCGCCTGGTTGCTGATGGCTCCCCGGCTGCGCGCGTCGCTCGCCACCACAGGTGCCAGACTTTGACACTCGATCTTATCGGCTGAAGGATCAATCAGTGCGCGAGTTGGTTACGGGGCCCCGTTCCAGCTCGGCGTAGGTGATCCTTTTCTCGCGCAAACGCACCGCCGGACGAGCGGCAGTTGCTGTCAGGAGGTGGTGGAGGGTGAAAGGGCATACCGCAAGCTTTATGGAAGACCGGCTTTCTTCGCCCGTTGCTCGGCTTGGAGGCAGAAAAAAAGATCGCCTTCCAATCTCGTCAAGCGCACACTGAGACGATCATGACTGGCGGACAGGCAATCGCGCCGATCTCGATCGAAACCAGAACGATCCGGAAGCTGAAGATCCGGATTCTTCCCTTCATCTTGCTTCTCTACATTGTTTCGTTCCTCGACCGCATCAACATTTCGTTTGCGAAACTCACGATGAACCAGGACTTGGCGATCAACAGCCATCAGTTCGGGCTCGCGTTCGGGATTTTCTTTATCGGCTATTCTCTCTTCGAGATTCCGAGCAACCTCATCCTGCACAAAATCGGCGCCCGCATCTGGCTGGCGCGCATCCTCATTACCTGGGGAATTATTTCTACGCTCACCGGGTTTGTGCAAAACCTGCCACAACTTTACCTGGCGCGCCTCTTACTCGGGTTCGCGGAAGCGGGCTATTTCCCAGGGATTATCTTATATTTGACCTATTGGTTTCGGCGGCGCGAACAGGCCCAGGTGCTTGCGCTGTTGTTAATCGGCATACCTATTACAAGCATCCTGGGGGCTCCGCTTTCCGGCTTTATCCTCGACCACGCACACTGGTTGGGGCTCAGCAGTTGGCGCTGGCTCCTTATTCTGGAGGGACTTCCGGCCTTGGTCGGCGGTGTGCTGACCTACTACTTGCTCCCCAGTCGACCGGCGGAGGCCGGGTTCCTTGCCGAAGACGAAAAGGATTGGATCATTCAAGAATTAAAACAGGAAGAAGAACACAAGCGGCGAACTCATCCGGTCTCGGCAGCACGAGCATTGGTCGACGGCCGTGTCTGGCACCTCGCATTGGTCGGTTTTACCTTGGGCACCGCGTTATTCATAGCGAGCGCCTGGCTGCCTCAGATTGTGAAGGCATTATCGAGCCGGTACTCCAATACCACTGTCGGACTCCTGGTGATGGTTCCGAACGCTGTAGGCTTGATTTTCATGGTTGCCATTTCCCGAAGTTCCGATCGCAGGCAGGAGCGGAGATGGCACGCGGCGATTCCCGCACTTGCCGGGGGAATTGCCTGCCTCGTGTTCGGCGCAAGTCACTCCAATATTCTCTCTATCGCGCTTCTGTCTCTAATCGCAGCTGGTATTTACGGGGCAGCGGGTCCATTCTGGGCCCTTCCGAGCGCGTTCCTGACTGGGTTCGCGGCTGCTTCGGGGATTGCGTTGGTTACCTCGATCGCAAGTCTCGGTGGATTTGTCGGACCGTACGCAGTCGGTCTGATTCAGCAAAGAACGGGTAACTTGCGCAGTAGCCTGGTTCTTGCCGGCATTAGCTTGTTAGTATTTGCGACGCTCTTGTTGCTCCTTCCGAAACGACCGGTGCACAACGGTGCTGGCGAGGAGTAAGTCGTTTCGTCTATAATCGTCCCGGCAAAACGGAAAATTATTTGTTTAGTTCTCTTTCGGGGGCGTGGAAATTCGCGCCAAAATGTTCTTGTCCGATGCGTGGTTCCTTTTACTCTCTAGAGCGATGAAAGCGACCCCTGGCACGCTGCGGGATGGCGGAGCAGCTTTTGATACCACCCACTGGAGTGTTGTCGGCGCCTGCCGGGATGACAGCGGGATGGCCGCTGGGGCGGCGTGCGCTGCTCTCACCCGGCTCTGTCGCGATTACTGGCCGCCTCTCTACAGCTTCGTTCGCCGGCGCGGTTACGCTCCGGCCGACGCACAGGATCTCGTCCAGGGCTTTCTCGCCTCCTTCCTTAAGAGCAAGGCTTACCTGCACGCCGAGCGTGCCAAGGGAAAGTTTCGATCTTTCCTCCTGGCCTCACTCAAGCACTACCTGGCGAACGTTTGGGACCGTGAGCATGCGCACAAGCGCGGCGGCGATTATAAGTTTGTTCTTCTCGACACAGAGGTGGAAGCCGTGGAGGCGCTTCATATGTGCGAACCGGTAACCGCCTCGGACGACGAACAAGCTTACGAGCAGCGCTGGGCGAATACGCTCGTTGCCTGCGCGCTCGCGCACGTGGATGAAGAGTATTCTAACAGAGCAAAGGCGCGCCTTTTCAGTGAGCTAAAACCATTCCTTTGCGGTGGCGCAGATCTGCCCAGCCAGTTAGAGGTTGCGGCGCGGCTCGAAATGCCCATCGGAACATTGCGGAGCCATCTCTTGCGCCTCCGTGTGCGTTACGCCGAGTTGTTGCGCGAAGAAGTGGCCCGCACCATTGGGAGCGCCGATGACGTGGACGAAGAGCTGCGTCATTTTCGCAAACTACTCACTGGATAACAGCGCCCCGGAAGGATCCCTTCATCAATGCCGCCAATTGGAGACGACCCATTGCATTGCGAGGAGTGCGGCGCATCGCTGCGAAGTGGGACAAGCAAACTGGGTTGTCTCAATTGTCTGCTCCTGGGCGGGCCTAACGAGCCTGGCCCCGAGAGTCGGCGCTTCCAGGATTATGAGATTTGCTGCCGCGAGGATGGAGTTACCCTCGACGAATTAGGCCGCGGAGCGATGGGCATTACTTATCGTGCCCAAGACATCAATCTCGATTCGCCCGTGGCGCTCAAGATCATCAACGCTGACTACTCGGGCAATTCAGACGCCCGCGACCGATTCTTGCGCGAGGCGCGCTCTGCCGCGCAATTGCGGCATCCCAATGTCGCCAGCGTTTTTCACCTCGGCGAAACCGAAACCGGCCAGTGCTTCTATGCGATGGAATTGGTCGAGGGCGAAACACTGGAGGCGTGGGTCCGCC
>Ga0207691_10006172_pt1 | contig 11583 bp, 9 predicted proteins | sample KBSM13metaG_FD_184327 | JGI IMG/M metagenome (GOLD analysis project Ga0207691, IMG submission 184327) | Miscanthus rhizosphere microbial communities from Kellogg Biological Station, Michigan, USA - KBS M1-3 metaG (SPAdes) (version 2) | ecosystem: Host-associated > Plants > Roots > Rhizosphere >...
GATCCGGCGGCGGTTATCACCAGCCACGCGGCCAGTGAAGGCGACCCGCTCTGCGTGAAGGTCGTCGAGATGTTCGTGTCGATCTACGGAGCCGAGGCGGGCAACCTGGCCCTCAAGACGCTGGCAGTGGGAGGCGTGGTGGTGGCCGGTGGTATCGCGCCCCGGATCATCGACGCGATGTCCGCCGGCGGCTTCATGACGGCCTTCAAGGACAAGGGCCGGCTCTCGCCCCTGATGGACACCATCCCGGTGCAGGTCGCCCTGAATCCCAAGGCCCCCCTCCTGGGCGCCGCCGAGGTCGCCTGCCAGCTGGTTTCGTAGGTTCTCTGGGTACACTCCGGCCGGGGGTCCCAGCTACGTCGTGGCCTCTACGTGACGCCGCCCGCGAAGCGCCACGGCTCCGCCGTGGCGCGGAGCGTGGGGGGTGTGGGGGGCCATTTCGTGGCCCTCCACGTCTAATCGTCGAACTTGATGGGCAGGATGATCGTAAACGTCGAGCCCTGGCCGGGCGTGCTCTGCACATCGACGGCCCCGCCGTGGCTCTGGACGATCCCCAGGCTGACCGAGAGGCCCAGTCCGGTTCCGCTCACCTCGGGCTTGGTGGTGAAGAAGGGGTCGAAGATCCGGCCCAGGATGTCGGCGGGGATGCCGGGTCCGTTGTCCTGGAAGGCCACGTGCACCTTGTCGCCGGCGACGGTGGTGCGGATGGCCAGGGCGCCGCCGTCCTTCATCGCGTAGACCGCATTGTTGATGATGTTCAGAAACACCTGCTTGATGCGCGGCACGTCCATCTCGACCATCGGGAGATCGGACCCGTAGGCCTCATTGACCGTGAGCGTGCTCAGCGCGCCCTGACGGCGGACCATGGCCACCACCTGCTCGAGGACCGCATTGAGGTCCGCCGGCTCGGGCATGAAGTCGCGCTGGCGGCTGAACTGCAGCAGGTCGCGCACGATGTCGCGGGCCCGCGAGGCTTCCTCCTGGATCAGGCCCAGCTCCTCGCGCATCGGATCCTCCGCCGGCAACCGCTCGGCGATGAAGGACGCGAAGCCGAGCACGGTGGTGAGCGGGTTGTTGATCTCGTGCGCGATGTTGGCGGCCAGCTCACCGATGGCGGCCAGCTTGGTGGACTGCACCAGCTGCGCCTGCGTCTGCTTGAGCTCGGCCATCTGCTGCTTGACGCCCTCGTACAGTCGCGAGTTCTCGATGGCCAGGGCGCCCTGCAGCGCGATGCCCTCGGCCAGCCGCAGCTCGTCTGGCGTGAAGCGATGCTGCGCGGTGCTCCACACCACCGTGAAGCCGCCGATCAGCTCCTCCTGCCAGTAGATGGGCTGCACCAGCATGGACCGATGCGGGATCAGCCGGCCGAGCGGGGTCGCCAGGCGCGGGTCGTTCTGGCTGTCCTCCGAGCACAGGGGACCGCCCTGGCGCCTGGTCTGGCTGAAGAACGGATCGTCCGCCGACACGACCGTGCTGGCCGCCGAGGCCAGGATCTCCTTGGGGATGTGATAGCCGACCAGCGGCACGAAGCGGTCCTTGGTCTCGGTGCGCAGCCACGCGGCGCCGAGATCGGCGCCGAGCGAGCGCACCATCTCGCGCGTGGCCCGACGCAGCACCTCGGTGAGGTCGAGCGTGGAGCCGATCGCCTGGCTCACGCTCACCAGCGTCTCGGTGTGACGCAGCCGCAGCTGGGTCTCTTCGTGGAGCCGGGCGTTGCGGATGGCCACGGCCGCCGAGGTGGCCAGCGCTTGTGTGAGCGCGACCTCCTCGGGCACGAACTCGCGCCGCTGGCGAGCGACGCCGACCAGCACTCCGACCGGCAAGTCTTGCAGCAGCAGCGGCACGGCCACGAGTGACACCAGTCCCTCGGCCGACGCCCACTCTCGCTCCTTGAGCCGCGGGTCGACCTGGAGATCCGCGATCATCAGCGGGGTGAGGTGCTCCATGACCCAGCCGACGATGCCTTCCCCGGGCTCGAATTTCCGGCGCGGATCATCGGGCTGCCCGGCCAGGCCGGCCTGGGCGTGCAGGCGGTACTCGGAGGGGCCGCCCTCCTGAAGCCAGATGCGGACCACGTCCAGACCCAGGCGCGTGCGCACGAGCTCGGTGAAGCGCAACAGCACGTCGCGGAGCCGAAGGCTGCCGGCCAGCAGGTGGCCAGCCTCGACGAGGCTCTGCTGCTCGGCCGCGCGCTGGACGACGCCGTCGTAGAGTCGGGCGTTTTCCACGGCGATCGCCACCTGGTTGGCCACGATGTTGAGCAGTTGCTCCTCGTCGGCCTTGGCGCCCGGCGGGAGCACGTGACGGGCAGTCATCGCGCCCAGCGCCCGGCCGCGAACCGTGAGCGGCAGGGTCCAGTCCACCTCGGTCCAGTCGTCGGCGGGCGCGGCGCCGGTTCCGGCCAGAACGCTGCGCGGCCGCTCGATGGCCTCGCCGGCCACCGTGACCTTGATGAGCGTGTCGGTCAGCTCGACCGAGAGGCTGCGGGTGCCGAGCGCCTTGGCCAGGGCCGGCAGCAGCTGCTCGAGCATCGGGCCGACCCCGACCTCGGAGGTGATGTCCTGCACGGCGCGGTGGAGGTCGGCGAGCTGGGTGGCCCGGCGCACGAAGTGCTGGTTGAGACGCTTCAGCTCCTCGACCTGGTTGACCAGCCGGTAGACCAGGCGCTGGTTGAGCTCGCGCAGGTACACGCTCTGCTCGCGCTCCTCGACCTGCTCGCGCTTGCCGTGCAGGAATTCCTCGACCTGCCGGGGAAACGCGTCCACGTCGATGGGCTTCTGGATGTAGCCTTCGCAGCCGGCCACCAGCGTGCGCTGCCGATCGCCCTCCATCGCGTAGGCGGTGAGGGCGACCACCGGGGTGTTGGCGAAGGCCGGGAACGACTTGAGGATGGCCACGACCTCGTAGCCGTCGATGGCCGGCAGGTTGACGTCGAGCAGGATGAGCGCGGGCTCCTCGCGGACCGCCGCCTCGATGCCGGCCAGCCCATCCTCGGCGTCGACGACCGTGTAGCCCTCCGATTCGAGGATGGCCCGGACCAGCATCCGGTTCTCGGGGTTGTCCTCGATGTAGAGGATCTTCGCCTTCTTGCCGTCGCGACGGACAATCGGTGCGGGCATGAACGTCCTTTAGGCCTGACCTGCGCTCCCGCTGAGCGGCAGCGTGAAGTGAAAGGTCGAGCCCTGGCTCTCGCGGCTTTCCGCCCAAATGCGGCCTCGATGCAATTCGACGAACTTCTTGCTGATGGCCAGACCGAGACCGGTCCCGTCGGCCTGCTGGGCCAGCGGATTGTCGAGCCGCTGGAAGGGCTCGAACAACCGTCCCAGATCGTTGGGGGCGATGCCGATCCCGGTGTCGGCCACCGTCACGTGCACGTGCTCGCTCTCGTGCCGGACCTGCACCAGCACGCGTCCAGCGTGCGTGAACTTGATGGCGTTGGACACGAGGTTCAGCATCACCTGCTTGATCCGCGTGCGGTCGCCCTCGATGGGCGGCAACCCCACCGGCACGTCCTTCTCGAGCTTCACGCGCTTGTCGCGCACCAGCGGGAGCGAGGACTCGATGCACTCCTCGACCACGTCGAGCAGGTCCACCTTCTCCTGGCGCATCTCGAACTTGCCGGACTCGATGCGGGAGAAGTCGAGGATGCCGGTGATCAGCTCGAGCAGGTGGCGGCTCGAGTTGTGAACCGAGCGCACGTAGGCCTCCTGCCGCTCGGTGAGGTCGCCGTCCAGGCGGTTCAGCAGCACCTTGGAGAAGCCAATGATCGAGTTCAGCGGGGTCCGCAGCTCGTGCGACATGTTGGCCAGGAACTGCGACTTGAGGCGACTGGCCTCCATCAGCCGGGCGTTGGAAGTGGCCAGGCCCTCGTACAGCCGGGCGTTCTCCAGCGAGATCGCCGCCTGGGTGGCCAGCAGCAGGAGCACGTCGAGCTCCTGATCGTCGTAGATCTCGCCCGAGAGCTTCTCGCCGAGCAGGAGGATGCCGTTCAGCTTGTTCTCGACCTTCAGCGGCACGATCAGCGCGGCCTTGATCGCTTCGAGCTCGCCCTCCGCCGTCTCGAAGTATTTCGCGATACGCGGGTTGAGCTTGGCTTCTTCCTTGACCAGCAGGCCTTCGGTGCTGGTCAGCCACTGCACGATGGGGCTGTCGGCGCGGATCGCGTCCGGCCCCGCGCTCTCCTCCAGCGTGGTCTCCTCGCGGTAGTTCACGAAGATGCCGGAGACCGGATCGTGGATCATCAGGGTGGCGTGGGTGGCCGGGATGCCGCCGACCAGCCCGTGCACCAGCGAGTCCACCAGCTCGTTGAAGTTCAGGATCGAGCTCATCCGCTTGCTGAGGTGCAGGAGCGTCTCGTAGCAGCCCTGCCGCTTGCTGAACATCATGCGCTGGACGCGGTCGTCCAGTCCCTGACCCAGTGGGGACAGCAGCAGCGTGATGATGGCGCCGACCGGCACGATGACCCAGAGCGCGCTGGCTTCCTTGAGGTCGAAGTAGTCCTCGGTCACCGACACCGCCACGCCGAGCAGGATCGTGATGACGGTGCCGACCAGCGCGTACACCGCGGTCTTCTTCACCGCCACCGCCACCGCGAAGAGGCGGTAGCGGACGATCGAGGTGCCGAGCATCAGCGCGAAGACCATGTTGGCCGGGATGCCCACCGGGTACACGAGGTCGGCGGCCGGGATGAAGCGGGCCAGGATGAAGCGGGCGAAGTCCACCATGCCGCCGGTCAGGCTCACCAGGGTGCCGAGCAGGATGAGCGTACCGCGGTTGCGGCGGAAGCTGGAGTCGAGGCCCCGGTTGGACCTCACCATCTGGATGAGGCCGTAGATCATGAAGCCGTTGAAGAACAGGAAGTACGGCAGGTAGAGAGGACCGGTGGCCGGCGCCCAGCCCCAATAGGTGCTCTTGACCCCCGTCATGAACAGCGAGGAGCCCGAGAGGTTGATCAGCTCGTAGACGAAGGCGCCGGTGTAGGCCAGCACCAGCGAGGGGCGGTGCCGGGTGGTGCTGTCGAGGAAGATCAGGATGAAGTGGTAGTAGAAGGCCGGCAGTGCGATGACGCCGACGTGGATGAGGATCTCGGTCAGATAGGCGGTCCACTCGTCGGGGCTGGCCCGCAGCAGGAAGACGCCAAAGTTCCACAGCGCCATCGAGGAGGCGAAATAGGCGAAGACCCGGTTGAGGCGGCTCCCCGGGTTGCGCAAGAGCGACAGCGCAGCCAGGGAGACGTTGAGGACGAACGCTACGAGCGGGAGAAGGTTATGCGGGCTCACGCCCATTCCCCTCGGATGATTCGAGAGGAAGGTGGACCTTGTCCTTCTGACGCTGGGCGTCGATCTCGTCCTTCAAGATGCCGAAGATGACGAGGTCCCAGTAGCGCTCGCCGTCGAACCCGGCCTGGCGCAGGACACCTTCCTGGCGGAATCCGTTGCGGCGCAGGGAGTTCATGCTCAGGACGTTGTACTCGTACACTTTCGCCTCGATGCGCCGCAGTCCCAGCACATCCACGCCATAGTACGAGATGAGTTTACCTGCTTCGACGCCGAAACCCCGCTTCATTGCTCGCGGGTCCGAGATGATCGTTTCCAGGAAGGCGTACCCCTCCAGCAGGTGGATGTTGAAGAGCCGGACGACGCCCACCGGCTTGTCCCAGCCCCGGTTGGCCTCGACCACGAGCACCACCTGGGTCGGGTCGGTCAGCACGGCCTCGTAGAAGGCGGGGGATTTGTCCCACACGTGCTTGTAAGCGTTGAGAAACTCGCTGCCCACCATGCGCTCGAGGAACGGATCGTCTACCCAGGCGGCGAGCAGATCGAGGTCACGAGGCGCCAGCGTGCGCAGATAGACGCGCGTGCCACGGGAAATGACCACGCCCGACTCAGGCGGTCGTGGGCGCGGCTCCGCGGGTGGCGGGGCGTCCGGCCCCTGCGGCTCCACCGCGATCACATTCCAGGACCGGTCCAGAGCGCGAAGGCGGTGAGCGTCCCCGTTTCCTTGAGCGCCCGGCACACGATCGGGTTGGCGCGCAGCACCAGTGTGCCTCCGGTGTGCGCCTCGAGGAGCCGACGGGCTTCGAGGAGGGCGGCCACGCCTACGGCGTCGACGCCGGTCACCGCATCCAGGTCTACCAACAGCGCCGTGCGGCCCTGATCGATGGCCGCCCGAACCTCGGCCCGCAGGGCGGGCGCGGTGGCGGCGGTCAGAGGGCCGGCCAGCAGGCGCACGCGCGTGAAGCCGTCACCGGCTTGCTCGGTGCGCGCATCCGGCTCGGCCACCGCTCCGGCGCTCATTGCGGTGAGCCTAGAAATCGATCTCGACGCGGACCGTCGGGAAACCGAGGGACCGCTCGTCGGGCTGGACCTTGATCAGCTGACCATGGTCGCCGAGGTAGAACGCGTCCCGGTTCGAGAACGCCCGGTGACGCCAGCCGCGCTTGTCCACCGTGAAGGGCAGACGGAACACGCCGGTGAACGGCGCCGCGCCGAACTTGGCCGGATCGAGGCCTAGCGCGCTGATATCCGTGCAGGGTTTGGCACCGGGAACAGGGGGGCACGTGATCGGGAAGCCGAGCACGTCGGTCGGCGTGAAGGTCCCGTCGTTGAGATTGATCAACGGCAGGGTGCGCGGCGGCTTCGCCGTCGTGTCGATGACGACCTGCATCGAGCCCTTGAACGTCCCGGTCATCGCGACGAACTCGGGAGCGTCCGTGGTGTTGTCGAGGTTGATGACCACCGCAAAGGTGCCGTCCACGGAGCCGCTGCCGGTCGCCGTCTCGATCGCATCGTTGCCGACCGCCGTGACCGAGCACGGCTTGTCGGCGCGCGTCAGCAGCCCGAGGCCGACCAGCAAGTCGACGAGGTCAGCGGGGCACAGCGGTGAGCCGAGCTTGGCCGTGCCCTGCAGAGCGGCCGTCGCGGTCCGGAGCGTCGGCATCGACAGGTCGTCGAGCGACATGTTCTCCGTGACCTCGTACAGCGTGGCGTCGATCTTCTTGTTGCCGTCGTGGGCCGATGCCGCGGGCACTGCCGCGTACACCGTGCACATCAGACTCACGACCGCGGCCGCTCGATGTCCGTACCGTTTCATGCGTTTCTCCTGAGCCCGTCGTTGGCCAATAGTCTCCGGCCATTGCCCCCTATTGGCGGCGCCCAGGATCGAGCAAGCCGAGTACCAGATTGACGCTTCGATCATAACCTATTGAAACCCTTAGCGATCTCGCACGCTTACCGCCACCGAACGCCGGCAATTCCGGCTGATTCCTGGCCAGTCATCCACGGCCGCCTGACACTGCCGGTAAGAAACTGATCATGCGCTCGGCGCGGGCGGCGCGTCATCGGCGCGCGTCCAGGCCAGCAAGCTGATTCCGGCCAGGAACGTCTCGCGCGTCTCGACGACCTCGAATCCGGCCTCCCGCAGCACGGCCCGGAACTCGTCCGGGCGGAGGTAGCGGCGGGTGACGTGCCGGGAGAGCTCGAAGAGGGCGGTGGGCAGCAGCCAGCGCAGTGAGCGCACAGCCGCCCACCAGCCGCGCCGCCGCCGTACCTCCGCGAAGGTCGCCACGACGTGGGCGGGCCGCGTGTAGGTCAGGAAGACCGCGTGGCCGCCCGGGCGCAGCGCGCGCCGGCACGCGGCCAGGAGCCCCTTCGGATCCGGATGCCAGTAGAGCGTGTGCATGCTCACGAGGACGTCGAAACTCCCGGCGCCGGGGATCGGATCCCGCGCGGCGTCGGCGTGATGGAAGCTGAGCGAGAGTCCGCTGTCGGAGTGGTAACGCCGACCCACCTCGACCAGATGGGCGACGGAGTCGACACCCACGACGGTCCAGCCCTCGCGAGCCAGGCGCACGGCCAGGGTGCCCGTTCCGCACGACACGTCCAGCACGCGGGTCGCCGCCGACGGTCCCGGCGTCGCCGCCCGGGCGACCAGTCCGGCCACCTCGGCCAGCAGCGCCTCGTACGGGGGGAAGCCGCGCACGACGGCGTCGTAGGTCAGGCCGTAGCCGAGCGCGATGAGCCGCTCGACGGGCGGTTGCGTCGACGATCGATTCCGCATGGCGTCGGCCAGCTCCACGCCCTACTCCGTGGCGTTCTTACGCGCCCACACGAGCAGGCTGGCGCGGTTGAGGAAGGTCTGTCGGGTCTCGAGCACCGCGAAGCCGGCCGCCGCGAGGTTCCGGCTGAACTCGTTCTCGCTCCAGTAGTGCGGGCCGACTTGCCGCCGCGCCGCCTCGAACATGCGGTGCGGCAGCAACCACAGCAGAAGACAACGCAGCGCCGCCGCGGTCCCGAGCTGCGCGCGCATCGCGCGGAACGTCGCGCGCACCTCGACGCGACGGGTGTGGTTCACGAAGAGCGCGTGGCCGCCGGGCTTGAGCACGCGGTGGGCGTCGGTCAGCAGCGTCAGCGGGCTGGCGTGAGCGTAGAGCGTGTGAACGTTGACGACCATGTCGTACGACGCGTCACGGAGCTTGGCGCTCGACAGATCCCCCTGGGTGAAGGCCAGGTTGGCCAGTCGCTTGGCCCGGCGCTTCTCGCGCGCGAGCTCGACCAGCGCGCCGTACGGCTCGAGGCCGAGCACGGAGAAGCCCGCCTCGGCCAGGACGAACGTGAGGTTGCCGGGGCCGCAGTCCACGTCGACGACCTGGTAGGCCCGACGGTCGGACGTCCCCGCGGCCGAGGCCTCCACCACGCCCAGCACCTCGGCCCGCAGCTGCTGGTAAGGCCCGAACTCATCGAAGATGTAGTCGTAGACGAGGCCGTAGGCGATCGACAGCATCCGGTCGACCGCCCACTGCAGCCCGCCATGCAGGGAGCTCATCACCACCTCCGCGGCGGCCGCCGGGCCTCCGGCCTGCGCGCCGGTCTGCGGTTGCACCACCGCCTCCGCGTCAGGCGCGCTCCGCGAGAACCTTTTCGACGGTCCCGCGGAGCTCGTCCGACGTGAACGGTTTGAGAAGTATCGCGCTGAAACCCATACGGTTGGCCTCGTTGACGATCTCGGGCGTGCCATGCCCGGTGACCAGGACCACGGCCATGCCGGGATGGAGAGTGCGCGCCTGCGCGAAGACTTCGAAGCCAGTCATGCCGGGCATCTTGTAGTCGAGCACCACCAGGTCGAACGGCTCCTTGCGCAGGAGCTCGATCGCCATCTCGCCCCGGTTGGCGCCCTTGACCGCGTAGCCCAGGGCCTGCAGCACGTTCACGCACAGGACGACGACTGGACTGGCGTCGTCGACGACGAGGATCTTTTTCTTCGCCGTCGTCACTTCGTCGGGGCCATCGCCGGGACGTCCGGCGCAGTGCTGGTCAGGGTCTCGTAGTGATGCGTGATCTCCTCGAGGCGGCCGGGCGGGATGCGAAGGAACGCGTCCGCCACGGTCGGATCGAAATGGCTGCCGGAGCCGCGCGTGATCTCCTCGCGCGCCTCCTCGACCGGCATCGCAGTGCGGTACGACCGGTTGGAGGTGATCGCGTCGAACACGTCGGCGACGGTCACCACGCGGGCCACCAGGGGAATGTCCTCACCCTTGAGCGCGTCGGGATACCCGGTGCCGTCGAAGCGCTCGTGGTGCCAGCGCACGGCGCAGGTCTCCCGGGCCAGGAAGCGCAGCGGCTCCAGGATCTTGGCGCCCACCACCGGGTGGCTCTTGATGATCGCGAACTCCTCGGCCGTCAGCCGGTCCGGCTTGCGCAGGATCGAGTCCATGATCGAGAGCTTGCCGAGGTCATGGAGCATCGCGCCGCGACGGATGACCTCGACCATGTCGGAGTTGAGCCCGAGGATCTGGGCGACGTCGGCGGCGTAGAGACCCACCCGCGCCGAGTGGCCCTTCAGGTAGCGGTCCTTGGACTCGATCGCGTTGACGAACGCGGTGATCGTGTCGACCAGGTTCCGCTCGACGTTGTCGCGCAGGATCATCTTCTGCAGCGCGACTGCGGTGGTCTGGGCATAGCCCAGCAGGAGCTCGCGCTCGTCGGGGACGAAGGCGCCGTTGGCCGCCTCGCGGGCCAGGCACACCACGCCCATCGACGGTCCCAGACCGGGAATGACGGCGGCGATCGCGTCGACCGGGCCGCCGGGCGCGCTCAGGCTGAACGTCTGGCGGCCGGCGGTGGCCACCAGGCTCTCGAACGAGCGCTGCAGCATGGCCAGCAGCCCGTTGACCAGCGTGGCCCCGCCCTGGTGCCGGGAGTTGAACTGGCCGTGCTCGTCCCGCAGCAGCACCAGCGCGGCGTCGCTCTTCATGCTCTGCACGAACAGCCGGAGTACCTGCTCGACGAAGGCGACCGGCTCGAGCCCTTGCAGGGCGAGGTCGCCGATCTTGAACAGGACTTCCACACCGGTCTGGCGGCGCGCGAGCTCTTCAGCGAGGCCGGCTGGCAGCGGCGTCTGCCCGTCCCACTTCTGCCGGTCGGCGCGGACGCGCTGGAGCAGATCCTGGATCTCCCGGATGGAGAAGGGCTTTGGCAGATAGTCGTAGGCGCCGTGGCGCAGGCCAAACACCGCCGAGTTGATCGAGGGATTGCCGGTGATGAGCACCACGGGCGTGCCCGGCTGCCGCGCCTTCACGGCGCGCAGCAGATCGAGGCCCGACAGGCCCGGCATCTTGATGTCGGAGACGACGAGGTCGAAGGCCTCGGCGGCGATCACGCTCAGCGCCTGCTCGGCGGCGGCCGCCTGGCTGACCACGCAGCCGTTGGCCGAGAATGCCGAGACCAGGAACCGGAGCAGCGATGCATTGTCGTCGACGACGAGAACGCGCAGCGTCTCGGGAGCGGCGGTCACCAGCGCGGGCGAGGCCATCATTGCCCCCTATTTGGTGGTGGACATCTGGTTCAGGAAGTCCATCCACTGGCGCGTGAGCACGCCGTCGTTGGGAAACGTCAGCCCTTCGAACTCCTGCGGCAGCGCGGACATGATCTGCTTGGCGGTGTCGGCGACCATCGCCTGCTCGGCGGGCGAGGCTGGCGATGCCGGCGCCGCCATCGCGGCCAGCGACTCGACCGTGAGCGCGGGCGCCGCGGGGGCGGTAACCACCGGCTCGGCCACGATGGGCGCGGCGGCCAGCGGCGCGTTCACGATGGGCTCGGCCACGGGCGCGACGGGCGTGAGGACTGGCGGCGTCACGATCTCGGCCGGGGCGTCGGCGCGGACCTCGGGGCTCTTGCCTCCGAGCAGCGCCTGGGCCAGATCCTTGAAGGACACGCGCTCACCGACCGGCTCGCCGACGGGCTTGGCCACCGGCTCCAGGCTCGGGCGAGGCGCAACGTCGCTGAGGCTCCGCGGCGTCACGCGCTCCACGCGCCCACCCAGCGACGGGATACTGGTCGCGACGGGCTTGGCCAGCGGCGGCAGCGGCGCGGTCGTCGGAGCGGGCGCGGCCGACGCGATCGTGCGCGTCGTCGTCGTCACCATCGGGCGCGCGGCGACCGGCGCGATCACCGGCTTGTCCTCGTTCACGAGCGACTTGGCAACCACGGGCTCTACCACGATCGGCTTGATCGGCTCGGGCACGCTCGGCTCGACCACGAGGGGCTTGACGGCCACCGGCTCGGGCGCGCTCAACTCGACGGCGAC
>Ga0207691_10006174_pt1 | contig 11580 bp, 5 predicted proteins | sample KBSM13metaG_FD_184327 | JGI IMG/M metagenome (GOLD analysis project Ga0207691, IMG submission 184327) | Miscanthus rhizosphere microbial communities from Kellogg Biological Station, Michigan, USA - KBS M1-3 metaG (SPAdes) (version 2) | ecosystem: Host-associated > Plants > Roots > Rhizosphere >...
CAGCGATGCGAGGCACGTACGGGTCGAGCACCATGTTGATGACGTTGTTCGCGAGCGAGCGGCCGATCAGGAACTCCATCGACAGGTAGTAGACCCGCTTGGGATTTTCTCGCTCGTAGGTCTGCCCGGTCTGTATCCAGCGCTGGGAGAGTACGTCGCGGACGGATCGCGCGAATGCCTCGTATTGCTCCCGTGCACCGGTATGCTCCGCGGCCAGCACGTTGTCGAACGTGAGATGACGTTCGTAGAGCGCACTCTCACTCCCGGTGAGCTGGGCCGGGCCGCCGCCGTACCTGGCGATCACCTTCGATTGGGCGTCCGAGTCTGTCGTCCGAGCAGCCTTTGGCACGCTTCGTTTCGTCTTCAGCTTGGGAGCCCCTTCTCCGGCGGCCTTCATACGACCTCCACTTCCGTGGCGTGTGCCATTCGTCTACTCACGTTCGTGAGTGAGCGGCATGACGAGGAGTGCGATCGATCGCGGCTGCACGACGTAGCTGGCGTCCGCGATCTCTGGCCCGTGCTCCCAGGCCACGATGTCGTTCGGCGACGTGAGTGACGTGTCGATCCAGCGCCGCCATGCTGCCGGGTTTTCCGGGGTGGCGGGCGGCAACTGGAAGCGCAGCGGTTCCCAGTACGCGTTGAGCATGAGGTGCAGTCTGACGTGGCCGGTGAAGCTCGTTAGGTCGACCGCCAGCGAATGCGAGTGATCGCTCCAGTCGGGGCGGCCCAGCTCCACGCCATGCCAGTCGACACGTGACCGGCTCAGCAACTGGTTCAGCGTGAGGCGTATCCGACCCAGGCCGACGTCGCGGTGCTGACGGAAGGCGATCAGCGCTTTGACGAACCGGTGAAGCCCGGAATGCCGCTCGAGCAGCGACCAGTCGAACCAGCTGGTCTCGTTGTCCTGGCAATACGCGTTGTTGTTGCCGCGCTGCGTGCGACGCACCTCGTCGCCCATGGTGAGCATCGGCGTTCCCACGGCGAGCAGGAGCATCGTGAGCAGGTTCCTGATCTGTCGGCTCCGCAACTCATCGACGGCGGGATCGTCGGTCGGGCCTTCGACGCCGCAGTTCCAGCTCGCGTCGTCGTCGGCGCCGTCGCGATTCTGCTCGCCGTTGGCCTCGTTGTGCTTGCGGTCGTACGAGACGAGGTCCTCCAGCGTGAATCCGTCGTGACAGGTGACGAAGTTGACGCTCTGTTCTGCCTCTCGCTCCTCGTGGCCGTAGATGTCGGGGCTGCCGATCAGGCGTTGGGCGACGTTAGGCACGGTGCCCGTGTCGCCCCTCACGAAGCGGCGGAGGTCATCGCGGAAGCGGCCATTCCATTCCTGCCAGCTGTCGCCGATGAAGGTGCCGACCTGGTACGCTCCGCCTGCGTCCCACGCTTCGGCGATGAGCTTCGTCCCGGCCAGCACCGGGTCGGACTCGATGTCCCAGAGGATCGGAGGGCGGGGGATCAGGTGGCCGGACTCGTCCCGCGCCAGGATCGACGCGAGATCGAACCGGAAACCGTCCACGTGCATGTCGGCGACCCAGTGGCGCAGGCTGTCGCGGATGAGGCGCCTGACGATCGCGTCGTTCGCGTTCACGATGTTGCCGGTGCCCGCGTAGTTCGCGTAGCGACTGCGGTCTTTCTCCAGCGTGTAGTAAACCCCGTTCTCGAGTCCCCGGTAACAGAACGTCGGACCGTCAGCGCCGCCCTCCGAAGTGTGGTTGAACACGACGTCGAGGAGGACTTCGAGACCTGCCCGGTGGAACGCCTTGACCATGTCGCGGAACTCATCCAACGCCCCCAGCGGACCGGGGCGCGAGCTGTACGCGCCGTGCGGCGCGAACAGCGACACCGGTTGGTAGCCCCAATAGTTGCGTCGGCCGGCCGGCGCGTCCTGATCATCGAACTGGAACACCGGAAGCAGCTCCACCGCCGTGACGCCGAGGTCCGTGAGGTAGGGAATCTTCTCGACGAGGCCGGCGTAGGTGCCTGCCTTGTCGGGCGACACGCCCGAGCTGGGATGCCTCGTGAACCCGCGCACGTGCAGCTCGTAGATCACCGTCTCGCGATAGGGTCGCTGGAGCGGGCGGTCACCCTCCCAGTCATAACGCGCGACGTCGGCGACGACGCTCTTCATCGCCACAGCGGTGTTGTCGCCGGGCTGCTGCGCGGCGACCCGGCTGTAGCGCTCGGGCACGGCCACCGCGAGACCATAGGGATCGAGCAGGAGCTTCTCGTGATCGAACCTCAACCCCCGTTCGGGCTCGAACGGCCCGTACGCCCTGAAGCCATAGATCTGACCGCTCCCGATCTCCGGGACGAAGACGTGCCAGTAGTGGTAGGTCTGATGATGCTCGGTATCCAGCGGGATCACGCGCGTCGGGCGAGGCGCATCGTCGCGATCGAAGAGCAGCAGCTCCATGCGGACCGCGTTCTTCGAGAAGATGCTGAAGTTGACGCCGCCGGGCACGACGGAGGCGCCTAGCGGCGAGGTGGTGCCGCGACCGACCGCCTGGCTCGGCTGCGAGACAGCGCGCGTGAGATGTCGAGAGCGGGTGAGTGCAGGCGGTATGGTCACCGCCTTACACGTTGTCGCCTTCGGTGGAGGTGCCACGCGCGGGCTTCGACTTGTCGTCCGCCCAGCGCCACCCGGTAATTTCCGGCATGTCGTCGCCGTGCGTCTCGATATACTGCCGGTGCTCGATCAACTTGTCGCGGATCGCCTGCTTGAAGTACGCCGCTCGCGCCCCGAGCTGCGGCACGCGGTCGATCACGTCCTCCACGAGGTGGAAGCGATCGAGCTCGTTCAGCACGACCATGTCGAACGGCGTCGTCGTGGTGCCTTCCTCCTGGTAGCCGCGCACGTGGAGGTTCCGGTGGTTGGTGCGGCGATACGTTAGGCGGTGGATCAGCGACGGGTACCCGTGGAAGGCGAAGACGATCGGCTTGTCCGTCGTGAACAGGACATCGAACTCCTTGTCGGTCAGCCCGTGCGGATGCTCTGCAGAGGACTGCAGGCGCATCAGATCCACCACGTTGATCACGCGGATCTTGAGCTCGGGCAGATGGTGCCGCATCAGCTGCACGGCGGCCAGCGTCTCGAGCGTCGGAACGTCGCCGCAGCATCCCATGACCACGTCCGGCTCGCTCCCCTGGTCGTTACTGGCCCACTCCCAGATCCCGATGCCCGCCGTGCAGTGCTTGATCGCCTGGTCCATGCTCAGCCACTGCGGCGCGGGTTGCTTCCCGGCGACGACGACGTTGACGTAGTTGCGGCTCTTCAGGCAGTGATCGGTCACCGACAACAGCGTGTTCGCGTCGGGCGGCAGGTAGACCCGGATCACCTCCGCCTTCTTGTTGATCACGTGATCGATGAAGCCCGGATCCTGGTGACTGAAGCCGTTGTGATCCTGACGCCAGACGTGGGAGCTCAACAGGTAGTTGAGCGAGGCGATCGGCCGTCTCCACGGGATGTGACTGCACACCTTCAACCACTTCGCGTGCTGGTTGAACATCGAGTCGATGATGTGGATGAACGCCTCGTAGCAGTTGAGGAAGCCGTGCCGTCCGGTGAGCAGATAGCCTTCCAGCCAGCCCTGGCATTGATGCTCCGACAGGACCTCCATCACGCGGCCGTCCGGTGCGAGGTGATCGTCCTCCGGACGGATCTCGGCCATGAAGCACCGGTTGGTGACCTCGAGGATGTCCTGCCAGCGATTGGAGCTGTTCTCGTCGGGGCTGAAGACGCGGAAGTTCTGCTGGTTCAGATTGAGCTTCATCACATCCCGCAGATACTTCCCCTGCACCCGCGTCGACTCGGCCGTTGCTGCGCCCGGTTTCTTGACGTCCACCGCGTATTTGCGGAAGTCGGGCAGACGCAGGTCCTTGAGTTTGAGGCCGCCGTTCGCGTGAGGATTGGCGCTCATCCTCCGCTCACCGCTCGGCGCGAGCTCCGCCAGCTCGGGCACGAGCGTGCCCGCCTCGTCGAACAGCTCCTCGGGGCGGTAGCTGCGCATCCATTGCTCCAGGATCTCGATGTGCGACGCCTTGTCCATGTCGCCCATCGGCACCTGGTGGCTGCGCCAGTAACCCTCGCAGAGCTTGCCGTCGATCTCGCGGGGGCAGGTCCAGCCCTTCGGCGTGCGCAACACGATCATTGGCCAGATGGGCCGCTGCCTAACGCCATGCTCACGCGCGTCGGTCTTGATGCGCCGGATTTCCGCCATGGCGCCGTCGAGCGCTGCCGCCATCTGACGGTGGATCGCGTTAGGCTCCGCTGCCTCGACGTAGGACGGCTCGTAGCCGTATCCCTGGAGCAGCTTGGTGAGCTCCTCCCTCGGAATGCGGTCGAGGAAACACGGGTTGGCGATCTTGTAGCCGTTGAGATGCAGGATGGGCAGCACGCAGCCGTCGCGCGCCGGGTTCAGGAACTTGTTGCCGTGCCAGCCAGTGGCCAGCGGACCGGTCTCGGCTTCGCCGTCGCCGATGACACAGGCCACGATGAGATCCGGATTGTCGAAGGCGGCGCCGAACGCGTGGGACAGCGCGTACCCGAGCTCGCCGCCTTCGTGGATCGACCCGGGTGTTTCAGGGGCGACGTGGCTGGGGATGCCGCCCGGGAAGCTGAACTGCTTGAAGAGGCGCTTCATCCCCTCTTCGTCCCGGCTGACGTTAGGGTAGACCTCGCTGTAGGTCCCCTCGAGATACGCGTGCGCGACCAGCGCCGGGCCGCCATGCCCCGGGCCGATGATGTAGATCATGTCCGCGTCGTACTTCTTGATCACGCGGTTGAGGTGCACGTACATGAAGTTGAGACCCGGCGTGGTGCCCCAGTGCCCCAACAGCCGTGGCTTGATGTGTTCCCGCTTGAGCGGCTGTCGAAGGAGAGGATTGTCCAGGAGGTAGATCTGGCCAACCGACAGATAGTTCGACGCGCGCCACAGCGCATCGAGCTTCCGAACTTCCGTGTCGGGGAGCGCGGTCGCGCGTGCGGGCGGCCGCTTCGGGATTGCCTGCGTGCTCATACGATTAACTCCGAGGGCGATGCGTTGCCCCGTGAGCACGGAGACGGAATGCCGTACCGCCCGGTTCCGACCTGCAGGGATATCTATTCGGGCGGAATCGACGCGCGCTGCGCGGGGGCGTTTATGAATAGGGGCTGATGCCGAGCGCAGCGATCCTACGAAAGCCGCATTGACTGCCCAGGCGGTTTCCTAGAATCGATGCACGCCGGACAACTCCGGGGCGTCGGCCGTCTCGAGCGGTTGGACTTCATGGAATGCCGCGGCCTTGCCCATCTCGAGCGCCTGCTCCGACGTCGTCGTGGCAAACAGGTGCATGATGCGGGCGACGACCCCGGTCCATCCGGTCTGATGGCTGGCGCCGATCCCCATGCCGTTGTCTCCGTGGAAGTACTCGTAGAAAAGAATATGCTCGCGCCAGTGCGGGTCTTCCTGAAACTTCGTGATCCCCCCATACACCGGCCGGCGGCCCTCACGATCGAACTGGAAGATGCTCGTTAGGCGCCGCCCGATCTCCTCCGCCACCCGATACAGGTTCATCGTGCGACCGGAGCCCGTCGGGCATTCGATGGTGAAGTCGTCGCCGTAGTACAGGTGATACTGGAGCAGCGCGCGAATGATCAGCGCGTTCACCGGCATCCAGATCGGTCCCCGCCAGTTCGAGTTGCCGCCGAACATGCCGGTGTCGGACTCGCCCGGGAGGTACGAGACGGCATACTCCTGGCCTTCTACATGAAGCACGAACGGGTGCTCGGCATGATAGCGCGAGAGCGCGCGAATGCCGTACGGGCTCAGGAACTCCTGCTCATCGAGCATCCGGGTCAGCACTCGGCGAAGCCTGGATTCGTTGAGCGGCGCGCTCATCGAGCGGCCACCCTTGCCGGTCTTGACCGGGTCGTGGATGAAGGCCCTCAGCTCTGGACGAGCCATCAGGAACTCGCGCAGGCGATTGGTTGCCTCGGGGAACTTCTTCCTGAGCTCTCCCTCGAAAACGGTGACGGCGCACAGCGGAAGCAGCCCCACCATGGACCGGACCTTGAGTCGCTGCGCCTGGCCGTTCGGCTGGCGCAGGACATCGTAGAAGAACCCGTCCTCCTCGTCCCACATGCCGCCCTCGCCGACATTGAGCATCGAGGAAGTAATCCACAGGGCGTGCTGGACGAACTTCTCGACGAGATCGATGTAGGCCGGGCGGGTGTCGCTGAGCTCCGCCGCTATCTCGAGCAGGTTCTGACAGAACAGCGCCATCCAGGCCGTGCCGTCGGCCTGCTCCAGATACCCGCCAGTCGGAAGCGGTGCGCTGCGATCGAACACGCCGATGTTATCCAGCCCGAGGAAGCCGCCCTCGAACACGTTGCTGCCGGAACGGTCCTTTCGATTCACCCACCACGCGAAGTTGAACATCAACTTGTGGAAGGCGCGTTCGAGCCACTCGATGTCGCCCTGTCCCTTCGCGGCCTTCTCGAGGCGATACGTGAAGATCGTCGCCCACGCATGGACCGGTGGATTCACGTCGCCGAAGTTCCACTCGTACGCGGGCAGCTGACCGTTGGGATGCACGTACCGGGAGTGCAGCATGAGGTCCAGCTGCTGCTTGCCGAAGTCCGGATCCACGAGCGACAACGCCAGCGTGTGGAAGGCCAGGTCCCATGCCGCAAACCACGGGTACTCCCACTTGTCCGGCATCGAGATGACGTCGGCGTTGGCCATGTGGTGCCAGTGCGCGTTGCGACCCTCTTGCTCGCCGGCCTTGAACGCGGGGCGGCCGCGCTCCTGCAGCCATCGGTTCACATCGAAGTGGAAGAACTGCTTCGACCAGAGCATGCCGGCGATCGCCTGCCGCATGACGTTCGCCTGGTCCTCGTTGAGCGAGGGCGGGATGACCGACGCGTAGAACTCGTCCGCGTCCTTTCGGCGGCGCGAAAATGCGGTGTCGAAATCCTTGCCGAATGACGTCGCGGGCTTGCGGCCTCCGGGCGTCGACCCGGCTGGTGTCGTGTCGCTCAGCCTGAGCCGCACCACCGTGGAGCCACCGGCAGCGACTTCCAGCCGATAGTGCGCGGCGGCCTTCGTCCCGGTGTGTTCCGGATTCACCGCGGCCGTGCGCCCGCTGATGAGGTATTGGTGGAACGCGTCCTTGACGTAGGGCGTGCGGTTAGGCGTGTTGGCCAGCCGTTCGCTGTTGGTCTCGTTCTCCGTGAAGAGCAGCGTGGCGTTGCCGTCGGCGTGAAGGAATCGGTCGCCGAGCTCCGGATGAGAGGCCGCGACGACTCCCGGTGCCGACTGATGCAGCCGGGGGCGAACGGCGTCGTCGCTCCAGGACCAGCTGTTACGGAACCACAGCGTCGGGAGCAGATGAATCGTCGCCGCCGTAGGTCCGCGGTTATGGACGGTGATCCGGATGAGGATGTCTTCCGGTGCGGCCTTGGCATACTCGACGAATACGTCGAAGTAGCGGTCCTGATCGAAGACGCCCGTATCGAGCAGCTCGTACTCCGGGTCGCCACGGCCTCGCGCGCCATTCGTGCGGATGAGGTCCGCGTACGGGTACGCGGCATGGGGATACTTGTAGAGGTACTTCATGTACGAGTGCGTGGGCGTGGAGTCGAGATAGAAGTAGTACTCCTTCACGTCCTCGCCGTGATTGCCCTCGCCGTTCGTCAGTCCGAAGAGCCGCTCCTTCAGGATGGGGTCCTGCCCGTTCCACAGCGTGATGCCGAAACAGAGCAGCTGCCGGTCGTCGGAAATTCCGGCGAGCCCGTCCTCTCCCCAACGGTAGGCGCGGGAGCGGGCGTGATCGTGACTGAAATAATTCCACGCATCACCCGATTCACTGTAGTCCTCGCGGACCGTGCCCCACTGACGCTCGCTGAGATAGGGTCCCCATTTCTTCCAGGGGGTCTTCTGAGTGCGAGCCTCCTCGAGGCGTGCACGTTCGGCGTCCATGACGCTCCGGGTGCTTGTGGAGACGTGGATCGTTAGGCGCGCTGCGGTGCGGCCGGACCGCCCGGCGCCGTGACCGTCGGCCGCTCGTCCCCGAGCGGCGATACGGGCTCTGGTGACCGCTTGCCCGTCCGTTTCAGCTCCGACGCCTCCTCCATCGAATGGATGAAGAACGGATAGAGCGGCACGCTCATGAGGAGAGCAACCATGGCGTTTACGACGGTCGACGGATTGCCACCCAGCACGGTCCAGAGGCAGTAGATCACCGCGGCGATGGCGATCCACTTGTAGGTCTGGAACGTGCGCGCCGGCAGGTGATGATCGTGGATCACCTTCACCACGGCCACCGACGCATAGACGTAGGGAATGACGGCGAGGATCACCGCGAGGTCCACGATCGTGCTGAACTGGTCGGCGATCGTCGGTGACATCGTGGCGAAGAGCACGATCGTCATGAGCACGCCGACAATCGTTAGGCCCACGCCTGGCACGCCGTGGCGGTTGACCCGACCGAACACCGCCGGGAACATGCCGTCGGACGCCGCCGCCTTGGCGGACTGGCCCACCAGCATCATCCAGCCGCCGAGTGACCCGACGGACTTGAGGATCGCGCACAGCGACACGATCACCACGCCCGGCGTCCCGAACGCGATCCGCGCCGCCTCGGCGAACGGAGCGTGAGACTTCTGGAGCTCGGCGTTCGGGATGATGCCCATGATCACCGTCGAGCTCAGGACGTACACCACCGCGGCGAGACCGAGGCCGATCATTGTGGCGAGCGGGATGTTGCGCTTCGGGTTCTCGATGACGCCGGCGGACACGGCCGCGCTCTCGATGCCCATGTACGCCCACAGCGCCATCGACGCCGCGCGCGAGATGGCATGGGCGTTGGATCCGCCGCTGACATTCCAGCCGTCGCGAAACGTGTCGGGACTGAACCAGAGCCACCCCAGAAACGCGATCCCGAGGATCGGGATGAGCGCCAGGCTCATCGTCCACGTCTCGAGCGCGCCGATGACGCGCGGCCCGAGGATGTTCGCGAACGTGAGAACCCAGATCACGGCGGCGGTGGCGAACACGCTCGCGGGCGGCGTGCCGACCCCCGGGATGAACTCCGCCAGGTAGCCGACCGCGGCCACCGCGATCGCGATGTTTCCGATCCAGTTGCCGAACCAGTAGATGTAGTTGGTCTGAAACCCCACGTAGGGCCCGAGAAAGTCCCGGGCGTAGGCGTACGGCCCGCCTTCCTGTGGGTCCAGCTCACCGAGCTTGGCGAAGATGAGGCCTAACGCGGCGGCGCCGGCGGTCGCCACGATCCACCCGAACACGGCAATGCCGCCGACGGACGCGAGGTTGACGGGGAGCAGGAAGACGCCCGTGCCGATCATGTTGCCGGCCACCAGCATCGTGGCCTGCAGCAGCGTCATCTTCTTTGCCGGATCGGCCATGCGAATGCCTCGAAGCGCGCGGGTTCCCGGCGCTCCAGCAAGCGTGAATCGTTAGGCGAGTCCCGAGGACACGTCCTGCTGCTTCGCCTCGAACTCACGACGGGTCTCGTCGCCGATGAAGTAGTAGGTCTCTCCGTCCACATCGATGGTCGCGCCCGCCGCGTAACTCGGGAATCGCACGCCCGCCACCGGATCCTCGACCATGTGCTCCTTCATGAACTGCTCGTTCTCGTGCAGTGACAGGTATGTCTTGACGAAGGAGACGATCCGGTCATCGACCCAGTTCCCGATCGCCTGTCTGTCGATGGCATCGAGGGGCCACTGGCCCTGCTGATACGCATCGAACTGCATGACGGCGGGCAGCATCTCCAGGTCGTAGGTCAGGACGAGGTTGCGGACGTCATGATCGGTGGTCGCCGACAGCCGCAGGTGAAGGCGCGCCAGATCCGCGTCGAAATCCAGCGTCGCCGAGCGACTGGTCGACTCCAGACGCGGCGCCACCTTGACGTAGTCCCCGAACCGCTGAATCAGCGCTTCCAGGCGAGGCCCCCAGACCTCGGACAACGAATCCAATTCCCGCTTGAACGTTGTCAGCCGTTTCTGCCGATCCTGATGCTCCTGAAGTCGCTCGTCCTGCGCCCGCTTGATCTTGCCTTCGAGAGTGGAGAACTCGGCATCGATTCGCTCGAGTAGCGCTGACACGTCGGACATGGCTTGTTCTCCCGGACTGGGGTCTGTCGCGGTGATCTCCGCACGATCGGCCATATCCACATGACGGGACAATTGGGCTTTCGTACGCCGTCCTTCGCTACCGCACCTGGAGGCACATCGCGAACAACCCCGCGGTCACGTCACGCATGACCTTGCGCATCTCCGGGTACGGCGGGTGGAACGGCGTCGACGCGTGACTGCGCCCCCACTCGATGGTGAAGGCAATGATCTTCCCCTGCTTGCGATTCACCAGGTGGCGACTGAACGCGTAGTCATCCGAAGCACCCGCCGTCGGGTACAGACCAACCGATTGCTTGAGCTTGTAGTCGCGCCCACGGACGAGCCGGATGGACGCAGCCATGTGTCGTCCCATCCGCTGCGCCTCCTTCTCATCCGCGGCCGGCACGTACTCGCGGTACACGTCGTCGTGGACCTGGCCCCGCGTTCCGTCGTACGCCGAATTCCGGAAGCTCATGCGCGGATCCCGGGACTGGTTCTCATCGCTGCCCCAACTATGGAGAATGGTCTCGCCGTAGCTGTGCAGGTCGACGTAGTAGCGGATGTTGGGACAGCGATCCAGCAGCCAGATCACGTTACGTGTTTCCGGCTCCGACGCCGCGCGCGGACCGACGTAGGTCTCGTAGTCTGCCGGGTTGAACGTGCTCTGCACGGTGTCCGGCGCGAAGTGCCGATCGAAGCGCCACAGGAACGGGAAGTTCCGATTGAGGTCCACGCCAATGCACTTGGCGCCGCGGCCGCGCGGCGCCGGCCGCCGATTCTTCCGCCACATCGGATGCCGCTCCATGCTGAAGTGCCGGCCATCCGGATTGACCTGGGGCAGCAGGATGATGTCGAGCCCCGTGACGATCCCGCGGATCTGCGCCGCGGTGAAGCGCTTGCCGCCGAGCCTAACGCCTTTCCCGTCGCGGTAGGCGCGCAGCAGTCGCATCGCGAAGTAGACGAGGATGTCGGGGCCACCCCATTCCCGTCCGTGCACGCCGGCCACGAAGCAGACGGCGGGCCGGCGGCCGGTGCCGGCACCGCCCGTACCGATGCGGAGGGCGTGGCAGCGTCGCTTCTCCCACGTCAGGTTCGGCAGCGCAATCCGCTCGGCGGAGTCAGGGTGGTTCTTTTCTCCCAGCGCCAACGCGGCTTCCACTTCGTCGGTCGTGAGGTAGCCGCCTCCCCAGATGATGTCGCCGTAGCGGCCCTGTTTGACCCGGGCCGCCACGGCGGCGCGCCCTTCTTCCTGGCGCGTACGGTCATGCGCATCCACCACCTCGATCGGCGCGACGCCGTAGCCGTGCCGCTCGAGCCACCCGACCTTGCCGACGGGGATGTACGCATCGACGACGAGGCCGTGCGCATCCTCCCGATAGCCCACCACCACGACCCGGAGCTTGGGCCCGAGCGCCGTCAGGTGACGGCGATCGCGTCCCCGGATTGCTACATGGAGCATTGCCATA
>Ga0207691_10006175_pt1 | contig 11580 bp, 13 predicted proteins | sample KBSM13metaG_FD_184327 | JGI IMG/M metagenome (GOLD analysis project Ga0207691, IMG submission 184327) | Miscanthus rhizosphere microbial communities from Kellogg Biological Station, Michigan, USA - KBS M1-3 metaG (SPAdes) (version 2) | ecosystem: Host-associated > Plants > Roots > Rhizosphere >...
CACTGTGGCACCCCGCGATGAAAGCCAAAATCCCGGTGCGGATCCGACCGGGTTGGCGACGACGGTCGCCCCGGAGGGAATCAACGCCTGCCGGAGTTGCCCCTTGTTGGGCGACCGGCCCCACTGTGCCAGACGCGCCCTCATGCCTTCGAACGCTTCCTTCCGTCGAGCCAGCCGTCGTCCCGTGGCACGAGCGATGGCCTCTCTCGTGCAGTCATCCACGGTGGGCCCGAGGCCACCGGTCATGATCACGATGTTCACCCGCGACACGGCGGTCTTCACCGCGCGAACGATGTCGGCTTGATCGTCGCCGACCACCGATTTGAAGCGCACCTCGATCCCCAACGCAGCCAGTTCTTCGGTGATCAGCAAGGAATTGCTGTCAGTCCGGCCTCCGAGCAGGAGCTCGGAGCCGACCGCAATGATTTCGGCCACGGGGAGGCGGCGCGTCCCGGCGCGTCGGGGGTGGGCGGGTGAGAATGAGACCTTTTTCACCATCCTTCCTTTTTATGAGAACTGCCTACTTGATCTGAGCAAAGTCGATTGGAAACGTCACCTCGCCGCCATTCGCAGGAAAGATAGAAATCGTGGTGTGGGCCGTGGGATCGAAATCGGCGTACGCAAAGGACGCCACCACCTTGGCTTTGAACCGCGGCGGCTCGGGATATGCGGCGCTGCGGCTCGCCATTCCGTCGAACCGCACGGTCACGGGCTTGATGGTCTTGCCTCCCTGGTCAAGCACCATATAGCTGTCGACGGCAAAGTTGCCGACATTCCCGAAAATGGTCGCGCTAATCAGCATGGTTTTCGCATCGAGCGTCTGCGCAATATCGGCCTCGGTCGGTTCGAGCCCCCGCAGGCCCATATGGGTGGCCATCACCGAGAGCGCTGCGAGCTTCGTGATCAGAAATCCGCTGGGATGCAGGTCATCCGTCGCGCCGAATCGAGTATAAAACGTGTCCGGTGGCTGATGTTGCTTGGCCGCCTCGGCACCTCGATCGAGCGCTGAACGGATCGAGTCCTGTGAGGGCTGGATCTCGATCGCGCAGACCGAAACCGCCGTGCAGACGACCAGACAGGACGCTCCGGCAGCCGCGAGGATGGACCGTGCTCGAGGCATGATAAGCAACGCACTAACAGATCGGTTTTTACCTGTCAACGAGCGGGCTTAGGCCGCTCGCGCCCGTTGACAAAACAAAAGTCGAAGTGGTACAGAATTGGCTCTTTGCGTCGTTGCTTTCGATCACGTCACACGGAGGAGTTCATGGCAGCCCCCGAGCAGCAACCATCACCTCAGACACCACCCAGACGGCAATTCGTCAACTTCGCGTTTTACAAGCTCGATCCGGCGTGGCGTCGTTTGTCGGAAGACGAACGGGCAAAAGGCAAACAGGAATTCATCCGCGCGATTGAGGACTATGCCGGCAAGGTGCTGGTCATTCCGTATTCGACCGTCGGCATCCGCGGGGATTGCGACTTCATGCTGTGGCGCATCAGCTATGAACTCGAACTCTTCCAACAACAGAGCGCGAAGATGCTCGCGTCGGGCCTCGGCAAATACCTCACCACCCCCTACTCGTATCTGTCCATGACGAAGCGTTCGATCTATGTCGATCATCACACGCACGAAGGCCAGGAAAGCAAACGCCTGACCGTCGTCCCCGGGAAAGCCAAGTACATTTTCGTCTATCCGTTCCTCAAGACCCGCGAATGGTTCCTCCTCACGAAGGCCGCTCGCCAGGGCATGATGGACGAGCATATCGAAGTCGGCCATCGCTTCCCGTCCGTCAAGCTGAATACCACCTACTCGTTCGGTCTCGACGACCAAGAATGGGTCGTGGCATTCGAGAGCGACAAGCCGGAAGATTTTCTGGATCTGGTTATGGCCTTACGGGAAACGGAAGGCTCCCGTTATACGCTGCGCGACACGCCGATCTTCACCTGTATTCGCGGCAGCTTGAAAGAAACGCTGGATACCCTCGGCGGCTAGCGGTTGTCGCTCCGATATGTTGGTCGTCATCAAAGGCCTTCGGTCAGACGACCGAAGGCCTTTTTCTTCTTCCCATGTCTGATGCCGGAGACGTCCGCGCCGCTATCCGCTCCCTCCTTCTCCCAGGACTCGGACAGCTCAGGCAGCGCCGTTACCGGCAAGCCGCAACGGCTTGTCTGTGCATGATCGCACTGGTCACGGTGAGCCTCATGCTTGGCCGCATCTCGGGCCGCGCGGCCGAAGTCTTCTTCTTTATGATTCTGGCCCTGCCATGGTGGGCGCTGCAAAGCTACGACGCCTTTCTCGGCATCGCGGCGGACGGCGCCGGGTGGCGGCGCACGTTCCGCATGACCTGGCAACGCGGCCAGGACATCAGGTTTCTCGGTTTCCTGCTGTTGATCAGCGCGATCAATGACACGTTCATCATTCTGAATAACCTCGAGTATCTGCTCCCGTTCTACTGCACCAAACCCGACGGCGTTCCCGGATTCCTCACCAAGGCCATCTCACCCGCCCTCCATCTCGCGGTGGGATATGGATTCGTGAGGCTCCGTCGATGGGCGTTTCTCGTGTATTTGGTGTATGCCGCCTACGGGTTTACGAACGGCATGGTCAACCTGGCCTGCTTCGGTCCTGGGCGGATCAGGAACACGCTCCTCGTCGCCGTCGTGGTCTCCACCTTATATATTGTCTGGCGCCGGGATGTCTTGCTGAAGCGCGCCGATCTCAAATCTTAGATTTCAGATCTCAAATAGCTCTTATGCTCCCTCCAAGCTTGCTCGTTCCTCTCCCCCACAGTTGTCAAAGTGGTGGATGCCTTGGCGTTTCGCGACTATGACTGGAGGGGCGAGGATCCGCTCAGGTAAGCCGGGAAGGAAAGCTGGAACTGACCGAAGAACCACGGTTGGAACAACCGTGTCTGAGAGAATTCCAGAAGGGCGCACAGGCACAGAACTGTGCGCAATTTCCGCCCGGCGAATCGCTCGCGGATCGCCCCGGGAGGTCCAGGAACGAAACGCCAAGGCATCACCACAGCCTCGCCTCACCCCGCTTTGACACCCACTTTCCGCCTATGTTACCTGTAGAGACTTACGTGGAGGCAGCCGCCGGTATGTCCGAGAACGACGCCCTGTATGCCATCCGCCATGCCGACGGCTCCGTCAGCCTGTACATCGATGAAGAATATGCGGCTGAACGGGGCGTCAATCCTGCCACCCTGACGCGCGTGGAAATCCCCCGCGAGCTGTTCTCCAACGGATCCATCCAGCAAGTTCGTGAGTACGTCGCTCTCTACCTCGAAGCTCAACAAACAGGAACCGCGTAACTTTTATGACAACCACAACCGCAGCTGCCGCGTCGCCGTTGACTCCGGAACTCATCGAATCGGTCATCAACAACATGCCGATCCAGGGCCGCATCATGCTGCGGCTGATCCTGCTTCAGCACTTCGATGTGACCGAGGACGAGATTAAGTACATGACGGCCGATCGGCCGGACCCCCGGTGCGTCGCCGGCTCTAAACCCACGCACAACGTCCTGACTCAAGATGCCATCAGGTCCGTGACTGAAAAGCGCGATCAGTACCTGCGGCATGTCCGGCTGAAACGGGAGCGGACGCGGCTGCAGTGCGACTGTCTGGCCAAGCTGACCGCATTCCGAGCGGCGATGGCAGACCGGGCCGCTCACCTGTTGACGAGTAAGTTCGGCATGGCTCCGGATGCCGTTGCGCAGCTCAAAGCACAGGCCCGCACGGCATTGCCGAAACCGGCGCTTCGCGCCCTAGAGCAGCGGTGGGAGGCGCGGGAACTGACCGTCGAGGAATATCAGCAGCAGCGGCTGGGCATTGAGCTGCAGACCAATTTCAGGCTCGCGGACAAGTACCGGAAACGGCTCGATCTCGCCGAACGGGAACGTCAGACCGCCGATTTTACCTCGCTTCAAGACCACGAAGTCTGTCACATCTGGGGCCTTCCGGCAGGAAGCCTTGCGGCGCGGAAGGTCAAGTACATGACGCAGTACCTTCAAGCGTTACAGGCCGCCCTCCAGCGCGAAAACCCGGCAACGGGCTCGCAGACACCACCGATCGATTTATGGAAGGAGACGTTTGCCGTCCTTGCCACTCGTCCCACAGAGCGATCCATGTCCACGTATGACGGCCTCGAGCGCACGGAACCGCAACTGCTCGAAAAGCTGTCGGCGTTGGCCTGGGGCAACCTCAACGAAGACGTGGAATCGAAGTTTTGGCTCTCGCTCGTCCAGGGCGCCAGCTCCAACGCCGTTCACTCCGAGATCACGCGAAGTCTCTTCGGTCTTCAACGCCTGGCCGCCGTCGTGAACGATTTTGATGCATCGCCCGAGGTGCTTGAGGAGGCCCTATTGGCGCGCAGCATGCCAAAATCACACGAACCGGCCCAACTGCCTGAGAAAGCCGCCGAACCCATGACGAATGAGATGAAAGAACACGTGCTCAAAAGTATGTTCGGCGAGCAGCACCCCGATCTCACGGGCGGCGGTAAATGGTAGTTCCAGTTGCAAATTCAACATTCTAGGCTATAGTGAGCCGTACCATGGCGATCACTCGATATATCGTCTCACTGCTCTTCACAGCCTTCGTGCTCAGTGCGAGCGTGGTCTCTGCGACCGGTCTGCTGGATCTGGCCGACATTATCGCGCACCCGGATCAATACGACCGGCAGGAAGTTGTCGTGTCCGGCCAGGTAACGAACGTGCAACTTGCCACGAACCGGCAAGGCCAGCCGGCATACGGATTCCTTCTGAAGGACTCGTCCGGCACCGTGAAAGTCATCGGGCTCGGGCAAGTGGAAGTGAAGGAAGGCGATCAGGTGATTGTGGAAGGCATTTTCTCCCGGCTCCGTCAGGCAGGACGCACGATCATCTATAACGAGATCAAGGCGCTCTCCATCAAGTCCCTCAATCGGCTCAACCCCGATTTGGTCGGTTGAACCGCCTAATTGCCCCCTTCAGCCGAATCTCCTATCTCACAACTCAGATTTAACTGACAGATCCGGTTTCAGATCTGAACTTTGAGATCTGAGATTTGCATTGGGGATTGGAAGAACGTCCTCACGTTGCCTTTGGCAAGTGTAGGACTTTCTTCAGGATCCAATCTTGGAGACGATCCGGAAGCCATCTCATCATGGCGGCCCGTATCTTCGCGTCGCGGCCGACGAGATACCTGGTTCGGGGCCGTCTGGCAGTGAGTGCATGCAGCACAGCCCGTACGACAGCTTCCGCCGGAATCGCGCGAGCCGCAGCTTGGCCGACGGCTTCTCTGACAGCCTTCGCCGCATCTTCATACAGATGCTTGCCATCAGTCTGTATCTCCGCTTCAACGTCCAACGAAGTCTTGAGGGACTTGTCCCAGATGGGTGTGGCAATGGCGCCCGGTTCGATGATCGACACCTCGATCCCCCAGGGATACAGCTCCAGCCGCAAGGCATCGGTCAGGGCTTCCAGAGCGTGCTTCGACGCTGAATAGGGTCCCATCATCGGAATTGTGGCGCGCCCGGCGATCGAACCCATGTTGACAATGCGGCCTCGCGCGCGACGCAACAACGGGAGCACGGCTTGGGTGACGGCGATCTGACCGATGACGTTAACTTCGAGTTGCCGGCGTAGCTGATCCAACGGGATGAGCTCCAGCGGACTGCCGATCGCAATCCCAGCATTATTGACGAGGCCGGAGAGTCCCGATTCGCCCACGTGACGCTTCACGCTGTCAGCTGCCCGTGTGATCGATTCACGATCCGTGACATCCAGGTGAAGCGGAATGATGGCCGCACCGCCTTCAGCGTTGAGTGCAGCACCGGCCATAAGATTGCGCACTCCGGCGAACACGGTCATGCCGCGCAGCGCGCAACCGATGGCGCAGGCAGCGCCAATGCCCGTCGAGGCGCCGGTGATCAAGACGAACCGAGAAGGGCCGGGTACTATCATCGATCTCCTGTTAAATGCGCCGGATTGTAACAGAAACTTAACATTCGTTATGTCCGACGGTATTTCGGCCTTACTTCCGGCTTCACTACGCCCCTGCTTTTCATCTACAATGGGCTGAATTTCTGGCCACTGCCTGCTCCATCATGTCGAAAATCGCCGTCATCGACGTCGGAACCAACTCCGTGCACATGGTGCTCGCCGAAGTGTTGCCAGACTTCACCTACAAGATTCTGGATCGCTTCAAGGACATGGCGCGGCTCGGGAACGGAGCCTTTGAAAGTCAGCGCCTGTCCGACGAGGCCATCGCCAGAGGCCTGGGTGTCATCGGCCGCCTGGTGACGCTCGCGAAAAACAAGGGCTACGACCGCATGATTGCCGTGGCGACCAGCGCCGTGCGGGAAGCCAAAAACGGCGGGGACTTCATCGATTCCGTGAAGGAGCAGACGGGTCTTCGGGTCCGGGTGATCAGCGGCGTGGAAGAAGCTCGATTGATCTTCCTGGGCGTGAAGAACAGCGTGCCCATGACGGAACAGCCGGCCCTGGCGATCGACGTCGGCGGAGGCTCGGTCGAGGTCATGGCGGGAAACCGCGATCAACTCCTGCACGCCAAGAGCCTCAAGCTGGGAGCCATCAGGCTTTCCGATCAATTCCTCAAGCGCACTCCCCCGTCGGAACGCATGCTGGACGAGCTGGAGGAACTGATCAACGACCAGCTGAACCAGACACTCGACGGCTTCAAGGTCAAGCGATTCGACAGTCTGATCGCCACGTCCGGCATGGCAGGCAATCTGGCGGAGGTGATCCATCTGCGGCGAACCAACCGCCCCCTGCCCCAACTCAACCTGGCCACCGTCTCGCTGAAGGAAGTGAAGGAAATCGAACAGGAGCTGCGGCACTCGACGATCAAAGAACGTCTGGCGATTCCCGGGCTGGATCCCAAACGGGTCGACACGTTGTTCCCGGCCACCATCGTCATTCGCCGCCTGATGGAGTTGTCCAACAGGGACGAGCTCGTTCTGTGTGACAAAGCCATCCGGGAAGGCGTGATCTACGATTTCATCGAACGGCATCGCGAGCGGATCAAGGCCGAAGCCGACATTCCGGATCTCCGGCGTCGCAACGTCCTGGCCCTGGCGCGCCGCTGCAGGACCCCTGAAACACACAGCCTGCACGTCGCCGCGTTGGCACTACGGCTGTTTGACCAGACCAAGCGGCTCCATAATCTGGGTGAGACAGAACGGGATTGGCTCGAATTTGCAGCAATTCTTCATGATATTGGATACCTGATCAGCGAACGCCAGCATCACAAGCATACACATTACTTGATCACCAACACGGAGTTGGGCGGCCTTTCATCTGACGAGCTGCTGGTGATCGCCAATATCGCCCGCTACCACCGGCGAGCGCATCCACACAGTAAGCATGAATCCTTCGACGGACTCACCCCGAAGCTGCAACGATCGGTCAGAATTCTCGCTTCGTTGCTCCGGATCGCTGACGGTCTCGATCGCACGCACTTTTCGGTCGTCAGGACGGTGGACGTCAAAATAGGAGCCACAGTGAAGATTATCGCTCATGTGACCGGTGATGCCGAATTGGAAGCCTGGGCGGCGAAGGGCAGGGCCGACCTATTTGAACGGACCTTCCGCCGGCGGGTACAATTGACGCTCGAAGCGCAGGAGGACGTGGCATGACCGAGCAGCAACCCGCCAACAGCAACGCGCCCCATCCCTACCCCGGCAAATTGATCATTGTCGAGGGCATCGATGGGTCTGGGAAGAGCACCCAATTGCTTTTGCTGCATAAGTGGCTGGAATCAAAAGGCCATAAGGTATTTTTCACCGCGTGGAACTCCTCGGAACTCGTCAAAGACACCACGAAGCGCGGCAAGAAGAATAAGAGCCTCACGCCCACGACCTTCAGCCTCCTGCACGCCACCGATTTCGCGAGCCGGCTCTACCACGAGATTCTGCCGCCGCTCAAAGCGGGCATGCTGGTGCTGGCCGACCGGTACATGTATACGGCGTTCGCCAGGGACGTGGTGCGTGGGGTGTCGGCCGAGTGGGTCCGCAAGCTGTATAGCTTCGCCATCAAGCCCGACATGGCGTTTTACTTCAAGGTGCCGATCGAAGTCGCCATTTCACGCCTCCTCGGCGGCACGCGCGGGCAGTTCAAGTATTACGAAGCCGGCATGGACATGAACTTGAGCCAGGACGTGACCGAAAGCTTCCGCACCTTCCAATCACGCATCTTGGCCCAATACGACAAGATCGTCGACGAGTATCAATTGATTACCATGGATGCGACCAAGGATATCGCCCAGCAGCAGGATGGCATGCGGCGTCTCGTGGACGAGGCGTTGAAAGATTACAAACCAAGACGGGGAACACATGGGAGACGCTCACTATTTTGGCGACGGTTTGACGTACCTAAATCCGAGTGACCTCAAGGGCAAGCTCATCGCCATTGAAGGCACGGACGGCGTCGGCCGCTCTACCCATCTCGAACTGTTGCAGGAATGGCTCGAAGTGCAGGGCTATGGGGTGATTACGACCGGTTGGACCAGATCGAATCTGATGTCCAAGACCATCGAAGTCGCCAAGGAAGGCAACACGATCGATCGCTGGTCGCTCAGCCTGCTCTACGCCACGGACTTCGCCGATCGGCTCGAACACGAGATCATTCCGGCCTTGCGCTCGGGATTCATCGTGCTCGCCGACCGCTATATCTACACGGCCTTTGCACGCGACTTTGTGCGCAGCAACGACCGGAAGTGGATCAGGGACGTGTTCGGGTTTGCGCTCGTGCCGGATCTGGTCTGTTATTTGCGCATCGATGTGGAAACGCTCGCCCTGCGCGTGATCGAAACCAAGGCCATGAACTATTGGGAATCCGGGATGGACCTCCGGCTGGGGAACGATCTGTACGACAGTTTCAAAAAATATCAGTCGTTGCTGATCGAGGAATTCGACAAGATGGCGGTCGAGTTCAAATTCGAGGTCGTCGACGCCCGCAAATCACTGGAAGACATCCAAGACGAGCTGCGTTCCAAGATCCACACGCTGCTCAGTGAGGGCGAGGTCGCAAGAACGGCGCCCGTGGTCGAAGACGCGCAGCTCTGAGATGTAGACGAGGGTCTAGACCTCTAACTTCGCCTGCTTCTTCCCCAACCCCCTCAATTGTCCCGGTTCCATCCACCAACGCAGCACCCCTCGCCCGATCTTTGGAGGCATGGACAGCTCGATCAAACAGGCGCCCGCCTTCTTGAACGGGAACGCCTCCGACGGCTTTCCCGTCAATATCACGCTGGCCGCCAAGCCGAGGTGCGGTTCATGTCCCACGCATAACACGCTACATTCGGGGGGAAGATCGCGAAACAACGCGAGAAGACGCTCGGGATTGGCATCCGGCAAGAGTTCCTCCACACGCTTCACGGCGCTGGGGATGCTCAACGAGCCTTGCACAATGTCGGCGGTTTCGAGGGCCCGCACCAGCGGACTCGAGAAAATGTACGTCGGCTGCACCTCCAGCCATCTCAAACCAGCCGCCACCTGAGCAACACGCTTGACGCCCCGTTCCGTCAGCGGACGGTCGTCGTCTGATCCATCCCATTCCTCACGTTCCACCGCAATTCCATGACGAAGAAACACACAATCCATGAGCTGCTCCTATGATCCCGCTCCATCCAACAACCCTACACTGGAAAAGCGCACCTGAATAGCGGTCAAAATCCGCCCACGGAGCTCCGGCCGGAACGGGTCGAGCGCCGCGCCCTCCAAGTATCGCTCGACCGTGGGAGGCAGCCGCCGCCACCAGGCCTTCGCGGACTCCCGCGCACTTTTCGCAGCCGGCCCGCCCTGCTTCAAGACCTTTTGTACTTCCCGTTCGAAGAAATCGACATGCACGAGCTCATCCTCCAGGATCGACTGCAGATCCGGCTGCACTTGGACGAGTAACTTTGCGAATTCCAACCCTAGGGCCTCGTAGCCAAACAAGTGAATGACCAAGGCCCACCATTGGCTTGGCATGCGGGGCAGTTTTTGCCGGGCATGCGATTGGATACCGAGCCTGGTCTCGAACTCCTTGAGATGCTTGGCCTCTTCTTCCTCATGCCGCAGTAAGAAGGACAGCACGCCTTCAGGCACGTCCTTGGCCTTAGCTGAGCGCACCGCCCAAAGCGCCATCGCCTCGGCTTTGAGGAATCGTTCAAGCAAGGCAGTTTCACAGGTAGGCGGCAGCAAGAGTTCCGCGGCAGACATCGGGTCAGTGTAACGAAACGGGACCTCAGAAACCAACGGCCATTTTCGAGTGATCTCCGGACAATTTGCGATGCATGCTTTTAGGAAATTTCCTATACATCAGCGAGGGTTGCGAGAATCCAATCCGATTCACGCCGGATCAAATCTGACCCACCAAAATGACCTCAAAGTGCCACCGCCGAGAGAGGGACAAAACATCCCGGTTGCTTAAACGTCAATGCAGACGTGCCGTTTCTGAATCGACGCATTAAATGGCCACTGCTCCCCTTCCTCTGGTCCGTGCCTTGCAATTTCCCACGGCGAAGGGTCGGAAAGGAGTCACCATGGATTTCGCGATCATTCTCGTTGTGAGCAATACACTGTTAGCGGCGTTCATCTATTTTGTCGTGACTCGAATCTGGCAGGACTAGGCGGTCGCCAAGAGCAAATCTCAGATCTCAAATAATGACGAGCTTGAGATACGGTTCCTCCGGTTTGATATTTGCGAGTAGAGATAGAGGCGTCGTGAATGTTTGGGATCTGATATTTGAAATTTGGAGATCAGGACGCCCGCCATGTGCGTCGAAGCCGACCAGTGGTCAACTGCTGTCAAGCGCCAACAGTGGCCACACAGATTCTGGTCCTGACCCTTCCAGAAGCTGACCGGTTGCCTTCACGCTATGAGGCCGCGCTTCCACCAACACTGGCAGCGCGGCCTTTCTTATCCTGCTCTAGACCATCTAGCACACCTTCTCTATCACTACTTCGAAGGTTCTGATCCAACACCCATCTACGGCCTTCCTAACCCGCTACGGTTTGGATTCTCCATACGATTACGCTATGCTCGCTCTGTGAAAATTGGCGAGGTTCTGGAAAAACTGCACGAAGACGGCTGGTTTCTTATCGCGGCAAAGGGCAGCCACAGACAAGTTTAAGCATGGCACCAAACCGGGACGCGTGACCGGAGCGGGCAAACCCAGTGACGACTTGCCTCCTGGCACAGTGAATAGTCTTTAAGCAAGCCGGTTGGAAAAAAGGAGCGCTCTAAAATGCGATATGCGATCGTGATCGAGAAGGCGCCATCAAATTATGCGGCGTATGTTCCGGACTTACCAGGATGCATTGCCACCGGAGCGAGCGTTCAAGAGACTGAGTCTCTGATCCGCGAAGCCATCGAGTTTCACGTGGAAGGCCTCAAAGCGGACGGTCTTCCTATTCCTCCACCGAGCAGCCAGGTTGAATACATCGACGTTCCTACTTAAGCTGTAAACCAGCTAAGATCCCATTCCTGCCGCTTCACACAAAACTGCTAAGCGCTCAATCGGCATATTTGAGATTTACGATCTGGGACTTGCCATCGCGGCATCCCTGCCGCCGAAGGCAGTTCTTAGCGGT
>Ga0207691_10006176_pt1 | contig 11579 bp, 6 predicted proteins | sample KBSM13metaG_FD_184327 | JGI IMG/M metagenome (GOLD analysis project Ga0207691, IMG submission 184327) | Miscanthus rhizosphere microbial communities from Kellogg Biological Station, Michigan, USA - KBS M1-3 metaG (SPAdes) (version 2) | ecosystem: Host-associated > Plants > Roots > Rhizosphere >...
CACGCTGAATCGCCAGGGCAACGACGTCGGCGAGCAGTACCGCTCGGTCGCGTTCTACCGCAACGCGGAACAGAAGACGGCGATCGAGAAAGCCATTGCCGACGCCGCGGCGAGCGGCGCGTGGTCCGGCCCGATCGTCACGCAGGTCATGCCGTTCAAGCAGTTCTACAAGGCCGAGGACTACCATCAGGAGTACTTCAAACTGCACGGCACGGAGCCGTATTGCCAACTCGTCATCGCGCCGAAAGTCGCGAAATTCCGCAAGCTGTTTCATGACCGGCTGAAGTAACGGATCGAAAGACGGATCAGCAGACTGGACACGGAGAACTTGGGAAGGAGCAGCAGGGAACACGGAGAGAACAGAGAGAGAAGCGAACCTCAAAGCAGTGATTCACTTCGGCAGATCGAGTCCTGCGCCGCGGTCATTTGGTGCGGGGTTCGACAATGTCTCTCCGTGTTCTCCCGCTCCGCTCCGTGTTCTCCGTGTCCAATCTCTTGATCTGATCGATCAGCCACTGCGACAGCGCGGCGGTCGCGGGATCGTGACCTGTGCCGGCACAGTTGTTACCCTTCGCCGCATGTCCGCCGAAACAAAGCCCATGTCGATCCTGCGCATCTATCTGCGCGTGATCGGCTTCCTGGCGCCGGAAAAATGGCTCGCGATCGCGCTGCTGCTCGGCAACCTCGGGCTGGCCGGCGTCTATTTCCTCGAGCCATGGCTGTTCGGCCGGGTCGTCGATGCGCTCGCGGCGAAGGGCCATCACGACGCGTGGCGCCTGATCGGCTGGTGGGCGGCCGTCGGCATCGGCGGCGTGATCGCGAGCGTCTGGATATCGCTGTATGCCGACCGCCTCGCGCACCGGCGCCGGCTCGCAGCGATCACCCAGTTCTTCGAGCACGCGGTCGCGCTGCCGCTGTCGTTCCACGGCCAGCATCACACCGGCCGGCTGCTGCGCATCATGCACGGCGGCACAGGCAACCTGTTCTCCCTGTGGCTCGGCTTCTTTCGCGAACACCTGGCGACGCTGCTGTCGATCCTCGTCATGATCCCGCTCGCGCTGCGCATGAACTGGAAGCTCGCGCTGCTGATGATCGGCCTGATGGTCACGTTCGCCGTGTCCAACACGATCGCGATGCGGCGCACGCTCAAGCGCCAGGGCGAGGTCGAGGAGCTGCACCACGAGATCACCGAGCGTGCGGGCGACGTGTTCGGCAACGTGCTCGTCGTGCAGAGCTACGCGCGCCTGTCGGCGGAAGTCGCCGCGATCCGCGAGATGACGCGGCGCGTGCTCGACGCGCAGTATCCCGTCCTGCGCGGCTGGGCCTGGCTTACCGTCGCCAATCGTGCGTCGAGCACGCTGACCGTCGTCGCGATCTTCGCGCTCGGCGCCGAACTCAACAGCAGCGGCGAGATCACCGTGGGCGGGATCGTCAGCTTCGTCGGCTTCGCACTGATGCTGATCGGCCGGCTCGAGCAGTTCGCGAGTTTCATCTCCGGGCTGTTCTTCCAGACCCATTCCCTCAACGATTTTTTCAGCGTGCTCGACACGCGCGAAGTGCTGCACGAGACGCCCGGCGCGCCGGACCTGCCGCGCGTGCGCGGCGACGTCGTGTTCGACGACGTGTCGTTCGGCTACGAGGTCACCCACCCGGCGCTGCGCCACCTGAGCTTCCGCGTGCCGGCAGGCAGCACGGTCGCGCTGGTCGGCCCGACCGGCGCCGGCAAGACCACGGCGTTGTCGCTTTTGTACCGGGCGTACGATCCGAGCGGCGGCACGATCACGATCGACGGCATCGACATCCGCAGTGTCAGCCTGCACTCGTTGCGCGAGCAGATCGCGGTCGTGTTCCAGGATCCGGGACTGCTGTACCGCTCGATCGCCGACAACCTGCGCGTCGGCGATCCCGACGCGAGCGCGGAGCAACTCGAAGCCGCTGCGCGCGCGGCCGAGGCGCACGACTTCATCGTAGTCAAGCCGGAAGGCTACTCGACGCTCGTCGCCGAACGCGGGCGTTCGCTGTCCGGCGGCGAGCGACAGCGCCTGGCGATCGCGCGCGCGATGCTCAAGGACGCTCCGGTCCTGATCCTCGACGAGGCAACCAGCGCGCTCGACAACGCGACCGAGGGGCGCATCCAGCGCGCACTGACCTCGGTCATGCAGGGCCGCACGACATTCGTCATCGCGCACCGCCTGACGACCGTGCGCAACGCCGACATGATCCTCGTGCTGAAGGACGGCGCGATCGTCGAGCGCGGGCGCTATGCGGAACTGGTAAAACTCGGCGGGTTGTTCGCCGAACTCGACGCCGGCGGGCGCTTCATGCCGGACGTGCAGGACGTGCGCAGCGCTGAAGAAGACGCGATGGTGGCCGGATGAGTGACGTGAGACGAGAGACGAGAGACCACGCATGAAGACGATCGGCTTGCTCGGCGGCATGAGCTGGGAATCGACGCTGCTGTACTACCGCGAGCTCAACGAGCTCGTGAAGCGGCGGCTCGGGGGAATGCACTCGGCGCGTATCGTGCTCTACAGCTTCGACTTCGACGATATCGAGCGCCTCCAGCGCAGCGGTGAATGGGAACGCGCGGGCGAGATGCTCGCCGCAGCGGCGAAGACGCTCGAGGCCGCCGGGGCCGATGTCGTCGTGCTGTGCGCGAACACGATGCACAAGGTCGCGGCCGCGATCGAGTCGGCCGTAGCGATTCCGCTGCTGCATATCGTCGACGCGACTGCAGCGAGCATCCGCGCGGCGCGCCTCGATACGGTCGGCCTGATCGCGACCGGTTTCACGATGGAACAACCGTTCTATCGCGAGCGCATGCACGCGCACGGCATCCGCGTGATCGTTCCCGACCAGGCCGATCGCGACTTCGTGCACCGCGTGATCTACGACGAGCTGTGCCTGGGCGTCATTCGCGAGGAATCGCGCGAGCGCTATCGCCGCATCGTCGCCGACCTCGTGCGCAACGGCGCGAACGGAATCATCTTCGGTTGCACCGAGATTGGCCTGCTGCTGTCGGGCGCCGACGCGCCGGTGCCGGTTTTCGACACGATGGCGATCCACGCGGCGGCCGCCGTCGACTTCGCGCTCGGCTGACCTCGCTGCGACGTCGGCAAGCGATCGACAGGGCGCCGTCCTTGGGCATCCCGAAGGCCTGAAAACGGGCCCGAGGTGAACCGGCCGGAAAATACCGTCAAAACACCCCGCGAATGGCGTCACTGAGCCATGTTGCAGCGCTTTTGCAATCACCTGTGAAAACGTTTACATTCGCCGTCCGGAACGTTGCTGTTGGTGCGGCCAGGCGTCGGGAGGGCAGTTCGTGGCGGTAACGATCAAAGACGTCGCCAGAGAAGCCCGGGTTTCGGTCGCTTCCGTGTCGCGTGCCTTGAACGGCCACCGCAGCATGACCGCGGACACGCGCGGCCGCATCATGGGTGTCGTCGAGCGCCTGCGCTACGTGCCGCACCCCTCGGCGCGCAGCCTCATCACGCGGCGCACGCACACGATCGGCGCGCTGCTGCCGGACCTGCACGGCGAATTCTTCTCCGAACTGATTCGCGGCATCGACATCGCCGCGCGCGCGCGCGGCCTGCATCTGCTCGTGTCGAGCTCGCATGGCGACGCCGGCGAAGTTGCCGCCGCGTCGCGCGCGATGCAGGGTCGGGTGGACGGCATGCTCGTCATGTCGCCCTACGTCGACGCGCAGATCGCGCGCGACGACCTGCCGCTGGATCTGCCGATCGTGCTGCTCAACGCGCCTCCGGCCAACGCGCAGCATTCGACGCTCAACGTCGACAACTACGGCGGCGCGTTCGCGATGGTGCAGCACCTGGCCGGGCGCGGCCATCGCCGCATTGCGATAATCGCCGGTCCAGAAAACAACTTCGACGCGGCCGAACGCCTGCGCGGCTACCGCGAGGCGATGGCCCGCAGTGCGCCGGACGTCGCGCCGTGCGTGCTGGCGGGCGATTTCACCGAGGAATCCGGCTATGCCGCGGGCCTGCGCCTGCTCGCTCAGAAGGAGCGGCCGCAGGCGGTATTCGCCGCCAACGACATCATGGCGGTCGGTTGCCTGATCGCACTCAACGAAGCCGGCGTGCGCGTTCCGCAGGATATCGCTCTGGCCGGATTCGACGACATCCCGATCGCGCGCTTCGTCGCGCCGCCGCTGACGACCGTGCGCGTGCGGATCGCCGATCTCGGACGCAACGCCGTGGAAACCCTGGCGTTGCAATTGGAAAACCCGGAAGCCGAGCAGGAAGGCAAGCGACAGACCGTCGGCTGTGAAATCGTTGCGCGCGGATCCTGCGGCGTGGAAGCCGCACGCGCGCAACGGCAATAACGACTCGAAACACGACTCACCAAATATACAATTATACAAACCCCGTGGGAGGACAGAATATGAAAACACATCATTTCCGGCTGAGGAAGCGTTTGCTGGCATCGCTGATCCGGACAGCAGTCGCGACGACGGCGTTGCTGCCGGTGGCTGTCTGGGCGCAGAGTTCCGACGCAACCCTGCGCGGCAGGGCGCCGGCGAGCAGTGAGGTCACGGCGAAGAACATCGCCACGGGCGCCGTGCGCCGCACGAAGGCGGCGGAGGACGGCAGTTATGCGCTGGTCGGACTGCAGCCGGGCACCTATCAAATCGATGCCGGGCCCGGCACGGAGCACACCGTGACGTTGACGGTCGCATCGACCGCAACGCTCGATCTGGTCGCCGGCGCAGCGGCGCCGCCCGTCGAGGCGACGACGCTCGAAGGCGTCACTGTTTCCGCCGCGGCGTTGACTGAAGTCAAGACGTCGGAAGTCGGCAGCACGATCTCGCTGCACCAGATCCAGACGATCCCGCAGGTGTCGCGCAACTTCCTCGAATTCGCCGACACGGTGCCGGGCATGGTGTTCACGGTCGACCCGAGCGGACACACGAGTCTGCGCGGCGGCGCGCAGAACAACAGCTCGGTAAACGTCTTCATCGACGGCGTCGGCCAGAAGAGCTACGTCAAGGAAGGCGGTGTCAGCGGCCAGTTTGCGAGCCAGGGCAATCCGTTCCCGCAGCTGGCGATCGGCGAGTACAAGGTCATCACGTCGAACTACAAGGCCGAGTACGACCAGATCTCGAGCGCCGCAGTCACGGCCGAGACCAAGTCCGGCACGAACGAGTTCCACGGCGAAGTCTTCGGGACGTTCACCGACCAGGATTGGCGCAAGAAGACACCGGCCGAAATCAATTCCGGCAAGCAGACGCCTTCGCAGGAAAAGGAATACGGCTTCGCCATCGGCGGGCCGATCATCCAGGACCAGATGCATTTCTTCTTCAGCTACGAGGCGAAAGACTTCAACACGCCGAAGACGGTCGTGCAGTCGAACGGGATTTCCGGCGTCGACCTCATCTCGCTGCTGCCGCCGAACGTCCAAGCGGAATTCGGCCCGGCCGGGTTGCCGTTCAAGGAAGACCTGTACTTCGGCAAGATCGACTGGGAGTTCACCGACCGCGATCGCATCGAGGTCAGCTCGAAGGTGCGCCGCGAGAACCAGACCGACAACGTCGGCACGGGCGTCGCGCCGTCGGCAGGCATCGACACGAAGAACACCGACACGCGCATCGACGCGCGCTGGCAGCACAGCGCGGACAACTGGTTCAACGAGCTGTTGCTGACCTATGAGAAATCGTTCAACGATCCGTCGTCGTTCGGCAACGGCAACGGCGCGAACTACACCTTTACCGTCCAGAACAACGACTTCAACATCATCACGTCCGGTCCGGCATCGCCGCTGGCGACGCAGCACAAGGGCCAGAAGGGGCCGGCCATCCAGGACGACCTGACGTTCAACAACTTCAGCTGGAACGGCGACCACGTGATCAAGGTCGGCGCCAAGTTGAAGAGTGTCGAGCTGACTGCGGCCGACGCTGCGCTCGACAATCCGCAGTTCTACTACGACGTTACGCCGGCCGGAACGACGGCGCAGCCGTACAAGGTGTTCTTCCCGGCCGCCGCGCCGGGGCTCAGCCCGACGTCAGTCTCGAAGAACAAGCAGTTCGGCACGTACATCCAGGACGACTGGACGGTCAACGAGCACCTGACGCTGAACCTCGGCCTGCGCTGGGACTACGAGGAGTCGCCGGCGTATCTGGATTACGTGACGCCGGCCAACGTGATCGCCGCGCTGAACGCGCCGAATCCCGATTCAAGCGCACCGCCGGGACAGACCTACGCGCAGGCGCTCGCACTCGGCGGCATCAACATCAACGACTACATCAGCGACGGCAACAACCGCAAGGCGTACAAGGGCGAATGGCAGCCGCGCCTGGGGTTCTCGTACGACATCGGCGGCGACGAGCAGCACGTAATCTTCGGCGGTGCCGGCCGCGCTTACGACCGCGACCTGTTCGACTACCTGCAGCTCGAGCAGACCAAGCAGGCGTTGTCGCAGTTCACGTACTTCTTCCAGGATGCGAACGGCGTCTGCCATCTGAACAGCAATCCTTGCGTTCCGTTCAACCCGGCGTACCTGAATGGCCTTTCGAACCTGACGCCGCTGGTCGCGGCGAGCAACGTCGGCAAGGAGGTCGACCTGATCAACAACAACATCCGGCCGCCGTACTCGGACCAGTTCAGCCTCGGCATGCGCAACAAGGTTGGTGACTGGAACACGAGCGCGGCGTTCGCGCGCATCAACAGCAAGAACGGTTTCGCGTTCACGCTCGGCAACCGTTATCCGGACGGCGCGTTCTGGCATAGCTGCGGGACGAACTGCCTGTCGCAGCCGTGGGGCAACGCCGTACCGGGCTTCGGTGCGTTGATCGTCGGCAACAATGGCATCGAGACCAAGACGAACCAGGTCCTGCTGTCGATGGAGAAGCCGTATACGAAGAGTTCGGGCTGGGCGGCAAGCTTCGCTTATACCTATACGGACGCCGAGCAGAACCGCGATATCAACGAACACTATTCGTTCGATGCGGCGACGATCCACGACTATCCGTTCATCCTGTCCAACGCCGCCTCGAAGCACCGCTTCGTCGCGACCGGAAGCATCGACGGGCCGTGGGACCTGACGTTTGGAGCCAAGCTCACGCTCGCGACGCCGATCCCGCACAACGACATCATCTGCTTCGACACGATCCAGCCGAACGGCAACTACTGCGGCCCGGCCGCCAGCACGCCGGGCAGAGGTCCGCTGCCGGGCGATCCGAACGCGATCGGCCCACAGCGCTTCTGGGTAGGCGGCAAGATCTTCGGTTACCGCGACTTCGACTTCCAGATCACGAAGAACTTCGATCTGTCGGAGACGATGAGCATGTACGTGCGCTTCGACGCTCTCAACGTGTTCAATTACAAGAACTACGCGGACTACATCATCAGCGGAAATCCGTTCCGCGATGGTTACAACAGGATCGGAAACATCACGGGCACGTCCCGCGAGTTCAAGCTCACGGCGGGCTTCCGATTCTGACCGATGCATCTGAACTGCGTCCCTGCGCAGTGTCCGACGACAAAGCCCGCCTCGCGGGCTTTGTCTTGTATGCCAGCGATGAGCTATGGTCGTCGTGATGAACGTCCGGGCATGCCATGACTGAGCGCCCGCTGCGCAGCATTGTCGTCGTAGGCGGCGGCACTGCCGGCTGGATGGCCGCGGCCGGGCTGGCGAAAGTGCTCGGGCCTTCCTGTGCGATCCGCCTGATCGAATCCGAGGAGATCGGCATCGTCGGAGTCGGCGAGGCGACAGTTCCGCACCTGAAGATCTTCAACAACATCCTCGAGATCGACGAGATCGAATTCGTCAAAAAGACGAAGGGCACGTTCAAGCTCGGCATCCAGTTCCGCGACTGGGGACGGATCGGGGATTCGTACATCCACGGCTTCGGCACGATCGGCCATGACTACGGCTGGCTACCGTTCCATCAGTACTGGCTGAAGCTGTACCAGGCCGGCAAGGCGACCGGGATCGGCGATTATTCGCTGAACACGGCGGCCGCTCCGCTCGGCAAGTTCATGGCGTCGGCCACGGACGTGCCGGCAACATCGCCGTTGGCCAATATTGCGTACGCCTATCACTTCGACGCCGGTTTGTATGCGCGTTACCTGCGCGCGTATGGCGAAGCGCGCGGCGTGCAGCGTAGCGAAGGCAAGATCGTCAACACGCTGCTGCGTGCGGAGGACGGATTCGTCGATGGCGTGGTTCTCGAGAGCGGTGAAAAAGTCAGCGGCGACCTGTATATCGATTGCTCCGGTTTTCGCGGGTTGCTGATCGAACAGGCGCTGCATACCGGCTACGACGACTGGACGCATTGGCTGCCGTGCGATCGCGCGATGGCAGTGCCGTGCGAGAACGCCGGCCCGCCGACGCCGTACACGCGCTCGACCGCGCGCGCTGCGGGCTGGCAATGGCGCATTCCGCTGCAGCACCGCACCGGCAACGGCTACGTCTATTCGAGCAACCACACCAGCGACGACGAAGCGGCCGCGACGCTGCTGAAGAACCTCGACGGGCGCGCGTTGGCCGACCCGCGGCCGCTGCGCTTCACGACGGGCGCGCGGCGCAAGTTCTGGAACAAGAACGTCATCGCGATCGGCCTGGCCAGCGGATTCATGGAACCGCTCGAGTCGACCAGCATCTACCTGATCCAGTCCGGGATCCTGCGGCTGATCAACCTGCTGCCGGAGCGTGATTTCAGTGACGTCGTCGTCGATCGCTACAACGCGCAGGCGCGCTTCGAATACGAGCGCATCCGCGACTTCCTGATCCTGCATTACAAGGCAACCGAACGCAGCGATTCGCCGTTCTGGGATTACTGCCGAACGATGTCGATTCCGGACGAACTCGAAGCAACGATGCGTCTGTTCCGCGACAGCGGCCGCTTCTATCGGCATGCAGAAGAGATGTTCGCGGTCACGAGCTGGGTCCAGGTCATGCTCGGCCAGAACATCCAGCCGCAGCGCTACCATCCGCTCGTCGACCAGATGCCAGACGCGCAGTTGCACGATTTCGTCGGCGGCATCCGCAAGGTCATCGCGACCTGCGTCGACGCGATGCCGCGCCACGAGCAGTTCATCGCCCGCTATTGCGCGGCCGACCTCACGGCGTAACTCCGCGCGTCATACGCAGATCGAATCAATTGTCCGAAAAGAGAAGTCAATGATGGTCCGTCCCGCATCGATCCGCCGCTGGAATGCAATCGTTCTCGTCGCGCTGTTGACGTTCTTCAGCGCCGCACCGGTGGGGGCGAAAGGGCCCGTGCGCGAGGGCTTCGCCGCGTTGCCGAAAGCCCAGCAGGCGACCGTCGACGAACTGGAGAAGCGCACGTTCGAATACTTCCGCGACAGCGCGAACACGCAGAACGGACAGATTCCCGATCACTGGCCACAGGACGGCGGCGACTATTTTTCGTCGATCGCCGCTGTCGGCTTCGGCCTGACGGCGTACGGCGTAGGCGTCGAGCGCGGCTGGATGAAGCGGTCCGAGGCAGCGAAACGCACGCTGGCGACGCTGAAGTTCTTCCATGACGCGCCGCAGAGCGACGCGAACGACGCGACCGGCAACCACGGCTTCTTCTACCATTTCCTCGACATGCAGACCGGCCAGCGCTACCACGCGAAGAAGTGGGTCGAGCTGTCGACGATCGACACGACGCTGCTGCTCGGCGGCGTGTTGTTCGCCCAGTCGTACTACGACGGCAACGCGAAAGCCGAGAAGGAGATCCGGCGGCTCGCCGACGAGATTTATCGCCGCGTCGACTGGCAATGGGCGTCGCCGCGACCGCCGCTCGTCGCGATGGGCTGGTCGCCGGAGGCGGGATTCATCCACGTCGACTGGCACGGCTACAACGAAGCGATGCTGCTCTACATCCTGGCGCTCGCTTCGCCGACTCACGCGATCGACGAATCCGCGTGGAAGGCATGGTCGGAAACCTACGACTCGACCTGGGGCACGTTCCAGGGCCACGAGCAACTCGGCTTCGCGCCGTTGTTCGGCCACCAGTACAGCCACGTCTGGATCGACTTCCGCGGCATCCAGGATGACTATATGCGCGAGCACGACCTGGATTACTTCCAGAACAGCCGCCGCGCGACGTTCGCCCAGCGCGAGTATGCGATCCACAACCCGATGCAGTGGAAAGACTACAGCAGCACGATCTGGGGCCTGACCGCGAGCAACGGGCCGCGCGCGTCGACGCCAAAAGGCGAACCGGATCGCTACGCGAGCGACGCGAAGACGTTCTACGGCTACATCGCGCGTGGCGCCGGTCTGCGCGGCACGATCGACGACGGCACGATCGCGCCGACCGCCGCCGCGTCGTCGATCGCGTTCGCGCCGGAAATCGCGATCCCGGCGATCGAGGCGATCAAGCAGCGCTACGGCGACGCCGTGTACACGCGCTACGGCTTCATCGATGCGTTCAACCCGAGCTTCACGTTTACCGACCGGCCGCTGCGCACGGGCCGCATCGACCCCAAGCTCGGATGGGTCGATACGCTGTACCTCGGCATCGACCAGGGGCCGATCCTGGCGATGATCGAAAACTACCGCAGCGATTTCGTATGGAAGGTCATGCGCAAGAATCCGTACATCCGCGAAGGCCTGAAGCGCGCCGGCTTCGCGGGTGGCTGGCTGGACCAAACAACGGCCGACGCGCGGAAAAATGAACCCGTCCCTGCCGCCGCGCGTTGATTCCGGCCAAGGCGCCGCGCGCTTGAAGCCCTCCCCTTCAAGGGGAGGGTTGGGTGGGGATGGTGTCTCCATAGCCTCATCCGAGAGCGACAGATTGTTCGCTTTAGCCACCACCAACACGATCCCCACCCCGGCCCTCCCCTTGAAGGGGAGGGAGCAATGCGGCGCGCGCCGATCTGCGCTGCATGCGCTCGCAACGATATTCTTCCTTTGTATACTTTTCCTATCGGGCTGCACCAACGATGCGAGCGACGGTATCACGCTGAAATTCTGGACGATCGGCCGCGAAGGCGAAGTCGTCTCGCAGTTGCTTCCGGAGTTCGAACGCGCGCATCCGGGCGTGCACGTCCAGGTGCAGCAGATTCCGCTGACCGCCGCGCACGAAAAACTGCTGACCGCATTCGCCGGCGATGCGCTGCCGGACATCTGCCAACTCGGCAACACCTGGATCCCGGAATTCGCCGCGCTCGGCGCGCTCGAACCGCTGCAAGCCTACGTCGATGCGTCGCGCGTCGTTCGCGCCGCGGACTACTTCGACGGCATCTGGGACACCAACGTCATCGACGGGCAGCTGTACGGCGTGCCGTGGTACGTCGACACGCGCCTGCTGTTCTATCGCACCGACCTGCTAGCGAAGGCCGGCTTCGACCATGCGCCGCGCGACTGGGACGAGTGGCGGCGCGCGATGGTGGCGCTGAAGGCGGACGGCGCCGCGGGAACCTATGCGATTTTCCTTCCGTTGAACGAATTCGAGCCGCTGCTCGGGCTCGCCCTGCAGCAGCCCGAGCCGCTGCTGCGCGACAACGGCACGCGCGGCAACTTCCAGAACCCCGGCTTTCGCCGCGCGCTCGCGTTCTATGCCGAGATGTTCAGCAGCGACTGGGCGCCGCCGATGAGCAACATGC
>Ga0207691_10006177_pt1 | contig 11578 bp, 14 predicted proteins | sample KBSM13metaG_FD_184327 | JGI IMG/M metagenome (GOLD analysis project Ga0207691, IMG submission 184327) | Miscanthus rhizosphere microbial communities from Kellogg Biological Station, Michigan, USA - KBS M1-3 metaG (SPAdes) (version 2) | ecosystem: Host-associated > Plants > Roots > Rhizosphere >...
AGTCCTGGTAAGACCCACTGTGGGACTGAGGACTGTGGACTGGAGACTGATATAATCCCGGACTAGACCAGTCGGATATGTCGGTTGCCACTTCCGGCCCTCTTCGAACGGCCGGCTCCGTCGTTGACCTGATCGGGAATACCCCTCTCATCCGCCTCACCAATTTCGAGGCGGGTCTGCGTAACGTGGAGCTCTATGCAAAGGCTGAGTGGCGCAATCCCGGTGGCTCCGTGAAGGATCGGCCGGCGGCCCGCATGATTGCCGACGGCGAGCGATCGGGCGCGCTGACGCACGACAAAGTGATTCTGGACGCGACGTCGGGAAACACAGGGATCGCCTACGCGATGATCGGCGCGGCGCGTGGCTATCGCGTCAGGCTGTGCGTGCCGGAAAACGTGACGCCCGAGCGCAAGCGGATTTTGCGCGCGTTCGGGGCGGAGATCATCTTCACCGATCCGATGCAGGGGTCCGACGGCGCGATCATCAAGGCGAAGGCGCTCTATGCCGCCGACCCGGATCGCTACTTCTACGCGGATCAGTACAACAACCCGGGTAACTGGCGCTCGCATTACGACACAACAGCGCCTGAGATTCTCGAACAGACCGGTGGCCGACTCACCCACTTCGTCGCCGGGCTCGGCACGAGCGGCACGTTCATGGGCGTGGGCCGCAGGCTCCGCGAGGTGAATCCGTCCATTCGGCTCATCTCGGTTCAGCCCGATTCACCGCTGCACGGCCTCGAAGGTCTCAAGCACATGGAGACCGCGATCGTGCCCGGTATCTACGACCCGGCGCTCGCTGACGAAGACCTTGGCGTCAGCACCGAGGAAGCACACGAGTTGACGCGTCGCCTCGCGCAGGACGGCCTGTTCGTCGGTATCTCGAGCGGAGCGAATCTCGCAGGAGCTCTTCGCGTCGCGCGCAACACGTCGGACGCAGTGATCGTCGTGGTGTTCTGCGACGGCGGAGAGAAGTACCTCTCTGAACGCTTCTGGGATGAAGATGCGACGCCCAGGCTGACGGTTCAGCGGGATGTGGAGCAGGCGATTCGTGCGCACGGCGCCGAGACGTATCCGAACGAATGCTGCGGCGCTCTGTACGGGCGCGACGGCGTGGTGGCGGCGACGTTGGCGCTTTCGAACACGACCGACGAGGGACCGCGACGCCGTTTCCTGGTCCGTCCGCAGGACTACGTGGCTGCCGAACGACGTGCCTCGGAGCTGGGCGCGGAGCTCCTCGGGTTCTACCATTCGCATCCGGATCATCCTGCGCGGCCATCGCAGTACGATCTCGATCACGCGTGGCCGTTTTTCTCGTACATCATCGTGTCCGTTCGCGCGGGCAGGCCAGAGGCGATGACCTCCTGGCGGCTGCGCGAGGACCGTTCAGCCTTCGACCCGGAACGCCTGACATATGCCGAATACAATTAACATTCCGACGCCGCTTCGCCCGTTCACCGACAAGAAGGAAGCCGTGGAGGTGAGCGGCGCCACAGTCGGTGAGCTGCTCTCCGACCTCACCACGCGCTACGAGGGACTCCGCAAGCATCTCTATGCCGACAACGGCAAGCTGCGGAACTTCGTGAACGTGTATCTGAACGACGAGGACATCCGCTACCTGCAGCGCGAAGCGACGCCGGTCAAAGCTGGCGACACGCTGAGCATCGTCCCGTCGGTGGCAGGCGGGGCGCCGACTACCGCGGCACCGCCCGAGACCGAGCTCTCGCCGGAAGAGATCAAGCGTTACAGCCGGCATCTGATCATGCCGGAGATGGGCATGGACGGGCAGCGCAAGCTGAAACAGTCCAGCGTGTTGTGCATCGGCGCCGGTGGACTGGGTTCCCCGGCTGCGATGTATCTCGCTGCTGCGGGCATCGGCCGCCTCGGCATCGTCGACTTCGACGTCGTTGACTACAGCAACCTGCAGCGACAGTTGCTCCACACGACGAACGATGTGGGGCGGACGAAGCTCGACTCAGCGAAGGAAAAGGTCGTTGCCCTGAATCCCAACGTGCAGGTCGACACCTATGAAGAGGCGCTCTCTTCCGAGAATGCGATGCGTCTCTTCAAGGGTTACGACGTGATTCTGGATGGGACGGACAACTTCCCGACGCGATACCTCGTGAACGATGCGTGCGTGATCTCGGGGATTCCGAATGCGTACGGCAGCATCTTCCGCTTCGAGGGGCAGGCGTCGGTCTTCGCGACCAAGGACGGCCCATGCTATCGCTGCCTCTATCCCGAGCCGCCACCGCCCGGACTCGTTCCGAGCTGCGCCGAGGGTGGAGTGCTTGGCGTGTTGCCCGGCATCATCGGTGTCATTCAAGCCACCGAATCAATCAAGCTGGTCACGGGCATTGGCGAGCCGCTCATCGGACGCTTTCTGATCTATGACGCGTTGAAGATGAAGTTCCGTGAGCTGAAGTTGAAGAAGGATCCCGAGTGCCCGGTGTGCGGCCCGAATCCGACCGTCACGAAGCTGATCGACTACGACCAGTTCTGTGGCATCGCCCCGGCCGCAACCGAGAACGCTGGAGGAACTGTGAGCGATTGGGAGATTACGCCGGTCGAGTTGAAGAAGAAGCTCGATGCGGGGGAGACGCCGTTGATTCTCGACGTCCGAGAGCCGAACGAGTATCAGATCAATCGGATTCCGGGGTCGACGCTGATCCCGCTCGGCGAGCTTCCGAGGCGATATCAGGAATTGCCCCGGGACCGCGAGATCGTGGCCCAGTGCAAGATGGGCGGCCGCAGCGCGAAGGCGATGGATTTCCTGAAAACCGTCGGGTTCACCAACGTCAAGAACCTGAAGGGCGGAATCCTGGAATGGATCGACAAGGTCGATCCGTCTCAGCCTAAGTACTGAATGCCGACCGTTCTTGACGGGGTTTCGTAAAGGGGACTAAAATACCGACTGGAGAAGTCGGATATCCGGCAATGCCATGTTGAGGTTGTCGAAAAAGGCGGACTACGCGCTGATCGCAATGAACCACCTTGCGCGAACGCAAGGGAGTCCCTGTGCGTCGACCAGCGCGCGTGACATCGCGGAGCGATACGACATCCCGATCGAGCTGATGGCGAAGGTTCTTCAGCGCCTCGTTCGGACGGGACTGCTGGTATCGACGCAGGGCACGCGCGGGGGCTACATGCTCAGCAGGGCCCCGGTGTCGATCAGCGTGGCGGACGTGATTCAGGCAATCGACGGCCCGTTTACGGTGACCGCCTGCTCGACGGAGCGGCACGATTGCGATCAGTACAGCAAGTGCAACGTGCGCGGCCCGCTCTGGCAGATTCGAGAACGGATCGTCGCGACGCTCGGGATGGTGAGCATCGCGGAGATGGCTGCAGATAGTGAACCCGCGACCGCAGCGGCGTCGGAACTCGCCGTCGTGCGCAGGAGCGGGATACCAGCAAGCGCGGGCCATGGCCCTCGACAGGGATGACGATGAAGCTTCCGATTTACTTGGATTACCACGCCACCACGCCGGCCGATCCGCGCGTGGTCGAGGCGATGCTCCCGTACTTCACCCAGCAGTTCGGCAACGCCGCGAGCCGCAATCACGCGTTCGGCTGGGAAGCCGAGGAGGCGGTGGAGAACGCGCGCAAGCAGGTCGCCGATTTGATCGGGGCGAGCGCCAAGGAAGTGATCTTCACGAGCGGCGCAACCGAGTCGAACAACCTGGCGATCAAGGGCGTCGCGGAGATGTACCGCGAGAAGGGGAATCACATCATCACCTGCGTCACCGAGCACAAGGCCGTCATCGATACGTGCAAGAAGCTCGAGAAGCAGGGCGCTCGCGTGACGTATCTGCCGGTCCAGAAGGACGGACGCATCAATCTCGATGAACTGCGCGCCGCGATCACGGACAAGACGATCCTCATCACCATCATGACGGCGAACAACGAGATCGGCGTGCTGCAGCCGATCGCCCAGATTGGTGCGATTGCGAAAGAGAAGGGGATCCTGTTCCACACCGACGCGGTCCAGGCGGTCGGTAAGGTTCCCGTCAACGTCAATGAGATGAAGGTCGATCTGCTGTCGCTCAGCGCGCACAAGATGTACGGCCCGAAGGGTGTCGGCGCGCTGTATGTGCGCCGTCGCAATCCGCGCGTGCTGCTCTCAGAGCAGATCAGCGGTGGTGGTCACGAGCGCGGCATGCGATCGGGCACGCTCAACGTGCCGGGCATCGTGGGCCTCGGCAAGGCCGCCGAGTTGTGCCGGCTCGAGATGGTGGCGGACACCGAACGACTGAGCAAGCTGCGCGATCGCCTGAATGCGGGGCTTCACAAGAACCTCGACGAGCTCTACGTCAACGGCTCACTGGAGCATCGCCTGCCGCACAGCCTGAACATCAGCTTCGCGTACGTCGAAGGCGAATCGCTGCTGATGGGCATCAACGATGTGGCGGTCTCTTCGGGCTCGGCTTGCACCTCTGCGAGCCTGGAGCCGTCCTACGTATTGAAGGCGCTTGGTGCGGGCGACGATCTCGCGCACTCGTCCATTCGTTTCGGCCTCGGCCGCTGGACGACGGAAGAAGAGGTCGACTACGTGATCGACAAGTTGACGAATGTCGTGCGCCGCCTGCGTGAGATGTCGCCGCTCTATGAAATGGTCAAAGAGGGCGTGGACCTGTCGAAGATGCAGTGGGTGACTCACTAAGGTCAAAAGTCAAAAGGTCAAAGGCAAAGGTGAAGTGAAATGGCTTATTCGAACAAAGTGATCGACCACTACGAGAACCCGCGCAACGTCGGGTCGCTTCCCAAGGACAGCGCCGACGTCGGGACGGGGCTGGTCGGCGCACCGGAGTGCGGCGACGTCATGAAGCTCCAGGTCCTGGTGAATCCTGAGACCGGCATCATCGACGACGCGAAGTTCAAGACCTTCGGGTGCGGCTCGGCGATCGCCAGCTCCAGCCTCGCAACCGAGTGGCTGAAGGGGAAGACCGTCGATCAGGCCCTTGCGATCAAGAACACCGACATCGTCGCGGAGTTGTCACTGCCGCCGGTGAAGATTCACTGCTCGGTTCTTGCCGAGGACGCGATCAAGGCCGCGATCGCGGACTACAAGACCAAGCAGGAAAAAGAGAAGGGCGTTCCGGCAACTGCAGGTCACGCGCAGCCGAACGCTTAAGCAACTCCCAGCTCCCAAGACGCCAACTCCCAACGCTGTTTGGGGTTTGGATTGGAAATTGGGGTTGGTAGTTGGGAATTGACATGATTGAGATCTCTGAGACCGCCGCACGCAAGATTCAATCACTCATGTCCAAGCAGGGCATCAGCGATGGCGGTCTTCGTGTAGGCGTGAAGGGTGGAGGCTGCTCCGGGCTGAGTTACACATTCGCCTGGGAGCGGCAGCCACGTCTCGGCGACGAGGTCTTCGAGGGTCACGGCGCGAAGATCTTCGTGGACAAGAAGAGCTTGTTGTTTCTCAAGGGAACGACGCTCGACTACGACACTGCGCTCCTGACGAAGGGTTTCGTGTTCAACAATCCGAACGCGAAGCAGACCTGCGGTTGCGGCAGCTCCTTTGGGGCGTAGCCGTTCCGTAGGCGGTATGCAGTAGGCAGTATGCCGGCTACGACGCACGGCCTACCGCCTGCCGCTTACTGCCTACTGCAAAATGCCCGATGACTCCCGACCCGATTCCTGCCCAGCCTGTCGCGACACTGGAGTGCCGAAACTGCGGTGCCGGCGCGCCCGTTGACGAGCACTTCTGTCCGCAGTGCAGCCGGATCCTGATGCTCGGACGGCACGGTGACTACTTTTCGTTCTTCGGGTTGCCGCGGCGGCTTGTGATCGATCAGGCGCAGCTCGAGCGGCGGTTCCGCGATTTGAGCCGCCAGTTTCACCCGGACTATTTCTACAACGCGGCGGCCACGGAACGGCTCGCAAGTCTGGAGCGGTCGTCGTATCTGAACGACGCGTATCGCGCGCTGCGCAATCCGATCTCGCGGATCGAGCATCTGCTCGCGATCGAAGGGTTGCCGCCGGCGAAGTCGGAAGACCCGTCGACGAGCTCAGGGCAGGCGGCATCGAAGGTTCCGCCCGGGCTGCTCGAGGAAGTGTTCGAGTTGAACGAACAACTCGACGAGATTCGTGAGTCGCGTGAGTCAGGTGGCGATCCGGCTGCGCTGCGCGAGCGGCTCGAGTCGGCGCGCAAACCGATCGACCTGAAGCGCGAGGAGCACGAGCGCGAGGTCGAAGCGCTGAGCGCACAGTGGGACCGGCAGGCAATGGCGAGTCCCGCGGAGAAACGCGCGACGCTCGACGCGCTGCGCGAGCGCTTGCTGGAACGGAACTACATCAACAACCTGTTGGCCTCCATCGATCGCGAGGCCCAGAGCCTGGAGCCGAAAGCCGAGAGCCGTGGGTAAAGTCGTAGGAATCGATCTCGGGACGACGAACAGTCTCGTCGCGTACGTGCGCGACGGCGTGCCGCAGGTGATTCGGGACGCGTCGGGCGATGGGCTCGTGCCGTCGGTCGTGTCTCTCGGCGAGGATGGGACCTTCTTCGTGGGCCGCGAGGCGCAGCGGCGTCTGCTGACGGCTCCGTCGCGCAGCGTCTACTCGGTCAAGCGATTCATGGGCCGCGGCATCGATGACGTCCGAGGTGAAGCGGAACTGCTGCCGTTCAGGGTTGGCGGTGAAGCCGGTGGCGTCGTCCGCATCGGGCTGGACGATCGTGAGTTCACGCCGCCGGAGATCTCTGCGTTCGTGCTTCGCGAATTGAAACAGCGCGCGGAAGATCATTTCCGCGAGCAGGGTGAGTTCGATTTCGAAGTCGATCGCGCCGTGATCACCGTGCCCGCCTATTTCAACGACGCGCAACGAACGGCGACGCGCGACGCCGGCCGGCTGGCCGGGCTCGAAGTGCTGCGCATCGTGAACGAGCCGACAGCCGCATCGCTCGCCTACGGCCTCGATCGCCGCGACCGCGGCATCATCGCGGTCTACGACCTTGGCGGCGGCACGTTCGACATCTCGATCCTCAAGGTCGAAGATGGCGTGTTCCAGGTGCTCGCCACCAACGGCGACACGCATCTGGGTGGCGACGACATCGATCGGCTCCTCGTGGAGCTGGTGCTGCGTGAGCTCGACCGAGAACAGGATCCGTCCCACGATGCAGGGCGGGTTTTGCACTCCAGACCTGCCGAAGATATTCAGGCGATCCGCAAGGCCGTGATTGCCGCGAAGCACGATCTCACGGATGTCGAGGAAACCGAGATTCGTCTCGACTCGCTCGACTACCGGCGACGAATCACGCGCGGCGAGTTCGAGCGGCTGATTCGTCCGCTTGTCGAGCGAACGATTCAACCCGTTCGTCAGGCTCTCGCCGACGCAGGCCTCGAGCCGGCCGAAGTGGACGAGGCTGTCCTCGTGGGCGGCTCGACGCGAGTGCCATTCGTTCGACGGATCGTGTCGGAGCTGTTCGGCCGAACGCCGCACAGTGAGCTGAACCCGGATGAAGTCGTGGCGCTCGGTGCGGCCGTGCAGGCCGACATTCTGATCAGCGGCCGCCGCGAGATGCTGCTGCTCGACGTCACTCCACTCAGCCTCGGTATCGAAACGATGGGCGGAGTGGTGTCGAAGATCATCCTGCGCAACTCGACGATCCCAGCGAGCGGACGCGAGATGTTCACGACTGGCGTCGACAATCAGACGTCGGTGGATATTCACGTACTGCAGGGCGAACGTGAACTGGCGAACGACTGCCGCTCACTCGCGCGGTTCAAGCTGCGCGGTATCCCGCCGATGCCGGCGGGTCTGCCGCGTATCGAAGTGAGGTTCCAGATCGACGCGAACGGAATCCTCAGTGTCGCGGCGTCGGAGCTGCGCACGAACATCGCGCAGACGATCGAGGTCAAGCCGTCGTACGGCCTGACGGACCAGGAAGTGGAGCGCATGCTCATCGAGTCGTTCGAGCACGCGCAGGCCGACATCGAAGCGCGTCTCCTGATCGAGGCGCGCAACGAAGGGGAGTCGGTGATCACGGCGACGGAGAAGACGCTGCGCCGGCCGGACTTCCCGGAGATCGCCGCCGCCGATTTGCAGCCTGGTGAGCACGAGAAGATCCAGTCCGCCCTCGACGCGTTGAAGCAGGTAATGGGTGGCGCCGATCGCGACGCGGTTCGCGACCTGACACACGCCCTCAATCACGCCACACAGCACCTGGCAGAAGTCATGATGAACCGCGGCGTTCGCGAAGCGCTCGCTGGCAAAAATGTCAAAGATGTTTAAGGAGAGCGCATTCTGGATTGACTGATCTTTGATTGGTGATTCGTTGTTGATTGGGGATTGTCGATTGATGATTGGCTCGGCCAATCTCAATATCAGAAATCACAGATCAACAGGGAATCACAGATCGAGAATCATGAAATCTCCAATGCTTTGAAATGCCCAAAGTCACCTTCATCAAGGACGGTAAGGAAACGACCGTGGAGTTCGAGCACGGCAAGCTCGAATATCAGCATCACGGGCTGCCGGAATCGTTTCTCGACGTGGCGATGAACCTCGGTATTCCGCTGGAACATGCCTGTGGCGGAAGCTGCGCCTGCACGACGTGCCATCTCATCATCCGCGAGGGAGCGCAGAACCTGAGCGAAGAGCAGGACAACGAGCTCGATCGTCTCGACACGGCGTGGGATTTGACGACGAGCTCGCGGCTCGGGTGTCAGGCGGTCATCAAGGGCGACGTCGTAGCCGAGTTCCCGATGTATACGAGGAACTACGTGCAGGAGGGCGGCGCGATTCAACTCGGCAAGTCCGAAGAGCACGGCGATCGAGACAAGGATCGCGACGGAGCCCGGCCATGAAATGGACGAACTCTGAAGACATCGGGATTGCCCTCTTTGAAAAATTTCCAGCGGTTGACCCGCTCGCGGTCCGGTTTACGGACCTGCGCGAAAGGGTGATGGGGCTCGACGGTTTTGACGATGACCCCAAGGCATCGAACGAACCGAAGCTCGAGGCTATCCAGATGGCTTGGTACGAAGAATGGAAGGACAACCACTAGGGAGGGAGGAGAGAAACCGGTAAGATATGCCGGCCGTCTAAAAAGATATGAGCTGCCGCCACATCCTTGCTGCGGCGTTTCTGTTGTCTACGCTGGCTCTGCCTGCCACGGCGCAGGACAAGGTCGACGTGGCCAAGCTGCCCGTCAACCTGGCGCGGCTTCAAAAACAACTGCAACAGACGACAGTCCGCGACGAAAGTGTGGGGCTCAACCTCCGATATGTCGTTGACGTGTACGGGCAGGCTCCCCGGATCGAGCTTTTCCCAAAACGCGAGCCGGGCTTGTTTACGGGCCCGCCGCCGTACGGCGCCCCGACGCACCGCCAGATGATCGAGCAGATCACGCCGCAGGAATATCGCGCGCCCGCCGCCGATTTTTCGGCGCTCTCCCGCTGGTTCGCCGACAAGTCGAAGGACAAGAAGTAATCTACAACCGTGCGGGTACTGCTCGTCGCGGCAACAGAGGCCGAGGTCAGCCCTCTTGTCGCGGGATTGGGTCGTGCCTCGGCCGTCGGACCGAGGGTCACGCGCTATCAGGGCAACGGTCATGACATCGACATCCTGATCAGCGGCGTCGGAATGGTGGCGACCGCCACGTGGTGTTCGCGTGTACTTTCCGTCGAACGATTCGACGTCGCGCTCAACCTCGGTGTCTGCGGCAGCTTCAAGCCGGAGATCTTTCCTGGCGCCGTCGTGCACGTGGTGTCCGATCGTCTGGCAGAACTGGGCGCCGAGGACAACGATACGTTTCTCACGATTCAGGACATGAACCTGCCTGGTGATGACGAGTTCCCGTTCACAGGTGGACGACTGGTCAATGCGTCACCACCGGTACTCGGAGTGCTCGCCAGCTTGCGAGCCGTCAACGGTATCACCGTGAACACGGTGCACGGCAACGACGACTCCATCGCTCGTGTGACGAAACGCTTTTCGCCTGACGTCGAGAGCATGGAAGGCGCAGCCTTCATGTACGCCTGCCTGATTCAAGGTGTGCCCTTCGCGCAGGTGCGGGCGGTCTCGAACATGGTCGAGCGACGAAATCGGGCGGCCTGGAAGCTCACTGAGGCGATCGCGAACCTGGGCACCGTTACCCGACAGATTCTGGAGCCATGACCCTTACTCTTGGATTCTCGCCCTGCCCGAACGACTGCTTCATGTTCGATGCGATGGTGCATCGCCGGATCGATCTCGAGGGACTCGACTTCGACGTGCGCATGGCCGACATCGAAGCGCTGAACGCCGCCGCGTTTGCCGGCGGTGTCGACATCACGAAACTGAGCTTCCACGCCTTCGCCTACTGCGCGGACGACTACGTGCTGCTGGATGCTGGCAGCGCGCTCGGGCGGAACTGCGGACCACTGCTGATTTCGCAGCGACCGATCTCACCGGAAGAGGTCGCGGCCGGTGACTTGCGCATCGCGATCCCGGGCAAGTACACGACCGCCAACTTTCTCCTGAGCCTCGCGTTTCCTCGGGCGACCGACAAGTCGGAGTGTCTGTTCTCAGATATCGAAGCCGGAGTGCTCGATGGCAGATTCGACGCGGGTCTCATCATTCACGAGAATCGCTTCACCTATGCGGACCGGGGACTGAAGAAGATCATCGACCTTGGCGAGTTCTGGGAGTCCGAGACCGGTACCGCCATCCCGCTCGGTGGCATCGTCATCAGCCGTCGCCTGCCTGCAGACGTTCGACAACGCGTGAATCGGGTGATGCGCCGCAGCATCGAGTACGCCTTCGCGAATCGAGACGCAAGTCTGCCGTTCGTGCGTGCCAACGCGCAGGCGATGAGCGACGAGGTGATGTACAAACACATCGACCTGTACGTGAACGAGTACTCGGTTGACCTTGGGGTGGACGGCAGACGCGCGGTTGAAGTGCTCTTCGAACGAGCGAGGAACTCGGGAGTGATACCTGAAATGAAAGAGGATCTCTTCCTCAGTGCCTGAATCCACCGTCATCGAAACGGAGCGTTTGCTGCTGAAGCCTCCAACCCGGGAGGACACACAGGCGATCTTCGAGCGTTACGCCTCCGATGCAGAGGTCACGCAGTATCTGGGCTGGCCGACGCACACGTCGGTTCAGGACACGGAAGCATTTGTCGGATTCAGCCAGTCTGAGTGGGCGCGCTGGGGCGTGGGGCCATTGCTGGCTTTCGACAAAGAGAGCGGTACGCTGCTGGGAGGCTCGGGCGTTGTGATGGAAACCGCGGATCGCGCCGCGACCGGATATGTGTTCGCGCGCGACTCCTGGGGCAAGGGGTATGCAACCGAGTCTCTTCGCGCGATGGTCGCCCTAGCGGCTGAGTTCAAGGTCGCGCGCGTGTATGCCTTGTGCCACGTCGACCATCAGGCGTCGTGTCGCGTCCTCGAGAAATGCGGCTTTCAGCGCGAAGGCGTGATTCTCCGGCACCTGGTGTTTCCGAATCTGTCGTCGGAACCGCTCGACGTGTTCCGCTACGCCCGATCGCCCGTATGATCGGGCCACGACATCGTCATCGGCCACGAAACGAGGGGGTGTGATCGTGAAGGCGCTTATTCGCCACTCGGTAGTTCTGGCACTCGTGG
>Ga0207691_10006179_pt1 | contig 11573 bp, 15 predicted proteins | sample KBSM13metaG_FD_184327 | JGI IMG/M metagenome (GOLD analysis project Ga0207691, IMG submission 184327) | Miscanthus rhizosphere microbial communities from Kellogg Biological Station, Michigan, USA - KBS M1-3 metaG (SPAdes) (version 2) | ecosystem: Host-associated > Plants > Roots > Rhizosphere >...
CTGGGCGTCTACCTCGGCCGCTTCCAGCGCTGGAACTCGTGGGAGGTCCTCACCGAGCCGACGAAGATCGCCGGGAACCTCCTCCAGGCGGCGGTCGATCCGCTCGCGCACGCGCGTCCCATTGCGCTCTCGACTGCGTTCGCGATCCTCTGGTGCGCGGGCTACGCCGCGTTCTACTCGACCTTCCGCGCGCAGCTCGAACGCCTCGCCGACCGGTAGCCGGAACCGGGCGGGTCCGCCCGCGGGAGCGGGCCGTACGATGAGGACGTGGAGCTGAGCCAGCGCAAGCTCGAGATCCTGCGACGCGTCGTCGAGGAGTACGTCGCGACCGGCCAGCCGGTCGGCTCGAAGGTGCTCGTCGAACGGCCGGGCGGCCTCGAGGTCTCGTCGTCCACGGTCAGGAGCGAGCTCTTCGAGCTCGAGGCGATCGGCCTCCTCACGCACCCGCACACGTCGGCCGGACGCGTCCCGACGCAGAGCGGCTACCGCGTGTACACCGAGAAGCTCGTCGGCGGCATCGACGGACGTCCCGGCCCGTTCCCGGTCGATCTGACCGCGATGCGCAACGAGGTCGAGGAGGCGTTGCGCCGAACGACCGAGGCGCTCTCCGAGACGACCCACCTTCTCGCGCTCGTCTCGGCGCCGGCGTTCGAGGCTGCTGCGGTGCGGCACGTCGAGGTGCTGCAGCTCCAGTCGCACGTCGTCATCGTGGTCGTGATCACGGCGTCGGGGGCGGTGTCCAAGCGTGTCTTCGAGCTCGAGGACGGGGTCGACGCGGGCCTGGTCGACTGGGCGCGCGCGTATCTCGCCGAGACGATCGTCGGCAGGCGCGCGAGCGTGATGGTCGTCCGCCGCGCATTCGAGGACCCCGGGCTTTCGCTCCGCGAGCGGCGCTTCCTCGAGACGATACGCCCGGCCTTCGCGGACGTGGTCGCGACGGCGACCGAGCTCTACGTCGGCGGTGCGGCCGGTCTCGTCGGTGACGCGACCGGTGCCGAGCTCGAGGCGTGCCAGCGGCTGCTCGAGGTGCTCGAGCGGCGCGCGGCCGTCCTCGGCCTCCTGCACGACGCACTCGACCCCGGGCGGCCCGTCGTGCGCGTCGGACCCGAGCTCGAGGGCGAGGAGCTGCACGGCACGTCGTACGTCGGCGCGACGTACGGGCTTCCGAACCGCTCGCTCGGCGCCGTCGGCCTGCTCGGCCCGCTGCGGATGGACTACGAGAAGGCGATCCGCTCGGTGCGCGCCGCGGCCTTCGAGCTCTCCCGGCTCGCAGAGGACGTCTACGGGTCGAGCTGATGGCGACTGCCGAGCAGGACTACTACGAGCTTCTCGGCGTGGGCCGCGACGCGAGCCATGCCGAGATCAAGACCGCCTTCCGGCGGCTCGCACGCGAGCTCCATCCGGACGTGAGCGAGGAGCCCGACGCCGAGCGCCGGTTCCGCGCCGTCGCCCAGGCGTACGAGGTGCTCTCGGACCCCGAGCGCCGGCAGACCTACGACCGGTTCGGCCATGCAGGGTTGCGCGGCGGAGGGTTCTCGCCGACGGATGCGGATTTCGGCAGCCTCTCGGACGTCTTCGCAGCGTTCTTCGGCGAGACGCTCTTCGGGCAGGGGAGGAGCGCGGGGCCGCGCCCGGCGCGCGGACCCGACGTCGGCGCGCAGGTCGAGATCGACCTTGCGGATGCGGTGCGCGGGATCTCGCTCGGCGTGAGCGTGCGCGCGGCGCGGAGCTGCGAGACCTGCGCCGGCACCGGCGCGGCGCCGGGCACGTCGCCTGTCACCTGTCCCGGCTGCGGCGGCGCGGGAGTCGTCCAGCAGGTCTCCCGCACGATCCTCGGCCAGATCGTGCGGTCGGGAACCTGCCCGCGCTGCGACGGCGCCGGCCGCCTGGTCGAGACGCCGTGCGAGCGCTGCGAGGGCGACGGCCGGACGCTCGAGGACGTGCCGCTCGAGCTCGACGTGCCGGCCGGGATCCACGACGGGCAACGGATCCGGGTGCGCGGCGCGGGGCACGCGGGCACGTTGGGCGGCCCGACCGGGGACGTCTACGTCACCGTGCGCGTGCGTCCGCTGGAGGGTGTCCACCGCGACGGGGACGACCTCCACGTGCGGACGTCCGTGACGATGACCGAAGCGGCGCTCGGGAGCACCGTCTCCGTGCCGACACCCGAGGGGCAGCTCGAGATCGAGCTCTCGCCGGGGACGCAGCCCGGCGCCGTCCACGCGGTGCGCGGCCGTGGCATGCCCTCGCTCGAGACCGGGCGCCGGGGTGATCTGCTCGTGCTCGTCGACGTCCGTGTGCCGACCCGGCTCACGGCGGAACAGCGCGCCGAGGTGCTCCGCCTCGAGGGCGAGCTCGGGGACGACGCGTACCGCGACGACGACGGCTTTCTCGGGCGGCTCAAGAGCGCTTTCCGGTGACCGACGCCGACCGTCGCTCGGCGCTCGTCGTCGTCGCGGCCGAGGCGGAACGGGTCGTCGGTGACTGGCGTCTGCGCTACCAGTCGGAAGCCGTCGAGCGGGGGCTCCCGCCGCATCTCACGATCCTGTTCCCGTTCGTCCGGGCCACGGAGATCGACGACGACCTACTGACGGAGCTCCGCCGCCTGTACGCGCCGTCGCGGCCGTTCGCGTACGAGCTCGCCACGGTCGAGTCCTTCCCCGACGCGGCGTGGCTCGCGCCCGTCCCTGCCGAGCCCTTCCACGCGCTCGTCGAGATCGCGCGGGAGGCGTTCCCGGAGCTACCGCCGTACGGCGACCCGGGGCACGTCGTCGTCCCGCACTGCACGATCGGGACGGACGACGACCCGGACCGCGTCGAGCTGATGGTGCGAGAGCTGCGCGAGAATCTCGGCCCGCGGCTGCCGATCCGCTGCCGCGCCGACGAGCTCGTGCTCCTCGGTGAGGAGCCGGGCGGGACGTGGGCTCGGCGAGAGGCATTCCCGCTCGGCGGCGCATGAGCCGGTTGCGGCGCATCGCGCTGCGCGTGCCCGACGGCGAGGCGGAGCCGGTCCGCGCCCGTCTCCTGGAGCTGTCGCCGGACGGCTTCGAGGAGGTCCAGGTCGACGGAGGGTCCGTCGAGCTCGCGGTCTACGCAAGCTCGGAGGGCGCCACCGAGCTGCTCGCGAAGCTGCCCGGGGCGACCGTGGAGCCGGTCGTCGAGGGCTGGGAGGACGCGTGGCGCGACTTCCACCGGCCCGTCGTCGCCGGCGGTCTCTGGCTCGGGCCGCCGTGGAGGACGCCGCCCGATCCCGCCCAAGCGGTCGTGATCGACCCGGGACGGGCGTTCGGGACCGGGGCGCATCCCACGACGCGCCTCTGTGTCGAGCTGCTCGCCACCGGGCTCCGCGGCGGCTCGCTCCTCGACGTCGGTTGCGGCTCCGGTGTCCTCTCGATCGCCGCCGTGCGGCTCGGGTTCGCCCCGGTGCTGGCGGTGGACGTCGATCCTGTCGCGGTCGAGACGACGCGGGAGAACGCCGCCGCGAACGGCGTCGCGGTCGACGCGGCCGTGCTCGACGCGCTCGCGGAGCCGCTCCCGGTGGCCGATGTGGCGGTGGCGAACGTCCTGCTCGGCCCGGTCGAGGCGATTCTCGCGCGTCTCGACGCACGCGAGGCGATCACGTCCGGCTACCTCGCCGGCGAGCGGCCCGCCCATGCAGGCTGGGGGCACGTGGAGACCGCCGAGCTCGACGGCTGGGCGGCCGACCGCTTCCGGCGCCGCCTTGGAGCCGGGCCTGCATCTGCGACCATCCTGCCGTGACGCGGGAGCCGAGATGAGTCGTCCGGTGGTCGCGCTCGGGATCGCCGCCGCCGCCGCGACAGCCGTCGCCTGTGCGGTCGTCGTTCTCTACGCCACGCAGGATGCGTCCACCCGAACGGTGCTCGTCGAGCCGTGCGGCGACCGGACCTTCGGGCACGTCACGTCGCTGACGCGGAGCAGCGGCCGGTGGGTGATGCGCTTCGACCCCGAATGGTTCACAAGCGGCCTCACCGCGAGCGTCGCGGCGGCGGAGGACGGCGTCGTGCCCCCGGGCAAGCCGGTCCCGAACGACAACTACCGGATCGACGAGGGCCACCGGCTGTTGACGTACCTCGTCGCGCCGAACGCGCGCGTGACGGTCATCACGAGGCACGGCGACCCTGTGCAGCTCGGCGCCACGCCGATCACCGTCGCGCAGCTCGCCGCGCTCGTCCGCGGCAAGAAGCCGATCGAGCTCTTCGAGCCGCTCGACACCGGCATGTGGATCCGTGTCCACGGCGACACCGTCTGCGCGATCGATCAGCAGTACCAGCCCTGATCCGGAGAGTCGCCCGCCCTCCCTGCCGAGCCCGCCGAGAGAGCGGATCTACACGGCCTTCCAGAACACCGTCGTGTCGCAGGGGCGGCCGTCGGGGTAGAGCGCGTAGTTCGGGATCACGCCGACGCGCGTCCAGCCCAGCCGCGTGTAGAGACGCTCGGCGTCGTCGCCCGTGACGGTGTCCAGGACGAGCAATGTCTTACCCTCCGCTCGCGCCTCCGCCTCCGCGTGCTCCATCAGGCGCTGCGCGACACCGAGACGACGTGCGCTGCGGTGGACGAGCAGCTTCGCGACGTCGGCGCGGTGCGGCTGGTTCGGTGGTGCCGCGAAGACGACCTGTACCGTGCCCACGACCTCGTCGTCCCGGAACGCAGCGAGCAGCAGCCTCGTTCCGTCCTCGACCTCGGCGGCCCACGACGCGAACTGCGCGCGCGCGTCGTCCTGCGAGAAGGGCGCCATGTAGCTCACCGACGCACCGCCCGCGACGCAGTCGGCGAGGACGGCCGCGAGCGCGTCCAGATGCGTGCGGAGCTCGGGCGCGGCGAGCCGGCGGACGTCGATCTGCGGGGTCGCGGGCATCGTGCGGGAGTCTCGCATCGACCGCGGCGGCGCGGCCGTCACCAGACGTCCAGCGTGGGGAACGCCGCGTCTGCCTCGAGGCAGCTCGCGAGGTAGAGCGCAGTGCCCGGGTCACCGGTCCAGAGCGTATGCCGGCCGCGGCCATGTGCGTCGGTCGCGCGCTCGACCTGCTCGATCGCGTGCATCGCGAATGCGCGCGCGCGATGCAGCCAGAGCTCGTCGCCGGTGCGCGCGAGGAGCTTCAGGAACGCGTAGCCGTTCCCGGCGGTTCCGTGGCAGAGGCCCGCGCCCTTCCGGAGCGGGCCCGCGCGCCACGTCAACTCGCCACCGGCGACGAGCAGCTCGGTGAGGGCGTCGTTCCCGGGCGCGAGGGTGGCGAGCGATGCGACGATGCCCGGCGCGCCGTGACACCACTGCGTGCGGCGTGGGACGCGGCTCGGCTCGAGCGAAGGACGCCACTGCGCGACCCCGGCGGCGCGCAGCGCGTGGAGGTCGAGCGTCGCGACGGCCCGGGTCTCGAGCGTCGCACGCCGCTCGTCGTCAAGCAGGTCGCCGCGTGCGAGGACGAAGACGTTGCCCGCGAACCCGTGCGCCGGACCGATGATGTGCGTGCGGCGTCCGTAGAGGTCCTGCTCCCACAGGTCGCCGCGCCATCCGCTCCAGAGGCGGTCGGCGGACTCGGTCCAGGCTGTCCGCCAGCGCTCGTCGCGCGTCCGCTCGAACATGACGGCGGCGGCGAGCATCGTCCCCGGCGACCCCCAGTTGAACTCGAGCGAGGGGTTGTCGGCGTTGCCACGCACGACGTCGAGCAGCTGCTCCTCCTGCCAGGCGGCGGGGGCGAGCGTGTGCGCGACGAGGAGGATCCCCGCCTCGCCCATCCAGAGCGACGGCACGACGCCCTTGGTCGGAAAGTCGGGCTCCGCGCGGTAGCGGTCGGGCAGGGTGAGCGCCACGTCGGACCAGTCCCGCCCCGTCCCGGCCAGACCGGACCGTGCGAGCGCGTGCAACGCCCAGATGACCCCGGCTGCGCCGAGGTAGAGCGAGGCGAGGCGACCGAGAGGCGGCTCGTTGTCCTCCTCGTCGAGTGGATGCGGGGGCCACAGGCCGTCCGGGTCGAACGACGCCTCCGTCTCGGACACGATCGCCGCGACGGCGGCACGGGCGCGACCCGCATCCCAGGCGGTTTCCGTGACCGGCTCGTGCGCGTCCGGGTCGATCAGCTCGCCGAGGTCTGCCTCACCGCTCATCTGCGCAGGCTAGTGGCGCAATCCGAATCGGGCCGCCGAGCGTCTAATCTCATGGGCTCCGCATGGCGACGTTCTCGACGCGCTTCCTCGGATGCAAGGTCTCGTTCGCCGACGCGCAGGCGATCCGCGAGCGGCTGCTCGCGGACGGGCACGACGAGGTCGCGGAAGGCGGCGAGATCCAGGTCGTCAACACGTGCTGCGTGACGCACGAAGCGGTCTCGAAGTCGCGCCAGGCTGCCTCACGCGCGGCGCGCTCGGCGCGGTCGGTGTACCTCACCGGCTGCGCCTCGAACCTCGAGGGCGCCTTCGGCGACGCCGGGCCGAACGTCGTCGTCACGGGGAGGACGGGCGCCGAGGCCGCGGCCTTCGTCGCGGCCGACGTGGGCGCGATCGGCTGCGTCAACGCCGAGCACCGGCTCGATCGGGTGCGCGCGTTCGTCAAGATCCAGGACGGGTGCTCGTTCTCGTGCGCCTTCTGTGTGATCCCCCTCGTCCGCGGGGCGACCCGGAGCCGCACCGCGGAGGCCGTGCTCGGAGAGATCCGGCGCCGCGCGGCGCAGGGGCATCGCGAGATCGTCCTGACCGGCGTGAACCTCGGCTGCTTCCGTGACCGCACCGCCGGCTACACGCTCGCCCGGCTCGTCCGCGAGGCCGGCTCGCTTCCCGGCGTCGAGCGCCTTCGACTCTCGTCGATCGAGGTCAACCACGTCGACGACGCGCTGGTCAATACGCTCCTCGGGACGCCGACCGTCTCGCCGCACCTCCACGTTCCGCTGCAGTCCGGCGACGACGGCGTCCTGCGCGCGATGGGTCGCCGGTACAGCGCGTCGCAGTTCGAGCGGCGGCTGGCCCCACTCGCGGGCCTCAACCTGACGACGGACGTGATCGTCGGCTTCCCCGCCGAGGACGAGATCGCGTTCGAGCGCACGCTCTCGCTCGTCGAGCGGCTCGGGATGACGAAAGTCCACGTCTTCCCCTACTCGCCGCGGCCGGGCACCCGGACGGCCGCCGAGGACACCATCGCGCCCGAGGCAAAGCGCGAACGCGGCGCACGGCTGCGCGCGCTGTCGGACGAGCTCTGCCGGCGCCGCTGGCTGACCCGGGTCGGAACGACGGATCGTGTGCTCGTCGACCGGCCGGGACGCGGCTACGCCGACGACTACACACCCTGGCTGGTCGAGGGCGAGGTCGGCGCCTTCGTCGACGCGCGTGGCGTTGGCGTCGCCTCGGAGGGGGTGCTGGCCGTTGCAGCGTGAGGAGTGCCTCTTCTGCCGGCTCGCGCGCGACGGCGACCACGTCCACTCCGCCGACGGCTTCGTGGCGATCCGCGACATCGCGCCGAAGGCGCCGACGCACCTGCTGATCCTCCCCGAGCGCCACATCGACACGTTCCGGGACGTGGGGGAGCTCGAGGCGGACGAGGCCAAGCGCATGCTCGAGTTCGTGGCCGAGACCGCCGCGAAAGCGGGCCTCGAGGACTACCGGCTGATCGTCAACGTCGGCCCTGGCGGCGGGCAGACCGTGTTCCACCTCCACTGGCATCTGCTCGGGGGCGCTAGCCTCCCCGGATTCGAATGACGCTGATCGCCGACATCGAGGGGGAGCTCAAGGACGCCCGCCGCGCCCGCGACGACCAGCGGCGCGACGCGCTCGCGCTGGTTTTGAACGCCCTCCGCTCCGCAGAGAAGGAACTGCAGCGCTCGCTCTCCGACGAGGAGTCGCTCCAGGTGCTGCAGCGGGAGCGCAAGAAGCGCGTCGAGGCGATGGAGGCGTTCGACGCAGCCGGCCGGGAGGAGCAGGCCGACCGCGAGGAGTTCGAGCTGGACGTCATCGAGGAGTTCATGCCCGACCAGCTCTCCGAGGACGAGCTCGAGGAGATCGTGGACGACGTGATCGCCGAGGTCGGCGCGACGTCGATCCGCGATCTCGGCCGCGTGATGGCGGACGCGATGCCGCGTGTCTCCGGGCGGGCGGACGGCTCCGTGGTCAGCCAGCTCGTGCGCGAGAAGCTGGCCTAGCCCCGTCGCGCGCGCGGGGCAGGCGCCGTAGGGAACCGCCCCTACACTGAGATCCATGCAGGACGTCCTCACCGTCCCGAACGAGGTCGCGGCCGAGCTGGCTGGGGTCGGCGACGGCGTGCTCGACGCCTTGCGCGAACGGCTCGGCTGCACGGTCTCGCTGCGCGGCAACCGGCTGACGCTCGCCGGGGACGAGGCTCGCGTCGTGGAGGCCCGGGCCGTGCTCGACGAGCTGGTGGAGCTGGTCGAGGGCGGCCACGCGATCGGCCCGGACACGGTCGGCGCCGTCGTGGCGGCGCTCGACCAGTCGGAGGACATCCGCGACGTCTTCGAGGACGTCGTGTGGCGACACCGCGGCAAGAAGATCGCGCCGAAGACGGTGACGCAGAAGCGCTACGTCGACTCGATCCGCGCGTCCACCGTGACGTTCGGCATCGGCCCGGCCGGGACGGGCAAGACCTACCTCGCGATCGCGCTGGCCGTGAAGGCGCTCGCCGAGCGCGAGGTGGGGCGGATCATCCTCACGCGGCCGGCGGTCGAGGCCGGCGAGCGTCTCGGCTTCCTTCCGGGGGACGTGCTCGCGAAGGTCGACCCGTACATGCGCCCGCTGTTCGACGCGCTCTACGACACGATGGACGCCGACCGGCTGAACGCCTACATCGATCGCGGCACGATCGAGGTGGCGCCGCTCGCCTTCATGCGGGGACGCACCCTGAACGACTCGTTCGTGATCCTCGACGAGGCGCAGAACACGACGCCGGAGCAGATGCAGATGTTCCTCACCCGGCTCGGGTTCGGCTCGAGGATGGTGGTCACCGGCGACGTGACGCAGGTCGATCTCCCCCGCGAGCAGGCTTCGGGGCTGATCCAGGTGCGCGACATCCTCCGCTCGCTCGAGGGCATCGGCTTCGTCGAGTTCGGCCACGAGGACGTCGTGCGGCACAAGCTCGTGCAGCGGATCGTCGAGGCGTACAAGCGGCACGCCGAGGAGACGGGCTCCGCGCGGCACCGCTGATGCTCGAGATCGAGGTCGCGAACCGAAGCGGCGTCGCCGTGGACGACGAAGGTGCGATCGCGCTCGCCCGCGACGTGCTCGCGGCCGAAGGGATGTCGGACGGCGAGCTCGGGATCGTGTTCGTCGGCGCGGGCGAGATGCGCGCCCTCAAGCGGGAGCACCTCGGCATCGACGAGGCGACTGACGTGCTGTCGTTCCCGATCGACGGCGCGGCGCCGCTGCCGGAAGGCGAGCCGCGCGCGCTCGGTGACGTCGTCCTCTGCCCGGAGGTGATCGGCGACGAGTGGCGCTGGCCGCTCGTCCACGGGCTGCTCCATCTCCTCGGTCACGGGCACGGGCCGGCGATGGAGGCGCGCGAGCGCGTGCATCTTCCGTGATCACTCCGCGGCGCCCGCCCTCGATCTTCGAGAGCTTCAACTTCGCGATCGAAGGGATCATCCACGTGCTCCGGACGCAGCGGAACATGCGGATCCACTTCGGTGTGGCGGTGGGCGTGCTCGTCGCTGCGCTCGCCTTCGACGTCTCGCGCCTCGAGCTGATCGCGCTGCTCCTGGCGATCGCGTTCGTGCTGATCGCCGAGATGCTCAACACCGCCATCGAGGCGGCTGTCGACGTCGCGTCGACGTCGTTCGACCCGATGGCGAAGCTGGCGAAGGACATCGGCGCGGGCGCCGTCCTGATCGCGGCGATCAACGCGATCGCGGTCGGCTACCTCGTCTTCTCGGGACAGGTCGCCGAGGAGAGCTCGCGGCTGCTCGACAAGCTCTCCGAGGCGCCGGCGGAGCTGACGCTGATCGCCCTCGTGCTGACGATCGCGCTCGTGATCACGCTGAAGGCGTTCTCGGGGCGCGGGTCGCCGCTTCGCGGCGGCTGGCCATCCGGTCACGCGGCCGTCGCGTTCGCCGCATGGATGGCGGTCACGCTCGTGCTCGGCGACACCGAGCACCGCTTCCTCGTATCCTCACTCACGCTGATCATGGCGTTGCTCGTCGCGCAGACTCGGATCGAGGCGGGCGTCCACTCGACGCTCGAGGTTGCGTCGGGAGGCCTACTCGGCGCGCTCGTGACACTCGTCATCTTCCAGGGGTTCTACGCGTGACCGACTCCGAGCTCCTCGCCGCGGCCGATGCGATTGCCGCGCGCGCCTATGCGCCGTATTCGGAGTTCCACGTCGGCTGCGCCGTCCTCTGCCGGGACGGGCGCGTCGTCGAGGGTGTCAACGTCGAGAACGCGGCGTATCCGCTCGGGGTGTGCGCGGAGCGGACGACCTTCTCCCGGGCGATCACCGAGGGCTACCGTCCGGGCGACTTCCTCGTCGCGGCGATCACGGCCTCGCCGTGCGGGGGCTGCCGCCAGTGGCTCGTGGAGATGGGCGTGGAGCGCGTCCTGTTCCGGAACGGCGGACGGATCATCGAGATGAGCCCCGACGAGCTGCTCCCGGAGCAGTTCGACGCCGGGCAGCTCGGCGCATGAGGCGGGTGCGCCCCGTCGCCGGGAGACATGCCTGTGCAGTGACGGACCGGTGGGCGCTGTGGAGCGACCGTCACGCCGTCGACGCAGTCACGGCGCTGACCCGTCACGCTTTCGGCGATAGGCTCGAGCCGTGGGGAGGAGGTCGGCGGCCCGAGAACGCCGGGCACGACGTGTCTCACAGAGCCGCGTCGCGAACCGACATGTCCGCAGCGGGCGTGTCCTGGGCCGGAGTCGGGCACACAGGGCTGACGCACGTCGACGAGAGCGCTCACCACGCATGAAGGCCGGCCTCGTCGCGGTCGCCGGCCGGCCGAACGTCGGCAAGTCGACGCTCGTCAACGCATTGACCGGCGAGAAGGTCGCGATCACGTCGACCGTCCCGAACACGACGCGCCGCCGGATCTTCGGCGTCGCGAACGGCGACGACTGGCAACTCGTGCTCGTCGACCTTCCCGGGTTCCAGCGCCCGATGGACGCGCTCACCGAGCGCATGCAGGAGACGGTCGACGGGTCGTTCGAGGACGTCGACGTGGTGCTCCTCGTGCTCTCGGCTCGCGACCGCATCGGCGCCGGCGACCGCTTCGTCGCGCGACGCGTGTTCTCGCTCGGCGTCCCGGTCGTGATCGCGCTGAACAAGATCGATCGCCTCAAACACGGTCACGTGGCCTCGCAGATGAAGGTCGCGGCCACGCTCGGCGACTTCCACGCGCTCCACCCGGTCAGCGCCAAGGTGCGCGACGGGATCGACGAGCTCCGCGACGATCTCGTGCACCTCCTTCCCGAAGGCCCGGCTCTCTTCCCGCACGGACAGCGAACCGACCTCACGCTCGAGGAGCGCGTCGCCGAGGTCGTGCGCGAGAAGGCACTCCACCTCACGCGCGACGAGGTGCCGCATGCGCTCATGGTGGAGGTCGAGGAGATCGGCGACTCCGTGCGTGCACGCA
>Ga0207691_10006180_pt1 | contig 11573 bp, 8 predicted proteins | sample KBSM13metaG_FD_184327 | JGI IMG/M metagenome (GOLD analysis project Ga0207691, IMG submission 184327) | Miscanthus rhizosphere microbial communities from Kellogg Biological Station, Michigan, USA - KBS M1-3 metaG (SPAdes) (version 2) | ecosystem: Host-associated > Plants > Roots > Rhizosphere >...
CGATGTCGCCAGAAGTCGGGACTACGCCTCCAACCCAAGTGGCCGGAGCACTCCAGTTTCCACCGGCCGCAGTGGAACTGATGTTCCCTGCCAGCGATGTAGCCTGACTACCCGCGGCCGCGATGCTGAGCGCACCTTCCGAAACTGAAAACACGCGCCAGAAATAGTTGACACCCGGAGTCAAGCCTGTCGCCGGATAGGATGTGACATTCTCGGCTGCTGTACCATCGAAGCTGTAATTGGTTCCGTCCGTTGAGCGATAGATTGCGTAAAGTGTCTCATTCGCCGAGTCGATCCAATTCACCGACATTCCAAGTTGCGAAACGGCGCTAAAGTTCAACCCCGTAGGTGCGTTCGGCACCGGCGGCGTGAAAGTGAAGACTCGTCTGGATCCTTGAGCACCGGAAGACAAAACTGTGATCGCGCCGGCGGTATAAAGATTTGCAGTCGGAGTAGCCGAAGAACCGTTGAACGAAGGTGGGGGAGCGCCGGCTTGGGCAGCGGTCACAGAGCCAACGTTGCCTACTGTATTGGTAGATGAAAATCCGATGTGTGGATCTCTCGAATTAGTATCCGCAGCGCCGAGCGCGCTCATAGTCATGCTGCCGTAAACAAACTCAATCACGCCGGTCGTCTCAGACAGTCGAACTTGATAAGTCAAATCTGCCGTGCCGCCTGTGTTGAAGTTCGCCTGGTTGTTCAACCATTCAACAACGAGAGTCCGATTCGGCGCTGAGCCAATAACTTTGAAATGTACTTTTCCGTCACCAGCGTGCGTGCGTTGATCGCAACCATATGCCGTGATGATTGAAATACCGGCTTGAGCGAGAGGTTTATAAGGAGTGGCTGACTGCGCGGTCGCTCCGAGTCGCAGCACACCGTTTTCGTTAATACTGAACTGTGAAAATCGCGCCCCCTGGAAATAAAAGTCAAAACCAATGCTGTTCAGCGCTGATGCCGTGTCGTCAATATTTGCACCCAACAACTGCGTCGTCCCGGTGCTCATATCCGTCAAGCTGCCGTTCGTAGCCGTGGAGAAAACATAGTTATTGGTGTTAGCAGGGGCCAATGGCTCAAAGCGCGAGGCCTGGGAGGTCTCGACAGGTTCTCGTTCTCTTCCTTTTGCTTTGCCCGATCGATCTACTGTCGCTATGGCGAGTTCCGACACGGACGGAGGCGTCACTTGAGATCCGTCGCCGCTTTTTTGCATGTAGGCCTTTGGAGAAACATAGACTGCTAATAACGCAGCCGCTAATACAACAATCACAAAGCGAGCGAGCAGAGATTTACGAATATTCAAGCGCACGGACGTTTTCATATTAAGGGCTCTCCAGAAGGGTTTTGTTTGTCGGTTGGTTGCGGCGTGCCAATTTTGATTTTCAGCTAACTGCAACAGCAAGGACACCTTCGCTAATTTGACAAAGGCGTCTTCAGATCAATGCGTCAGGTACTACCCGTGACCCAAACCTTGAAACTTGCTTTTGGTGCAGATCGCTGAAAGCGATCGAGTAAGACTTGTCTAAAAACTAAGGCAGGAAAAAACGTAGCTGGGCTGAGCTACAGAATTGCGACGCAGAGTATTGCAGTCAACAAAAAAAAGTCAATCGGTTTCTTGAGGCAGTTAGAAAACGAAATCACCGCGCGTTACCGAACTAACGATCAATTTGGCTTGGCAAACTCTGCCACGATCCAGCACAATGCGCTCGCAGTAACACTCACAACCTCATGAAAGGAACCTCACGATGTCTGAAGTCAAACTCAATCTCATCGACTCTGAAAATATTCTCACTGGCACAGTTCACGGTTCAGTTGGAGATCGCTGTGTAGCAGCACTCTCGGCAGAACCGGAAACAATCCTTGAACTCGAAATGGCGCTGAAACGTTTCGAGCAATCCGATAGCCACTTCAGTCACTTCAAAAATGGCTCGCACGTCGACACGAAACCTTACGACGCAGGAGTATTGATTATCGATCTGGCCGCTAGGATCGTGGCGTATGAATCGACTTATTCGGCGCCTGGTCCGGAAGGTCGCGTCGCGTATCACAATGGACAACACGCGACGGACATTCCGATTTTCTATCGCGTTCCGGCCGATTGGCTTTTTCTGAATTCAATCGAGGAGTACCCTTTGAATTGTGGCGAGCGTCGAGAGCTACGGCTGGCGAATACTCCGCTCGACGAACGTGCCATTCTCTACGGTCGGCCGCTGCTCGAGTTTCTCGCTACCAATGTCCGATATGCTGTGGCTTGTCGCGACGAACCAGGAGAGCCAGTCAATGCCGACATTACTGAACCTGTATTGAGCCCGTTCGGTGTGATTCACGCACAATGGCTCTTGACTCCGCGCGCAGATCTTCGAGGACGGTCGCCTCGCGATGTAATGCTTGGCAAAAAGGATTTCATTGATAGCGATTTGAACTCGCGTGCGATGCAGTGGAGCATGCAGCTCGAAGGGCCACCGTGTCTTCCTGTGGAGTCGTATGCGTATCGTTACGCAGGCTTTGGAACGCATGAATGGGTGATCTATTACTACTTGATTAGACACTTGCTGAAAAGTGCGAACCCAACCTCAGATCACGATTTTGAAGCTTTAGTGGCCCAACTCGAAACACTCAGAGACGAATGGCTCAATGAACCAAATTCGGAATTGGAAGGTCGTGTTCCCTCGATCATCAGCGATAATGAGCGAAAGCGTTTGCCCGAAGCGATGGGCGGCCGGAGCATGGTCGTTGATGAAGATTGTCCCCTTTGCAAGGCGATGGGGGATGAGTGTGAAGCCGGGCTGGATGTTTGCTTCTGGCATCTCGACGGCTGCAACATGGAGGACCACTTTGCGTTTTCAACGTTCCTGACGGAAAAGGAATACCTGGACGATCGGGCTGAGCTGGAACTCCGACATCGTGAGTTTGATCAGCAGTGGAAGATACGAGAGGAGCGTATTGCTCGAGGAGAGGAAGTGGACGACGACGAGTTCTTCGATATTCCCACACTGGACGACTACATTCCGTTCAGGGTCGCAGAGACCGAGCCCCCGGAAGCTTGAAGACGCACTCGTTGTGATTAGCGAAGTGATCTAGCTGAGCGTTAGTTCGCCGTTAGATCACTTCAGCTTAAGTCTCTCGATCGGAGGTCCACTAGAATCCAGAGTGTATCTAGGATTGTAATCCGCCCGTGACTTTTTGGGCTTACACTCCTCGGCACTCCCCGCGCGTTACGCAATTTGCTAAATTTCCTTCGCGATTTCTGATCTTATGACACCCGTTATTCGAGCATATCTGCGAGCCGCCGCCGAAGGAGATGCCAATCTCGTACGAGGACTGCTCGCGCAAGGCGCTTATGTCGACAGCGTCAATCACGCAGGTCAAACCGCGTTGATGCTGGCGGCAGGATTTAACCGCCGGGAAGTTGTTAGTCTTTTGTTGGCTGCCGGAGCCAACACGGAGCTCCAAGACGATCTTGGTCTAACCGCTGTTGACTGGGCCGAGAACCACATTGCGATCGCCGAGCTAATTAAGTCAGCTACCAAACCTATCGAAGCCGTAGCGCAGCCGCCAGCTCCAATTCAAGAAGTTTCACCACCAGTTGTTAAATCCATTCTCCAGCCAGCTGAAACGCCGGTTCGACTTCAGACGGAAGAACCAGCATTGAAAGGATTGGCTGGAGCAATACTGCGCGATCACAAAACACGGGTTGGCGACCCTCAGCCAATCAATTCAACTCCAGCTCCACAGTCAAATCTGGAACCGGAGTTCTCGTCGGCAGATGACACTCTCGACAAGCCGCTTTCCCAAGTTGACGACACTGCCGCTTCAGCAAGGCCGGTCGCTTCGCGTTCGCGTATTTTCGACCTGGATTCCACCAATGACTTTCCGAGACCGGTAAGCAAAGTCGAAGTCACCGTTCCATCATTTGATACGCACAACTCCACGCGTCGGACGTTCCTTTGGGTTCTATTGCTCATTGCCTTTGCGGCCGTGGGTTTCGGCACCTATAGATTCGGGAGGTCAGTGTTTTCAACGCCGATTACAAATAACGAGTCGCCATCCTCAGCCCCAACACCTCGAACTCAATCCCCACCGCCGGACATTAAGAAGCTGCCTATTGTGAGCGGCGACCTGGCAGGCGCGGAACTACATCTTGCAGACGCAGAATATCCGGCTGATCAGGCGAAGGGTCAGAGCGGCACCGTGAATGTGCAAGTGCAAGTAAGTCAAAAAGGAATTGTCTTTGCGGCGAAAGCGATCGATGGAGATGAGGTCTTTCGAGCTGCCGCTGAGAAGGCCGCAAAGAGCTCAGCGTTTGCTCCCTATAAACTTGTCGATAAGTCTTCGGTGATCGAAGGCACAATTACTTATACATTCGTACCAGGTCAACAGTCAGGCTCCAAGTCAGTTGCCGAACACGGAGTCACGGTTAGCGCCGGTGGACCACTAGCGGGTACGGAACTCAAGCTGGTCAAACCTGATTATTCTTCCGATGCAAATCAGGAAAACGCAGCCAGGAAAATGACGGTAGTAGTGCGCGTCACTAGTTCCGGCCGTGTAGTGTCCTGGAGATTTCTTGATGGGGACCAGCGTCTTCATGGTGCAGTGCTTAACGCTGTCCGTCGATCAACTTTTGATCCGGCGAAACTTAGTGGAAATGGCGACGTTGTCGGCACAATCACTTACACGTTCAATTAGTTCCACAAACTTCAGTCTGTATCTTCTTAGACTTTCTTACTCCACCTACCCTGGCGAACCACATACCCTTTAGTGGTTCGTCACAAATCGCCTTTCTATCCGGTCTCTAGTGTGGAGGCCGCTCATGAACAAACTACTGAGGTCAATTCCGCTAGCGATATTGCTAACATTTATGCCAATCGGACGCCTGGTCCGCAGCCAACAACTTACCGCAAGTGACGCGGATGCCAACCGAATTAAGACTGAGATCGTCCGACGCGTAAAGAATCAGAACCCAAACGTAACTATCCGGTTACGCAACGGAAATGAACTCAAAGGCAGAATTACCGGAACAAGCGAGAACATGTTTACGTTGAAAGATGACAAGAGCCGCCACCACAGAGACATTAACTTTTCTGACGTTGTGAAGGTGAAAGGCGGGGGGTTAAGCCGGGGTGCCAAGTTTGGAATACTGACGGGCATTCTAGCGGGCGCGGTCGTGATTGGGGCGCTCATGAGTTTGAAACATTCAGATCCTTTTGAAAACGGCGTGCTTCATTGAAGCGATGAATCATCTGTCGGCTTTTATTGAATATCGAAATTATCTCTTAGCTCTGGCGCAACGTATTCTTGGTAGTGCGCTGGACGCTGAAGATCTATTACAGGAGACTTTCCTTCGCTGGCAACAAACTTCCCTGGCAAACATCCGATCGCCAAAAGCATTTCTCTCCACAGTATTGAAGCGGCTCTGCTTGAATCATCTGGAGTCAGCGCACGTTCGACGAGAAGAGTATGTTGATTCGATCGCACTTGAGACGTCTGCCGGTGAAGTTCCTCCTCAGCAGACTGCTAATGAAGGAATTGCGCCGGCGCTTTTGATTTTGCTGGAACGATTGTCTCCTAAAGAACAATTGGTATTGCTGTTACGTGATGTCTTCGATTGTGATTACGACGAGATCGCTCGAGTCCTGCGAAACAGCACGGTCGCGTGTCGGCAACTGTTGAGTCGTGCTCGCCAACATCTCGTCGAAGGCCATTCACGTTTCGTTGTCTCAAACGAACAACTGCAACGACTAGTCAAACAATTCATCCACACCCACACAACCGGCGACCTTAATGGTCTTATCTCCGCCCTTTCCTAACGCTGATCGCCAGCACCCAGCGACTGGGCCAAAGAATCTTCTTCATCAGTCAAAGGTTGAAGGGTAACAAGCGGGGGTAGACCGCCCTTCTGTCTACACCTTCCCCACTTGTCCTTTCATAGATCTGTGTTCATTTGTGTTCATCTGTGGCTGATCGGACTTTCAACTATTTACGATTCACGATTCACCATTTACGATTCACCGTTGTGATAACTCCATCAACCAGAACCGCACAATTCCACTACGCAATTCGAAACATCGTGACTGCTGCTGAGGCCCTTGAGCATGCCGGTCGACACGTTACCTACCTGAACATTGGTGACCCGCAGGTCTTCGGCTTTCGCCCGCCCGACCTGATTGTCGAAGTCGTTCAACGGGCGCTAAGAGATAATTTCACCGGCTATGCTCATTCGACAGGTTTGCCTGAAGCGAAGGCCGCGATTGCTAATTACGCGTCAGGCTTGGGAGCGCCAACGGCACCCAACGACGTGATTGTTTCGAGTGGGGCCTCTGAAGCAGCTGATCTTGTAATGACGGCACTGTTGAACGAAGGCGAGGAAGCTTTGCTACCGGCGCCCGGCTATCCGATCTATCCGGCAATCATGGCGAAACTCGGCGCCGTCGCGCGCTACTACAGCCTGAACGAGCGAAACAACTGGCAGCCATCGATCGATGAGATTGCTTCTTTGATCAACGAACGAACGCGCGCAATAGTCGTCATCAACCCCAATAACCCGACCGGGTCGATCACTTCGGATGAAACTACTAGGCAGATCCTTGCGTTGGCCGCAGAACATAACCTCGTGGTGATCTCGGACGAAGTGTACCGAGAGTTGTGTTTTGCGACTCCTCCGACTTCAGCTTCTGTGCTGACCTCATCAGCAGGCGCGCCGGTAATCACGTTAGAGAGTTTGTCGAAGACACACTTGATACCTGGCTGGCGTGCCGGCTGGATGCGTTTTACTAATGCGGACAAGATGCGTGAATTGATCACGGCAATAACTCGGCTGGCAAGCGGCAGACTATGTTCACCTACTCCCCCGCAGTACGCGATCAAGCCGGCACTTGAAGGGGATCGAAGCTTCATGACTGACTTCGTTCACGATCTCAAGGTGCGTCGTGACTTTGCAGTCTCGCGGATTAGTCAGACTTCGGGACTATCGTGCACAACTCCCGAAGCGGCGTTCTACCTGATGGTCAAGGTAGACAACCTTGGTGACCGCACCGATGAACAGTTTGTACTGGAAATGTTGGAAGCGAGTGGCGTGCTCGTAGTTCACGGGTCAGGATTTGGATGCGATCCGCGAGCGGGATACTTTCGTCTGGTTTATCTGGCTAACGAAGAACTGCTGAGCTCAGCCTTGAACAGTATCCGCTCATTCATTGACCCGCACTCACGCGTTTGAATCTTTGTCGTAACTGTTCGGGTCTCCGCGTCCTCTGCGTCTCTGTGCTCTCTGCGTCAACTTATGCGCGGCGTCTATGAAACACAGAGGGCACAGAGAACAACATACGTCCTTCAACTCCCCAATCTCTCGCAAATCAGTTTCGCCGATGTACGCACAGAAATGGTGAAGCCAAAGAAAGGGCCAAAGTCCTGGCCGGCCGGTATGCTCGTAATAAATAATCCTGGAACCGAAGTTTCGAAGTGATCATCGAGAACCGGGTAACCATTCCGCGTTTCGAGTTTGTTAAGCAGATTCCCCGCCACCAAATAAGGTAACCGCGTGAGATCCACTTTGTACCCTGTCGCGAGGACAAGCTTGTCGATCGTTAGTGTTTCTCCATTCGTCAACTCTGCAACCAACTCGCGGTTCTCAAGTTGAGTACAACTAGCGAGTTCAGTTTCTGGCCAAACGCTGATCCGGTCGTCTTTAAGGCGAGATTCCAACCATGGCTCGACTTTGAGTCGTCCTTCGGCCCAAAGCTTATGACTCACCGCATCTTTATCTACTTGCGACAGCCCGCGAAACCAATTTGGGTTTTCGACCATGCCATCAACTAACGGATTGACCCACGACCAGTCGGACGTCGCGAAGGCAGGACTCGGATGCCGGTGTGAAAGATGAACTGCGGATGCGCCCGCTTCGAGCAGAAGCGCCGCCCATTCAAATGCGCTCTGTCGCCCGCCAATTATCAAGTAGCGTTGGTTCTGGGCCGCACTGAAATCGACGAACTCAGAAGTGTGTTCACATGCATGCTTACCTGTGTTGTGGAAACAACCGTCTGGAATCTTCGTCTTAAGATCGTCGGGCACATGCGCGAAATGTTTGAAACCAGGCGCGAGCACAACGCGACGCGCCTTGATAACCTCACCGTCGATGGTCGTTGCCAGAAAGTGCGCGTCCTCCAGTACAGGCGCAGGTGCAGTAGCCCGAGTGTTAAGGAGGGCTCCAACTTGGTCAATCCGTTTTATGTACACAGACAGCGGGTGAATCTCTTTCTGACGCTGGAACCACTCAACATATGAGAGATAAAACTCGAGCGACAAAGGTTCGACATCACCAGCGGTTTTTCCTTGCGATTTAAGGAAGCACTCAATGGTGTGCACATTCTGCGGATCGAGATGCCAGTCGCACGCGGAGCGCAGAAACATTCCCTTCGGCATTTGCTGTCGCCAAAACTCCATCGGCTTACCGACGATCAAATGCTCAATGCGTTCGTGCTTCGCCCGCGCCGCCAGTGCCAACCCAAACGGCCCGGCTCCGACGATTAGAAGATTGGTTTCCATATTTGAGACATTGCTGGAACCGAACCCAACGTCCCCTTTTTTGAACCTGAATCCAAAATTTTGTTGCCTCTCTGGAATCGTCGACTATATACTGCGCGCCACTGAAAACGCTTTCCCTTCAGCATTACCTTTCGACAACTGAATAACACCTGATCGATCCCAGAGGAGGTCACGTGCGACACATTTCTCCCCAGCTCTGTGCGCAACTTTCTTGTATCTCTCTGCTTTTAATTGTCGTCTCAACTTCTTATGGTCAAACAACGATTGCGCCGAACCGCATAGGCCAAGATACCGCCAGTCGGGAACAGGCGCTCACAAGCTTGCGAATCAAGGCCAACACGAGCGACCGCGATGTTGAGCGCGAAAAGAGAATACTGCTATTCACTCTCAAAGAAGACTTTCGTCAGCTGCAAATTGTTGAACTCGCGCTAATGAAACGAGTATTTCCGCACTCCCCCAATAACGTCGAGCCGATTAGTCAGCAGGAAATCAGAGATTGTCTGAGTGAAATACAGAACCGGGCTCGGCGTTTGAAAACGAACCTTCGACTCCCTGAAGCCAAAACCGAGAGAGACACTAAGGAGAGCCTGGCATCGAACACGACGTTGTCCGCGGGGTTGTTAATCCTTGATCAGGTAGTGGTGAATTTTGTTGATAACCCTATCTTTCAGCAGCCGCTAGTTCTCGATGCGCAAATGTCTGTGAGGGCCGCCGGAGATCTGAATAAGATTCTTGGCCTCACTGAATCTCTTCGTAAACTGGCAAGGCAAGATAAAAAGGAGTGAACGCGAGGATCATCCGCAGATTACGATTTTAGAGAGTTTCCTCGTACCCTCTTTTTGGCAATCTGTATAATCTGCGGATGATCGTCGTCTCAAGCTATAGCAGCTGTGATATTTTAGTTCTGCCCCTTCCTCCCTTCTTTCTTTGAGACCATTTCGTTCTCAAGTTCTTCGAGACAGATCGCAAACAGGTACGCTCGATAATCCCAGTCTTCGAACAAACCCACTGAAACCATGAAAAAGCTTCTTCTAGTATTAGTCTGCCTTTATAGCTTCCCTATTAGCTCTTTCGCTCAATCCACAGAGACCTTTGATATCGCGACTTTTCAAGCGCCCACAGGCTGGAAAAAGACAAACAAGGATGGAGTGCTTATTTTCAACACTTCCAACCAGCAAAAAAACACCTACGCCATGATTATGATTTACGCGAGCGGCGAAAGCTCCGGCAATGCGAAAAGTGATTTTGAAGGCGATTGGCAGGAGTTTATCGCGGGGCAATTAGGAATAAAGGGTAAACCAGAGCTAGAACCAATCGAGAAAAACGACGGTTGGGACGTTGTTTCAGGCTGTGCTGCTTTTGAAAATGAAACAGGACGGTCCGCGGTTATCCTGAGGACTTACTCAGGCTTTGGCAAAACATTCAGCGCGGCGGCGATCTTCAACAGTCAGGATAGCTTGCCGGCAATCGAAGCTTTTGCCTCTTCGATCAAGTTAAAAACGACTGGACCCGGAAAACAGGTGAACGCAACTGCAGCAAAACAGGATGGCTATACTTTTGCTACATCCAATTTCGACGACGGATGGAATGCCGCAATAAACAGTGATTGGGTCGAAGTAACGAAAGGCGACACGACCGTCTTACTGCACTATGGCATTACCATTACCGATGAAATGCGGCAGGACCTTTCGAATTCCTATTGGAATAAGATCGCTGCAAATAAATACAACATCAGGAATCTTTACCCGACCAACTACAGCGTGCTTAAGGACTTTCCATATTATTTTGTACAGGCGGACGCGACCGAAAAGGCGACGGGAAAAAATGTTTTTGTGAGTTTCCAGGTGATATCTAAAAACGGAACAGCATATTGCTACGAGATCGTCACGCCCACGAGAGATTCCTTTGCCCGGCAATTCCCCACCATGGACAAAATTGAAAATTTGTCCGGGTACAACCGTTTTGCGATCGGCAGGAGCGACTTGATCGGGACCTGGCAGGCCGGCGCCGGAGCATTCACGCAATACTATTTCGTTTCCTCGGGAAACTACGCGGGGATGAATATCACGGTTTCCAATCTCAAATATGTCTTCGTAAACGGCACGAGTTACAGAACTGAAGTAAAAGCGGTAACCAATCGCATCTATGCCTCTGAAAAAGAAATCGGCAAATACACCGTCGGCAACTGGGATATAAGCACGACCGATCAAAACGGCAAACTCTCGAATTTCTCTGCCTGGTTCGAAGCAACAAAAGGCGGACGCATCCTTCACCTACTTAATAAAAAATTTAGCAGTGAACATTATCTGTTGGCGAAAGACAGGTGACGAACGCTCGGAACACATTTCTTAACAACGCGTTTCTGATCAGCCTGCGACCAATGTTTGATCGAACTGCCGAGATAAGCATGATTCTGTCAATGAAGAAAATCTCTGTGAAACCAATACTTTTTTTGATTGTTTGCCTTTTGTCTCTCTCGGCTAATTGTTTCGCTCAAGCTACTGAAACATTCGATATTGCCACGTTTCAACCGCCAAAAGGCTGGCAGCGACAAGACAAAGGCGGTGCCGTTATTTTTAAAACAATCAACGAGCAGAAAGGAACTTACGCGATGATCATGCTCGTCGCGAGCGGCGAAAGCTCGGGCAATGCGAAAAAAGATTTTGAAGTCGAGTGGCAGGAGTTTGTCGCCGGGCAGTTAGGGATAAAGGGTAAACCAGAGCTCGAACCAATCGAGAAAAAGGACGGTTGGGACGTTCTTTCAGGTGGTACTGCTTTTGAAAATGAAATCGGACCGTCCGCGGTTATCCTGAGGACTTACTCAGGCTTTGGCAAAACATTCAGCGCGGCGGCGATCTTCAACAGCCAGGACAGCTTGCCAGCTATCGAAGCTTTTGCCTCTTCGATTGAGTTAAGAAAGACTGGACTCGGAAAACCGGTGAATGCAACGGCGGAAAATCAGCAGCTGCCATCAGCAGACAACCAGAGTGGTTCACAACCTTCAGTTACCCAATTCTTTTGGAAGCAGTCTCAAAGCC
>Ga0207691_10006181_pt1 | contig 11572 bp, 8 predicted proteins | sample KBSM13metaG_FD_184327 | JGI IMG/M metagenome (GOLD analysis project Ga0207691, IMG submission 184327) | Miscanthus rhizosphere microbial communities from Kellogg Biological Station, Michigan, USA - KBS M1-3 metaG (SPAdes) (version 2) | ecosystem: Host-associated > Plants > Roots > Rhizosphere >...
GAGTCACCGCGCGACCGGGTCGTGTTCGACACCGGCCACCAGGCCTACGTGCACAAGATGCTCACCGGCCGCGCCGGCCGGTTCGACACGCTGCGCAGCGAGGGCGGGCTGTCCGGCTATCCGAGCCAAGGGGAGTCCGTTCACGACGTCGTCGAGAACTCCCACGCCTCCACCTCGCTGTCCTACGCCGACGGGCTGGCGAAGGCCTACTCGATCCGTGGCGAGGACCGGCACGTCGTCGCCGTCATCGGCGACGGCGCCCTCACCGGTGGCATGGCCTGGGAGGCGCTGAACAACATCGCCGAGGGCGCCGACCGGCGTCTGGTGATCGTGGTCAACGACAACGGCCGCTCCTACATGCCGACCGTCGGCGGGCTCGCGCAGCACCTGTCCGCGCTGCGCACCAGCCCGCGCTACGAGCAGATCCTCGACATGGTCAAGCGCCGGCTCAACGGTGTCCGCGGCGTCGGCCCGGCCGTGTACGACGCCCTGCACGCGATGAAGAAGGGCATGAAGGACGCGATCGCCCCGCAGGGGCTCTTCGAGGACCTCGGCCTCAAGTACGTCGGCCCGATCGACGGCCACGACCGCCCCGCAGTCGAGCAGGCGCTGCGCCAGGCCAAGCGGTTCGGCGGCCCTGTGATCGTCCACGTGATCACGCACAAGGGCTTCGGCTACGGCCACGCGGAGGCGCACGAGGAGGACCAGATGCACTCCCTCGGCGCCTTCGACGTCGCGACCGGTCAGCAGAAGCCCAAGGGCCGTCAGTGGACCGACGTCTTCGCCGACGAGATGGTTGCCCTCGGCTCCGAGCGCGACGACATCGTCGGCATCACCGCGGCGATGCTCTACCCGGTCGGCCTCGACCGGTTCGCCGCGGTCCATCCCGACCGCACCTTCGACGTCGGCATCGCCGAGCAGCACGCCACGACGTCAGCCGCCGGCCTGGCGATGGGCGGCCTGCATCCGGTGGTTGCGGTCTACGCGACCTTCCTCAACCGCGCCTTCGACCAGGTCCTGATGGACGTCGCCATGCACCAGCTCGGCGTCACGTTCGTGCTCGACCGCTCCGGCATCACCGGTGACGACGGTGCCAGCCACAACGGCATGTGGGACATGTCGTTCCTCCAGGTGGTGCCGGGTCTCCGGCTCGCGGCGCCGCGTGACGCGACGCGGCTGCGAGAGCTGCTCCGTGAAGCGGTCGCGGTCAACGACGCCCCGACCGTGGTCCGGTTCCCCAAGGGCCCACCGACCGACGACATCCCGACGCTCGACCGGGTCGGCGACCTCGACATCCTCGTGCGCGCGGGAGCCCACGACGTGCTGATCGTCGGAATCGGCTCGATGGCCGAGACCGCGGTCGACGTGGCCGCCCGGCTTGGCCACCAGGGGATCGGCGTAACGGTGGTCGACCCGCGCTGGGTCAAGCCGTACGACGAGGCGATCGTGGGCCTGGCGCGCGACCACCGGCTGGTGGTCTCCATCGAGGACAACGGCATCGTCGCCGGCTGCGGCACCAGCCTGCTGCAGCTGCTCAACGAGCACCGGGTGACGACGCCGGTGCGGCTGCACGGCATCCCGCAGCAGTTCCTCGACCACGCGAAGCGCGCCAGCATCCTGGAGCGGATCGGGCTGACCGCGCAGAGCATCGCGCGCCGGACGGTCGAGGACATCAGCGAGCTCGACGCCGCGACGGCACCACACCCCGCGACCGACCAGGTCTGAGCCGTGCGCGGCCCGGGCCCGCACCACACTCACGAGGTCTGGATGGCCTGTGACTTCCTCGCGTCGTCCAGGAGTGACCCCCTTAGGGGCTGACCCGAAAGGGTGAGAACCCTTGCCGTCACCGTCACGTGTGTGCGTTTACTGGCGATGGGCCACAACTCCCGGGCCCACCCGGTCCGCCGGGGTGCGTCTCGGAAAGGGCTGCCATGGCAATCGGTGTTGCAGGCTGGTGGGCGACCAAGGACGTCACCGACATCGTCGGGTCGACCGAGGAGGAGGGCCACTCCCTCATCCGAAGCGTCGGCCCGCTCGGGCTGACCGCGCTGGGCATCGGCGCGATCATCGGCACCGGCATCTTCGTGGTGATCGGCGAGGGCGCCGCCAAGGCCGGTCCCGCCGTCGTCGTGTCGTTCGCCCTCGCCGCGGTCACATGCCTGTTCTCGGCGCTGTCGTACGCCGAGCTCGCATCCTCGGTGCCGGTCTCCGGCTCGGCGTACACCTACGCCTACGCGACCCTCGGTGAGCTCGTCGCCTTCGTCATCGGCTGGGACCTGATCCTCGAGTACGGCGTGTCCGTGGCCGCCGTCGCCGTCGGCTGGGGCGCCAACTTCAACGCGTTCCTCGACGCGGCGTTCGGCTACGAGCTGCCCAAGCAGATCGCGCTGGCCCCCGAGGACGGCGGCGTCTTCAACCTGCCCGCCGTGATCATCGTGCTCGCAATCACGCTCCTGCTCGTCCGCGGCACCCGCGAGAGCGCGACCGTCAACCTGGTGATGGTCGGCGTCAAGCTGCTGATCCTGATCTTCTTCATCATCGCGGCGTTCACGTCGTTCAACTCCGGCAACATCCACCCGTTCAACCCCAACGGGCTCAACGACGGAATCGTCCCGGCAGCCGGCCTGATCTTCTTCGCCTACATCGGCTTCGACGCGGTCTCGACCGCGAGCGAGGAGTCCAAGAACCCGGGACGCGACCTGCCGATCGCGATCGTGGGCTCGCTGCTGATCTCCACCGTGTTCTACATCCTGGTCGCGATCGGCGCGATCGGCCTGTTGCCCGCCAAGCAGCTCGGCGAGAGCGACGCCCCACTCGCCACTGCTCTGCAGGACGGCGCCGGCCTCGACTGGGCGGCCGCCGTGCTCGCCTTCGGCGCTCTGGTCGCGATCACCTCCGTGATCCTGGTGATCCTCTACGGCCAGACCCGCATCATCTTCGCGATGTGCCGTGACGGCCTGATGCCGAAGGGCTTCGCCGACGTCAGCCCCCGGTTCGGCACCCCCGCCAAGCTGACCCTCACCCTGGGTGGACTGATCGCGGTGCTGTCCGCGTTCGTGCCGCTCAGCTCGATCGTGGAGCTGGTCAACATCGGCACCCTGTTCGCGTTCATCCTGGTCAACATCGGCGTGATCCTGCTCCGTCGCACCAAGCCCGACATGGAGCGGCCCTTCCGGGTGCCGTTCTCGCCGGTCTTCCCGCTGATCGGCGTGGCCTTCTGCGTGTACCTCGCCCAGGACCTGCCGGGCGTGACCTGGATCCGGTTCGTGGTCTGGATGGCGGTCGGACTGGTGGTCTACGGGTTCTACGGCTACCGCAACTCCCGCCTCCGCGAACGCGAGACCTCGCCCGGCAGGGCGAGCTGAGGTGGCCGGCGACCGCCTGATCGTGGGGTACGACGGCGGGCCGACGGGTGCGGACGCGCTCACTTTCGGCCGCCGCTGGGGGTCCGCCGCGGGCACCACGCCGGTCGTCGTCACCGTCCATCCCGGCCAGACGCCGCTCGGCCCGGGACGCACCGACGCCGAGTGGAACGCCTACCAGCGTGAGGAGGCCGAGGCGCTCCTTGCCGAGGCCCGCGCGCTGCTCGGCGACGGCGCGGAGTACCGGTCGGTCGACGCGAGCTCGCCCGCCCACGGGCTCAGCGACCTGGTCGAGGCCGGCGACTGCGTGCTGGTGCTGGGCGCCCGTCGTGCCCGCGGCCTGCGGCGCACCTACCCAGGCTCGAACGCCCAACGGCTCCTGCACGGGTCGGCGAGCCCGGTCACGATCGTTCCCAGCGACTACGCCGAGCGGGAGGACACCGGTTTCCGCCGGGTCACGGTGGCGTACCTCGACACCCCCGACGGACAGGCCGCGCTGTCGGCGGGTGCCCGGTTCGCCCGGCAGCTCGGTGCCGACCTCGAGGTGCTGACCGTGGTGCCGGACACCCGCCGCCACGCAGGCGAACCGTCGCGCTTCGGCACCGAGCAGCGGGCCGACTACCAGCAGGCGCTGGACCGTGCGGTGACCGCCGTGGACGGCGTCCGCGCGACGGGTCGTCTGGTCGACGGCCCGGTCGTCGACACCCTCGTCGACATCGATGCCGATCAGACCGACCTGCTGGTCTGCGGCTCCCGCGACTACGGTCCGGTCGCCCGGGTGCTGCTCGGCGGCGTGTCCGGCCGGGTCGTGCGCCATTCGCGCGTGCCCGTCACCGTGGTGCCACGCGCGCGCTGACCCTCCGAGGCGCCTGAGCGCCGCACGCCGGGCCGCGCCCGTTGAGCCGTCCCCGAGAGGCTGGCCACGTTGCGACACTAGGCTTTGGCAGGACAGGGAAGGAGCCCGATGACGCAGGCACGCTTCGTGCACATCGTGGACGACGTACCGGAGCTCGACGAAGAGGACGAGGGACCGGTGATGCTGGTCGCCCTCGACGGCTTCCTCGACGCCGGCAACGCGTCCGCGCTCGCCGTCGAGCACCTGGTCGGATCGGTCTCGACGGGCTCGACCACCAGTGGGGGCCGGGTGGTGGCGAGCTTCGAGGTGGACGAGTTCTACGACTACCGCGCGCGCCGGCCGCCGTTGACCTTCCAGGAGAACCGCTACGCCGACTACGAGGCGCCTCGGCTGGTGGTTCGGCTGCTGAGCGACCAGGAGGGCAGGCCGTACCTGCTGCTGGCCGGACCCGAGCCCGACATCCGCTGGGAGGCCTTTGCCCAGGCTGTCCGTCGCGTCGTGGAGCACTTCGACGTGCGGCTCGTGGTCTCGCTCGGCTCGGTGCCGATGGCCGTCCCGCACACGCGACCCGTCCAGCTCACGAACCACGCCACGTCCGCCCACCTGCTCACGCAGGAGAACGTGTGGCGCGGGGAGCTCCGGGTGCCGTCGAGTGCCCAGGCACTGCTCGAGCTGCGGCTGGGCGAGTGGGGTGTCGACGCACTCGGCTGGGTGGCGCACATCCCGCACTACGTGGCGCAGCTCGGCTACCCGCTCGCGTCCGTGGCGCTGCTCGACGCGACCGGCTCGACCACCGGGCTCTCGTGGGACGTCGAGGCGCTGCGGGAGGCCGGCACGAAGCAGACCGTCGAGATCGAGAGCCAGCTCTCGGAGTCCGGGGAGGTGCGCGACGTCGTACGCGGACTGGAGCAGCAGTACGACGCCTTCCACCGCGCCGCGGAGAGCGAGTCCAACCTGCTCGCCGAGGGAGAGCCGATGCCGTCCGGCGACGAGATCGGGGCCCAGTTCGAGCAGTTCCTCGCCGGGCTCGACGACAAGCCCGACGGCGGGGAGCAGTAGTGCCGGGCTCGGTCGAGGAGCTGGTCGAGCTCCTGGACCTCGAGGCGATCGAGGACAACCTGTTCCGCGGCACCCAGCCCGACACCTCCCTGCAGCGGGTCTTCGGCGGTCAGGTAGCGGCGCACGCTCTTGTGGCGGCGTCCCGCACCGTGCCCGAGGAGTACGGCGTGCACTCGCTGCACTCCTACTTCCTGCGCCCCGGCGACGTGAAGGTCCCGATCGTGTACGACGTCGACCCGCTCCGCGACGGCCGGTCGTTCGTCACCCGGCGCGTCGTCGCGCGCCAGCACGGTCGGCCGATCTACTTCCAGACCGCCAGCTACCAGAAGCACGAGGAGGGGTTCGAGCACCAGGACGCGATGCCCGACGTGCCGCCGCCGGAGGAGTGCCCGACCCTGAGCGAGCTCTTCGGCCGGCAGTCACAGATGCAGTCCGACCGGTGGGAGCGCGAGTGGGCGGTGCTCGACGTGCGCTGGGCTGGTGACTCGAGGCCCGACGGCGAGCTCGACGCCAGCGTCCACCCGGCGCAGGCACGGCTCTGGATCAGGGTCAACGGTGACCTGCCCGACGACCGGATCCTGCACGGGGCGGCGTTCGCCTACGCCAGTGACTTGACCCTGCTCGGCGCAAGCCTGGTGCCGCACGGCCTGCACGTGGCGTCGCCGAAAGTGCAGTCGGCCTCGCTCGACCACACGATCTGGTTCCACCGTCCGTTCCGCGCCGACGAGTGGTGGCTCTACGACCAGCTCTCCCCCTCGGCCTCGGGTGGGCGCGGCCTGGCGTTCGGCCGGGTGTTCACCCAGGACAGCCGCCTGGTCGCCACCGTCGCCCAGGAGGGTCTGATCCGCCCGACGCGCTCACCGGAGTCTGGCTAGCGAGCGGCCACCTCTTCCCTCCACACGGAGACACCACCACCTCCTCCCCGGTTCGGTCGCGGTCACGGGGCATCAGCGAACTACCGCTGTGTAGTTCCTTCCACCCCCCTCCACGTGCGCGAAAACGGGGGTACGGTCGTGTGCTGTTGTGACTCGTGGGACTAGTGAGGTTTCCTTGTGAGCCGTTTCCGCACCCCTGCCGTGACCGCCGGACCAACCCTCCTGCTGGCCGTCGGCCTCGCCGTGGCAACGTCGGCGACGGCGGTCTCGGCGCCGGCCGCCGGCGTCGACCCGGCCACCGGGCCGGACTACGAGATGCCGTTCCTGTGCGGGGAGGCGTGGACCGGCACCTCGCGCTCCTACCACTCGCCGAGCTTCTACTCGATCGACTGGAACCGTCCCGATGACTACGGCCACCCGCTGCTCGCCGCGGCCCCCGGCGTGGTCACGCGGGTCGTGCCGGACGGCAGCACCGGCTACGGCCGCTACGCGATCATCGACCACGGCGGGGGCCGCTCGACGCTGTACGCCCACATGAAGCAGACCTGGCTGGTCGAGGGCATGACCATCGACCAGAGCCAGCCGGTCGGGTTCCTCGGCGACACCGGCAACGTCACGGGTCCGCACCTGCACTTCGAGGAGCGGCTCAACGGCACCGACGTCCCGGCGTACTTCCACCGCACCACGTTCAGGATGAACACCACCCAGACCTCGACAAGCTGCCCGGACACGCCCGTCTCCGGCGACTGGAACGGCGACGGCAGGACCGACCTCGGCGTCTTCCACCGCACCGCCACCGGCTCGGTGTTCCGGAGGCTGGTGGGCACCACGACCACGACGGTTGCCTTCGGCACCGGGTGGGACCGGGTGTTCACCGGGGACTGGAACGGCGACGGCACCGCCGAGGTCGGGGTGCGCCCTCCCGGCTCCACGGTGTTCGTCAAGCGGCGGACCAACGGCACGCTGACGAAGAAGTCGTATGGCAGTGTCGTCGCGCTTCCGCTGGCCGGGGACTGGGACGGCAACGGCACCGCCCAGATCGGGGTCTGGCGGCCGGACCTGCATCGCTTCGCGCTGCGCGGCGGCGACGGCGTCACCACCTACCGCATCTTCGGCAGCGACGGTGACCTGCCGCTGGCAGGCGACTGGAACGGCGACGGCAAGGACGACCTCGGTGTCTACCGCCCCTCCACGAGGAGCTTCCTGATGCGCAGGATCGCCGCCAACGGCACCGCCTCGACCACGACCGTCGCGCTCGGCGTGGCCGGGGACCTGCCGGTCATCGGCGACTGGAACGGCGACCGGATCGACGACCTCGGTGTGTGGTCGCCGACGAAGGCCGTGTTCACGCTGCGCTACGTCGCCAGGGGGACGACCGTGGCGACCACGAAGACTGTCGCGTACGGCGCCAAGCGGGGTTGACCACCTCAGGCCGGCGTGGCGCGTCCCACGAGGTGGGGTGCGCCGTCCTTCGGCCTGGAGAGGGAGAAGGCGAAGCCGTCGTCATCGATGCGTGACCCGAGGGCCACGGTGCCGGGCAGGAACACGGGCTTCTTGAACTCCACGCGCACGGTCACCGCGTCGGGCAGCCGGTTGTCGAGGGCGGCGACGCAGCGCGCCTTGGTCCACATGCCGTGAGCGATCTGCCGCGGGAACCCGAAGGCCTTGGCGGTCAACGGGTAGAGGTGGATCGGGTTGCGGTCGCCGGAGACGGCGGCGTAGCGACGACCGAGGTCGCCGGGCAGCCGCCAGACCACCGGTCCGGCCGGCGCCACGTCGAGCGGTGCGTGCTCGGGTCTGACGTCCCTGTCGCCGGCGCCGACTCGCAGGTACTCCGAGGTCGACTCCCACACCGTGTCGCCACCGCTGGTCACGGTGGTGGCCAGGTCGAACAGCTTGCCCTTGGGGTGCGGGCGCAGGTTGCGGGCGGTCGCCGAGACGTCGAGGCGGTCGGTCGGCGCGATCAGCCGGTGCTGGGTGATCGTGTTCGCCAGGTGCACGGTCCCGATCGCCGGGAACGGGAACGAGCCGTCGGTCATGATCCCCATGTGCAGCGGGAACGCGAGCATGTGCGGGTAGGTGAGCGGCAGGTGCTGGCGCGCGGGGAAGCCGCAGACCTCGGCGTACGCCGCGACGTGGCTCGGGTCGATCGCCCGGTCCGGCCGCGTGAGCGTCAGGTCCGGCAGGGCGCCGCCCTTCTTGGCGACGCCGGAGATCAGGTTCACGCCCGGCAGCACCTGGAGCGCCGCCTTGAGCATCGTCGTCAGGCCGGCCCCGCCCTGCATCTCACGGGTTGTCATCAGGCGCCCAGCATCATCTGGCCGCAGACCCGGACCACGTTGCCGTTGACGGCGGTGGAGCCGGGTGAGGCGTACCAGGCGACCGTCTCGGCGACGTCGACCGGCAGCCCGCCCTGGCTCATCGCGTTGAGCCTCCGGCCGACCTCGCGGGTGGCGAAGGGCACGGCGGCGGTCATCTTCGTCTCGATGAAGCCGGGTGCCACGGCGTTGATCGTGACGCCCTTCCTCAGCTCGTCGGCGAGGCTGTCGACCAGGCCGATCACGCCGGCCTTGGAGGCGGCGTAGTTCGTCTGGCCCACGTTGCCGGCGATGCCCGCGATCGAGGCCACGCCGATGATCCGGCCGTTGTCGTTGACCAGACCCTGCTCCAGGAGCTCACGGCTGATCCGCTCCGGGGCGGTCAGGTTGACCGCGATCACGGAGCGCCAGCGGTCCTCGTCCATGTTGGCGAGCTTCTTGTCGCGCGTGATGCCCGCGTTGTGCACGACGACGTCGACTGCGCCGAACGTCTCCTTCACGTAGTGGGCGATCCTCTGCGGCGCGTCCTTGTTGGTGATGTCGAGAGTCAGGTTGTCTCCGTCGAGCTCACGCGTGACCACGAGCAGCTCGCTCGCTGCCTGGGGCACGTCGATGCCGAGGATCGTCGCGCCGTCCCGGTGGAGCACCCGCGCTATCTGCTCGCCGATGCCCCGGGAGGCGCCGGTCACGAGCGCGACCTTGCCGGTCAGGGGCTTGTCGATGCTGGGCACGGGAGCGGCCTCCGTCGTGCCGGTCGCGCCGACCCGCACCACCTGGCCGGAGACGTACGCGGACTTGGGGGACAGGAAGAAGGCGAGCGTCGAGCCGAGCGCCAGCTCGGCGCCCTCCGCGACGTACACGAGCTGGACGGTGCCGCCGCGGCCGATCTCCTTGCCGAGCGAGCGGGTGAAGCCTTCCAGCGCGCGCTGCGCGACCCGCACGGGACCGGACAGCGACTCCGGCACGGCGCCGAGCACCACGACCCGGCTGCACGGCGGCAGGCTGCGCATCAGCGGCTTGAAGAACCGCTGCAGGGCGACCAGCCCGGCGGAGTCCGCGATGCCGGTCGCGTCGAAGACCAGGCCCTTGTACTTCTCGCCCTCGACAGCAGTGTTGGTGCTCGCGATGCCGAGTGCGTCCAGCGAGGCGGTGACCGGGCCGGCCAGGCGACCCGTGCCGCCGGTCACGACGGTGCCGTCGACGAGGGGGGCACCCTCGTGCCACCGGTCGAGCGCCACCGGGTCGGGCAGGCCGAGGTTCCTCACCAGCACCTTGCCCAGTGGGCTGGACGTGAAGGAGGCATAGCGATCCATGTCGTCGAACGTAACGAGTGGTGTAACTCGGTGTCCATTCGTCGTGACGTGCCCCTCACAACGTTTCCTTGCCGGGGTCTGCCGGACAGGATGGACTCATGAAGACCTCTCCTCGACGAGTCGCCGTCCTCGGTGGCAACCGGATCCCCTTCGCCCGCTCCAACACGGCCTACGCGACCGCGAGCAACCAGGAGATGCTGACCGCCGCGATCGACGGGCTGGCCGCCCGCTTCGGGCTCGAGGGCCAGCGCCTCGGCGAGGTCGTGGCCGGTGCCGTGCTCAAGCACAGCCGCGACTTCAACCTCACGCGAGAGTCCGTGCTCGGCTCCAGGTTGGCGCCGGAGACGCCCGCCACCGACCTTCAGCAGGCTTGCGGCACCGGCCTCCAGGCGTCGATCCACGTCGCCAACAAGATCGCGCTCGGCCAGATCGAGGTCGGCGTCGCGGGTGGCTCCGACACCACCTCGGACGCCCCGATCGCGATCGGCGAGAAGCTGCGCAAGATCGTGCTCGAGGCCAACCGGGCGAAGACCCTGCAGGGCCGGCTGGCCGCCCTGACCAAGGTGCGCCCGCAGTACCTGGTCCCGTCCATCCCGCAGAACGGCGAGCCCCGCACCGGGCTGTCGATGGGCGAGCACGCCGCCCTCACCGCGCTCGAGTGGCAGATCACGCGCGCCGCGCAGGACGAGCTCGCCGTCGCGTCCCACCTCCACCTGGCGGCGTCGTACGACCGTGGGTTCCAGGACGACCTGGTCACGCCGTTCAACGGCCTCGACCGGGACCAGAACCTGCGGGCCGACACGTCGCTGGAGAAGCTCGCGAAGCTCAAGCCGGTGTTCGGCAAGGGCGCGGCGGCCACCATGACCGCCGCGAACTCCACGCCGCTCACCGACGGCGCCTCCGCGGTGCTCCTGTCGTCGGAGGACTGGGCGACGGAGCACGGGCACGAGGTGCTCGCGTACCTCGTCGACTCCGAGACCGCTGCCGTCGACTTCGTGCACGGGGGCGAGGGACTGCTGATGGCGCCTGCGTACGCCGTGCCGCGGCTGCTCGAGCGCAACGGGCTGACCCTGCAGGACTTCGACTACTACGAGATCCACGAGGCGTTCGCCTCGCAGGTGCTCTCGACTCTCAAGGCGTGGGAGGACCCGGTGTTCTGCAAGGAGCGCCTGGGCCTCGACGCGCCTCTCGGCTCGATCGACCGCGCGAAGCTCAACGTCAATGGCTCGTCACTGGCGGCCGGTCACCCGTTCGCCGCGACCGGCGGCCGGATCGTGGCCAACCTCGCCAAGCTGCTCGCGGAGAAGGCGGACAAGGACGGCCCCGGTGGTCGTGGTCTGATCTCGATCTGCGCTGCCGGCGGCCAGGGCGTCACCGCCATCCTCGAGCGCTAGGTTCCGCCGAGGCGTCACTCGTGGTTGGCGTGCGTGCGCCGAGAAGTCAGTCGCGGTTGGTCAGGGCGAGCGCGTTGGCGACGAGGTAGTCCTTCACCTGGCCGGGGGAGACCGGCGCGACGACGGGTACCCCGGGTGCCCCCTCCTTGACCAGCATCCCGACCCGGGCGAGCTGCAGTGCGCCGAGGCCGCTGGCGTAGAGGGTGTTGGCCAGCAGGTGCACGTCGGCGATCTTGAAGTCGCCACGGGCGACGCCGGCCTCGAGCGCGTCGGTGACGTGCCGCAGGCACGAGGCGATGCCGCGACCGAGCCGGAACAGCGCGCCCTCGGAGATCTCCTCGAGCAGCTCCGGGCCGGGCCGTCTCATCAGGGTCTGCGCGCAGTCGACGAACGCC
>Ga0207691_10006182_pt1 | contig 11570 bp, 9 predicted proteins | sample KBSM13metaG_FD_184327 | JGI IMG/M metagenome (GOLD analysis project Ga0207691, IMG submission 184327) | Miscanthus rhizosphere microbial communities from Kellogg Biological Station, Michigan, USA - KBS M1-3 metaG (SPAdes) (version 2) | ecosystem: Host-associated > Plants > Roots > Rhizosphere >...
CATCCCATGCTGAATGATGTGTTGCATATCCAACGCGTTTGGCATACCGAGCAACGTACCTGGCCCAAGGCCAAACGGTCCGCCTTCGGTGTTGGCGGCGAAAGTGATGCTGTCGCCTTGTGCGTATGCGTAAGCCAACGTCGGCTCCATGCCAGCAGCCATTGCCTTCACAGCTTCCTGCGGTCCCTGTGGCAAGCTCTGCGTTGAGTTGGCGATTTGCTGCGCGAACGGCTGCACCAGCGGCGCCAGGTTGTGATAGAACACGGCGGAGAAGTTTGCATTCCCATCAGCCGGTAACCCGGCGGTGAACTTCGACGAGTGCAACAACGACGTGCCCGACTCACGAGCCGATAACGCTCGTTCGATCAACGCCCGACTCGGTCCCACAATCATGTAGCCATTCGAGTAGACGTAGTTAACTTCCATCAAACCAAAGTCTGGCGACTTCAAGGTGTAGAAGATTCGCTCGCCGCTTTCGGCTTTGTCCCAGACCAGGCCAGTCTTACCAAATAATGCCGCCTGTTTGTTTACTTCGGTCACGACACGCTCGAGTGTTTGCTGCAAGTGCTGCGGATCATTGACCTCAAACACCATCTTCCACGAAGGCGTAGGAAGAATTGGCCCATCGATGGCGAAAGCAAATTCACCGCCGAGTGGTGCGGCAATATCGTTGCGAATGTCGAGACCATGCAACGACTGCTGTTTGTCGAGATTCTTTCGCAGTTCCGGAGATACTGTTTCCAGAACTCCGAGGAGATCGTCAACCAGCGATGCCGGGTTCTTAACTACAAAACCAGCGACGACGTTTGCGTCAGGCGAGATGTAATCGAGTGATCCCATCGGCCCAGGCGCTGCCAGCCACGAGGGAATACCGCGCGTCGCATCGTTGAATGACAACGCAGCTTGAGTATGCGTCTTACCATTCGTGTCTTTCTGATCAAGCACGAAGTACTTCACACTCAAGATACCCAACTTATTGAGCGCGTTTTCAGTTTTCTCTGCGTCCGGACCTTTAGATCTTTCAGCTTTGGTTTGTTCGACAATCCTTTCGAGATTTGCGGCTACAACCAGACCGGCGCCTTGCGAATAAACCTGCGCGATTCGATCGTGAAAAGGTGTGGAAACGAAACCACTGTTTCCATTCGCGATTACTTGTTGTAGCGATTGAAGCTGCGGCAGCTTTGGACTCGCAGCCATCAAACCGTTTTGAATCCAGATGTACAGACGTTCCTGATCCTCAGTTGCCGCTGCCGCGGTGGCAGGATCTTCGACAAACTGAAGGGCCGGCCTCCCGGTCTGTCCGTTTGAATACTTCGCGACCTGTTGCTCGATGAACTCACGAAGACCTGTAGAATTCTTGAGTTCTGCAAGTACCAGCGGAGCCTCGGGCTTGGTATTGCCGTCTAACGAAACTGAGACTGCAATCTCCTCACCAAGGTAGTCACCAAACTGACGAATCGATTCGATTACCTGATCCATATTTTGTGACTTGTTCGCTTGCTCTTTTGCCCACCACTCACGCAACGCCGGATTCTGACTCATGCGCTCCTGAATAACCCGATGGGACTCAGCAATGTTATTTGCCAGGTTCGGCAGACCTACATAGACAACCGTGTTCGCGGGCATCAAATCGAGCAGGTGCGTGGACGTGCGAGCATCTGGCTTTGGAACGGCTACCAACTCATTCTTGAGTGCAGCCAACCCCTCGAGCATCTTTGCGTATTGCCCAGCCTTGCGACTCCACGCGACTTCGTCTTTAACTGGAACAGCCGCGATCGAAGCGCTCGTTGATGCTTGTTCGCCGGCATGAATAACTCGATCGCTGCCGGCGTGATTAAGGCTCACTTCACCGTCAATAACCGACACTCGTGAACCCTTTGTGCCGTTGTTCACCGAAAACACAGTACCAGTCACCGACACCAGCGAATCGCCAGTATCAACAAACAGGTGTTGACCTTTTTGCTTCGCCGCTTCAACAACGATGTTGCCGCGGTCAAGGTGAATCGTGGTTCCCTGTCCATTCTTGGTCAGATAAAACTCCGACCTTTCCTTCATCTCGATTAACGAGCCATCGCCGAGACGAACAACTGCATGCGCGTCCTTCGCTGTTCGAACGCGTTCTCCCTTGGCGAGCTTAGCGCCTGCCGCAAGTGATGCCGTTTGCGTATCAGCAACTTGATAGACCTGGCCTTCTGCTGCCTGAACGGTTGCGTCAATATTTCCGAATGGCAAGTAGCGCTGAACCAACGGAATGGCCAGGAGCCCGAAACCAACTACCAGCGCTGCTGCGATTCCCCAGCGTAGAACAACCGGTTGAATCGAGTAGCGCCTCGTCTTGGCAGATTCCTTACGAACCTGTGTGTTGCCCGAGCGCGCTACCTTCATGGCTTTGCGACACGGAATACACTCGTGCGTGTGGTCTACTAACAACAGCGAACGAGCTTCAGATAAGTTCCCGGCAATGTAAGCAGGTATCAACGACTGAAAGTCTGAACAACCCTCAATTCGATCAGCTGCCACCACTGCAGGACTCTGAAGCTTCGCCTCGCCGGCTGCAGCGGAAACACGCGCCCAAACACGTCCTGCCGCTGCTGACTCTGCGTCCGGATCAACCGGAGTATTGCGGATCTCGGCTGTAACTTTGTCGAGAATGCTTTCGTCGTTAGTCCTTTTCATGATGTTTCTCCAGATAGTGCCCAATCTCTTTTTTTAGTCGTGTGCGAGCTCGATGAAGGACAACTCCAACCACCAGGGGGGATGTTTTTAGAATGCCGGCGATCTCTTTGTTATCGAAGCCTTCGTAATAGCGAAGCACAAACATCTCACCCGCAGTCTTGCCCAAACGGGAAACAGCCTGGCGAACTAAAGTTTGCAGTTCACGATCGGCGTGCTCTGTCTCCGGACTTTTGAAGCGACTCGTTAACGCCTCAGCATCGGCATCTTCGAGTCCTACCGATTTGGCTCGGTTACGACTGCGAAGAAGATCCAATGAAGCATTGATGGCGGCGCGGGAAAGGTAAGCCTCAGGGTTCTGCGACAGATCATAGTCTTCCTGACCTTTGATCAGTCGAAGAAAGACGCTCTGAAGCACATCCTCTGCGTCAGCCGCACTTCCCGTAATTCTCTGGGCTGTGCGAAAAACGCGTCCATGATGTGCTTGGAAGAGCTTTTCGAGCTCCCCCGGGGGTTGTTCTGTCACTAATCGCAAAGATTTAAGAGCTGCCTGCACGGTGTTCTCCTTCGTCTCCACCCGATAGACGTAGAGATAGAAGGTTTATTAACACCCGGCGATAAAGTTTTCCGGCCTACTTTAGGTAAATTGCCGGTAAAGATTTGAGCGTGAGACTAGCCGGATCAACTACCATCCCCACCGATTCAAGCGCCGTTACGCCAAGTATAGGCTCAACCCCTTCAGGGCCGAATATGACCCGACCCGCAGTGGTTTTGCTCAAAACCGTGATCTCAGCAAGACCATATTCAAATACTATGATCGTTCCGTCTGCTAATTCGTAAGGCTCTCTGCCGATTGCTTTGATCCCTATTTTTGTGAGTTCAGATGCTGGCGCGACAGAGTCGATCGCACCTCTGTCTACCAGGAATTGTGCCTGAAAAATATCTCCCGAAGTGAGGCTCTTGAGACTTACAACAACACGCGTGAGGCCCATATTGCTTACTCCTTCTCTTTGAGTGTGTGTGAGTTTCATGGTGAGGCTAAGGTTAAACCACTCGCTAACGAAGGACAACAGTCGTCACCAGTTAAAGGGACCCGATCGACTCTCAATTGCTGACGGCACCTTAAAGGTTGGCTCAATTTCGATAAACAGCGTCGGAGTCCATCCTACGTTGCCGGAAAGATCTGGATTGTTCACCTCGTTATAAGCAGCCAACACGTCAACCAGTTTGTTCTGCGATGCCCCGTTAACCAGCGTCTCGGAAATATGGATCGCGGTTCCGCTCAACCTGCTGATAAAACGATCAGGAGTAATACTGTCGTCGGTGCGGAAGAAATTGTTTTCTGCATAAATCGCCGATTCCCTGCCAACCCCAAAGCTATATTGGTAGTGCTCAGAGTTTTTTGGCCAGTAGTAGTTGTTGTAGACATGAACCTTGCCGAAACGGACTCGAGGTCCACGCTGCCCCACCTGTTCAAAGAGATTGTGATGTAAGGTCACTCGCAGCTTGTTTCGATCCGCGGTGGCACTATCGGATGATCCGATGAGCATGACCTTGTCGTGTTCGAGAAAACGATTGTAAGAAACCGTCACCAGATCCGACGCATTAGTAATGTCAACTTCGCCATCGTGGACCTGGAAGAGGCGTCCAAAATAAAGGGGCAAAGTGCTGTCTGCGGTTTCCTCGTCAGCAAAAGTACTGTGATCGATCCAAACGTGATCGGAGTCACGCAGCGAAATCGAGTCATATGCGGAGTTCCAGTTACCGAGACTGCCATCTGTTGGATCCCATTGCGGAAAGCAATCGTAGGTGTCGAGAAAGGTAAGATTGCGAACGATAATATTCGTCCGACTTCCGACAACGTTTGCGGTACCGCGAATATCCAACCACGCGCCCCGGATAACGGAATTCTTGCCTACTCCTACAATCGTTGTGTTGGATCCGACTCTAATCCTGACGCGTGCTTGTTGCGCCTGTTGTGAAGCCACGCGAGCATTCTCAAGTGGACCAGTCGGAACCATCGTCCTGCCCCACACAGCCGGATCATAGGCAGCGAGATAGGCCTCAAGCGTGTAGCCATTTCTATTGTAGGCAGAACAAATCAGAGGCTGATTATTATCATCGACGTTCGCATCGATAACCCCGTCAACATAAATGATCTTCGGTATGTTGGAAGGATTGGACGATGGTGGTGGATAAACCCCATTGTTCAGGGCGGCAATCAACTCGCGCCGATTATGTACGGTGTAAACCTGGTTGTCGGCGGCACTGGCTCCTCCGGTGGTACCGGTTGAAAACGCGGCCCATCCATCATTTGGCGCTAGTGTTTCGCGACCGAGGTCTCGATGATCGATGGCGGATTTAGCAAGCAATGCATTGGCTGTTAAGCACACAGTCACGATAAGGCATACAAAGCGCATGGGTTGTCCTCCTGAGATGAGAAGTCCTACGAACCGCTAGACCAACTCACGTCGATTTCAGAGCTACGTTACTAGACGAAACTGTATGGGGGTTGACTGTATGGGGGTTGCCAAAACTCTTTTTGGGAGGCCAAAAGAATACTCAAGAATTACAGCAAAGCCAACGCCAAATGAGGTGGTGATCGTGGAAGGACGATGTCATCGGTTGTATCCCGGCTCAAGTTCATTGTTGACCTCTGAAATCCTTAATGAGCACTACGTCGTGAGTCAGGGTGCCTCGCGCAACGGCTATCCGTTTACCGTCGGCTGATATCGCAAAGGAGAATAGACGACTATCTGTAAAGTTGGTTAAACGTTTAGGAGGACTACCATCGATTGGCTGGATATTGAGATTCTGGACATCGACGTTATCGAGATAGACCAACGCACGTCCATCCGGTGTCCAACTGAGCACGCCGGTACTTATATCCAAGATCTTATTTGGCTCGCCTCCTTCTATTGGATAGATTCCGGTCTTCCACTTAGGTGTTGGATCATGGTATGGGGCTGCTATCCATTTGCCGTTTGGAGAAATGGCCACGACTCCTGAGGCTTTATCGACTATATGTACAGGTTCGCCTCCTTGAATCGACACTTTCCACACATCATTCTTACCCGTACTCAAGTTATAAAACACCCAGTCGCTGTTAGGAGAGCATTGAGGGTTCAACTCGCCAACGCCGTAGGTCAACTGCCTGGCATTGCTGCCATCTACGTCAATTCTCCAGATATGATCACTGCCCGTACGGTCAGACACAAAAGTCACATAACGACCATCGGCTGACACCGACGGTGACCAGTTGTTTCCCTCATCGGCCGTGAGTCGTTTTTGCTCCTTGCCGTTCGCGTCTACTTTCCAGAGATCCAGCTTGCCGTTGCCGGTACGAGATGCATAGATGATCCTGCCGTCGGGCGTCCACGTCACACCTTCGACTCCATCAAATTTGTTGCCGGTGATCTGGCTCGCATCGCGAGCATTGTCGTAGGGTGCAATCCAGATATTCGAAACCTGCTCAGAATCAACTGTAACAAGAGTAGCGGAGTCTGCTGTCAAACTAACACTGACGTAATCCTTTAGATCGTTCGTAATCTTGTGGACTTGGCCACCTGGGTAAGAGAGAAACCAGACCTGGGAGGGACTGCCATGATTCTCTCTTCCCGTCAGTACCAGCCCACTCCCGTCGTTTACCCACGCCAGGTGGTCAACCTTCGCCCACCGACGAGAGCTGATCGGTTTTTCTGAGCCGTCCGCAACCTGCACCCCAACCAGTGTTACGGAATTCCCACTTTCGTCCGAGCTATTCAGAGGATAGATAATGACCTTTCCATCTGGGGACCAAGAGCACACGAACGCTGGTACATCTCCCCCCATGTTCCGCCTGACGATTTCTCGCTCTCCTGTACCGTCAGCATTGGCAATGAGCAAGGTCACTTCACCTTGAGGTGGAATTCCGCGCAAATAGGCAAACTGCTTGCCGTCTGGTGAGAATGACACGCTGCTGTCAACATCTGTAACAAGCTTTCTCGGAGCGCCTCCCAACCCAGGCATGCGATAGAGCGAACAAGGTAACTTGTTCTCACAGGCGGTGTAGAAAAGGTCATCTCCCGACTTGGAGAAGGTTAGTCCTGTATAGGTAGTTTTAGCAGCTTCATTAATTGGCACTTCGCTAGCGGGCGACGATACTTGTTTCATCCAGAGTCTTTGTTGTTCACCATCAGCGACCACTTGGACCACAAATTTACCATCCGGCGAAATCGCCGCGTCAATAACCTTCCCGCTGCTAGTCAGCTCAGTCATACTCATATCTTGGAAACTACTAGATGGCATCAGGTTTATACGGATGAGTTTTCGAAGCCCAAAAACAGTGCCCAACGCAGCAATGATCGAGATAACCAAGAGAATACCAACGAGACCGGTGTGACGTCTGACGGCATTCAAGAAAGAGTTGCCCGCTGTATCTCCGACTATTTTTGCCTGTACTTGGATGGTATTGCCACGTGTTGAACGATCATCTGTAACACCAGTCGGCACACTTCGCTCATTCTCAAGTTTTTGAAGCATCCGAAGGTCGGAAAACATTTCACGGGCCGTCTGGTAGCGTTCTTCTTTGTCCTTTCGCAACGCCTTCTCTACGATCCATTTCAGCCTGTCAGGAACATCCGCAGAGATTTCGGGCGGCTCTTCCTTCAGTATTGAAGCAATGACATCCTGCGCTGTATCGCCTCCAAATGGCGCCTCCTTAGTTAGCATTTCGTAGAGCACAGTTCCCAAACTCCAAAGATCAGAGCGCGCATCAACCTTTTCTCCGCGCGCTTGCTCCGGAGACATATAGCTCGCCGTGCCAATCACCGATCCTTCATGAGTGTTGAGCAGCACTCTCGTTGTTGCTTCGCCCTCGGTTCCAGCCTCCTGTTCCGTTAGTTTGGCGATGCCGAAATCCAGCACCTTCACGAAGCGCTCTTTCTGCTGCAGATGACTATCCCTGACCAGGATTATGTTTTCCGGCTTAATGTCTCGATGCACGATCCCTTTTGCATGTGCAGCAGCCAACGCATCGGCGACTTGCAGTACAATGCTCAACACCTCGCCAAGCTGTAGCGATTTCGACACGTTGATGGTTTGACGAAGCGTTTCACCCTCAATGTATTCGGTGGCAATAAAGTGTCTTCCTTCGGCTTGCCCGATGTCATGGATCGTGATGATGTTCGGATGATTCAGCGCGGATGCGGCTCGGGCTTCTTGTTGAAAGCGCCGCACACGATCGCTGTCTTGAGTGAACTCGGCGGGCAACAACTTCAGTGCGACCTTACGGCCCAGTTGTATATCCTGCGCGAGGTAGACTTCACCCATGCCACCCGCGCCAATTGAAGTGATGATTTTGTAGTGACCGAGGGTTTGGCCCACGACCGAGTCAGGCTGAACGTATGCGAGCGAGCGCGCTTCAACCTCTAAGGCAGGCTTCTGAATAAAACTCCCCGCCTTCTCGTGAGCACCAAGCAACGCCTCCACCTGTCTGCGCAGCGACTCGTCACCAGCGCAGACTTTGTCAAGAAAAGCAGCACGTTGGTCGGGCGCTTGTTCAAGCGCTGAGTGAAACAGCTGATCGAGTTGTTGCCAGCGTTCAGGCTTCATTATTCAGTGAGTTGTAGAGCCAGGCTTTTGCCATGCTCCATTCACGCATGACTGTGACCGTTGAAATCTTCAGCGCTTCAGCCGTCTCCTCGACACTTAGACCACCAAAGAAGCGTAGTTCGACAACTTTTCCTTTACGCGGGTCGATGGCAGTTAGCTTGGTCAGGGCTTCATCGAGGGCAACGAGGTCGCTTCCCTTTTCGCCGGAGACAACCAACGCTTCGTCAAAGGTGATTCGTTGCGCGTCCCCACCCCGTTTTGCGTATTGCCTGCTTCGTGCATGGTCCACAAGAATGCGTCGCATCAACTGTGCAGATAAAGCAAAAAAGTGAGCGCGATTTTTCCACTGGACGTGCTTTTGATCGATGAGCTTTAGAAAAGCTTCGTTTACCAGTGCAGTAGTTTGAAGTGTATGCCCAACGTTCTCCCGTCGCATGTAGTGATGAGCCAACCGATGCAGTTCCTTGTCAACGAGCGGCATCAACTTACCCAGCGCCGAGCGATCTCCATCACTCCATGCAATTAGTAATTGAGTTACTTCATGTCGCGCATCGCTAGTCATCAACAGGACCGGTGGTAGGTATGGATTTGGAGATCCAATCTGGGCCAACTTGTGGCTGCGGATTATAGCCTCAAAGTTCAATAAGCCACACGTAAATCATTTCGATCATTTTTGCTTGATAGCTTTTCGCTCCTTTTCCCGCGGTATGGGGTGAGGACAGCTCAGTCGCAGCTCAGTCAATGCGAACTGCGCCAGTCCCCACAACCAAAAACGGCCCAAAGCTCCATGCGGGCCATAACGCGGAGGTTGGCGATGAAAGCTCGGCCCCTGTTAGCGATAGCTCTGTTTTGTTTGACTGCCTTTCCAGTGTTGGCAAAACCACTTACCGAAGGCGAACGCAGAACTCGTCTACAAACATTGCGAAGTATTAATGCGGACCGCATCGATCCAACCCCGCTCGAACGAGCTTACCTGGATGTTTACGCGATGCTCGAAAGTGACAACCAATGTGGGATTTTCTTTGGAGGTAACGGTGCTCGTCAGGTGCTTAGCGAGTTGGTCGTCAGGCTAAAAGAACAAGCAATTTCCGATACGCGAATCGGCGTCCGAATGTCCGGAACGTTCACGAACATCCGGGAGCCCGAATCAGGACTCTATTATCGACTATTCGAAAAGGCTTATTTGAATAGCTTCGGGGCGTTCTATCGATCGAAAACATTTCCCTCGCAACCGCTTGTTCCACACATGGGAAGTTTTTCGCCGAACACGCGAGAAGCGAGAGCACTAATTCTCCTTCATGAGCTGGCACACTTAATAAAAGGCCCACAAGGAACGTGGTTAATCCCGGACGATGGAGCAAACGCACAAGTAAGTCGTCTCAACACGCTAACCATTGAGACAAAATGCCGCCAACAGATTCGCGCCTTGTGAAGAAACATTATGAGTTCAGCCATTAAGCGACTTTTCAAAACAGATCAAACCTCGGATCACACAGTTCGTGCGGAAACCGTGGTCACACGAGAAAAAATCCGTCGACTACAACAAATGGCGGCACTGCTACAAAGTGAGCTCGATTCTCTTCAACAGTTTCACACGGCACCGGTCGAGCAAGGCCTCGATTTCTATACGGAAGTAAGCCATTTCGAGATCGAGATAATCAAACGGGCGTTGCTCGCCGCAAATGGGCATCAGGCCAGAGCCGCGCAACTGCTCAACCTAAGAAGCAACACACTCAATGCAATGATCAAGCGCTACTACATTCAGCTCGGTCACCTGGCCACACCGACGTTTCATGAGAGTGCGAACGATGAACGCACTCCCTACGAGTCGAGCTTAACAAATCAACAAGTGCGACCGAGACCGGATATTCGGCGGCGCAACAAACAACGAGGCTTATCAATCGATGAGGGCCAACGTAGATAGACTTGCTAGTCGCTTCTGCGCTTCAGACGCCCAGGTCGATTTTGGGAAGCGAAGAATGAGTTCTCGCCACGCCGAGCCGTCGTAATGTAGTCGCCTCGTTTTCGGATCGAAGACAAAACCAACTCGTTGGCGGTTGTAACGATCAAGTCCTGTGTAATTCAGAAAGTAACTGAATTCGGGAACGGCGATGCTCTCGTCGATATGACGTGACGCATCCCGCGAAAGTTTTTCAGACACCTGCTCGGCTGTGTCGCCGAGCATAAGCAACACTTCAGGCCTCAAAGGTGAGCGTGGAAAATGATCGAGAAAGATCCTCGCCCGAACGATTCGGTCAAACTCCGCGGAGTTTTTGATCAATTCCAACAGCCGTCGATCGTCGCCAGGTTGTGAAGACGAAACAACCGCCTCACGCTGAATCCAGCCGTGGGTTCGACTACTCACGTTCACAAGGTAGAAAACGAGCCCGTCTCCGCCTTTCTTAGCACCTCGAATAGCGACGAGTCGTCCACGGCCAACTCGTCTGACAAGCTTTCCAGTTAGGTCTGCGGTTGCTCGTAAGGCTGAGAGTCGTTCATCGACAACGACAGCGATACGTCCACCTGGAGGAGCCTTTTGTTTCTGAGCCGAGATGTTAGTGGTTGAGAAAAGAGCTAAACAAAGAGCAGCGAAGTGAAGAGTGAGTCTGTGAGGATTCACGGTTTTGTCTCCTTTAACTAGAGTGAGGTTTGTGTCCGATATGCTTCAGCTATGTCCGATATGCTTTAGCTTGTCGATGTCATAATAAACAAGCTCTCTCCCCAACACACGAACAAGCTAAAGCACACATTAAAGAACTGCCCGCGCTACTTTTTGCGCAAACTGCGCGTGATGAAAATGGCAAATAGCTGCCGCCAACGCATCCGCAGCATCGTGTGGCGTCGGCACACTTTTCAGTGCCAACAACAGACGCACCATTTCCTGAACCTGATGCTTCTCGGCATTGCCGTAACCAACTACGGTCTGCTTGATAAGACGCGGTGAGTATTCGTGAATATCAAGTGCCGCCCTTTCTGCCACTAACAACACAACCCCGCGAACCTGTCCAAGCTTCATACTTACTTTGACGTTGGTGGCGAGGAATGCGTCTTCAAGAGCGCAAGCATCAGGCTGAAGTTTCGCGATCACGTCTTCAATGCCAGTGCACATCTTCAGCAATCGCGTGGGAAACTTCAGAGTTGAAGATGCTCGAATCGATCCAAATTCGACCAGCGAATACTTTCGGCCATCGCCTTCAACGACACCCCACCCGGTTGTTTGACTGCCTGGATCAATTCCGAGTACGCGCATTGGCGAAGTATATCAGGAGTTGGCCTTTGGTTTTTGATCTTTGGGCCCTAAGACT
>Ga0207691_10006184_pt1 | contig 11569 bp, 6 predicted proteins | sample KBSM13metaG_FD_184327 | JGI IMG/M metagenome (GOLD analysis project Ga0207691, IMG submission 184327) | Miscanthus rhizosphere microbial communities from Kellogg Biological Station, Michigan, USA - KBS M1-3 metaG (SPAdes) (version 2) | ecosystem: Host-associated > Plants > Roots > Rhizosphere >...
GCCGTCGCGGACGGCACGATTCCGATGAACCTCGGATCGGGATCGCCGGGGCCGATGCTGCCTGACGCGCCGATCTCGATCGATGCGCGGACGGAGGGGCTACCGCTCAACCTGGTGAATCGATTCACGGACCTCGTGTCGGATGTCGGTGGGCGGGCGTTCGGCGTCGTGCGCGTGCGCGGGACGACCCGCCACCCGTCCACGGTTGGCGCGTTGGCACTCCAGAACGGGAGCGTGCGCCTCGCTTCGACCGGGATGCGCCTCACGAACATGAACGCGTCGCTCCGCATGTTCGGCGATACGATCGTCATCGACTCGATCGCGGGGCGCGCGGGTGGCCGCGTATTCGCGCGCGGCGGTATCGGCATCAAGAAGATCGCCGAGCCTTCGTTCGACCTGCACCTGGTGGCGGAGAACGCGCGAGTGCTCGACAACGAGACCGGCTCCGTGCGCGCGGACATTGGTGTCGACGTGCAGGGACCGTTCGACCGCACGGTGGTGTCGGGCCGCGTCGGCGTGAAAAACGGGGTGATCTCGATCCCGGAATCGGACCACAAGGAAGTCATCAGCACGCGCGACCCGGCGTTGTATCAGTTCGTCGACACGTCCAAGGCGGGTGACGAGGAGATGGGCGTGGGCGCGCCAAACGCGCTGATGGCGAACCTGCAGGTGAATGTGAACGTGGATGTGGCGCGCGATACGTGGGTGCGGACGGCCGACGCCAACGTCGAGATCTTCACGCCTCCGGATCGTGCACTCGCGATTCGCGTCGACCAGCGTCGTCACGCTGTCGTGCTGGACGGCGAGGTTCAGACGGATCGTGGCGAGTACGAGTTCCTCAGCAAGCGATTCCAGATTCGGCGAGGGTCGGTCATGTTCGTCGGTGGACGCCAGCTCGATCCGAATCTGCAGATCACGGGCGAATACGAAGTACGACTGGCCGCGAGCCAGGCGATCAACATCCGCGTGAACATCGGCGGCTCGCTGAGTCGTCCGCGGATCGCGCTCGACAGCGACGCGCAGCCCCCGCTCTCACAGTCGGACCTGCTCAGCTATCTCGCGTTCGGCCGGACGTCGAGCTCATTGCTGCAGTTCGAGGGATCGTCGCTCTCGGGCGGTGGTGGAGGATCCGGGATCGCCGGCACCGGAGCGCAGCTCGCGACGCAACAGCTGGCCGCGGTCGCGCTCGGCGTCTTCGTGAACGAGTTCGAGAGTCAGGCGGCGCGCTCGCTTGGCGCCGCGTACGTGAACGTGACGCCGGCTGACCTGTACACCGAACTGGCCCGGAGCGGAGAAATCTCGGGCTTCTTCAAGGGCACGGAGATCGAAGTCGGGAAGTACACCGATCCGAACACGTTCGTGGCGGTGCAGGCGCGACTGAGCGCGTTCGCGAGCGACCCGAACGATCGCGCCGTGCCGGGAATTCGAGTGCAACGCCGTCTCGGTAAGGGCTTCTCGGTCAGCGCGAGCTTCACGCCCCGGTATATCCCGAAGGCCCCAACGCTCGAGCCCGTGACGGCAAAGAGCACCGGGATATTCGGAACATTCCTCGCCCGCGAGTGGAAGTTCTAGCGAGGCGAATCGAGGCCTGAGGAAGGAGGCCTTAGGAAGGAGGAGGGCGGACGGCGGATGGCGGAGAAAGCGTTGTCATCCCGAGCATCCGCGAGGGATCTTCTCCAACGTCACCGTGGCTAGCCTGGCCACGAGTACTTCACCGAAGATCCCTCATCTGCCCGCTGCGCGGGCTCCCGCGCTCGGGATGACAACCAGCTGACGCTCGGGACGACAAACACAAGCAGCAACAACAAAAAGGACAGGATTGCAGGATTGGCAGGATTCCGGGCGGGCAGATCGCCGTCGTCCCTGAGACGTCTCTTCAATCCTGCAAATCCTGCCAATCCTGTCTCTGCTGTTGTCGTTGTCGATCGCTGCGTTCTTATCGGCGCGGTGGACTTCGCGTGCCAGAGACACGCTGCGGTCATCCGCGCTAATCCGGCCACGATCAGGTTCCGGAAGAATCCCCGTGCGCCCGGGCCGGGCGCCGGCGCTCGGTGTCGCGAAACCCTCGTGGGGTAAGGGTTGTCTCACCATCGTTCGTCCTGACGATGTCGACCCTGGAGATTCACATGCGCCGAGCTCTGCTCCCTGCCCTCTTTCTCACGCTGTCCGCAGTCCCAGCGGCCGCACAAGCCCGCAGCGCGCAGTCGCGCGATGCGCAGCGCTGGCTCGACGACTGCCAGCGCGACGGTGGGCGCAGTGACCGGGAACGGTACTGTGACGTTCGCGAGCAGACCATCGGCGCTCGCTCGCAGCTTCGTGTCGATGGGCGGACGAATGGAGGCATCGAGGTGATAGGCTCCGATCGGAGCGACATTCTCGTCATCTCGAAGATTCAGACGCAGGCTGGCAGCGAAGCGGACGCCAAGGCCATGGCGGAGCAGATTCGCATCGAGACCGGTGATGAAATTCGTGCGGACGGGCCGTCCACGCGTTGGCGATCATCGTGGTCGGTGAGCTATGAGATTCACGTGCCGCGCAAGATGAGCCTCGACCTCACCGCCACGAACGGCGGGATCTCCATCGACAACGTGCAGGGACGCCTCCAATTCGAGACGACGAACGGTGGCATCTCGCTGACCGGAGTCGCCGGCGATGTCCGCGGCGAAACGGCGAATGGTGGAGTAGACGTTCAGTTGACCGGTGACCGGTGGAGCGGCGCGGGCCTCGACGTGCGCAGCACCAACGGCGGTGTCGAGCTGACGATCCCCGAGAACTACTCGGCGCGTCTGGAGACAGGCACGACAAATGGCGGCATGGAGATCGGCTTCCCCGTCACGGTGCAGGGCCGGCTCGACCGTCAACTCTCGACGCAGCTCGGCCAGGGAGGAGCGCTCGTGCGTGTCACGACGACGAATGGCGGCGTGACGCTCCGCAAGCGCTGACCTCGAGCAGCAGGCGGTCGTTAGGCGGGCAGGGCGGCGACCGTCACCGCGCCGACCATGCCGAGCGGCTCACCTTCGCTCATGGCCGGCGACACCACGACGTACATCACCACACCGGCTAGCGGCGAGCGCACCTCGGCGATCACGTCGCCGAAATAGTTGGTGAGCCGGCCGAACAGCGCGCCCTCGCTCACGTGTTCGTCGGGCTGCACCGCGGGATACCACGTACCCGTCCCCGGACTCGTCAGCACCACCGACGGGTCGATCCACCGCGGTCGTTCGACGGTCTCCTTCGGCCCCGGCAACATGTCCAGGTAGCGCATAACGCGGAACGCACCCCGCGCGTTGCACGAAACCATCTCCTCGGTGGGAACGCCGACGCCGCCGGCCTCGGTCGTCACCGCGGGTTTTCCACGCACGTGCGCGGTGTTCGAGCAGAACTGCGTAGCGGCGGGATCGCGTGGGCGACCTCGGTCGACGACGATGTGATCCAGTCCGAACGCGAGCGCCATCTCCCGGGCTGTGACATCCACGCGCTCGTCGAGGCCGAGCTGGCTCCAGTACGAGTACGGGCGGAGCGCTTCGTTGCCATCACCGGAGTGGATGTCTACCAGGTAGTCGCACTGATCGATCACCTGCGTCGTGATCGCGTACGCGATGCGCTCCGATGCCGTTCCATCCGCCTTGCCAGGGAAGACACGGTTCAGATTCTTCTGATCCCACGGCCCGCGGTAGATCGTGCGATGAACGAACGAGGGCAGGTTCGCGATGTGCACCAGAATGACCGTGCCTCGAAGCGTCAGGGGATCGAGCTCGCTGCGCACCCGTTGCAGTGCAACGATTGGCGACGGCTCCGACCCGTGCGTTCCCGCGATCAACGCCAGGACTGGGCCGTCGGCGGTGCCGGTCACGACGGTCACAGGAATTCTCGCGCCTGCGTCGACACCCACGGGAACTTCGATGAACCCCGAGACCTTCTCACCCGCGCGGCCGACGACGGGACCGGCTCGTAACATGTTCATCGTTAGGTACGCTCCGGCCGTTCGAACACGGCAATCGCGTTCGGGTAGTCGACCGTCACGCGAAAGTATTTCAGCGCGGAACCACCGAGCGCGCCGTCGGTCGGCCTGTCCATCCACTGTGCCATGTAGTCGTGGAACGAGCGGTCGGGACGCTGCGTGAACCATACGGGGCCGACGTCGAAACCGCCGACGGATACACGCGGGACCTCGATGGCGGCCATTCCTGGCAGATCATCGGCATTCGGAACTACGCGCCAGTCGGGATGTCGTTTGCGCCAGCGATCGAACACCTCGGTCGTGATGAAGCTCGTCGCACGCTCGCCAGCCGCGCCGCCTAACTGCGCGGCCGTGGAGTCGGCCACCCGCTGCGTCGCACCCGTGTCGAACAGCATGTCGAGCGAATCGCCGTCGACAGCAACGCGAATGCGCGCGAAGCCGTTCGCGGCCTTGTCGCCATTGCGACGGAACGCCAGCGGAACCGTATGCGCGGCGTCGCTCGGGACGGTGGCGCTCGATGCGTGCACGAGCAGTTTGCCGCGCGGGTAATCGAACGTCCACACGCGTCCATAGAACCATTCCTGCCCGAGCATGCCCGTCCAGCCGTTCCCCATTCCGCGCAGCTGCGACGAGGGAAAGACGAACAGCGCGCCGCCCTCGCGTCCGAGCGGCGTAGGGATCCCGCGGCCGGGCTGAAATGCCGGCAGCATCACAGACCGCACCGTGTCCGTGCCCTGAATGCCCACGACTTTCGTTGGGAGTCCGAGGCGCGCGACGGCATCGCTCGCGAGCCAGAGTCCGCCACCGGTATCGGTGAACAGCGTGAGCGTGTCACCGCGCTGCGTGACCGGATGGACGTAGAACCGGTCGCCGACGAGTCGTGCAGGTAGTTCCGACGGCGGTGCTTCCTGCGTGTGAACGGCGCCGAGTGGCGCCGCCAGCGCCACGAGTGCGAGGGCAACCTGCACGCGCATGCCACCACGACGGTTCATGGAACAGCTCCGGCCGCGCCGCTCCGACGTGGGTCGGCGCCAGCCGTGACGGTACCCTTGCCTAACGTGATCGCCGCGCCATACCCCATGCGCGGCTCGCCCTCGAGCGAGATCACGTTCAGGTTATAGCCCATCTCGCGCAGTCGCCGCATGGCGGACGGCGCGAACCCACCCTCCACGTCGATGACGAACTCGCGCCGTGAACCGGCGCCGCGGCCCGACGGGAGAAAGCGCGGCAGCTCGAGCGCCTGCTGCGGGGTGAGACCGAAGTCGAGGACGCCGACGAGCGTCTCGTACACCGCCGACGTGATCCAGGCGTTCCCCGCGGCACCGACCGCGAGTACCGGGCGTCGCGTACTGCCGGTACCCTGAAAGACGATCGTGGGCGCGAGCGTACTGCCGTGCCGCGCGTAGGGGAGCCGAGCGCCGTACTGGGTGGGGTCGGTGCCGTAGGACGTGAGCTTGTCGTTGTAAATGAAGCCGAGCCCGGGTGAGACGTAAAAATTTCCGCCCCACGTGCCGAGCGTTTGCGTCACAGCGACGACGTTGCCGTCCGCGTCCGCGACGGTGAACGCCGTCGTGCCCGACGAGTGACAGGCGACGATCTCACGCGCGTGCTCCGCCGGGTTCCCACAGGCGCTCCCTTCCTCGAGCGCGAGCTCGCTTCCGCTCGCATTGTCGTCGGCGCCGCCGTCGGTCGTAGCCTTGCGATCAGTGGCGCACACCAGCGTGTCGCCGCGAAAGCTCGACGGCGTGAGCGCATGGGCGGCGTCGAAGCAGCGCCAGCGGACGCGAGCCGTGTCCTTGTTCACGAGCGGCTCCACGGTCACCGGCCAGAGGCCGGGATCGGCGATGCGGTTGCGCGTCGTCGGCGTGAGCTGCCATGCGGCGATCATCGCGTGCGCGGTCGCGGCGTCGTCCGTGTAGAGACGCGGCGTCTTCCACTGCTCGAGCAGGTTGAGCTGCGCAGCAAGTGTCGCCCCGCCGGAGACCGGCGGCGCGCTGGAGTAGAGCGTGTAGCCCCGGAACGTGGAGCTCACGGGCTCACGGTCGGCGGCGTAATAGCGCGCGAGATCGGTCAGGCGCATCGCGTTGCCCTTCCCGCGCAGGTCGGCGACCATGCGTCGCGCGACTTCCCCGCGATAGAAGCCGTCAGCGCCTCCCTTGGCGACTTGCTCGAGCGTCCACGCGAGGTCCGGATTCCTGAGCGTGTCGCCTGCATGCAGAGGCTCGCCGTTGCGGAAGAACAGCGCCTTGCTGGATTCGTACTTCGAGAAGTGCTCGCGCTCGACGGTGAGCGTCGTCGCCAACCCCTCGCTCACGACGTAGCCATCCCGGGCCGCGCGGATTGCCGGGGCCAGGAGGTCGGCCCACGGCACCTTCTTGCTGCCGAACTGACGCCACGCGGAGTGCATCCCGGCAACCGTGCCCGGTACGTTCGCGAGGACGGGCCCGTCGGACGGGTAGCGCCCATCCGCCATGAGCGCGGCGTTCGACAGCGTCGCTTCTTCGGGAACGCGCGACATGAACTCGATGAGCGACGGGCGCTCTGCCCCTTTGAGATTGACGATCATCTGGCCGTAGCCGCCCGGGCCGCTGGCATCGGGCTCGACGACACCTAACGCGAACGAGACCGCCACCGCGGCGTCGACGACGTTCCCACCCTTGCGCAGGATCTCGAGGCCCGCCGCCGTGGCGACTGGATGGGCGCTCGATACGGCGGCACGGCCGGTTGCTGCCTCGCGCAGTGGCGGGCGTTCGCGCAGCATGGCGTAGATGACGTCGTCGAGGGCGGCGTCGGTGGAGGCAGATAGAGCCTGCGGGCGGTAGCGATCGCGCAGCGCGGTCCAGCGCTGGCGACGCGACGCGGCTTCCGGTGACGCGAAGTACAGGTCGGCGGACCGCGTCCAGACTCGATCGAACGCCTCGGCGTTCCGTTCCTGTCGCGACCGAGCGGCGGTGACCCGGCGCTCGACGAGGCCGTCATCAGGAGCGGTCGGGGCGGCAACGGTCCAGAGCCGACCAGTCGCGCTCAGATCTTCGGAAACATCTCGATCCGCGACCCGTGCCGGATCGCCATTGTACCCCGGCGCATCCGCGCCAAGCTCCGCCAGCGCGATCGTGGCACCGTCGGGCGCCCACGCCGGCGCGGCGTGGCGCGCGCTCACGAGGTTGACATAGCGGCCGTCCGTCGGCGTGACGAAGACGCCGGGACGCGCGCCGCCGGTCGTGAACGCGAGGCGCTCGCCGTTAGGCGCCCAGGCGGGCCGCTCGACATCGCGGTCTCCCACAATGACGCTGTCGCCGGATCGCGACGTGTCGGCGAGCACGCGTATGCGCAGGCGGTCGTTGGCCTCCGTGGCGGCGACATACGCGACGCGCGCTCCGTCCGGCGAGACGACGGGCGACCGCTCTGCGACCTGTCCGCGCGTTAGGCGCCGCTCGCTTCCATCGGGCGCGCGCACCCACAGGCGGGCGAGGGCACCGCGTCCGCGCACGAAGATGATGCGTCCGTCGGCGGCGACGGACGGCTGCGCGTCGGGCTCGGGCGACGTCGTGATGCGCTCAGGCTGGGCGGACGTGGGAGCCGAGGCCGCGGCCGGGACGGCGAGCCGCCAGAGATCGAAGTTGCCACCGCGGTCGGAGGAGAAGATGATGGTGGTGCCGTCTCGCGACCAGACGGGCTCGCGGTCCCACGCGGGTCCGCTGGTAATCCGTGTCCAGGCGCCACGACCAGCGGCCTGAATGTAGAGATCGCCATCAACGGACACGGCGAGCCGTCCATCGGGCGCGAACGCGGGGTCGCGAACACCACGAAGGCTCGAATCAGGGGCTGGTTGCTGCAGGGCGACGAGCAGGAGCGCGAAGTACATCTGGGGCGTCGGGGCTGAAGAGAACAAAGCGGTACCGACGCATTATCGACGGAAGACACAGGGTTTGTCGATAGGCTCGGCGGGCGAGCAGCTGCACGCGGCTGCACGCTGGGAACCTCAGCCGCCGGCTGCATGCTGCGGCCGCACGCTGCCCGCTGCTGCCAATACCGCCCGGTCACGCACGCGCTGCCCGCTGCACGCAGCGGCGACCAGCGACAAGCACGAGCGAACAGCGACCAGCTTGCAGTTCGCAGTCCCGAGTCCCTACCGCAATACACTCACCGGATCCACCCGCGTCGCGCGACGCACCGGAACGAGCAGCGCCACCACCGCGGACACGATGAGCGTCGTGCCGGCGACGCCTAACGCGATCGGGTCGAACGGGGTCACGCCGTACAGCAGGCCGCCGAGACCACGCGCGACCAGCACCACACCCACTGCCCCCGCGACCAAGCCGGCAATCATCCAGACGCCGCCCTGCCTCAGCACCAGCCGCGCGATCGCGCCTCGGCTCGAACCCAGAGCCACCCGGACGCCGAACTCACGCTCCCTCGCCGCCGCCATGCTCGCGAACATCGCGTACACACCTACCGACGCCAGGAGCAGTGCCAAGACACCAAAGGCCGTCATGAGCACCACCGGCAGGCGGCGACCCGCAAGCTGATCGGCGAGCAGGGTTTCCATCGGCGCCGCGGCGTGGATGGGAATCGACGCGTCGAGTGCCGTCAACTCGCGCTGCACCGGCTTCACGAGCGCCAGGGGATCGCCGTCGGTTCGTATCAAGAGCGTCCGGGCTCCCCACGCGTCCTGCCGGCTCGACGTGTACGTCATCGGCTCCGGGACGGGACGCGCGGGGTCAGTGCGCACGTCGCCCACGATGCCGATCACCTGTGCCCACGGCGCCACCTCGGCCGGTCCCATACGGATACGGGCGCCGACGGCGTTCCCGTTAGGCCAGTACCGACGCGCCATCGCCTCGCTGATCACGACTACCCGCTGCGTGCTGTCCCGGTCAGCCGGCCCGAAGGTACGCCCGCTTCGAAGCGGAATGCGCATCGTGCGGAAGTAGTCGTCGGACACGATGTCGGACGCGATGAACGGCTGTCCCTCGCCGGCAGGCCACGTCAGGCCCTCGATCGTCAGCCCGTTGTGATTCATGTTCGGCGTCGGCAGCTCGCTCACGTCCGCCACGTCGCGTACGCCCGGAATGGCGCGAACGCGCTGGTCGAACTGCTCGAAGAATCGCGCGCGTGCCGGCGTCGACATATACATCCGCCCCGGTAACTGCACGGCGATCGTGAGCACGCCATGCGGGTCGAATCCGAGGGGCGCCGTGGCCATCGTCCACAGACTGCGAACGAGCAGGCCCGCGCCAGCGAGCAGGCTCACGCACAGCGCGATCTGCCCGGCGACGAGCAGGCCGCGGAGTCGTCGCGTGCGGCGACTCTCGCTCGCGCCTCGCGTTTCATCGCGCAGCGTTCCCTGCGTGTTGGCGCGGCCGGCAGCCACTGCTGGCGCGACGCCGAACGCGACACCCGTGATGAGGGCGAGCAGGCCGGTCACCGCAACCGCCACCGGGTCCAGCGACAGCTCCGCGTATGCGGGCAAGGCCGTCGACGCGAGCGAGCGCACGGCCGCGAGTCCGGCCATGGCGAGCAGCAGTCCGACGCCGCCACCGGCGAGCGCGAGAACGAGACTCTCGGTCAACAGCTGCCTGACGAGTCGGCTCCGGCCCGCGCCGAGCGCGATGCGAACGGCGAATTCCTTGCGCCGACTCAACGAGCGGGACAGCAGAGCGCCGGCGAGGTTGGCGCACGTGATCACGAGAACGAGGCCGGCGCTCGCCATGAGCACGAGCAGTGGTGTGCGCGTCTCGCCGACCATGTCATCGCGCAATGGGATGCCTCGGAGCGCCATGCCGCCCTGCGCCTCGGGGTGCTCGCGCGCGAGGTCCGTGCCGATGGCCGCGATCTCGCGCTGTGCCGAAGCGACTGTAGCGTTAGGCGCGAGCCGGCCCACGAGACTGAGCCAGTGTTGCTTGCGGGCGCGAACAGGGTCGCGGAGCGCCAATCCGAGATCGAGTGGAAACCAGAGGTCCGCCGCACCATTCGGTCCGACGAATCCACGTGGCAGGACCCCGACGATCTCCTGCGCCTCGCCGTCGATGCGGATCGACTTCCCGACCGCGCGTGGGTCGCCGCCAAACTCACGCTGCCATGCAGCCCAACTCAGCATGGCGACGCCAGGCGCGCCGGTCTTCATGTCCTCGTCGCGCAGCAGGCGCCCTCGGAGCGCCGGAACGCCGAGGGTCTGGAAGAAGCCCGCTCCGACCAGCGTCGCGCTGATGACGCGCGGGCCGCCGTCGGCCGCGTATGTGACGTCGAACTTCTCACGATAGAATGGGGCGACGCGCGAGAACGAGCGCTGTCGCGCACTGAAGTCCGTGATCGCGCCGGCGCTCATGGAGGAACGTTCCATGGTCCCATCCTCCATGCGCGCATACACTCGCACGAGGCGCTCCGCGTCCGCGTACGGCAAGGCGTTCAGCAGCACCGATTTGACGACACCAAAAACGGCGGCGTTCGCACCGATGCCGAGCGCCAGCGTGACGATCGCCAGCAGCGAGAACAGCGGAGCGCGCACCGCAGAGCGGACGCCATACCGCAGATCCTGCCGCAGGTCGTCGAGCCAGTCGCGACGGGCAACGGCGCGGCGCTCCTCCGCGAGCAGCTGCGCGCACTCGTCGCGGACGCTCGTCACGTCGCCGAAGCGCTCGAGGGCCGCCGCACGTGCCGCGACAGGGTCCATGCCGCGCGCCACGTAATCGCGCACGCGCTCCTCGAGGTGGAACGCGAGCTCGCTATCGACTTCAACCTGTGGCTTGGGCTCGAAGGGACGCCCGCCGCTACCACCGTCGCCTTTCTGCAATTTCTCACGCATGGTCAGCTCTGGTCACCGCGCCCAACTGGGCGCTCGTGTCGTGTCCACCGCCTGATTCACGGCTGCGGAAAAGCGCTGCCACCCCGTCGTCTGCTCGACGAACTGGCGCCGTCCCTCCGGCGTGAGGTGGTAGAACTTCGCGCGCCGGTTGTTCTCGCTCGTGCCCCACTTGCCGGCGATCCAACCCTTGCGGGTGAGGCGATACAGCGCGGGATAGAGCGACCCTTCCTCCACACGGAGGACGTCGCTCGTCGCGCTCTCGATCCAGCTCGCGATCCCGTAGCCGTGCATCGGTCCCCACGAGAGGGTTTTGAGTACGAGGAGCTCGAGTGTGCCTTGCAGCAGACCGGACTCTTTGGCGAACACGGCAGTCTCCGTTTCGGTGGGCGAGAAGGTTCGTCGGCCTCCTTCCTATGCCGATCTATGGAGAAACTGACTGCCTGTCCCTTAGACGCGCAAGGGAAGCGGAGGGTTGGCAGGTTTCGGAACATCGCGCGAAGACCCGGACAGGATTGGCAGGATGACGGCTCTGCGTTCCCACGAGATCCCGTCACCAGTCGAGAATGGCTGGACCGGCTGCTCGCGACGCTGCTCTCGCCGAGCGGCTAATCTGCGAACGCTAGGCTGAGCGGAGGAGCGGCGCAGTTCGCGACGGCGCATCACGCACGGGCTGCTGACGGCAACGGCCACTGCATGACAGGATGGCCAGGATGGACAGGATTGAACAGAGGCTCCGTGTCGCACGCAGGGGCCCTCCCGCAACGAGCCCGGAACGAGGGGAACAGCCGCTCGGGACGCCACGC
>Ga0207691_10006188_pt1 | contig 11563 bp, 10 predicted proteins | sample KBSM13metaG_FD_184327 | JGI IMG/M metagenome (GOLD analysis project Ga0207691, IMG submission 184327) | Miscanthus rhizosphere microbial communities from Kellogg Biological Station, Michigan, USA - KBS M1-3 metaG (SPAdes) (version 2) | ecosystem: Host-associated > Plants > Roots > Rhizosphere >...
CCGCGAAACAGTTCCCGCCAGTACGCTGTCCGAACGCTTGGTCGGCACCTGGTCGCTGCGCTCTCGCATCGACCGCACTGCCTCTGGCGAACGTGTGGATGAGCCGGCCCTCGGCGCCGATCCGATCGCGCTGGTCTATTTCGACAGGTCTGGAAACTTCGCCGCCCAGTTCATGAGGCGCGAACCGGCCGGCGCAGACTCCGCCGCCGCGGCGGCGGCCGGCTCGAACAACACGCGCGCGGTCGCCGGCTACGACGCCTATTTCGGTACCTACCGCATCGACGAGTCCAGCGGCATCGTGACGACGACGCTGACCGGCGCGATCGCGCGCGAACACATCGGCGCCGTGTTGACACGGTCGTTGCATGTGGACGGCGACACACTGACGATCACGCTCGAGACGTCTTCTGCCGACGGTCCGCCCGTCACGCGGACGTTGACCTGGACGCGCGTGGGCTGACGTCTCGGACCGACGGCTAGCCCGTGCGTCCGCCGAAACGCGACAGCTTGAGAAAGTTCTCGTGCTGGTAGCGGCTCATGCGCAGTTCCTTGCCGGTTGTCAGAACGATCATGTGGTAGCCGTGGAACCACGGATGGATCGCCTTGATGCGATCGATGTTGACGATCGCGGACCGATGTACGCGCATGAAACGGCGCGGGCTCAGGCGCGACTCCAGCACGGCCATTGTCTCGCGCAATTCGTACACCGCCTTGCCGGCGTGCAGGCGCACGCTGTTGCGATTCGCTTCGATCCAGTCGATCTCGCCGACGTCGAGCAGCGTCACGTGTTCGTCGACGGGAACCGGTATGCGTTCGATGTATTCCTGCTCGCGGCGCAGTTCCGCGAGCGCGCGCAACACATGGGCCGGAGTTGCCTGGCCCGCTTCGCCTTCACTCGACAACCGCTGCTTCACGCGTCGCAGCATCAGCTCGAAACGCTGGCGACTGAACGGCTTGACCAGATAGTCCACGGCGTTGGCCTCGAACGCACGCACGGCGTAGCGTTCGTACGCGGTGATGAACACGACGGCAGGCATCCGCGTCGGCCCGGCGGCCGCGATCACGTCGATGCCGCTCATCTCCGGCATCTGGATGTCGAGGAACACCAGGTCGGGCGCGAGCCGGCGGATCGCGTCGAGCGCACTCGCGCCATCGCCGAATTCGCCGAGCAGCTCGATGTCGGCGTCGTCGCGCAGCAGGCGCTCGACGCTGTGCCGCGCGATCGGTTCGTCGTCGACGATCAGCGTCCGGATGTTCACGCCGGCTGCGCCTCGGCCTGCGCGTTCGCGACGATCACGCGGAACGGCACGCGGATGCGGCAGACGACGCCCCCCGACTCCAGGGCATCGATGTAGATTGCGCCGTTCTTGCCGTACAGTTCCTCGAGGCGCAGCCGCGAGTTGGACAGCCCGATGCCGCGCGCGAATGCGTCTTCCGGCGCGACGTCGAGCGTGCTGTTGCGATTCTTGACTTCGAGATGCAGGTAATCGCTGTCGCGTGCAGCGGTGATTTCGACGCAATCACTGCCGGCATGCTTGCCGATGCCGTGATGAATCGCATTTTCGACGAACGGCTGCAGTATCAGGCTCGGGACCGCCGCCTCGAGCGTCGAACGCGACGCCTCGACGCGAGTCGAGAGTCGGTCCTTGAAACGTATGCGCTGGATGCCGAGGTACAGATCGATCAGTTCGAGTTCGCGCGCAAGCGAGACTTCCTGCCGCTCCTCGTCGAGGTAGGCGCGCAACAGCTCGCTCAGGCGCAACAGCATGTCCTCGGCGACGGCAGCTTCGTCGCGGATCAACGTCGCGATCGCGTGCAGCGTATTGAACAGGAAGTGCGGGTGCAGCTGCATCTTCAGCACCTGCAATCGGGTCTGCGCGAGTTGCGCCTGCAGCTGGCTCGCCTGCAGCATGCGCCGGTTCTTTTCCTGGAAGAAATGCCGCGCCTGCTGGATCGTCACCAGCACCCAATAGGTGATCATCGCAGTCGCAGCATGCTTGCTCAGGAACTGCTCCAGCTGCGCAGCGACCGGCGGATGGCCAGGTTCGGTGACGTGCGAGACAGCCGCCCCGATCAGCAGCGCACACGCCGTGAATGCGATGCTGGCAAGGATGTGCAGGCGAAGGAAGCGCAGGCGGCGCGGCGGCTCGATCGGATAGCGCGCCGTCAGCCGCAACGCGAGCGGCGCGAGCAACGCCAGCGTGTACCACTCGACCATCGACCAACGCAGGTAGTCGAGCGCGCCCCAGGTGGATCCGCGAATCGCATCCGTCGCGTGCCACTGCAAGGCGAACGCGATGACGAGCAGTGTCCACGGAGCCATGTAGCGAAGGAAGCGCATCGGAAGCTGTCCGGAGTACCTGGGTGAACGCCTGCCGCAACAATAAATGGATGCCGCTCACCGATCATCCTACGCAGCCCGCACGCGCGTGAGAAGCGCCGCGTGTGCCGGTTACGATTCATCCCCGGCGCACTACGATTCGTCCCGGATTTGTTTTCAGGCGCAGATGCAGGCGGTCCAATTCGCGCACCTGCCGCGCGATTGCCGGCAGCATCCCACTTGAAGAGGTCCTGTCATGCGCACTGCATACTTTGCTCTGATGATCGCCCTTCCTGCCGTCGCCGCTCCGCCACACTACCTGGATATCTACAACACGGCTCCGAGCAGTCTCGTATCGATTGCCATCGCGCCGGCGGGCACGGCCGCCTTTCACGAGTCGTCGTTTGCCGAGCAACCGGTTCACGGCGGCGGAGACTCCGTCACGGTCGCGATCGACGGCGACGCCGGCTGCGCTCGCGACCTGCGGCTGTCGTTCGCGGACGGTCGCGTGCTCGAGCACAAGCGGTTCGACGTCTGCAAGTTTCGCAGCTATCACACCGGGCGCTACTGGCAGCGCTCCGGGATGGGCTCCACATACACGGCGCAGCACTGACGAGTTGCGCTTCGGTCAGGCGGCGGCGACGCGGCGTCCGCCGCGCTTGCCGCCTGCGCGAGCCACGTGCTCGCAAGTACGCCCGCGTTGTGAATGCAAGCCCAGTCTGCCGCTCGCGGAAAACGACCAAATCCGTGGCCCCGGAATGAAAGGGGCGCCGACATCCTGCTGCAGCGGCAGCATTGCCTCGTCCTGACTTCTGGCGGTAGGCGCCCGGATCGCGAATCCGTACGATCCGCCGACCGAACGACCAAGCGGGGCAACTCATGCGAGTCCACATCGTTTCCGCCGGCATGCTCGTGCTGACTGCGTGCCAGGCCACGGCAGCGAACACGCCGGCAGCGGGCGCAGCACCGACGCCGGCCGTGACCTCGGGCTACAACCAGCCGCCGAAGAACATCCTCGACGTGCTGCTCGCGCCGTCGCCACCGACGCCCGACGTGAGCCCGACCAAGGACCGGATCCTGCTCGTCTCGCTGCAGGATTACCCGCCGATGTCGCGCGTCGCGGCGCCATACCTGCGCCTGGCCGGCGCGAGGGTCGAACCACGCAACCACAGCAAGCACGACACGCCAGGCGGTTATGGCATCACGCCGTGCGCGCGCGGCTTCGAGCTCGTGCGTATCGCCGATGGCGCGAAGACGCCGGTCACGCTGCCTGACGGCGCATGCCCGGAGCCGCCGCTCTGGTCCGCGGACGGCAAGCACTTCGCATTCGCGAACATCGGCGCCGACGCGGTCGACCTGTGGATCGGCGACGCGGCCACCGGCAAGGTGCGCCAGGTACCGGGCGCACATCTGAACCCGATGCTCAACGCCGCGCTGCAGTGGATGCCGGATCAGCAGACGCTGCTGGTCAAGCTCGTGCCGGACGGCATCGGCGCGCCACCGCCGGAGCCGATCGTCCCGCCCGGTCCGAGCATCCAGCAGGCGGACGGAAAAGCGGGCCAGAGCAGCACGTACGAAAACCGCGACACGCTGACGAACGCGCACGACGAAGACCTGTTCGACTACTACGCAGCGGCGCAGCTCGCGTTCGTCGACGCAGGCACGCTCGAAATCATGCCGGCCGGCAAACCGGGCAACTACGACGATGTCGAACCGGCTCCGGACGGCAAGCACGTTCTGGTTGGCGCGATCCACAGGCCGTACTCGTACATCACGACGTACGACCGTTTTCCACGCGATGTCGTCGTGTGGGACGTGTCCGACCGCGCGCACGTCGCGACGCACACGATCGCATCGCTGCCCCTCGCGGATCGCGTGCCGATCCAGGGCGTTCCGGTCGGGCCGCGCGAATTTGCCTGGCGCGCGACCGATCCGGCGACGCTGATCTGGGCCGAGGCGCTGGACGGCGGTGACTGGAATACGACCGTCCCGGAACGCGACAAGGTCATGCTGCAGGCGGCGCCGTTCAGCGCGCCCGCAACCGAGATCACGCGCACGAAGCAGCGCTACGCAGGCTTCCTCTGGACCGAGCGCCCGGACACCGCGCTGCTGTACGAATACGACGAGAACCGCCACTGGCTGCGCACGTTCGTGTTCAATGCCGACGCGCCGCAAAAGGAGCCGCCGCTGCTCTGGGACCGCTCCACCGACGAGAAGTACGCGCACCCGGGCAGTCCCGTGCGGCGCCAGCTCGCAAATGGCGTCATCGTCGTGCGCCTGGAGAACAATTCGATTTACCTCTCCGGCAGCGGCGCGTCGACCGAAGGCGACCGCCCGTTCCTCGACCGGCTCGACCTGGCGACGCAGAAATCCGAGCGCCTGTTCCGCAGCGACAAGTCCTCGTATGAGCGCTTCCTGTCCTTCACGGGCCCTGATACGCACACGTTCCTGACCTGGCACCAGTCTGTGACCGATCCGCCGAACGCGTTCCTGCGCACACTCGACAAGGCCACGAACGCGCCAGCCGGCGAAGCTGCGTTCGCGTCGAAGCGCGTCGCGGTCACGCACATTCCCGACCCGACGCCGGTCGTGCGCCAGATCAAGAAGCGCCTCGTAAAATACAAGCGCAACGACGGGCTCGATCTGTCCTTCACGCTGTACACGCCGCCCGGCTACAAGGACGGCACGCGCGTGCCGACGATCCTGTACGCGTATCCGCTCGACTACGCCGATGCGTCGAAAGCCGGTCAGGTCTCGGGCTCGCAGGTGACGTTCACGCGCCTGCGCGACTACCGCATGCTGCTCCTGGCCGGCTACGCGATCATCGACAACGCAGCGTTCCCTATCGTCGGTGATCCGAAAATGGCCTACGACACCTATCTCGACCAGCTCGTCGCCGACGCGAAGGCTGCGGTCGACGAGGCCGTGCGGCTCGGCGTCGCCGATCCGCAGCGCATCGGCGTCACCGGCCACAGCCATGGCGCGCTGATGACGGTCAACCTCATCGCGCATTCCGACCTGTTCCGCGCCGGCGTCGCGACGAGCGGCTCGTACAACAAGACGCTGACGCCATTCGGCTTCCAGAGCGAGCGCCGCTCGGTGTGGGAAGCGCCCGATGTCTACCGCAAGGTCTCGCCGTTCTTCGTTGCCGACAAGATCAAGACGCCGCTCCTGATCGTGCACGGCGCGGACGACGCGAATCCCGGCACCACGCCGCTGCAGGCGAGCAAGCTCTACGAAGCGATCCGCGGCAACGGCGGAACGACACGCCTGGTCATGCTTCCGCACGAACCGCACTGGTATTCGGCGATCGAGTCGAACGAGCAGCTCGTCTACGAAATGCTGACCTGGTTCGACAAGTACGTGAAGAACGCCCCGCCGCGTGTTGCGGCGGTGCACTAAAAAAAGCGCGATCGCGCTTTCAGCTCCCGCGCTTTAGCCCCCTCTCCCGCCAGCGGGAGAGGGCTGGGTGAGGGTGGCGCATGCGCCTGCCGAGTGAAATCTCGAACACACCCTTGAAGCCACCCTCACCCGCGCCTGCGATGGGCATGAAGCGCCGCGAGACCGTGGATAGGCGAAAACAGGGCGGCGCGACCCCGGATCGAGTGCCGGGCAGGTTCTCTCCAGCCGGCGGGAGATCTGAATCGGTTGATGGCCGCGAGAACCGGTTCGCGTTGATGGATGGATGACGGTCGCAGTTCCCGCGGCCATGACCAGGCGCAGTCCGTGTCGACATCCATCTCTACGCTCCGGGCAACTGTTGCGGGCAGCGACTCGCACACCACGATCGAAAATTGCCGCACGACGATCGCCGCCCGCATCGCATTCGTTCTCCTCGCCGCCGCCCTCGGATTGCTCGCGAGTGCGCCGCGCGCAGATGCCGCGCTCGCGTGGCGCGACGGGCTGATCACGGAAACATTGACGTACAACTGCATCACGCAATACACCGAATACGGCATCGGCGCGTTCGTCGGCCAGCTCTACGACACGAGTTACACGCAACCGTATGTCGGCCAGCGCTTCTACATGCGCATCCACGTCGTCGGGTTGGGACATCCGTGCTCCGACTACTATCTCGACGTCCAGTTCGTGCCGCCCGCGGGCGTGACCGCGTCGGCAGTGCCGGACTATCCGCTGCGCTGTTTTTATCAGGCTCCGGGCAGCACCGCCTACAACGAATTCGGCGCGGCCGACGGCTGCCCGCAGCCGCCATTCGGCCTGGCGCCCAACAGCGGCGGCACCGGCTTTCGCATCGACCGGCGGCGGCCCGGTGATCCGTTGCCCGCGTGGTTCCTGCCGGGCGGCGGCGGATACGAGTTCTGGGTTCCGGTCATTTCGGACCGGCCGCTCGACGGCCTGCAGGCCAATACGAGTTTCGACGTGCCGATCCAGGCGATCGACGGCATCTTCAATTCCTGGACCTACCCGTCGCAAAGCGTCTATGTCGCCACGGCGGATCCGGTCTTCGCGAACGGGTTCCAGTGATGCGTCCGGCAACTCCCGGGACGCTGTAACGCGCCCGCTTCGGCCCTGATTTCGCGCGCAGTTGTCAGCGCAGTTTCAGCTTCCGCGGCAGAAAATGCGCGTTCCACCCCAGCCAAAAGGAGAACGAAATGAGGACACCGATCTCGAAAGCGCCCGTCACGGGCGCTCTGCTGGCGACGGCGATGCTCGTCATGGGCGCAGCCTGGGCCAAGGACGTCAGCGTCACGCTGAGCGGCGCCGAGGAGACTCCGCCGGTGCAGACGTCCGCGTCCGGCAGCGGCACGATCAGCATCGGCGACGACAAGTCGGTGAGCGGCAGCGTGAAATCGATGGGAATGGACGGCACTGCCGCGCACATCCATCTCGGTGCGAAAGGCAAGGCCGGTCCGCCGATCATCACGCTGACGAAGGGCGCGGACGGCATGTGGAGCGTCCCGGCGGGCTCGAAACTCGACGATGCGCAATTCGCCAGCTTCAAGGCCGGCGACCTGTACGTCAACGTGCACAGCGCAGCGCACAAGGACGGCGAGATCCGCGGGCAACTCAAGCCCTGATCGAGGAGCGCGACCGGCAGGTACTGACCGGTCACGATCGATGACGCGACGTCCCGCGCCGATGCGGCGCGGGACTTTTCTGGCTGCGTTCCGACCTAGGCTGGGTTACCTGGGTTACTTGGCCGGCTTGCGAAACCGATAAACGAATTGATCCGTGTGGCCACGGATCGCCGGATCGAATACTTTTGCGGTCAGCGGATCGGCCGCGTTGTGCAGCGCATCGCTGGAACCGTCGAACACGAAACCGGCGTCCTTCAGATCCTTCTTCACGACTTCGGGGTCGATCCGGTGCAGGCTGTCCGTGTCGCGCGTCCCCGATCCGGCCTGCGCGGTGTGGTCGATGATCACGAACACTCCACCGGGCTTCAATGCCGCCATCACCTGCTTGTTGAACGTCGCGATGTCGACCGGACCCATGAACTTGTCGTAGTAGTCGTGATAGTTCTGCGATGTGAACACGACGTCCACGGGCTGCGCGACGCTCAGCGTGGCAGCCGGTTGTTCCAGGATAGTGACGTTCGCGTAGGTGCCGGCGGCGATGAGGTCCTTCCAGGTCGCCAGACTCTTCACCGCGTATTTCTCCATCTCCTTCGGCCAGACAGTGAACACGTGGCCTTTCGGCCCGACGATCGCGCTGAACATGCGCGTCCAGTAGCCCGAGCCCGGAACGAGTTCGAGAACTTTCTGCCCGGGCTTTACTTCAGCAAAAGCCATGATCGCAGCGGCGTGACGTCGCTCGTCGTCGGCGGCGTCCTCCTTGCGCGCCGGCGCGGCCAGTGCCGCGGCGACGTAGTCGTGCTTGTGTCCGGCCTTGTCGTGCTTGTCTGCGGCAGTGGCCGAACACGGCACGGCGAGTACGAAAAGGATGGTTGCGACGGTCAGACGCATGACGTTCTCCTCCGAGGGGAAACAGGCGCAGGATACTCCTCGTGATTGGAAACGGGCAGAGCGACTTTTCTTTCGCGTTCCATCGAAAAAAGTCGCGCTGGCGCGTGCCAGTTGCGTCACGCACGAGCCTTTTGGTGTTCGTTGCCGCGCGGGCCGATAATGCGGCGCAGCGGCTCGCCGTCCCGGCGCTGCCATCGGGAGAATGCAATGGCAACGTACAAGGTCGGCTATTTCGTCGGCAGTCTTTCGTCGACGTCGATCAACCGGCAACTGGCCAACGCGCTGATCCGGCTGGCATCGCCGCAACTGGTCTTCTCCGAAATTCCGATACGCGACCTGCCGCTCTACAGCCCGGATTTCGACACCGACTATCCGCCGGTCGCCGTTGCGTTCAAGCAGGCGATCGCCGACGTCGACGCAGTCTTGTTCGTCACGCCCGAGTACAACCGGTCGATTCCGGGCGGCCTCAAGAACGCGATCGACTGGGCGAGCCGCCCGTACGGCAAGAATTCGTTCGCGCGCAAGCCTTCGGCGGTAATAGGCACGTCGCCGGGCGCGATCGGCACGGCCGTGGCGCAGCAGCATTTGCGCAGCCTGCTCAGCTTCTGCAATTCGCCGCAGATGAATTCGCCGGAGGCCTACATCCAGCTCAAGCCCGGATTGATCGACGCCGACGGCAACGTCACGAACGAGGCCACCGAAAAATTCCTGCGCACGTACATGAGCGAGTTGCAGTCCTTCATCTGCCGCGTGCTGACGGTGCTGCCGCGCACGGCGTGACCTCATCGCCGCGCGGAGGACGACGGAAATCGTAGCGTGGGCCTCGGCCCACCGTTTTCCTTTTCGTCAAACCAGGAACGGTGGCCAAGGCCCACCCTAATGTCTCGAGCAGCACATCAGGACGTTTGCTTTTCTTAACCAGGGGCTGCGTAGAGTCGATAACACCAGATTCAAGCGTGCGGCCACCGCACGCACGCCCTCATTCGATTGCCAAGGAGCGCACATGCACATCAGAAACAGCCTCATCGCCACGTTCGCCGGCATGCTGGCCGCGTCGACGTGTGCGCAGTCGGCGCCACTGGACTTGAAATCATCGATCGCGGACGCGCCAGCGGAAAACGCGAGTGTTGCAACCACACCAGCCGCAGAGCATGCCGTTGCAGCGGACGCCGCGACCCCGGCAACCCGGGACCCCGTGCCTTCGGCCTTCGTCTATGCCGACGCGAATCCGCGCAATCGGGCGCCCGCGGCGCCGCCATGCGACGACGCGACCTACAACGATCCGCAGGTGCACGGCAGCGTCGCTGCGGGAATCGTCGGCGGCAATCACGTCAGCGGCAACTACCAGGACGCCGTCGTCAGTGTCTCGAAGACGCTCGGCAGCTGCGACAATCCCAGCGGCGACGTGAATGTTTCGATCGGCGTCAGCAAGGGCAATTACAACGACTCGCGCCACGGCCGACGCAGAGGCTGGTAGTCTCGGGCCGCAGCGCGGCACGCAGGGCGGCCTGAAGCGCGTCCACCGCGTTCAGGCACGAGCGACGGAAGCACCATCGACGGCCACGCCGGCCGGTGCCGCATCGTCGATTTCGCGTTGCTTGCGCGCGAGCCAGGCACCGGTGGCGGCCCAGATCAGCGCGATTCCCGCACCCGCGATCGCAGCGATCGCCGGTTGCTGCGCGATCGCTTCGATCGCGGTCTTGAGCCAGCCACTGAGGGCATCGGCGCCGCGATAGACGACCGTGTCGATGAAATTCTTCGCCTTGTACTTCTCCTCGACCGGCACGACCGTGAACAGCATTTCGCGGCCAGGCCGGACCAACGCGTATTCGCCGGCGCGGCGCGCGATCATGACGACGGCGAGTACCGCAAAGGTCGGCGCGAATGCGAGCCAGACGAATCCGCCGGCGACGACCAGCGGCACGGCCACGAGCAGTACGCCGACGCCGAGGCGCTGTGCGATGCGGCCGGTCAGGAACAACTGCGCGACGATCGCGATGGCCTGCACGATCGCGTCGATCGTGCCGAACACTCGGGTCTGATCGACGCGATCGGGAAACGTCGCCTGCACCAGGCGCGCCTGCTCGAAATACAGGAACACGGTCGTCGACGCGAGCAGCAGCACGAACGCCGCGCAACCGAGCAGGAACGGCGAGCGCAGCACCTGGCTGGCGCCCGCGAACGGACTGCCGCCGAGCGGCTTCGCCCGTGCGAGCGTCTCATCAAGACCCAGTGGATGGCGATCGCGCCACGCTTGCAGGGCGCGCGCAGCGGCGATCGTGCCGACGAGCAATGCCGCCGACAACAACAGCAGGCCCGCGTGGCCGATCGAGCCGACCAGCGCGACGCCGAGCAGCGGGCCGACGAGCCCACCGACGCTCGCTCCGACCGCCATCAGCGCGAACAGGCGCTTGGCCTCGGCGATGCGGAACAGGTCGGCGAGCACGCTCCACGCCACCGACACCGCGAGCAGGTTGAACACCGACAGCCAGATGTAGAAGGCGCGCGCGAGCCAGGCATTTTCGGGCCACACCTGGAACGCGAGCGCGAACAGCGCGAAGTTCGTCGCGAAAAAACCGAGCGTCCACGTCGCGACGCGGCGCCGCACCGCGCGCCCGGCGAGCCAGCCGAACAAGGGCATCGCCGCGAGCGTGGCGATGAACGTGCCGGTGAACAGCCACTGCAGATTCTGCACGCCGCCGGCAATGCCCATCGTCTCGCGCACCGGCCGCAGCATGAAATAGCCGGCGAACAACAGGAAGAACATCGTCAGGCCGAGTGCGACCGGCTCGACTTCGTGCGCTTCGACCTTGAACGTGCGCGCGACGAACCGGCGCCAGCCTGTCGTTTCGTTTTTTGCCTGCCCGGAGCTGTGCATGCGGTGCGCCTGGTATGCGTCGAGTCGGAGGATCTGGTGCTCCGCCCGTCATTGCTGCGCAGTCTGCGATCCATTCTTCTGATCGTCTACCACGGCGATGACGACTTTGCCGCGCGCGTGACCCTTCTCGAGATATTCGAGAGCCTGGGGCACCTCGCTGAGCTTGTACGTCCGGTCGATGACCGGCCTCACCTTCCCCGATTTCATGAGGTCGGCCATGATGGCCAGGTCTTCCGGAGTCAGGTCCGCGAGCATGAAGCCCATGTGCTGACTCACGAACGGCCTGACCAGCAGCATCGCGATCGGCCTGATCATCGGCCCGATCCACCTGCCGTCTTCGGATCCGCCCGCGCCGCCGATGCCGACGAGGTTGCCGTTCGGTGTGAGCACGCGGCTGTACTCGAACAATCCATGCGTGCTGACCATGTCGACGATAAG
>Ga0207691_10006189_pt1 | contig 11561 bp, 12 predicted proteins | sample KBSM13metaG_FD_184327 | JGI IMG/M metagenome (GOLD analysis project Ga0207691, IMG submission 184327) | Miscanthus rhizosphere microbial communities from Kellogg Biological Station, Michigan, USA - KBS M1-3 metaG (SPAdes) (version 2) | ecosystem: Host-associated > Plants > Roots > Rhizosphere >...
ACAATGTGAGTCTCGAAAGGGTTAATTATGGTATTAAATTCCTGGGTAATAACCTTACAGGTCGAAATGATAAAATTAACCTCTACCTGGTCAACGGATATACAAAACAAATCGCCCTTACTTATCAGAATCCCTATATGGGCAGAAACCTTAAATGGGGATATTCCACGGAATTTTCTTACAGTCAGAATCGTGAGATCAATTATATTACAAAAGGCAATGAGCAGATTTTTTTTAAGAACGAGGATGCTTTTGTTCGTAAAAGGCTGACCGTAGGCGGTGGTATTTCTTATCGAAAAAATTCCAATGAACGTCATACACTGAAACTGAATTATACGTGGGAATCAGTTAATGATACCATTGCCATCCTCAACCCTGTATTTTTTGGAAATGGAAAAACCAATACTGGTTTCCCTGAACTATCGTACAGATATCAACTGTTTAATGTAGACTATATTCCCTACCCTTTAACCGGATTCAAAGGTGAATTCAGTTTTATGAAACGTGGTTGGGGCGGATCTATGGACATGTGGATGTTTAATGTAAGGGGTGGGAAGTACTGGCCATTAGGAAATAAATTCTATTTTTCAACAGCGGGGGAATTCACAATTAAGCTTCCGTTTGACCAGCCTTATTACAATCTTCCCCTAATGGGATATGCCGATAATTACCTGCGGGGTATGGAATATTATGTAATTGATGGAGTGGCATCGGGCCTGCTTAAAAATACTTTACGTAAACAGATATTTGACATCAAATGGAAAACCGGACTGAAATCCCGGACTTACGGAGTAATTCCTTTCCGTATATTCTTAAAGACCTATGGTGATCTCGGTTATGTATATAATAAATATAATTACAACGGCAACACATTGTCAAATCGCTGGCTCTATACCGGGGGTTTCGGGGTGGACATAGTTACTATTTATGACGTGGTATTTAAACTTGAATACAGTTTTAACCAGCTCAATCAACATGCAATGTTCATTCACCTGAATGAATTTTAGTTGAGCCCGCATTTCCTTAACATTGTAACATGAAAATTGCCATATACAGTCGTGGAGGCGATAGCCTGCACAGTTCCGACCTCCAGATGTTGCTTTCTGCTTTACAGGAAGCAAAATGTACAGCGATTTTACACGAAGACTATTTTCAACAGATCAGTCACGAATTACCTGAGGCTGATGGATACTCCTGTTTTAAAACATCAGAAGACCTCGATGATAGTATCGATTGTATGATCAGTATGGGTGGTGACGGCACTTTGCTGGATACCGTAACATTGATCAGGGATAAAAATATTCCCGTACTGGGTATCAATTTCGGCCGTTTGGGATTTCTGGCCAGTCTCGGTAAAGAAGATCTTTCTTCGGCAGTAAAAGCATTAGTGGATCGAACTTTTGTTGCAGAAAAAAGGACCCTTATCCACCTTGAATCAGAAGTTCCCTTATTTGGTGAAACACCATATGCGCTAAACGAATTTGCCATTCATAAACGGGACACATCTCCGATGATAAAAATCCACACTTATCTGAATGGGGAATTCCTGAATACATATTGGGCCGATGGTTTGATCGTTTCTACCCCTACCGGTTCAACGGGATATTCACTCAGTTGTAATGGCCCGGTTGTATTTCCTGAATCAGGAAGTTTTGTGATCACACCTGTTGCGCCGCATAACCTTAATGTAAGGCCCATCGTGGTTCCGGATAATAATATAATATCATTCGAAGTCGAAGGCAGGACCGAGCAATTTATTTGTGCGCTTGATTCAAGAAGGGAAATTGTAGATCGAAACATCCAGATCGCTGTAAAAAAAGAAAACTTTACCATCAGCCTGGTCAGGCTGAATGAGAATAATTTTCTTCAAACACTAAGAAAAAAACTGGCCTGGGGATTTGACACCAGAAACTAAGTTGGTTGTTGGTTTTTGGTTGTTGGTTGTTGGTTATTGAAACAACAAACAACTAACAACCAACAACTAATAACCAGTTTTAGCGTTTTCTTTAGACTAATTAGCACGTATTTTCGTTTTTTAAATCATGGGCAAGAAATTATTGACGTTTTTTTTGGTTTGTTATATTTCTCTGAATGCATTTGCCCAACCCCAGGCTACTGTATATGAGGGTGAAGTGGGTATTAGCCTGGGCGTAGCGCATTATTTCGGGGACCTGAACAACAGGGCATCATTTAATCGTCCTAAAGTTGCTGTGGGAGCTTTTGTCCGCAAGCAGGTGGGTGATTATATCGGTGTTCGCCTGGGTGTTCATTATGCGCGGTTGGGTTATTCTGACAAGTATAGCAATAACGAATATCAGCAAAGACGTAACCTCAGTTTTAATACAGCCATCTGGGAACTTGCCCTTCAGGGTGATTTTAATTTTTTCCGATTTGAACCGGGCAATCCCAATTTCATGTTTACTCCCTATATCACTATAGGCGCTGGTATTTTCAATTATGATCCTTTTGCATATCTGAATGGTATCAAATATGCGTTGCGACCATTGGGTACAGAAGGTCAGGGAACTGCGGCCTATCCTGAAAGGCAGGCATATAACAATATCGCCGTTTGTTTTCCACTAGGCATGGGCGTTAAATACAATATTTCACCATCTGTCAATTTTGCATTTGAGATTTCCTACCGGTTTACCACAACCGATTATCTGGATGACGTTAGTACCACTTATGCAGGGATAACGAATTTCCCTCCGCAGAACGGTCATGAAACTGTTGCCTCAAAACTTCAGGACCGTTCATATGAAACCGGAGTTCCCATCGGACAAGCGGGAAGACAGCGGGGATTCAGTGAACAAAAAGACCAATATATTTTTGCAGAAATAAGTCTTGCCCTCGCAATCACCTCATATCGCTGCCCTTCGGCAAACCATCGGTAATTTTCCACTTAATATGTGTAACAATATCTCCCGTCTCACATCTCCCGTCTCAAATCTAACCGTCAACCCCTAACTCGGAACGGACAACTAACTCTAGTCTCCAGTCTCAAATCTAACTGCCAACCCCCAAACCGGAACGGACAACTAACTCTTTCTTTGAATGGGTGTAAATCTTGATATATTTACAGCGGATTATTAAGGATCAAAATCATGATATTGAAGGATCAGATCGATATGAAAAGACTTCCGCGACATATCGCCATAATCATGGATGGCAATGGTCGATGGGCAGAAGAACAAGGACAGGACCGCCTCTATGGTCATTTTCATGGAGTTGAAAGTGTCAGGAATATTGTTGAGGGCTGTGCCGAGTTGGGGATAGAATACCTCACTTTATATGCTTTCTCCACAGAAAACTGGGATCGCCCGGTACAGGAGGTAACAGGACTTATGGAACTCCTTGTAGAAACCATCCGAAAAGAGGTTCCAATCCTCAACAAAAACAATATCAGGCTTCACGTAATCGGCGATCTGGCCATGTTACCGGAATATGCCCGCAAAGAACTTCATGAAGCTTTGGAAATGACTTCAGCCAATACCGGACTTAACCTCGTTATGGCGTTAAGTTATAGTTCACGATGGGAATTGGTAAATGCAGTTAAACATATAGCTGACGATGTCAAAGCAGGAAAAATTCAACCGGAGGAAATCAGCCAGGATCTCCTTAGTCAATACCTAACTACAAGCGAATTTCCCGATCCGGAACTAATGATTCGAACCAGTGGCGAATACAGGATCAGTAATTTTCTTTTATATCAGTTAGCATATGCGGAATTATATTTTACATCTACACGCTGGCCTGATTTCAGGAAAGATCATTTATATGATGCCATTCTTGATTTTCAGAAGAGAGAAAGAAGATTTGGTAAAACCACAGGACAAATAAAAACCGAATCAGTTTGATATTTACTCTACAAAAGGCCATTTATTCAGTCGTTTTAACAAACCATTCAAATAAAAGCCGTTATTTTGCCGCTCAATTAGAAAACTGTTGAATCGGGATGCGCCAATACGGTACTTATTTCTTTCTGCTTATTGCTTTTCTTTTAACTAATACCGCTGGTGCTCAGACGGATAGCATTCCTGTAAAGGATAGCATACCACCCACCAAACAGGATACAGTTCAACTTCCTAAACAGGATAGTATTCTTGTTATTAGTAAAGACACTGTACCTGGTGTTTCAGTTGATCCTGAACTCCTTGCGATTTTTGACGCCAAGCTTCCCAAGAAATATATTATACAGGACATTAAAGTAACAGGAGCAAGAATATTTGATCCTGCAATTGTTATTTCTGTATCCGGACTTGCAGTTGGAGAAGAAGTAACACTTCCGGGAGGTGATCAGTTTTCAAAAGCGATTAACCGATTATGGGGACAGAATATGTTCACCAGTATCAACATCTTTATTACCAAACTTGAAGGCAGGGGAATTTGGGTTGAACTGGTTGCAACAGAACGCCCGATGCTTTCGGATTTTACTTTTAAAGGAGTTAAAAGGACGGAAGCAGATGAATTAAAAGATAAGGTCGCAGTCTACCAGAACAGGGTAGTTACTGAAAACATGAAACTTACTTCGCTTGAAAATATAAAGAAGTATTTCGTAGAAAAAGGTTTCATGAATGTGGATGTTGTTATTGATGAGGTACCTGATCCAAAATCTACGGGGAAGGTGATTTTCAATTTCATCATCACAAAGAATAAGAAAGTTAAGATCGATGAGATCCATTTCTTTGGACAGGAAACCATATCAGAACAGAAATTAAAAAAGCAACTGAAGGGTACAAAAGAGATGAGCAAATTCACTCTTTATCCTGCAGCGGTGAACAGCCCATATGGTCCGATCAAAAGGCAGACATTTAAAGAATATGTAAAAGAATGGGGCTTTATGTCACCGTCAAAAACCAGGGATTATCTTGATCCATGGTTCAGGTTTAAAATGTTTGCAAACGCAAAATTCAACGAGAAAAAATATTTAGAAGATAAAGAACATGTCATCGATTACATGAACTCACAGGGGTTCAGGGACGCACAGATTGTTGCTGATACACTTATCACAAATACAAAAGGCAACCTGAACGTAAATATTAAAGTAGATCAGGGTTCCAGGTATTATTTTGGAAATATCACCTGGAAAGGAAATACAAAATATGGGGATTCTGTTCTGACCATGTTGTTGGGTATCCATAAGGGCGACATCTACAATCTTGAGATACTCAATAAGAAACTTGGTAAAGAATTAACGCAAGAAGGTGGTGACATCAGTTCATTGTATATGGATGATGGTTATTTATTCTTCCAGATCGATGCAGTGGAAACAGCTGTTTACAGTGATACGATCGATCATGAAATCAGGATGCGTGAAGGTCCACAGGCAACGATCAAGAATGTAAACATCACGGGTAATGACAAGACTAAAGAATATGTAATTCGTCGTGAATTGCGTACTGTTCCGGGTGATAAATTCAGTCGGGCTGACCTTATCCGTTCACAACGTGAAATTGTTAACCTTGGATATTTTGACCAGGAAAAACTTGGTCTCCAGCCAGTACCTAACCAGGAAGATGGTACGGTAGACATCAACTATTCTGTAGTTGAAAAATCATCTGATCAGCTTGAACTAAGTGCGGGCTGGGGCGGTGGTATTGGTCTGACCGGAACATTGGGTGTGACCTTTAATAACTTCTCCATCAAGAATATTTTTAAAGGAGAAACCTGGGATCCACTTCCATCAGGTGATGGTCAGAAACTATCACTACGTTTTCAATCGAACGGTAGATACTATCGTTCTGTAAACTTCTCTTTCACTGAGCCATGGTTGGGAGGAAAGAAAAGAAATTCACTAACGGTAAGTGTTTTCAATAATAAATTTTCAAACGCATATAATCCGCTTACGGGACAATTCGATCGTAAATATTCGGATTCATCTTATCTTAAGACAACAGGTATTACATTGGCTTTAGGTAAACAGTTGAAATGGCCGGATGACTTCTTTACATTGGTATATTCGTTGAACTTCATTAATTATAACGCCAGGAACTACCCGATTTTCCCTGGATTCAGCAATGGCAAATCAACCAATATCAGTTTAAAGATTGCGCTTAACCGTTCTTCAATTGATCAGCCGATATTCCCAAGAAGTGGATCTAATTTCTTCATCAGTGGACAGTTCACTCCACCATGGTCATATATCAAGGGAATTGATGAAGCTGATATATTTAAACTGGTAGAGTTCCAGAAATACCGTTTCCAGGGCGAGTGGTTTGTGCCAATCGGAAAACCATCAGGTGCTGATAAGAGCAGGCAATTCGTAATGCGTATTGCGGTGAAATATGGTTTCATTGGTCGATATAATGCCGCCCTTCCGATTTCACCGTTTGAACGATTCCAGGTTGGTGATGCAGGTTTAACAAATAACTTCGGTGTATTGGGATATGATATCATTGCTCACCGTGGATACCCTGTTTACGAGACTTCAGACCCTAATATTAACCCTGATCAACAACAGGCTACAAGGTTCTTTACGATCTTTAACAAGTATACCATGGAACTTCGTTATCCATTGGTTACCAATCCGAGCAGTACCATATTTGGCCTCGTGTTTTTTGAAGCAGCTAACGGTTGGTACCAGTTCAAGGATTACAATCCATTCCGCCTAAGGCGATCCGTTGGTGTGGGTATGAGGTTCTTCCTGCCGATGTTTGGACTGTTGGGCTTCGACTATGGTGTGGGACTCGACAGGATCACCAATGGAAGCAGGCTGAAAGACGCATCACGCTTCACGTTCATGCTTGGATTTGAGCCCGAATAGTCAACAACGCTTCATTAAAATACTCAACATGAAAAAGATTATCATTCTTGCTGTTTGCATTCTTGCTTTTGCAGGTATCAGCCAGGCACAACGATATGCCATCATCGATACAAAATATATCCTGGACAAAATTCCTGATTATGCTGACGCTCAGAAAAAGCTGGATCAGTTCAGTGAACAATGGCAGCGTGAGATCGATACCAAACAGGGGGAACTTGACCAGATGTACAGAAACTTTGAGGCTGAACAGGTTATGCTAAGTGATGACCTAAAGCGCAAAAGACAGGATGAATTATTCAACAAGGAAAAAGAACTCCGGGATCTTCAGAAAAAGCGTTTTGGCTTTGAAGGTGACCTGTTTAAGAAGCGCCAGGAACTGGTAAAACCAATACAGGACAAAGTATACAATGCGGTTCAAAAACTAGCCGTATCGCGCCAATATGATTTCATTTTAGATAAAAGTGAAGGAATTACCGTTATCTTTGCCGACCCAAAACTGGATAAAAGTGACGATGTGTTGCGGGAATTGGGTGTTAAATAAAGCTAAAAGCCTTTTTTGAAAAGCAACTTAAAAAAAAGTAAACACTACTAGTTAACAGACAAAGCAATTATTACAAAACAATCTACATGAAAAAGTTAGTCATCCTGGGATTTATCGCTGTAGCAGCATTTGCAACAAACAATGCTTCAGCACAATTAAAAACAGCTTATGTGAGCATTGATGAAGTGGTTCAGCTGATGCCTGAATACAAAAAAGCAATGGGTGACCTTGCACAATACGATAGTGCATTGCAAATCAACTATGCAGAGACAGTTCAGGAATTGAACAGGCAGGATAGCATTTTGAAGGCTGATTCTTCAAAAATGTCTAATGCTGTTAAAGCTGCAAAACGTGAAAACCTAAAAAAGCTTTTCACTGAACTTCAGGGATATGAACAGTCTTACCAGCAGCAAATGCAGGCTAAGAATGAAGAATTGCTTTCGCCTGTTGCTCAAAAAGCAAACGCATTGATCAATGACGTTGCCAAGACTAACGGTTATACTTATGTTTTCCGTAAAGAAGCATTGTTGGTATTTCCTGAAACGGATGACCTGCTTCCATTGGTTAAAAAGAAGCTCGGACCATCTGCGGTTACCCCGGTTAAACCAGCTACGACTCCAATCAAGAAATAGTTTTAACTGACTTAATATAAAGGTTGAAAGTGAGATGATCGCTTTCAACCTTTTTTTATTTATTATCTTTCCTCACACACTATCACATTACCAAATTTTCACATTTTCCGTGGGTGCAATCGGCGTGTTTGATTCGGGTTATGGGGGCTTGACCATCTTAAAATCAATGGTCTCTAAGTTGCCTGCCTATGATTTTATTTACCTCGGTGACAATGCCAGGGCTCCTTATGGTACAAGGTCATATGAGACTGTATACCGTTATACAAAGGAAGCGGTGCAATGGTTTTTCAAACGTGAATGCCCACTTGTAATTCTGGCCTGCAATACTGCCTCAGCAAAAGCATTGAGAACCGTCCAGCAAAATGACCTGCCTGTTATTGCACCGGAAAAAAGGGTTTTAGGAGTGATCCGGCCTACTGCAGAGATCATAGGGAATTACTCAACCTCCGGGAAAATTGGCGTTCTGGCAACGACTGGAACAGTTAATTCACTTTCATATCCGATAGAGATCAGCAAATTTTTTCCTGACATCGAAGTTTTTCAGCAGCCATGCCCGTTATGGGTGCCGCTGATAGAGAATAACGAACATCTGTCAGCCGGGGCGGATTATTTTGTGAAGAAATGCGTTGATGAATTGATGTCCCAATCTCCCGGAATAGATACTATCCTTTTGGGATGCACGCATTATCCATTGCTTTCAGACAAGATCAAAGAAGCGGTGGGTAGCGGGATCAGGGTGATAAGCCAGGGTGAAATAGTAGCCGATAGTCTTGTAGATTACCTTGCCAGGCATCCTGAAATGGAACAGAAACTGGCCAGGAATGCAAACCTGGAATTTTATACCACGGATTCCACAGAGGATTTCGACCGGCACGCGAGAGCGTTTTACGGAGAAACCATCGAGAGCAGACCCACGGAAATAATTTGAAAATTTGTACATGTGGGGAATGTGGGGCGGAAAAGATTTTTTTTTGCTTTTTCACATTTACACATTTGCACCATATCACATTTTCTCTTACCTTTGCCGTCCTTTCACGAAATCCAGGGGTATGGTGATCCCCGGAAATCAAGACAAGATCCGGCTTCTCCCGGGTTTATTTCTAACAGCGTGAAAATTAAAAGATATGAAACGTACATTCCAGCCTCATCGTAAACGCCGTAAAACGGTTCACGGATTCCGCAAGCGCATGCAATCTGCAAATGGTCGTAAAGTACTTGCCAGCCGTAGAAGTAAAGGGCGTCATAAGTTGACGGTTTCTGATGAGAGGGGACTAAAATAAAGTTTGATCTTATCTGAAAGATATTTGCCCCCGTATACCGGGGGCTTTTTGTTTTGATACCTTTATGCCATTGAAACAATATACACTAGCAGGCGCTGAACGATTGAAAAGCAGGAAACAAATAGACCTGGTTTTCAAAGAAGGAGCCCGCATCAACATATTCCCTTTAAGGGTTTCTTTTATCCTGGAAAAAGGAAGTGGTGATGCCCTGCAATTTGGTGTAGGCGTTTCGGGAAAGTTGTTTAAAAAAGCAGTTGACCGTAACCGTGTGAAACGACTGGCCCGGGAATCATGGCGTGTTCAAAAAAATGATCTCAGGCAAATGCTCACCGATAATAATCTCCGGATGGTGGTGTTTGCAGTTTATACAGGAAAGGAATTGCCGGTATATGAAACCATTTACCAGGCAACGGCCGGGGTGATTGAAAAATTAAGCAGGTCTGTCCATGAAACTATTGAAGCAAATCCTTAGCGCGCCATTTATATTATTAATAAGGGCATACCAGCTTGTGGTTTCGCCGTGGCTGGGACCCAAATGCCGGTTCACGCCTACATGCTCTGAATATAGCCTGCAGGCGTTCCGGAAATATGGTCCTTTAAAAGGTTTTTGGTTGTCGGTTAACCGTGTCCGTAAGTGTCATCCATGGGGAAGCAGCGGATATGATCCGGTCCCATAATTTACTTACCGAAGCGCTCGCTTATTTTATTCCAGTTAACAACATTCCAGAAAGCAGTGAGATATTCTGCCCTCCGGTTTTGGTATTTAAGGTAATATGCGTGTTCCCATACATCGATACCAAGAAGCGGTGTTCCTTTTACTTCGGCAACATCCATTAGTGGATTGTCCTGGTTGGGAGAACTTACTACAGCCAGATTTCCGCTGGCGTCTTTGATCAACCATGCCCATCCGCTTCCGAATCTTGTCATGCCAGCATTATTCATTTTTTCTTTCAGGCTATCAAATGAACCAAATACAGAATTGATAGCAGTTGCCAGCGCTCCTGTGGGAGCTCCACCTGCATTAGCGGCAAGACTTTCCCAGAAAAAGCTATGGTTCCAGTGACCGCCACCGTTATTCCTTACTGCCGGAGAAATAGATCCTGCTGCAGCAACCAGTTCTTCAAGTGTTTTATTTTCATTGGGAGTACCTGCAATTGCTTTGTTCAGATTGTCGACATATGCCTGATGATGTTTACCATGATGAATCTGCATGGTAGTTGTATCGATATGTGGCTCCAGTGCATCCGGAGGATAAGGCAATGGAGGAAGTGTGAATGCCATAGTATTTTATTTAGGTGTTTATAATCAACGGAGTAATAAAATAATTACTGTCTCAAAGATAGCCAAAGAAAATATGCAAATATGCAGATTTGCAAATGTGCAAATTAGTTTTGACCTCGCTACAAACGTTTTTTTCTAAAGAACGCTTTCATCAATTCTGCACATTCATTATCCATTACACCTTTTTTAATTGTTGTTTTAGGGTGAAATGGAAAATGATTCCCGGTTACCCTGGAATGCCCGTTTTTTTCATCAGCCGCTCCCCAGACTACCCTTCCGATCTTGCTCCAGTATAAAGCACCGGTGCACATCAGGCATGGTTCAACGGTAACATATAATGTGGCTTCTGGAAGATATTTTGACCCCAGCATATTGAATGCAGAAGTTAACGCGATAATTTCTGCATGTGCCGTAGGGTCGTTTAATTTCTCCACCATATTATATCCCCGGGAAATCACTTTTTCATGCATCACAATTATGGAGCCAACAGGCACTTCGTCTTCAGCAAAAGCTTTCTCAGCTTCTACAAGGGCCAATTTCATATAATATTCGTCCGTAAACATAAGACCGGTTCTGTTGTTTTAAATTCTATAGGAGCAGTTCTTTTCGTGCCGGAAGAACAGCTTTTTGCCGTCTCTAAAGGGCTTCCGAAACTAAATTTTGAGGTTAGGCCGGAAGGTAATAATTTATATGTGTAACTCACTTGTACAAAACACATTTTGAACGTTTATGGAAGTCATTTCAGAGAACATTAATGAGACATCGGTACTGCATACCTTATCGAACCGGATCAAAAGAATTTACTCATCCCAACAGGATTTTTTTGCGTCCGGACATACGCGTTCATATGCTTTCAGAAAAGCTCAATTACTAAAATTAAAACAGGCCGTAAAAGCTTATGAAGGGCGAATTGCGGAAGCTATGTACAAGGATTTCCGCAAATCGGAGTTTGAAGTATATGGAACAGAAATAGGACCCGTATACACCGAACTCAGGCATGTATTGGGCTCCCTGCGAGGCTGGATGAGGCCCACAAAAGTAAATACACCTTTGCCATTTTTTCC
>Ga0207691_10006190_pt1 | contig 11560 bp, 7 predicted proteins | sample KBSM13metaG_FD_184327 | JGI IMG/M metagenome (GOLD analysis project Ga0207691, IMG submission 184327) | Miscanthus rhizosphere microbial communities from Kellogg Biological Station, Michigan, USA - KBS M1-3 metaG (SPAdes) (version 2) | ecosystem: Host-associated > Plants > Roots > Rhizosphere >...
GACGGAACTGAAGCATGGCACGCGCTCGGGGATCCCGGTGAGGGAGTTCTGATTCTCTGGTCTCCTCTCCCCTGTACCCAGGGGAGAGGGTTAGGGTGAGGGGCGGCTTTGGCATCTGAGATCGCAGATTTGAAAACTCAGTTCTGAGACGCCCGAGCCCCTCACCCCGGCCCTCTCCCCTGAGTACAGGGGAGAGGGGGAATGCTTCATGCTATGACCACATCCATTGCCATCACCGGCGCCGCCGGCCGCATGGGCACGCGGCTGGTCGCGCTCGCCAGGGCCGACGGGTCGTTCGACGTCGTCGGCGCCATCGAGCGCCCGGACCACCCGATGCAGGGGCGCGACGTCGGCGAGCTTGCGGGACTCGGGACGATTGGTGTGCCCATCACGTATGACCTGAAACCCACGCCACAGGTGCTGATCGACTTCACTGCCCCCGCGTCGACGCGGCATTGGCTCAAGACCTGCCGCGACCGCGGGATTGGCATGGTGATCGGAACGACCGGGCTCCAGGATCCGGATTTCTCGGCGATCGACCGGGCCGCCGCGGACATTCCCATCCTGCAGGCGCCGAACATGAGCCTGGGCGTCAACGTGCTGTTCAAGATTGCCGGAGAGGTGGCGAAGATGCTCGGCGACGACTACGACAAGGAAATCGTCGAGGGCCATCACCGATTTAAGAAAGACGCCCCCTCTGGCACCGCGCTCGGCCTGGCCGAGGCCATCCTGGCTGCGACGAAAAAGACGCGCGATACGTTGAAGTTCGGCCGCAGCGGTGACGACTGCGTGCGCGCCCGCGGCGACATCGGCATGCACTCCCTCCGCATCGGTGACGAGGTCGGGCGTCACACCGCTTATTTCGCTGCCTTAGGGGAGCGCCTCGAGCTCACCCACGTGGCCACCAACCGCGACACCTTTGCCCACGGCGCCCTGCGCGCCGCGAAGTGGCTGGCGGGGCAGAAACCGGGGCGGTACCACGTTGCGGATATGCTGGGGTTGTAAGGAACGAGATGTTTCTTACCGCGAAGAGGCAAGCGGCGGCCGGCGCGACGCCTCGTCCGCCGGCCAACGTGCGGGAACGCTTCGCCCTTCGCGGAAGTCCAACGACAACCCCTGCAACCAAACGCCCCCGGCTCCGTAATCTATGTAAGAAGGTTGAAGCAGGGTTCTGGTAGAATCCGTGCGGAGGTCCGCTTTTGAGCGATTCCCCGATCAAGTTTCCGCCCCATCTAATTGCCTGTCTGGCACTTGCGCTCGCGCTCGCGGCGCCGGTCGTTCGCGCCGACGACACCGAGTTCTTCGAAAAGAAGATCCGCCCGGTCCTCGCCGAGCACTGCTACAAGTGCCACTCGGCACAATCGAAGAAGGTCAAGGGCGGACTGCTCCTCGACACGCGCGAAGGGATCGTGAAAGGGGGCGACGAGGGCGCGTTATTTGTCCCCGGCGACCCGGACAAGAGCCGGCTCATCGAAGCGGTGCGCTACAAAAATGAAAAGCTCCAGATGCCGCCCGACCACCGGCTGGCTGAGCAACAGATCGCCGACCTGATCGAGTGGGTGAAACGGGGCGCGCCGCTTCCTGCGCCCGCCGTCGCCGCCGCGGGTTCACCTACTTCCCCGGCAACCGTCGGGCCGCCCGCGAAGACGATTGATTACGCACGGGCGCGAAAAGCCTGGGCGTTTCAGCGGCCGCAGTTGCCGCCGGTGCCGCCGGTAAAGCGGACCGACTGGGCGGTGTCGGACCTCGACCGGTTCATCCTCGCGCGCCTCGAGGCCAAAAACGTCCCGCCCGCGCCGCCCGCCGACAAGCGCGCCCTCATCCGCCGCGCCACGTTCGACCTGACCGGCCTCCCGCCCACGCCGCAGGACGTGGAAGCCTTCGTCGCCGACCAGTCCACCGACGCCTTCGCCAAGGTGGTCGACCGCCTCCTCGCCAGCCCAGCGTATGGCGAGCGATGGGCGCGGCACTGGCTCGACGTCGTGCGCTACACCGACTCGCTCGACGCCCGCGGCAGCGGCACCGAGGGCGACATCTCCGAAGCCTGGCGTTACCGCGACTGGGTGGTCGGCGCCTTCAACCGCGACCTGCCCTACGACCAGTTCGTGAAAAACCAGATCGCCGGCGACCTGATCCCGGCGCCCCAGCCGGGCAAGATGAACGTCGATGGCGTCGTCGCCACCGGTGTTTACGTGATTGGCGAATGGGGCACCGGCGACGCCGACAAGGAGAAGATGCTGACCGACATCGTCGACGACCAGGTCGACGTCACCGGCCGCGCCTTCCTCGGGCTCACGCTCGCGTGCGCCCGCTGCCACGACCACAAGTTCGACCCGATCACCACACAGGACTACTACGGCCTGGCCGGGATCTTTTTCTCCAGCCACATCATCCCCGACCCCGGCGTGAAGACGGCCGGCTCGCCAGTGCTGCGCATCCCGCTCGTGGGGCCCGACGAGGTGAAGGCGCGCGAGGAGAAGAAGGCGCGGCTGGCCGAGCTCGAAAAGGAGTCGGACAAGCTGCTGGACGAGCACCTGGCTGCACTCGGGAAACAGTTGCTCCCGCAGCTCGACAAATACCTGCTTGCCGCCTTCGACTACAGCCACCGTCCTGCTGCTGAGGCGCCGCTCTCTGTTGCTGATTTCGCCGCAGCCCGTAACCTCAACCCGTACGCGCTGCGTCAATGGGTGAACCTGACCGGCAGCGGTCCCCTGGCGTTGCTGACCACGCCGCTCGACGCGGTCGACGGGAATACCAACCTCAAGGCGCTGCGCCCCGCCGGCGACGGGAAGAAGGACACGCCCAACGTCGTCGTCAACACGGCGGTCCAGCCGATCAACTTCAAGACCATCACAGTCCCCGGCCGCGGCCTGGCGGTCCACCCGTCACCGAACAGCGGGGTGGCAATCGGGTGGAAGAGCCCGATCAGCGGCCCCGTCCGCGTCACGGGCAAACTGATGGACGCCGACGTAACCTGCGGAAACGGCATCACGTGGGGCCTGGGCCTGCGCCTGCCCGGCGGGGGGACGATCGAACTGGCGACTGGCGGCTTTGAGAACGGCGGGTCGCAGGACGTCGTCATGGGCCGCGCCACCTCCGACCGGCTCGCGTCACTGCGCGTGGAAGCCGGCCAGATGCTCCAGCTCGCCGTGCTGCCCAAGGGCGACTACGCGTGCGATACGACCGTGGTCGAGCTCGAAATTCGGGAAGTGGCCGGCGAGCAGCGCGTGTGGAGCCTGTCGCGCGACGTCGTGCCGGACCTGCTCGCGACGGGGAGCGGCGCGGGCGCAAAAGGGAACGCCAACCCCCACGCCGACAAGTCCGGCGCCCCCGACGTGTGGCACTTTTATGACTTGGGCGAGGGCGCGGCGCCGGCCGGATTCGGGTCCGACTCGGTGATCGCCAACTGGTTCCGCGCCAGCGCCGCCGCTTCCGGTGCTGAGGGCGCCGACCTTACCGCCGCCAAGGCAAAGCTCCAGGGCCCGGCCAACGCGGTGAAGGCCGTGATGGTGGCGATCTCCTCCGCGGTCGACAAGCTCAGTGCCGCGGGCAAGGAAGCCAAGACACTCACCGGGTCAAACGCCGACCTGTACCGCACGCTCACCGACCCGCGCGGCACCTTCTGGGCCGCCGCCCGCGGCGACGCGTCGCTGTTCACCGGGCCGCTCAAGGACAAGGTCGCCGCACTCACGACGGAGCAGGCCGCGCTGAAACAAGCGCTTGCCCAGGCGGCGCCCGTCGCCCACGGCTTCCAGGAAGGCGGCACGCCCAAGACGCCCTACGAAGGGTTCCACGACGCCCGCGTCCACGTCCGCGGCCGCTACGACCGGCTCGCCGACCTCGTCCCGCGCCACTTCCCCACCATCGTCGCCGGCGACCAGCAGCCCGCGATCTCGCAGGGCAGCGGCCGGATGCAACTGGCGCAGTGGATCGCCAGTGCGGACAACCCGCTCACCGCGCGCGTGATGGTCAACCGAATCTGGCAGCACCACTTCGGCGAGGGCATCGTCCGCACGCCCAACAATTACGGCAAGCTCGGCACGCCGCCCACGCACCCCGAACTGCTCGACTGGCTCGCGATCCAGTTCGTAAAGTCCGGGTGGTCAATGAAGGCAATGCACCGCCTGATGATGCTGTCGGCGACGTACCAGCAGTCGAGCGTCCCCGACCCGGCGACGTTGAAGGCCGACCCGGAAAATCTGTTGCTCGGCCGGATGAACCGCCGCCGCCTCGACGCCGAGGAACTGCGCGACGAGCTCCTTTCCGCCACCGACAAACTCGACCGCACGCTCGGCGGCAAGGCCATCAAGGAATTGGACACCCCCCGGCGGACGCTCTACGTGATGACGATCCGCTCGGACCGGAGCAACTACCGCGCCCTGTTCGACGCCGCCGACCCCGCCGCCATCGTGGAAAAGCGCATCGAGTCGACCGTCGCGCCGCAGTCGCTCTTCCTGCTGAACAGCAGTTTCGCCCTGATGCAGACCAAGGCTCTGGCGGAGCTGGCATTAAAGCAGCCCAACCTCGACGACGCCGGTCGAATCGACTGGCTGTACGCGAGACTCTACGCGCGGCAGGCGAAGCCGGAGGAAAAGGCTCTGGGCCTTCAGGTCGTCCGCGAAGCCCAGGCCGGCGCCGACGCCGCGGCGGCTTGGGAGCAATACTGCCAGGTTCTGCTGTGCGCGAATGAGTTCATTTACGTGGACTGAAGAAATGCAACCGCCGAGACGCAGAGACGCAGAGACGTTCGCCGAGAATAGAGAGGAATGGGCCATGCCGTCTTCTCATTCTTCTCGGCGCCTATCTCGGCGTCTCGGCGTCTCGGCGGTTAACCCGGCCGTGAGGTCTTTATGAACGGACAGTACCCAACCGCCCCCTCCCGCCGGCAGATGCTCCGCCGGTTCGCGAACGGATTCGGAATGCTCGGCCTGGCCGGGCTGCTGGCTGAGGACGTGATGGCCGGGTCGCTCCCGGGCCTCGCGGGCGCCGGGGCCGGCTACTCCCCGGAACTGCTGCGCGGGCCCAACCCACTGGCAGTGATCCCGCCGCAGTTCACCGCGCGGGCGAAGAACATCATTTTCCTGTTCATGTCCGGCGGGCCGTCGCACGTCGATTTGTTCGACTACAAGCCCAAGCTCGCAGAGTACGCGGGCAAGCCGCTGCCCTTCGAGCAGCCCAAGCTCGTGCGCACGCAGACGGTTAACTGCCTGCCGTCGCCTTATAAGTTCAAGAAGCACGGGCAGTGCGGGACGGAAGTGAGCGAGCTATTCCCGCACCTGTCGACCTGCGTCGACGACATGTGCGTCATCCGCTCGATGGTCGCCGACAACATCAACCACAACGGCGCCTGCCTCCAGATGAACACCGGCGAGCAGGCGTTCAGCCGGCCGAGCATGGGCTCGTGGCTGCTCTACGGACTGGGCAGCGAGAACCAGAACCTCCCGGGCTACGTCGTCATCAGCCCGACCCAGCCGGCGCAGGGCGCGCCGCTGTGGGGCAGCAGCTTCCTGCCGGCCGCCTACCAGGGGACGCTGGTCACCGACCTGAAGAACCCGATCGCCAACCTCGGCAACCCGCGCTTCGCGATGGACAAGCAGCGCCGCCAGCTCGACGCCCTCAAGCAGCTCAACGCGCTGCACAAGTCGCAGCGCGAGGAGGACAGCCGGCTCAGCGCCCGCATCGAGTCGTTCGAGCTGGCGTTCCGCATGCAGGCGGAGGCACCCGAGGCGTTCGGCATCGCCGGCGAATCGCCCGAGACGCTCAAGCTCTACGGCGTCGGCGAAACCGCCACCGACATCTTCGGCCGCCAATGCCTCATGGCGCGCCGGCTCACGGAGCGCGGCGTGCGCATGGTGCAGGTCTACCACACGCAAACCGCCTCGCGCACGAGCTGCCAGATGTGGGACCAGCACGGCGGTCTGAAGACCGAGCTGCCTAAGAACTGCGAGGCCACCGACAAGCCCATCGCCGGCCTGCTCAAGGACCTCAAAGGCCGCGGCCTGCTCGACGAGACGCTGGTCATCTGGGGCGGCGAGTTCGGCCGCACGCCCACCGCCGAGGGCATGGACGGCCGCGAGCACCACCCCTTCGGATTCACGATGTGGCTGGCGGGCGGGGGGGTTAAAGGCGGCCTCGCCTACGGCGCCACCGACGACTTCGGCTGGCACGCGGTCGACAACCGCGTCCACGTCCACGACCTGCACGCCACCATCCTCCACCTCATGGGCCTGAACCACGAGAAGCTGACCTACCGCTACAGCGGCCGCGACTTCCGCCTGACGGACGTGAGCGGCAGGGTGGTGCAGGACATCCTGGCCTGACGCCGCCCCGTAGGGCCGGCTGTGCCGGCCGCGACTTGTGGCGCCGGCTGTGCCGGCCGCGGACTGTCGTCGGGGTCAAACACGGCCGGCACAGCCGGCCCTACCGATGCCGAACTTCAGGCGGATCTTCAGGCCCGGTGGGACCTACTTTTTCACGCAGGTCACGGAAAAGCGGCACCCGATCCTGACTTCGGACCTCGCGCGTCCGCTGTTACGCACCGCTATCGAGCGCACCCGTGAACGGTGGCCGTTTGAAATTGAGGCCTGGGTACTTCTGCCCGACCACCTCCACGCGATCTGGACGCTCCCGCCGGAAGACTGCGATTACTCGCGGCGGTGGGGTTTCCTGAAGAAGGAATTCACAAAGGCCTACCTTCTGGCCGGCGGAATTGAGGCGCCCGTCACTGCGGGCCGATCAAGGGACGGCCGCCGGGGCGTGTGGCAGCCGAAGTTCTGGGAGCACACGATCATCGATCAGCCCGACTACGAGCGCCACTTCCACTACCTGCACTACAACCCGGTGAAGCACGGGCTGGCTCAAACGCCATCGCAGTATCCCTGGTCGACTTTTCACCGGCACGTCCGCTCGGGCGTCTATGAGCCGGAGTGGGGCGGCAGTGAAGACGGGGACCTGCTGCGCCAATTCGAATGCCTGAAAGCCAGCGAGATCGAGTACGGCGAGTAGCGAGTAGGGCCGGCTGTGCCGGCCGGTCTTTCTGCGGGTGCGGCGACCAGGGCCCCATGGGCACTTGCGGCCGGCACAGCCGGCCCTACCCGCCTAATCCGTCAATCGGGTTTCGCCATTCCGTCGCGCTCTGGTATGCTCCGGCGTCACTTCTTGCCGCCAATTCGGAGGATGCCGTGCCTCACCGCCGCGGGTTCACGCTGGTCGAGTTGCTGGTCGTCATCGGCATCATCTCCATCCTCATCGCAACGCTGATGCCCGCCTTGAAGAAGGCGCGGGAGGCCTCGTACGAGATCTCCTGCGCCAGCAACCTCCGCCAGTTGATGATGGGCTTCCAGAACTTCGCCAACGAGCACAAGGGCCACCTGCCGGGCGGGCATTACGATTTCGGGGCGGCGCAGCCGGACCCCGAGAAGCGGGACTGGGTCTTCGGCAACCTCCGCGCCACGGGGATCGTTCCGGACCGCGTTCCCCACGAGGGGACGATTTTCCGCTACATGAACAATGACCCCAAGGTCTACCGCTGCCCGGCCCTCATGCCTCAGCCGGGGGCGCGCCACGACAGCAACGGCATGTTCGACTACGCGAACTTTCTCTCGTTCACGGGCGCGCGGGTCGTGAAGGTGCCGCAACTGGCCACTTACACGCACAGCAACGGCACCGTGGAAACCGTCCCCACGCCGGTCCTGGTGGAGGAGGATCCCGCGCGGCACATGAACACGGTCTCGATCGACAGCGGCCACGCTTCGATCGACTCGCTGTCGCACCAGCACCGCAAGGGGTGCAACTACGCCGCCGTCGACGGGAGCGTGCACTGGTTCAAGGAAGACATCACCGGCAACGGCATGCTGACCTACGCGTGGACCGCGCAGGCGCCCAGCGGCCGGTGGGTGTCGCTGGGCGGCGACCAGAAGTGGGGCTGGTGGAACGCCCAATAACACACCAAACGCCCCGTAACCCGCCGGCAGGCGGTTGCAAAACCAACCGATTTTGCAGAATCCAACGCCATTGGCGCGTGGACCGGCCGGGGGCGCTGCTCCCGGCGCGTTCGCCGCTATAATCCGCCCCCCGTCACCGCCACGCGCCGCCGCACGCCCCCGATTCGCACCGGGGCGCGAGCGGACCGCCGGTGCGGCGCGGGCGGTTTCGTTTCGCATTACTTCCGTCTCGGACGGGAAAGGCACAATCCGCCATGGCTCACGCCGCCATGCAACGGCAACGTCGGCTCCTAGGGTTCGCGGTCATCGCCGGACTGGGTCTGGCCTCGGCGGCGGCCCCCGCCGGCGCTCAGCCCGCGCCCTTTTCCGAAGACCCCACGCTGTACCGCTCGAATAAGCCCTACCCCTCCGAGGTGGAACGCGAGGAGCGCCAGCGCCAGGAGGAAGCCGGCGTCCGGCCCTATTCCCCCCTGTCGGTTCTGGGTGGCGCGGACTTCCGCGGCCAGTACTTCTACCGCGGCTACAATTACGTGAGCAGCGGCCTGGCCTTCCAGCCCTACCTCGTGGCCGGCTACACCGTCCACAAGGACCCGAACTTCTCGGTCACGCCCCACGCGGGCGTCTGGGCCGACATCACCGAGCAGCAGAACGTCAACCAGGACCCGGAGCGCCAAACCCTCTCCCACTTCAACGAATTGCGCGGCTACTTCGGGGTCGCCGTCGAGACGCACAAGTTCGTGTTCGACGTGCAATACGTCTACTACACCTCGCCTTCCGAGACCTTTGAGGACTCCCAGGAGCTCGGCGTCGACGTCCGCTACGACGACCGAAGCTGCTGGCGCAACCAGCCGTTGCTGTCCGGCCTGAACCCCACCCTGTCCGTTTACCGCGAGTTGCAGGACGACCGCGACGACGACCTCAACACCTTCGTCGGCGTGGGCCTCGAGCCGGCGCTCAAGCCCTTCGAGGCCGGACGCATCCCCATCACCGTTTCGTTTCCCGTCACGGTCGGCGGTTCGTTCGACGGCTACTACCAGAATTCCGACGGGCAAAATGCCAGCTTCGGCTACTGGGAGGCGGGCGTGCGCGCCGCGGTGCCGCTGGGGCGGTCCGCGTTCGGCATGAACTGGTCGGTCGACGCCGAAGTGGACTACATCCGCCTGATGGCCTTCAGCGTCCGCGAGGCCAACGGGTTCGACCCCGACGACGTCGTGTTCCGCATCGGGATCGCGTTCCGCTGAAGCGGCGGCGGGGTGGTGCGGAACGGCGGGGGACGGTTCACGTCGGCACGTCGGCGGCGAACGGGTCGTCGTGCAGTGCCGCGGCGGGGTCAATGTCGGCCGGGTCGTGGCCCATGTACATCGCCAGCGGCTTGATGTAGGGGTCCCATTCCCGGCGCAGCTTGACGTACAGCTCCGCGGCGGCGGCCTCGTCGGGCGTGGTGCGGATGCCCGCCTCGCGGAGCCGCGCCGATGCGCGCCTGAACCTGCGGCGCCAGCGCTCCGCCGACTGCGGGTCGGGGGGCTGGCTTTTTTCCCGCGGCGGCCCGCCCGGGACAAAGACCCGTGCCAACTCGTCCAGCAGTCGCACCCCCGACGCCCAGAACTGGGTCATCGCGGCCGAGTGCTTCAGCGCCGCGTACTCGCCCTCGTCCAGCGCGGAGCGGACGAGCGTCCCGCACTCCATCACGATCACCGCGACGCGCGCGATCGCGTAGTGGGGCTCGCGGAACGTGAAGTAGAACAGCGACTCGTAAAAATGGTGCGACTCGTGCAGGTCGGCCAGCTCGTTGGCGAGCTTGGCGATGTGCGCCCGCGCGTCGTCGAAGTCGCCCGCCGCGCCGAGCCCGCACAGCAGGTCGACGGCGTCCCCGGTGCCGCCGGTGGAATCGTGCAGACTGAGGGCAAAGGTGTTGCGCCGCTGCAGCGCTGTGAAGACCTGCACGAAGTAAGTCAGCATCAGCGTGATGATCGAGAGGCCGAGAAACGAGCTCATGACCGACACGACCTTGTAAAAGGGCGTCAGCGGTCGGAGGTCGCCGTTGCCGACGCTCGTCATCCAGTAGCCGGTGTAATAGAGCGCGGAGACGAAGTCGGTGGGGGTCTCGCCCTGCGAAGCTTGCACCGACCTGCCCAGGGCCGGCCAAATGACGCACGCGAACCCGACCAGGACAGACAACACCCACGCCAGCGCCATCCACACCAACAGCGCGGGCCCGCCGAAGGTGAGGATCCCGTCACGGACTTTTCGCGGAAACGGCGCCGCCGCCAGCCGGAACAGGCGCCAGTTCCACCGGCTGATCCGGTGGCTGATCACGCCGATGCCGCTTCGCGCGTAAAGGACCGTGAGGAAAACGTCCGTCAGCGCCGAGACGACCAGCGCCGCGCCGAAGATCTGAACCAGCCATCGTGCCATAGCCGCGTCCCGCGCGCCGTCGGTCGGCGGATCATACCGATCGATGGCCGAGAAATGCCCGTTGCAAAAACTCACGTCCGCGCCGTATCCAGTGAGGACATACATCCATAAGAGCACGGAAGCTCCTCTCGCGGGAGGTATCCGTGCGCGAGCGACTGTGGGCCGAGGACCGGGGACGTCCAGGCCGGCGTAAATCCGTTTTCGCAGGCGGAATGACGCGCGGCATGCACGTGCCACCCTATCAGGAAATGCCTGAGTACAGGGTGGCTGAAAGACCCGGTATGTATCGATCCACAATGATGCTATCGAGGAAGCGGGCGCGACTGGTTCTGCTGATGGTCGGCGCCACGGTCTGTCTCGCCTCGGCGGCCGGTGTTCGCCCGGCCGCGGCGCAGGGTCAGGACGACGGGCAGTGGACCATGCCCGGCAAGGACTACTCGCTCAAGCGCTTCAGTGGCCTCGACCAGATCAACACCGACAACGCCAAGACCCTGAAGGTCGCCTGGACGTTCTCGACCGGCGTCGAGCGCGGGCAGGAAGCCGCGCCGCTGGTCGTGGGCGACACGATGTACGTCGTCACGCCCTACCCCAACATCCTCTACGCCCTGGACCTTAAGAACGCCGGCGCCACCAAGTGGAAATACGAGCCAAAGCCCGCCGCCGCGGCGCAGGGCGTCGCCTGCTGCGACTACGTCAATCGCGGGTGTTTCTACGACAACGGGAAGATCTTCTACAACACACTCGACGCCAACACCGTCTGCATCGACGCCAACACAGGCAAGGAAGTCTGGAAGACGCAGGTCGGCAACATCAACAAGGGCGAGACCGTCACGATGGCGCCGCTCGTCGTCAAGGGCAAGGTGCTGGTCGGCAACAGCGGCGGCGAATTCGGCGTGCGCGGGTGGCTCAAGGCGCTCAACGTCTCCGACGGCAAGGTCGCGTGGACCGCCTACAGCACCGGTCCTGATAGCGAGTGCCTCATCGGCGACAACTTCAAGCCGTATTACGAGTCCGACTGGGGCGGGCCCAAGGAGCAGCCGCGCCAAAAGGACATGGGCGTGAAAACCTGGCCGCCCGACCAGTGGAAGATGGGCGGCGGGACCGTCTGGGGTTGGATCTCCTACGACCCCGAGCTCGACCTCATCTACTACGGCACCGGCAACCCCGGCTGCTGGAACCCCGAGCTCCGCCCCGGCGACAAC
>Ga0207691_10006191_pt1 | contig 11559 bp, 16 predicted proteins | sample KBSM13metaG_FD_184327 | JGI IMG/M metagenome (GOLD analysis project Ga0207691, IMG submission 184327) | Miscanthus rhizosphere microbial communities from Kellogg Biological Station, Michigan, USA - KBS M1-3 metaG (SPAdes) (version 2) | ecosystem: Host-associated > Plants > Roots > Rhizosphere >...
CCGGAGACGATCGAGCTCTGGACGCACCGCGACGACCGCCTGCACGAGCGCGTGCGCTACGAGCGCGACGGTGCCGGCTGGAGACGAGCCCTGCTCGCTCCGTAGTCGCTACGGCTCGAGCGCGCCGTCGGTGTACAGGCCCTCGGCGTTCCAGAGCATGTATCCCTTCGCGCCCGAAAGTCTCGCGGCGTCGATCTGCGCCCGGACCTCGTCGATGCCGTACGGGACGGAGAAGCTGAAGTCCTGCACCCACGGGACGAGGAGTGTGTCGCGGCCGCGCACGGCGAGCTCGAACTTCCGCAGCGCGCGCGCCACGGTCGCCCCCGGCGCCAGGCTCGGATCCTGGAGGCCGAGCTCTCCCTCACCGAAGAGCGACGGATAGGTCATGGCGTAGATCGTGTCGAGGTACGGGGCCATTCGCCTCGGGAGCTGGCCGATTCCGAGATCCCGGGCCGCGGAAAGGCCGAAGACGGCCGCCGACACCCTCACGCCGTACGGATCGAGGCGGCGGTTCGCGTACTTCAGGAAGGCCGGGATTGCCTGCCGCTTCGCGAGCGATTGCTTGTTGGCGTAGACAGTGCTCCCGACGTCGCCGTCCGACGGGAAGCGCACGTAGTCGAACATGATCTCGTCGAATCCGGCCTTCGCTGCGGCCTCTGCGAGGTCGACGTTGTACTTCCAGACGCGCCGGTCGTACGGGTTCGTCCAGCCGAGCCCTGCTGCATCGCGCCAGGCCGAGCCGTCCGTGCGCCGGATCGCGAGGTCGGGACGCGCTCGCGAGAGCACCGGATCCTCGAACGTCACGATCCTTCCGACGAGGTAGATACCGCGTCGATGCACGCGCCGGGCCACCTCGGCGGCCTCGTAGTAGTCCCGCGCCGCACCGCTCGACACCGCGAGCGGGACGGACGGCTTCTGGAACCCGACCTCGCCGTTCTCGTCCTTGACGTCGAGCTCGAGCGCCGTCAGCCCGTCGCGCTCGAGGTCGAGGTACTCGTCGAGCTTCCCGGGCAGTGACGCGAGTGCCATCGTGACGTGGACACCGCGCATCTCGATCGGGAGCGTCCGTGGCCCGCTCGCCGGCGCCGTGGCGAGCGTCGCCAGGTCGGCGACGGGTTGCTGGGTCTCGCCCGCTCCGACGAACCTCGCGCCAACTCCCAGCGCCGAGATGACGAACAAGAAGGATGCGACCGCGGCGCTGCGCCTCAGACGCTTCCTCCGTCTTGCCGTAGCCCGACGCTCGCGAAACCGCTCGTTCGGGTCGATGGGTGGGAACAGCATCGACACCGGGGCGTGGACCTTACAGCAGCCCTCGTAGAATCGCCCCGTGGTCCTCTCCGATCGCACAATCCGGCGCCTGCTCGACGAGGGCAGGATCGGGATCGAGCCGTACGACCCTGCGCTGATGCAGCCGTCGAGCCTGGATGTCCGCGTCGACCGCTATTTCCGGGTCTTTCGCAACTCGCGCTATCCGTTCATCGACGTCAAGGCGGCGCAGGAAGAGCTCACGGAGCTCGTGGAGGTCGTCGGCGACGAGGCGTTCATCCTGCACCCGGGCGAGTTCGTCCTCGGCTCGACGCTCGAGCGCGTGACGCTCCCGGACGATCTCGTGGCGCGACTCGAGGGGAAGTCGAGTCTCGGCCGCCTCGGCCTGCTGATCCACTCGACGGCCGGGTTCATCGACCCGGGCTGGGACGGCCACGTGACGCTCGAACTCTCGAACGTCGCCAATCTGCCCATCACCATCTACCCGGAGATGAAGATCGGGCAGCTGTCGTTCGTGCAGCTGTCCGAGGCCGCCGAACGACCGTACGGGTCGGAGGGGATCGGGTCGAAGTACCAGGGCCAACGCGGCCCCACGCCGAGCCGCTATTGGCAGAACTTCGAGTCGCCTAAGCGCTAGTCGCCGGTGCAGTCGAGGCCGGCGTCGGCGCCGGCGTCGATTCGTCCGAGGAGCGCGGCGAGCGCGGACAGCTCGGTCGCGTCGTAGCGTGACGTGAAGTAGTCCTCGATCTGCACGACGTGCGTCGACGACGCCTCCCGCAGCTTCGCGGCGCCCTCGTCCGTCAACACCGCGTAGACCACGCGACGATCCGAATCGCACGCGGCGCGCGCGACGTACCCGTGTCCCTCGAGCCCGTCCAGGAGACGCGTGATCCCCGAAGCCGTGAGCAGTACCTGCTGGGCGAGATCGACTCTGCGCATTCGGTGCTCGGGCGCACGCGCGAGGCGGAGAAGCACCTCGTAGTCGGAGATCGTGAGCCCGTGATCGGTCGTGAGCTGGGCGTTGAGCTCACGGGTCACGTGCGTGTACGCCCGGACGAGCGACACGAACGACTCCACAGAAACCGATTGCTCGCTCAATACTTGACTAGTCATCTTTCTCCGTGTACAGTTGCTTGCGTACTCAATAGTAACGGACGCAAAGGAGTAAGTCCATGTCCATCCTGACAGAGTCTCCTGTCGCAGTCATTCCAGCGGGCACCTGGTCGATCGACCCGTCGTGGTCGGCACTCGAGTTCGATGTGCGCAAGCTCGGACTGGTGACCGTGAAGGGGCGCGTGCCCGGCTTCTCCGGGGTCATCACCGGCGGCGAGACCCCGAGCGTCGTCGGCACGGTCGACGCGACGAGCATCACGACGTTCGAGGCCGACCGTGACGCCCACCTCCAGTCCCCCGACTTCTTCGACGCGCAGCGCTACCCCGAGCTGCGCTTCGTCTCGACGTCCGTCGAGACCTCGGACGACGAGATCGTCGTCCATGGCGACCTGACCATCAAGGACGTCACGAGTCCGGTCGAGCTTCGGGGCACGCTGAGCGGCCCCGAGAGCGATCCGTGGGGCAACGAGCGCATCGGTCTCGAGCTCTCGACGACGATCGACCGGACGGCCTTCGGCCTCGAATGGAACGCACCGCTTCCGGGCGGCGGGTTCCTCCTGCCGAACGACGTCGCTCTGAAAGCCTACTTCGCAGCGACGAGGACGGCCTGACCGATGCGGCTTCTGACCATCTCCGGCAGCCTCCGGGAGGGTTCGTACAACACGGCCCTCGCCCGGGCGGCGGCAGACGTCGCTCCGGAGGGCGTCGAGGTCGAGCTGTTCAACGGTCTCGGTGAGCTGCCGCTCTTCGACGCCGATCTCGAAGGCGACGAGCATCCGGCCGTTCGGCATCTTCGCGAGAGCATCGACGATGCGGACGCCGTCCTCTTCGTCACCCCCGAGTACAACGGCTCCATTCCGGGCGTTCTCAAGAACGCCGTCGACTGGGCGTCGCGGCCGCGAGGCGAGGCCGCCCTCCTGAACAAGACCGTGGCCGTCGCCGGCGCGAGTACCGGGCAATACGGCGCACTCTGGGCGCAGCAGGATCTCCGCCGCGTGCTCGGCATCGCCGGCGCACGCGTCGTCTGCCCCGATCTTCCGGTCGGGCGGGCGCAGGACGTCTGCGACCCGACCGGTGGCCCGAGTGCCCTCGTCGTGGAGCGCCTGCGTAAGCATGTGACACAACTCCTGAACGAGGCGGCGCCGATCGCCGTCGCGGCGTAGAACGCCGAGGGGCCGCGTGAGCGGCCCCTCGAGACGGATACCAGCGTTGGATTAGTAGAGGCGCTTCCCGGTCGGTGCTCGGCACCGACGGCGCGAATCGCGAGCCCCCTACGCTGGCTAGGCGGTTCCCGGTGGTCCCGGGGGCACGCCTCTACCCGCTGGTACCTCCACTGCCCGTACTGTCATCGCTCAAGCCGGACCACCTCCTTTCCGCGGTAGTTCCAGCATACGCACTTCGTGCGGATGGAGGGAGCGCCGACAGGTGTTCGACGTTCCCGACGCGTCGACCTCAGACGGTAGAGCCGAGCACAACGGACACCTCGAGGCCGCGATCGAGCGGCACGGTCACACTCGACAGCGTCTCGTCCGCCTGGCGTGCGCCCGAGTAGGAACCGAGCGAGTCGACGTGCGAGAGCACGTTGTCGGCAATGACGAGGCCTCCCGGCTCGAGGAGCGGTCGCGCCAGTCCGAACAACACCTCGTAGTCGTCCTTCTCGGCGTCCAGGAACACGAGATCGAAGACGTCCTCTGTCCGGGCGAGCGTCTCGTGCGCGTCGCCCTCGACGAGCTCGGCCCACTCGTCGAGCCCCGCCGAGGCGATGTTCTCGCGCCAGGCGGCACACTTCGCCGGATCCTGCTCGAGCGACACGAGGCGCCCGCCGAGCATGCGCGCGCCGGCCGCGAGCCAGATCGAGGAGTAGCCGCGCGAGGCGCCGATCTCGAGCACCTCGATCCCGGCCTGCGCTGCCGCGAGGCCGAACAGAAACCGTCCAGTCGTCGGGGCGACCGCCCGCGAGCGCTGCGCGGAGGGGAGACCTGCGTGGCGCTCGGCTGCGTCCTCGGCCTCGAGGCGAGCGAGCGTCTCGAGCACGCGGCCGTCAAGCATCGGGCACCTCCACGACGGCAACCCCGTCCTCGCGCACCGACACGGGATACGTCTCGACGGCCGCGAATGCAGGGAGCGACATCGGGATGCCGCTCTCGAGGTCGAAGCGCGAACCGTGCCGGGGACAGACGACGACGCAGGCCTCGGGCTCCCACTCGCCCTCGCAGAGCGGGCCGTCGTCGTGCGAGCAGCGATCCTCGATCGCGAAGAATCTCCCGGCGCAGTTGTAGACGCCGACCGTCAACGCTCCCGTCTCGACGAGTTTCATCTCGCCGGGGGCGAGCACACCCACCTCGATCTGCACGGTTACTCGAGGACGAGCTCGTTCGCCGACGTACCCCACTCCTCGGGCAGCGGCGTGCCGCGCGCCTTGTGCAGCGCAACCTTCAGCACCCCGAGGCCGAGGATCGCACACTTCAGCCGGACCGGCGTGAGTGGAATCCCGAGCTCCTCGAGGAGCTCCTCCTTCGGCATCGCCGCGACCTCGTCCGCCGTCCGTCCCTTGACGAGATCGCTGAGCATCGACGTGGCGGCCTGGCTGATCGCGCAGCCGCGGCCGTCGAATCCGACCTCCTCGATGACGTCACCCTGGCCGAGTCGCACCGACACCGTCACCTCGTCGCCGCAGAGCGGGTTCTGACCCTCCGCCCGCGCGTCCGCAGGATCGAGCAGCCCGTGGTTCCGCGGGTTCTTGTAGTGGTCCAAGATGAGCTCCCGGTAGAGCTGGTCGAACTCGCTCATGGCTAACCGAGGCTCTGCTTGGCCTTGTGGAGGCCGTCGACGAGCCGGTCGACCTCCTCGGGAATCGAGTAGAGGTAGAAGCTCGCACGATTCGTCGCCGCAACACCGAGCTTGCGCATCAGCGGCTGGCAGCAATGGTGACCGGCTCGAATCGCGACGCCCTCCCAGTCGAGAACCTGCGCGACGTCGTGCGGATGGACGCCCTCCACGTTGAACGAGACGAGGCCGGCACGCCGGTCGGCAGGAGGCCCGTACACGTCGACCCACGGGAGCTCCGCGAGGCGCTCGAGCGCGTACGCGACGAGATGGTGCTCGTGCTGCTCGATCGACTCGAGACCGACTGCTTCCAGGTAGTCGACGGCGGCCCCGAAGCCGACGGCCTCGGCGATGGGCGACGTTCCCGCTTCGAACTTGTGCGGCAGGTCCCCCCACGTCGTCTCTTCGAACGACACACGACGAATCATGTGCCCGCCGAGGTTGAACGGCTCCATGGCCTCGAGGAGCTCGGCCCGACCCCAGAGCGCTCCCGCGCCGCTCGGACCGCACATCTTGTGTGCGCAGAACGCGAGGAAGTCACAACCGAGCGCCTGCACGTCGATCCGACGATGCGGTGCAGCCTGAGCGGCGTCGACGACGATCAGCGCACCTCGGTCGTGCGCCCAGCGCGACAGGTGCTCGATCGGGTTCACCGTCCCGAGCACGTTCGACACCAGCGTCGTCGCGACCACCTTGACGCGGCCGTCGCCGTCGAACGTGTCGAGTGCGGTGAGCTCGAGCTCACCGTTCTCGTCCAGGGGGATGAGCCGGAAGTCGGCTCCGGTCCGCTTCGCCACGTACTGCCAGGGGACGAAGTTCGAGTGATGCTCCGCCTCGGTGACGAGCACGACGTCTCCGGGCCCGAGGTTGACGAGACCCCAGGCGTAGGCGACGAGGTTGATCCCCTCGGTCGCGTTGCGCGTGAAGACGACCTCGCGGGCCTCTGGAGCGTTGATGAACGTGCGGATCTTCTGGCGGGCGCCCTCGTAGCCCGCAGTGGCACGCTCCGCGAGCTGGTACACGCCACGGTGCACGTTCGCGTACGAGTGCTCATAGAACTCGCGCATGACATCGAGAACCTGGCGCGGCTTCTGGGACGAAGCCGCGGAGTCGAGGAATGCGACCGGCTTGCCGTTGACGAGCTCGTCGAACACGGCGAAGTCCGCACGCAGCCTGTGGGCGTCGAGCACGCTTTTCTCCTGGACGGCCACAGGAGGATCGTACCGGCCTACCCCAGGTCCACCTTGCCGTTGGTCGCCGCACGCTCCGCCGCTCTGCGAACACGGCGGGCGGCGAGCACGGCGTGCTCGAGCAGTTCGTGCACGAGCTCGATCCGCCGGCGCTCCGAGAGCTCGCGGAGCAACATCAGCTTCTCACCGGCCGACAGCTCGACTTTGCCGGCAAGCGCGTACGAGAGCTGCGGAGACGAGGGATCCGGCGGCTCGACGTCACTCCCGGTCACATCGCGGAGGACTCCGAAGATCCGCATGGCCTCGCCGATCGCGATCTCGTCGGCTGCGTCGTCGGCGTCGTCGATCGGCGAGACCTCAGCCGTGTGGAAGGAGCGGCCGTCGGTCAACTCGTCGACCTGGAAGCGCTCGCCACCCTCGACGAGGATGTTCAGGCGCCCGTCCTCGAACCGCGTGAGCACCTCGGCGACCCGCGCTCTCGTCCCGACGTCGCGAATGCCGTCGTCGTCTGCGAACACGAGCCCGAACTCGGCGTCCTGCGCAAGACACTCCTCGATGAGCTCCTGGTAACGATCTTCGAAGATGTGCAGCGGGAGGCGCTCCGTCGGCAGGAGGACGATCCCGAGCGGGAAGAGGCCGAGCTCGCTCATTGCGCGCGCTCGAGGGTCGAGTACTCCCAGAAGCCGGTTCTTCCGAGATCCGTCGCGCGGAGACCCTGCTCCTCGACCGCCGCGCGCAGCTTCGCGGGTGAGTGCACGAACGCCCTGAACGACCGCCGGGAGAGTCGCTGCCCGAGATTGAGCAGCCCGACTGCGAGTCGGACCCACGCGACGTCGCGCGGGTAACTGAGGACGAGCGTCCTCCGCGCGAGCCGCCCGGCGATCCCTGTGAGCTCGATGCCGTCCGGCGAGCAGCAGACAACGCGGTTGAGGACCACCACGTCCGCCGGCTCGACATCGTCCGGGTCCTCCAGCAGGTCGACGACGCGGAACGTGACGCGGTCGGAAAGCCCCTTGTCGGAGGCGAGCTCGCGGGCGTACGGCTCATACGTCCCCACGAGCTCGACGACCTCCCCCGTGGCGGCGCCGACCTCGAGCAGTTCGGCCTGAACGACCCCGATCCCGCCGCCGATCTCGAGCACACGGGCTCCCTGGATCCCCGTCTCCTTCGCGGATGCGACGATCAGTCGCTCGATCTCGTCGAGCCCCTTGGAGCGGTAGCGCTCGAGCGACCGGCGTGCCGCGCGCCGACTGAACATCTGCTCGCACGCGCCGCTGCGACAGCAGCTCATCGAGCGACGATAGCGAGCTTCAGGAGGGGCGCTCGAGCTCGAGCGCCGTCGAGTTGATGCAGTAGCGCAAACCGGTCGGTGCAGGCCCGTCGGGGAAAACGTGGCCGAGATGGCCGCCACAGGTCGCGCACATGACCTCGGTGCGGGTCATCCCGTAGCTCGCGTCCGTCTCGGTTACGACGCTGTCGAGCGATGTCGGCTCGTAGAAGCTCGGCCAGCCCGTGCCCGACTCGAACTTCGTTTCGGAGCGGAAGAGCTCGGTCCCGCAGCCGGCACAGCGGTAGACCCCGGGAGAGTGCTCGTCCCAATACACGCCTGTGAAGGCCCGCTCGGTGCCTTTCTGGCGGAGGACCTCGTACTGCTCCGGTGTCAGGCGCTCGCGCCATTCGGCATCGGTGAGCTCGACCTTCGACTCCATGGCCCGAGGGTACCCGGTTCGGGTCAGAGGACGACCAGCGAGAGTGCGGCGAACTGCGCCGCTGCAGCAGCGATGACGAAAAGGTGGAAGATCTCGTGGAAGCCGAAGGCGGCCGGCAACGGATTCGGCCACGCAGTCGCGTACGCGAGCGCCCCGACACTGTAGAGAGCCCCACCCACGATCACGAGTACCGCTGCGGCCACGCCGAGTGCGGGGAAAAGCTGCGGGATCAGGATCAGCCCGACCCAGCCGACCCCGAGGTAGGCAACCGCCGACAGCCAGCGCGGCGCGTCGATCCAGACCAGGTTCAGGACGATGCCGAGCGCTGCCCCGATCCATACCGTGACCAGACCGACGACGCGGGCCGTTCCGGTGAACGCCACGAGTGCGAACGCCGTGTACGTCCCCGCGATGAAGACGAAGATCATCGCGTGGTCGAGGCGCCGGGCACGAAGACGGGCCGACGGGCTTCGCCAGGGATACCGGTGATAGAGCGCGCTCGCACCGAACATCGCCGCGAGCGCCATCGCGTACACCCACACTGCAAAACGCTCGAAATAGCCGTCGGCGAGCACGACGAGGAGCGTTCCTGCGATGACCGCCGCGATGAAGGCGTACTGGTGGAACACACCGCGGAGCCGCGGCACGACGAATTCCGTCATCGGGCGATGATGCCCGATCAGTGCGAGGTCTGCGGTATGCGAGCTTCGAGCGCAGCTGCGAGCGCCTCGCGGACGGGCTCGAGTTCGACCCGATCGAGGACGTCCTGGAAGAAGCCGCGGACGATGAGGCGCTCGGCCTCGGCACGCGTGAGCCCTCGGGTCATGAGGTAGAACAGTTGCTCACGGTCGACCTGACCCAGCGTCGCGCCATGGGTGCAGCGCACGTCGTTCGCCATGATCTCGAGCCCGGGGATGGAGTCCGCATGGGCGCTCTTCGAGAGCAGCAGATTCCGGTTCTCCTGGTACGCGTTCGTCTTCTGCGCGCCCTCCTCGACGCGGATCATTCCGCGCCAGACGGCTCGCGCCGTATCACGGAGCGCACCCTTGAACGCGAAGTCCGACGTCGTCGACGGCGCCATGTGCTCCTGGAAGGTGTCGTAGTCGAGGTGCTGCGTCCCGTCGGCGAAGTAGGCGCCTGTGACCCGCGACGTCGCGCCCGGGCCGGCGAGGTCGTTCTGGATCCACACCTTCCCCTTCGCCGAGCCGAACCCACCCGCAACCCAGTCCAGCTCTGCGTCGCGCTCGACGCGTGCATGGTGGGAGCCGAAGTGCCACGTCGCGCGCGAGAGGTTCTGCACCGAGACGTACTCGACCTTCGCGGCTTGGCGCACGATGATCTCGACGGCTGCATTCGAGTAGGCCTGCAGCTCTGGCGACGTCGAGGCGTATTCCTCGATCAGCGTGAAGCGGCTGCGCTCCTCCGCCACGACGAGGAGCCGCCAGAACAGCGACCCGCCGCCGACCGAGTTCGCGATGCGCACGTACAGCGGCTTCTCGAGCTCGACGCCCGTCGGAACGTGAACGAGGAGTCCATTCGTCCACATCGCTGCGTTGTGGGCCGCGAACTTCTCGTCCCAGCCGACGAGCGAGTAGAGCAGGTCGTGGTCGGCGGACAGAGGCTCGAATCGGACGCCTTCGGGTGCCGACACGATCTCGATGCCCGCCTCGCCGACGTACGCGACGCCGGACGTGTCGAGCTCGAGCATCGTGGGCGGCGCGGCGATCTCGGTCGCGCCGTTGGCATTCCAGGCCTCCGGGTCGAAGCCCTTGAGGTCGGTGAAGCGCCAGTGCTCGTCCTTCGTCGTCGGCAGCGGAAGCGCGTTGTAGCGCTCGAGTGCGTCCGTCCTGCTCATACGTCGAACCTCCGATGAAGCATCAGCGCGTTCCCGTCGGGATCCTTGAACCAGGCCTGCCGGCACACGCTGGTCTCGATCGTCTCCCCGTCGAAGACGACGCCCTTCGCCTCGAGCTCGCCGCGCGCAGCATCCACGTCTGCGACTCGCAGCGCCAGGCCTGCGGGCGACGGCGCGAACGGCTGGCCGATGCTGGAAGGATCGAAGACGTCGAGCGTGACCTGGCCGACGCGGAATTCCATGTCGCTGTCGCCCTCGGTCTCGAGCTCGAGCTCGAGAACCTCCGAGTAGAACTCCTTCGCCCGCGCGATGTCTTGCGTCAGGAACGAGACGAAGTCGACGTGCTCGACCTGCATCAGGGCATCGACCCGTCGGGATACGCCCCGTACCGACGGTGCAGAAGGATGCGATTGCCGGCAGGATCGCTCACGCCTGCGCCTTTGCAGAGACCGGAGTCCCACATCTCGCCCACCTCGAGTCCGGCCTCCTCGAGCTTGGCCTTGGCGGCGGCGACATCCGACACACGCAGCGCGATCGTCGAGGGCGGCAGAGCCGAGAATTCGTAGTCGTGCGTGTGCGGCGTCATGACCGCCAGCGTGACGTTCCCGGCCTCGTACTCGACCCAGTCGGCGTCGGGTGAGTTCGGATTTCGCTGCAAACCGAGCAGATCGCCGTAGAAGTGGTTCGCGGCGTCCATGTCGGTGACCGGGACGCGGATGTAATCGATCCGCTCGACGGAGAACTCGGCCATCGCATCTGAATCGGCTCGCCGACTCAGATCAACCAACAGAGCCTTCCATCTGCAGCTGGATGAGGCGGTTCATCTCGACGGCGTACTCGAGCGGAAGTTCCTTCGTGATCGGCTCCACGAACCCGGAGACGATCATCGCGCTCGCCTCCGCTTCCGAGAGGCCGCGGCTCATGAGGTAGAAGAGCTGCTCCTCGCCGATCTTCGAGACGGTCGCCTCGTGGCCGAGATCCACGTCGTTCTCGTCGACCTGGATGTACGGGTACGTGTCCGAGCGCGACTCCTCGTCGAGGATGAGCGCATCGCAGACGACCTTCGACTTCGAGCCGACGGCGCCCTTCGCGACCTGCAGCAGCCCGCGATAGCCCGCGCGGCCCCCGTCCTTCGAGATCGACTTCGACGTGATCACCGACGACGTCCGTGGCGCGACGTGCACGACCTTGCCGCCGGCGTCCTGGTGCTGGCCCTTGCCGCCGAAAGCGATCGAGAGGACCTCACCGTGAGCGCGCTCGCCCATCAGCCAGATCGCCGGGTACTTCATCGTCACCTTCGAGCCGAGGTTCCCGTCGACCCATTCCATCGTGGCGTCCTCGTACGCAACCGCCCGCTTCGTCACGAGGTTGTAGACGTTGTTCGACCAGTTCTGGATGGTCGTGTACCGGCAGCGCCCGCCGCGCTTCACGACGATCTCGACGACCGCGGAGTGCAGCGAGTCGGACGAGTAGATCGGTGCCGTGCAGCCCTCGACGTAGTGCACGTACGCGTCCTCGTCGACGATGATCAGCGTGCGCTCGAACTGGCCCATGTTCTCCGCGTTGATGCGGAAGTACGCCTGCAGGGGCATCTCGATCC
>Ga0207691_10006192_pt1 | contig 11559 bp, 10 predicted proteins | sample KBSM13metaG_FD_184327 | JGI IMG/M metagenome (GOLD analysis project Ga0207691, IMG submission 184327) | Miscanthus rhizosphere microbial communities from Kellogg Biological Station, Michigan, USA - KBS M1-3 metaG (SPAdes) (version 2) | ecosystem: Host-associated > Plants > Roots > Rhizosphere >...
TGAACTACTTCTATACTGGTTGATGTCAACAACCGATGCTCGCTCCGCCAGCAATTACCGGAACCATTGCTTCTTTTCCAGATCTGCTTCTGCTTTCAGACTCTGCTTGGCAGACAAATAAAAAGCTACTTCATCCGCGAAATCCGGATCCTCTGCAATCTTTTGTTCAAATCTTTTTATTTCTTCAGGATCAAGCATACGTTGAAAATACGCATCGATATATTCAAGATAATTTTCCATTTTTTCCGGGTTAAGTGATACGATACAGTTGTTTTAGCTTTTCCAGACACCTTAACCGAGTTGTTTTTACTACATCAGGCGTTTTATATTCCATTAAGCTGGCGATATCTTTATCGCTGTATCCATCAGCCCAGAGAAGCAACATTTGCCGGCAATTTTGCCCCACCTGAACCAACCTTTCTCTTAGAACCTCCCAATCTGTCTTATCAACCAGCCTCTGAACAATGGTTTTTGACTGGTCAGAGATTTCTAAAAGGATATCAGAAATTGACAGGGTTTGATGGATGCTACTCTTATTTGTCGTCTTTTTCCGTAAAAAGTCAACATATTTATTGTGAAAAATACTGTAGAGCCAGGTTTTCAGAGAGGACCGGCCCTGGAAAGAACCTGCAGCAATCTTGTCGATGGCAGATATAATGGTATCACTGTAAAGATCGAAAGCGTCCTCTTCCGGCAAAGAATATTTGTAGATAGCTTCTTTGATGAAGTAAGCGTAGCGGTTAAACAGACGCTCCTCTCCCTTTTTTCTCTCGGCTCCGTTCTGAGTTATGCTGTCTAGTATTTCCCGCTCATCAGTTGTTAGAGTTGGTTTATTAAAAAGGTTCACAAGAGATTCTTCATTCTAAGGTAACAAAACAAAAGGTAAAATAAAATATAAGCTCCCTTACTGCATAAAACTTTACTTTTTTGCAACAAATGATCAATGGAAGCTTTGCTGTTCTATTGCAAAAATTAAAATCGCCGGGACTTGTTTCCTTTTTATTCTTCTCTGCGACTATTTAGGTAACGATTTAGATTTTTGATTAGGCGCCAAAATAAACTTCTGATCCGACTCTGGGAACTGATTAAATTTTAAAGAACTATTCCGAAAACTTGAACCATTAATAACTATTAAACTCTTAAAAAATGAAAAAGATTTTATTCACCAGCGCAGTTCTTATTTACTGTTTGCTGATCACCGTTACCAGTAATGCACAAATGACAGATGTACCTTCAGATGTACAAAAAGCATTTAACGAACATTTCAAAAATGCTACGATTGTAAGATGGGTTCCCATCCAGGATTCTTACGTAGCATCCTTTACCCAGGGACAGGGTTTCAGAGATGCCTATTTTACAACTGAAGGAGAATTCAAAGGAGTTGGTCGCTATATAAGTGTTGATCTTTTACCGATCAGTGCTCAGGAAAAAATCAATAGCACCTATAGCAATTACGACGTTACCCAATTGTACCAGTTTGAAAGTGTCGAAAGTGGGATTAGCTTTTTTGCAGTTTTACAAAATGAAAAAAATGAGCTGACCCTGAAAATCGATGCCGTCGGCGATGTATCATTCAGCAAAAGGAATAAGATCAAAGACGCAACAAAAATGAGCGAACCATTGGCCGCAAATACAAAACATTAATATACTGGACGGCCTTTACTTCCCTTGTCAGGAGCCTTTATCGACCATTAACCATTCCTTTCAAATCCCCGCGTAACCGGGGATTTTGATTTTAAAATATAATTGTAAAAAAAATCGTCATTTAATCATCTAATTCATTAATAAATTTGTCGTGAAATTTTCTGTATGATACAACGCTTCCAGACTCTTTGGTTATTACTCGCTGCAATCTTCGCCTTCCTTACTTTTAAACTACCATTCTACAGCGGCAGCAGGATCATCAAGAACATCCGACAGCCCGATGTCAGACTGGATGCTGCTTCCCAGATATTGATCCTTATATTGACCGGAATTGTGATCTTACTTTGCTTCATCGCTATATTTTTATATAAAACCAGGAAACGGCAATTAACTCTGACAGTAATAAATTGTATTCTTTCAATAGTACTGATCGTGCTGTATTTTTTGGAAATACAAAAATTTGAAACCGGCATCATATCCTTATCGTGCCTTTTTACCCTTGCCGTCCCCATCTTCCTTTTTCTTGCAGCTAGGGGTATTTGGAGAGACGAAAAACTTATAAAAAGTCTCGACCGGTTAAGGTGACTAGTTACATCAAGACTTCGAAACACACCGTCCCACTGTGCGTATTTTTTCTTGTCTGTCTAAAATATTTATTTTCCCTAATGTTTGCATAATCAAGAACCCGCTATTACATTTGTGCTCTCCCCTTATCTGCTGAAAACCGCACCCAGTTTCCGAAGAACCATAATTAATACCATCTCCTTTACCGGGACTCACTTTTCGGTGGAGATAAAGAATTATCTGTTTAAAATTGAAAAATGGACGGTCTACAAAATAAAAAACGCAACTGAAAACTTGCCGTATCGCAGTTGCATATCTTTTTTCATAGGGTACGGATTATTAAAACGGGCCGTCTTTTCTAAGATGGCCCTAATTTTTTAAAGGAATTTTCCAGTCCAGCTTTCTTTCACCTTTTTTATCCCTTCAGGCTTTCCCGAATAAATAACTTCACCGCCGCTATCACCGGCTTCCGGGCCGAGATCAATCAACCAGTCGGCGCTTCGTATAACTTCTAAATTATGCTCGATGACGATAATCGAATGCCCTTGTTCTATCAATGCGTTGAACGAATCGAGTAATTTTTTTATGTCGTGAAAATGCAAACCTGTTGTTGGTTCATCAAAAATGAAGAGTATTTTTCCGCTGCTTTTGCCTTTGCCAAGAAAAGAAGCCAGTTTTACTCTTTGTGCTTCACCACCTGAAAGCGTGTCAGACGATTGGCCCAGCTTAATGTATCCAAGTCCTACGCTACTCAGTGGCTGTATGGCTCTCGCCAGGTTTTTTTCTTGATGAAAAAAATCAATGGCTTCATCCACGCTCATCTCCAAAACATCAAAAACATTTTTGTTCTTATAAGTCACTTCCAGGATCTCTTCCTTAAATCGTTTACCTCCGCATACCTCGCACGTAAGATGCACATCGGCCAAAAATTGCATCTCGACAATCTGTTCGCCCTCGCCCTTACACGTGTCGCATCGCCCACCATCGACATTAAATGAAAAATGTTTCGGTAAAAAACCCCTCATTTTGCTCAACGGCTGTTTTGCAAACAAATCACGGATCTCATCGTATGCTTTAATATAAGTTACAGGATTACTTCTCGATGATTTGCCGATCGGATTTTGATCCACCATTTCGATTTGGGAAATATTTCCGATATCCCCGCTTATTGCTTTGTGAAAACCTACCTTATCCGCAAATTCACCTTTTAGTTTTTGTAATGCCGGGTAAAGAATTTGTTTTACGAGGGTAGTCTTGCCGCTTCCGCTTACTCCGCTGATCACACACAAGACATTCAATGGAAATTCGACGGTGATATTTTTTAAATTATGCTGGCGAGCACCCTCTACTTTAATACTTGAATTCCATTTGCGAATACTTTTCGGCGGCTCAATTTTTAATTCCCTGCACAAATATTTTCCTGTAAGACTTTGCGGGTTTGACGTAATTTCATCAAAATCCCCTTCGGCAATTACTTCGCCTCCAAGATGTGAAGCGAGTGGACCCATATCAATAATATGATCAGCTTCCCTCATCATCATTTCGTCATGTTCAACCACCACGACGGTGTTACCAAGATCACGAAGCTCTTTCAAAACACGAATAAGATTTTGCGTATCTCTCGAGTGCAAGCCAATTGAAGGCTCATCCAGAATATAAAGTGAATTCGTCAGGTTACTTCCAAGACTTCTTGTGAGTTGTATTCTCTGGCTTTCGCCGCCGCTTAATGAATTTGCTAAGCGATTCAGCGTTAAATAACCAAGTCCAACGTCTAATAATGTATTTATCCTTGAATTGATTTCAATAAGAATTCTTTTGGAAACCTGTTTGTCAAAATCCGACAATTTCTCACCCAGTTCATCAAACCATTGTTTCAGATATTTAACAGGCATCGCACTCAGCTCACCAATATGTTTTCCGTAAACTTTTACATACAAAGCTTCATTACGCAGGCGGTAGCCTTTGCAATCCGGGCATTCGGTTCTTCCACGGTATCGACTCAGCAGTACCCGGTATTGAACCTTGTAAAGATTTTGTTCGACTTCTTTAAAAAAAGCATTAATGCCATACACATTGCCTGCTCCTTCCCATAAAGTCTTGTATTGTTCATCGGTAAGATCCGCAATCGGTTTATGAACCGGGAAATTTATTTTCCTTGCTCCTTTTACAAATTGATCTCTCCACCAGCCAAGCTTTTCTCCTTTCCACGGTGCAACTGCCCCTTCATACACGCTCAATCGTTTGTCGGGAATGACCAGGTCACTGTCAATTCCCAGCACCTGCGAAAAGCCCTCACAAGTTGGACAAGCACCAAAAGGATTGTTGAAATTGAAAAGATTAGGAACAGGTTCTTCAAATGTCATCCCATCCAATTCGAACCTATTATTAAAGTGAATAAGCTTGTTACTATTCACTTCAACATAGACATCTCCCTCTCCTTCATAAAATGCTGTTCCAATGGAATCCGCAAGACGGTGTTTATCGTCTTCACCGAAGTCTTTTACAACGATACGGTCTATTAAAATGTAAATCGTGACACGTGAGACGTTAGATGTGAGCTTTTGTTTCAGTTCGTTATCTGGTAACTGCAATAGATCCTCGATCCTCAGAATTTCACCTGCTTGACGATTCACGTCCCGATAGCTATCGGGAGACGTTTCACGAATATAAACTCTCGAAAATCCTTTCTGGACTAAAATATTCAACTCCTCTTTTGAGTCACGATTTCTATGTTGCTTGAAACGGGTCAGAATAAAAACCTTGTCACCAGCGTTCAATTCCGTAATAGTTTTTACAACATCGGTCACATCATCTTTTTTTACTTCACTCCCGGAAACCGGAGAAATGGTTTTCCCGATTCTCGCATATAGCAGCCTCAGGTAATCATAAATCTCGGTCATACTGCCTACCGTGCTCCGCGGCGTTCTTGCAATCACTCTCTGTTCGATCGCAATAGCTGGGCAAAGACCTTTGATATAATCCACATCGGGTTTATTCATCCTGTTCAAGAACTGGCGTGCATAAGCACTCAGGCTCTCGGCATAGCGCCGCTGACCCTCGGCATATAAAGTATCTATTGTCAGTGAGGATTTCCCGGAACCAGAAACACCCGTTACCACTACTAATTTGTCGCGTGGAATTACTACGGTTACATTTTTTAGATTATGAACTCTTGCACCCTTAATAAGGATGTTCGCTGCGGAATTTACGGTTGTCTTTTCCGGGTGTTTTTTCTCTTTTATTAATTTGTCCATTTTTGAGTCTGCAAATGTAAACCCTTATAGAATCAAAATCTTAAAGCGTATGTTAACAGTTTTTTGGCTAGAAAATTTATTGTTCCGTCGATAAAATATTTGGTATTTTAAAAAATAATTCTATTTTTAACTCACAATATCCAAATTATGATAACCAAAAACTCAATCTCGCCTATCGTATACTTTCTACTCAGAATTTAGTTCCAAAAATTTTTCCTGTTAACTGTTTATAGAGTAAACCAATATCCAAAAACCTAAAACAACCTGTAGGAGTTTTATGAAAGCTTTAATGAAAAAAACTGACCACGAGCTTATCAACCTTTTTGTTGATGGAAACCTCGAAGCTCTGGAAATCCTCGTGCTGCGGCATAAGGATAAGCTTTACACTTCCATTTTATTCCTGGTAAAGGACAAATATCTTGCTGAAGATATTTTCCAGGACGTCTTTATTCGCATTATTGACACAATGCGCAGCGGACGCTACACAGAAGAAGGGAAATTTTTACCATGGGCTATGAGAATTGCCCATAACCTTTGTGTTGATTACTTCCGTAAGGTAAAACGTACCCCGACCATTAAAAATGGCGACGACAAAGACATCTTTGAAGTGTTGAGCTTTGCAGATGACAGTGCCGAAACCAAAATGATGAAACGTCAAAGCCATGATCGCGTTCGTGCAATGCTTGATCAACTTCCGGAAGACCAGCGCGAAGTGATCATCTTGCGCCATTATGCAGATATGAGTTTTAAAGAAATTGCATCGATGACCAACTGCAGCATCAATACGGCATTGGGGCGTATGCGCTACGGGCTCATTAACCTGCGCAAAATGATGATGCAAAAACAAATTGCTTTATAAAGTTCTTGTCATTCTGTATTTCCAACCTGTAATTTGGAAATATTCTTAATGGAATTCTTCCCTGTTCGCCCTGAGGTAGGCTGATACAGAATGACGACTAATTGAAAACCCGAATACTTGGTGCAAACTGAGTTTCGGGTTTTTTATTATATAAACCTGCTCCAATACTCAAATCCGCGATACTCCTCTTTCCGCTATCTTTGTCGACACTGCAAAACAATAGATTACTCGAGGAACATGAAGATTTCTTATAAATGGCTGAGTGAATATCTGCCTGCTCAACAAGCCGGTTTGCCAATTGCCGTCGAGCCCGAGCGGTTGAGTCGTATTCTCACATCAATTGGGCTGGAAGTGGAAGATTTCTATAAATACGAAGAGGTAAAAGGAGGATTAACGGGATTGGTCATCGGCGAAGTACTGGCCGTCGAAAAGCATCCCAATGCCGACAAACTCAGTTTGACTACAGTCAACATCAATACCGAAACTCCGCTTCAAATTGTATGTGGCGCTCCTAATGTGGCCGTAGGGCAAAAAGTAATTGTAGCAAAAGTGGGCACGACCATATATCCTGTGAGCGGTGACCCCTTGACCATGAAATTGGCAAAGATCCGTGGTGTAGAAAGCCAGGGAATGATCTGCGCCGAAGATGAGGTCGGGCTGGGCGCATCGCATTCAGGTATCATGGTCTTGAATGGCAATGCGAAAATTGGAATGCCTGCAACTGATTATTTTCATTTATACGACGATTGGGTCTACGAGATCGGCTTAACACCCAACCGAATGGACGCAATGAGCCATTGGGGTGTAGCCAGGGATGTCTGCGCCTACCTTAGTCACCACGACAAAAAAACTTTCAAGCCCAGATTTCCCAATACCAATAATTTTAAAATTAACAACAATTCGCTCCCGATCACGGTAACTATTGAAAATACGAATGCGTGTCAGCGCTATTCGGGTATTAGTATTACAAACATCAACATTGGAGATTCGCCACTGTGGATGCAGCAGCGGCTAAAAGCGATTGGAGTAAGGCCCATTAACAATATAGTCGATATTACGAATTATATTCAGCATGAAACCGGGCAGCCCCTACACGCTTTTGATGCCGATGAGTTAAAAGGGCATAAGATCGTTGTAAAAAATTTACCCGAAGGCACCGAGTTCATCACGCTTGATGAAAAGAAAAGAAAGTTAAATGCCGACGACCTCATGATCTGTGATGCGAAAGAAGGAGTGTGCATAGCGGGCGTATTTGGAGGACTTCACAGCGGCGTAACAGGTAAAACAAAAAATATTTTTTTAGAAAGCGCCTGGTTCAATCCCATTAATATCCGCAAAACTTCCTTTTACCACGGTCTTCGGACAGATGCGGCAAGCCGGTTTGAAAAAGGAATTGATATCAGCAATACGGTAAACGTATTAAAACGTGCCGCCATCATGATCAAAGAGATCTGTGGAGGCGAAATTGCGTCGGACGTTGTGGATTTATATCCCGAACCAAAAGAAAAGTTGAAAATAGCGCTGAAATATCACTACCTTAAAAAACTCGCGGGCAAAAATTATCACCCCGATACCGTAAAGGAAATTCTCGGCAGCCTGGGCTTTGAGATGGTTAAAGAAAGCATTGACGAATTATCGGTAGCAGCACCATTTCACAAACCTGATATTTCGTTACCTGCAGATGTCGTGGAAGAAATCATTCGTATCGATGGATTGGACAATATCGAAATCCCGTCGTCCATTACAATGACTCCTTCGGTTGAGGAAAATTATGCGGCAGGCATTTTACGTGAAAAAGTCTCCAACCACTTTACCGGACTTGGGTTTAATGAGATCATGACCAATTCCATTACTAATGAATCCTATTTTGACGAGATAGAACTTACAGGGTCAGTAAAAATGTTGAATAGCCTGAGTGCTGAATTAAATATCATGAGGCCCTCTATGCTTGAAACGGGATTGGAATCAATCGCCCACAACCTAAACAGGAAAAACAATGATCTGAAATTCTTTGATTTCGGGAAAACTTATAAAACGTCAGGGCCTGGTAAGTTTCATGAAACGGAACACCTCTGCCTTTTTATTACCGGTAATGTGAACGAAATTGGCTGGCGTAATAAAAACATCAAAGCAGATCTCTATTTTTTAAAGGGTATTATAACATCCCTGTTAAAATTGCTTGGATTACAAGCGGACGATTTTGAGAATTTTACCAATAAAAAGTTGCGCTCCGCATTTGAAATGAGGATTAATGGCTCAGTGGTACTGCAGTTTGGCGAGGTAGACCAATCGGTGCTAAACCGGTTTGATATCAGGCAACCCGTTTTCTTCGCAGACATCGACTGGAACACAGCCCTGGCAAAAGCAAGGTATGCAGCGATCAAAGTAGAAGATATCCCGAAGTTTCCTGCAGTATATCGGGACCTCGCAATCGTTGTTGCCTCTCAATTAAAATACGAGGAAGCAAGAAGAACGGTGGAGAGATTAAAAATAAGTCAACTGCAGGATATGCGTTTGTTCGACGTGTTTGAAAGTGAGAAACTGGGCAGCGGAAAGAAGTCGATGGCTATTAGTTTTACATTTTTAGACAAAGAAAAAACTTTGACGGATAGAGAGATCGACGGGATGATAAATACGATTATGATGGCGCTGGAAAAAGACCTGAATGCAGAAATAAGAAAATAATGCGCAAATAAAATCTGTTGAGCATGTCAGAGATAGATGTTCACATAAAACGGATCCAGGAAAAACTTCAGCAGTTAATAAGACAACATCACGAACTGCAAAAAGAAAATAACCAGTTGAAGAAAGAACTGGAGCGATCGGCTAAGCAATCGTCAAATCACCAGCAAACAATCGAAACCCTGAAGCAGCAGGTGGAAGTATTAAAGATCAGCTCGGGGAATTGGGATGAACATGACAAAAAAGACTTTGAGAAAAGAATCAACCATTACATAAAAGAGATCGACAAATGCATTGCTTTATTTAGCGCATAGATCCGATTCGCTTTACCAACTGCTTTCTCATTCATCACTGAGCCATCAACTCAAATTTAAGCGAGTCAATAAGACCATTGGCTTAACTTTGGTAAACATGATATAGTTTTAGTTGATCCTATTCAGGATAGGAATGGGGTGGAAATGATCTTCAAAAGTTTAGCTGGAGTTGGCAAAGGAGATGAAATTAGACCATCAAATTGTAAATAAGTTATGAATGAATTAATTCCGGTAACCATTTTGATCGCTGATAGAACTTACCGGCTCAAGATCCATCCGAAAGATGAAGAGATATTACGTAAAACGGTAAAAACCATAAACGAAAAGATCATCGAATACAAGACCCAATTTGCCGGTAAAGACATGCAGGACTATGTTTCTATGGTACTGCTTTGGTTTGCCACCGAGCAAAATACGACTACCTCGCAGCAGATGGAGAAGGACAGCATCACCGACCAATTGACTTCCATCGAACGAATGCTCGAAAATCAATTGAAAAGTGCAGAATAACAACCGTCGGGGTCGTGATACTCCCTCAGTCATTTCTTTCAATAAATCAGCTTTTGTATCTTCGCCAGATACCTATTTACTGAAAAGTAACCAAGGCACTTACTATGAAAGGAGTTAAGGAAATTATCATTTTGGAAAAAACTAAAAAACCGATTCATGGATCAAAACATCATATACATTATTATTGGTGTATCCGCACTGATCATTGGCATCGTAGCGGGTAAATTCATTTTTGCAAAAAACACTCGCAAGCAAATCGAAGAAGCCGAAATTCAATCACAATCAATAATAAAAGAGGCTGGAATCAGAGCTGAAACCATCCGGAAAGAAAAAGAGCTGGAGGCCAAGGAGAAATTTGTGCAAATGAAATCAGAGCATGACAAGGACGTGCTCGACAGAAATCGTAAGATGAGTGAAGGCGAGAACCGTATCCGTCAAAAAGAACAAAGCATCAATCAAAAAGAAAACAATCTCGACAAACAAATAAAGGAAAACGAGGCCATCAAGGAAAATTTGAACCGTCAGATTGAATTAGTGAATATCAAACGCACGGAGCTGGAAAAGCACCAGGAAGAACACATCCGTCGGCTGGAAAAAATTGCTGGTCTTACCGCGGAGGAGGCTAAGACCCAACTGGTCGAAAGCCTAAAGCAAGAAGCCCAAACCCAGGCGCTAGGTATACAACAGGAGATAATCGATGATGCGAAGCAAAAGGCCAATAAGGAAGCCCGTAAGATCATTATCCAAACCATTCAACGCACCGCCGCCGAACAAGCAATTGAAAATGCGATAACTGTTTTTAACCTGGAAAGTGATGAGATAAAGGGTCAGATCATTGGCCGCGAGGGTCGTAACATTCGTGCCATTGAAGCTGCAACGGGTGTTGACCTCATTGTGGATGACACGCCGGAAGCGATCATTCTGTCGTCGTTTGATCCATTACGCCGCGAAATTGCTCGTTTAAGTTTGCAGCGGCTCGTCGCAGATGGGCGTATTCATCCGGCCAGGATCGAAGAAATAGTTGAAAAAACCCGCAAGCAGTTGGAAGATCAAATCGCCGAGATCGGAGAGCGGACTGTTATAGAACTGGGAATTCATGGCTTGCATAAAGACCTGGTCCGAATAGTCGGCAAGATGCGCTTCCGTTCCTCTTACGGACAGAATCTTTTAATGCATAGCCGCGAAGTAGCAAATCTTTGCGGAGTAATGGCGGCTGAACTTGGATTAAACCCCAAACTGGCAAAACGAGCCGGCTTGTTGCATGATATCGGAAAAGTTCCCGATGAAGAAACAGAGCTAAGCCATGCCTTGTTGGGGGCTAAATTGGCAGAAAAATATGGCGAGAATCCGGCGGTTATAAACGCCATTGGTGCTCACCATGATGAGATGGAAATGCAATATGTGATCTCCCCTATTGTACAGGCTTGTGACGCAATTAGTGGAGCTAGGCCGGGAGCCCGGAGGGAGATCATGCAACAATATCTCCAGCGAATAAAGGACTTGGAAAACCTGGCCCTGGCCTACCAGGGTGTCGAAAAAGCTTACGCCATCCAGGCGGGGCGCGAATTAAGGGTCATTGTTGAAGCCGAAAAAGTAACCGATGCAGATTCAGATCGTCTCTCGTTTGAAATTGCACAAAAAATTCAAAATGAGATGACCTTTCCGGGTCAGATCAAAGTAACCGTAATACGAGAAAAGAGGGCAGTAAATGTAGCAAGGTAGTCCTTGATTT
>Ga0207691_10006194_pt1 | contig 11557 bp, 7 predicted proteins | sample KBSM13metaG_FD_184327 | JGI IMG/M metagenome (GOLD analysis project Ga0207691, IMG submission 184327) | Miscanthus rhizosphere microbial communities from Kellogg Biological Station, Michigan, USA - KBS M1-3 metaG (SPAdes) (version 2) | ecosystem: Host-associated > Plants > Roots > Rhizosphere >...
GGCGATCCGGGTGATCTCGCAGGAGTCCTGTTTTGGCGTCGATACCGGGCTGGCGGCGCTCCGAATGCGCGCTTGAAGGCCCGATTGAACGCCGCTTCAGACTCGTAGCCGACGGCGGCCGCGATATCCGCTACCCCCTTCGGGGACGACGTCAACGCCTCGGCGGCCAGACGCAATCGCCATCCTGTCAAGTACGCCATGGGCGGATCCGACAGGTAACGCGTGAAACGTGCCATCAGCGCCGACCGTGACACGCCGACTTCCGAGGCGAGTTCGGAAACGGTCCATGCGTGATGCGCGCGCCGATGCAGCAGCGCGAGACTCTTGCCCACGACCGGGTCTCTCGCACCGGCGAGCCATCCGGTCGTCTGATCGGGGAGCGTCGCGACGTATCGCCTCAGCGTATCCACGAACAGCGCTTCCGACAGCTTCGCCAACATCGCATCACTGCCGGCAGTGTCGGATGCGGCCTCCTCGACCAGATGCAAGATCGATTGCTCCAGCCACTGACCGGAACGATCGGTTCTGACGTTCACCTTCAGCATTGGCGGCAGGCTCTCGAGAATGGGCCCGCAGAGAAGCGGATCACACGTCAGATACCCGCACACGAAACGAGTCATCTCGCCTCCACCACCAGCCTGCATCGGCGAAATGTCCCCGGTCGCTATCTTCAGGAGTACTGCGGCGCTCTCGATCTGGTTCGCTCCAGAGCCGCCACTCAAGTGGTGCGGATCGCCATGCGGAAACACCACGATGTCGCCTGGCGACAGCTGGATATCCGGCCCGCCTTCCAGCCGCGCGCGAGCCGAGCCCTCAACGACGAAGTGATAGATCACGACGTGCTGCGCACTGGGCGCCAGGGTTGACGCCAGCATCCGGGAGTGGGGCGTCGAGAGTTGCCACGGCGCCGAAAACTGCGCGCTGAAGAACATCGCGCCCTTCAGTCGGACACCGCTCAGGACTTCTGAAAACGCGTCCATGGTCCTCCGGACGCCTGGCAAAGTTTCGTGGCGTCTCCGCAAAGCATTCTAGTCTCGCCGGACGCTCGGTCAAGAACTTCAACCGCGCGGGCATGGCCAGGCAACAACAGGTCCCGCAGAATCGCTGTCATGAGCGAACGCACCATCATCGAGATGAGCGAGCGCGAGGCTTACCTCATCGTTCCACTCCTCTTTGTCGCCGTGTTGATGACCCTGCCGGCGTCGGCGCAGTCGCTTTCGCTGTCGGAGGCGATTGAGCGCGCCAAGGCCGGCAACCCCGACGTCCGAGCGGCGGCGGCCGCCGAGCGGGAAGCGGCAGAACGGATCACCGAGGCTCGCGGCGGCCACCTGCCGAAGGTAGACGTTTCGGAGTCCTGGCAGCGCGGCAATAACCCGGCGTTCGTGTTCGGCTCGTTGCTGGCGCAGCGGCGGTTCACCGCCAGCGACTTTGCACTTGATGCGCTCAATCACCCCGATGCCACGGACAACTTCCGCGCGGCGCTCTCCGTTGAGCAGTCGCTCTTCGACCGCGCCGTTTCGGCGAACCTCCGAGCCGCGTCGATCGGCCGGGACATGGCAGCCACGGGCAGACAACTGGTCGATCAGGATTTGACGTCGGCGGTGACCGAGGTGTACGGCCGCGTGCTTATCGCTGCCGCGACGGCACGCTCGACGGCGGCGATGGTTGAGACCGCTCGCGCAGACCGCGAGCTGGCGGGCAACCGCCGCGAGGCCGGTCAGGTAACCGACGCGGATGTCCTGCGGCTGGACGTCTACCTGGCACGCACGCTCGAACAACAGGTTCAGGCGACGTCCGACGAACGCATCGCCCGCGCCCGCCTGAATCAGTTGATGGGCGAGCCCCTGAGCACGATCTTCTCGCTCGATCTCACGCCACCGGGAATCGCAATCGACATCACCAATCCCGCGAGCCTTGAAGAGGAAGCGGTGAAGAACCGACCGGAAGTCGCACTTGCCCTGCAGCAGGAACAACTGGCAGCCGCCTCGGTGGACGCGGCGCAGGCGGCGTTTCTGCCGCAAGTAGCCGCGCAGGGCGCGTGGGAACTGAATGGCGGCAGCTGGAACGCGCGCTCATCGAGCTGGGGGGCCGGCGTGGTCGCCCGGGTGAACCTGTTTCATGGTTTTGCCGACAAGGCACGGCTCGCCGAAGCGCGCGCGCAGGCGTCGCGTCGAGCGCACGAAAGGGAAAAGGCCGAGACCATGGCGCGGCTCGATGTGCAGATCGCGATCGCCCGGCTCGAGGCCGCACGCGCGAGCGAAGCGGTCGGACGGGCGGCTGCCGATCGGGCACGAGAGAGCCGCCGCATCATCCGGGATCGGTATGAGAGCGGCGTCACCGATGTGACAACGCTGTTGCACTCGGCCGACGACGTGCTGCAGGCCGAGGCCCAACAAATTGCAGCGAACGTGAGTGTGCTCACTGCAACGGCGACCCTGCAACGAGCGATAGGACGACCATGAAACCCATAACCTCGAGTCATCACGTCATCCTCGCGTGCGTGACAGCAGTGTTCTCAATGAGTGCTGCGCTGACCGGATGCTCGGCCCCTCGGGCCGATGCTGCTCCGGCTGACGGGGCCGAGCCGATCGCCGTCACGATCGCCCGGGTCACGATGGCCGACGTGACCAGTGCGATCGACTCCGGCGGCACGGTACAGGCTCGGACGACGGCAACGATCTCGGCGCGCATCCTGGCGCCGGTGCGCGATGTACTCGTGTCCCCAGGCGATCAGGTCCGTAAAGGCCAGACCCTGATCGTGCTCGACGGCAGCGATCTCGCTGCCGGTGCCCGTGCCGCGCGATCAGCGGCACTTGCCGCTGAGCAGGGGACGAAGGCGGCCGATGCCGACCTCCAGGCCGCAGACGCAGGCCTGGCTCTCGCGCGCGTATCGCACGATCGCATCGCTGGTCTGCACGCCAGACGGTCTGCCACCGCGCAGGAACTCGATGACGCCACTGCAACACTGCGGAGCGCTGAAGCGCGCGTCGCCGGTGCGTCCGCGCGGGCGTTGCAGGCCGCGTCGGCACTGGAAAGCGCGCGCGCCGCCAGCGACCAGGCGAGCACGATCGAATCTTTCACCACGATTGCGGCGCCCTTCAACGGCATGGTCACCGGGAAGATGGTCGAGCCCGGAAACCTGGCGTCACCAGGCATGCCTCTTCTCCGACTCGAAGACATTCGCGGATTTCGCCTCGAGGTCCGCGTCGACGAGTCACACATCAGCCAGATCCGAAACGGCGACCGCGTCCCCGTCTTCCTCGGCACATCGACCACCTCAATTGAGGGCACGGTCGTGGAGGTCAGCCGAGCGGTCGACGCCGAGGCCCGCGCGTTTCTCGTCAAGATCGCGTTGCCCGATGCCCCTGACCTTCGATCCGGCGAGTTCGGCAGGGCGCGATTTGCCGGGACAGCGCGTCGCGCCTTGACCATTCCGTCGTCGGCGATCGTGAGCCGCGGACAGCTGACCTCAGTCTTCGTGGTCGACCGGGGCGTGGCCCGCGTACGCCTCGTCAATCTCAACGAGTCCGAAGTCCTGGCAGGCCTGACGGAATCGGAGGCCGTGGTTCTCTCGCCGCCGGCGGAGCTTGCCGACGGTCGTCGCGTCATCATGGGAGGCCGCTAATGGCTAAGACCTGTGGCGTTGCCGGCCGGCTGGCCGCGGCGTTCATCCACTCAAGGCTGACGCTGCTCTTCATCCTTGCCTCGTTGGTGCTTGGCGCCCTGGCGATTGTGGCGCTGCCGCGCGAAGAGGAACCGCAGATCATCGTGCCGATGGTTGACGTGTTCGCCGAGATGCCAGGGGCAACACCGGCGGATGTCGAACAGCGGGTCACGCGTCCGATCGAGCAGATGCTCTGGGAAGTATCGGGCGTGGAATACGTCTACTCGACCTCGAGTCCCGGACAGTCGATGGTCGTCGTCCGCTTCAAGGTGAACGAGCCGCAGGAAGCTGCGCTGGTTCGCCTCAATCAGAAACTGGCCGCGAATGCGGATCGCATCCCGCCCGGCGTCATCGGGCCCCTCGTCAAGCCGCGCTCGATCGACGATGTGCCGATCCTCGTCGTCACGCTGTGGTCGGCGCGTTACGCCGACGATCAGCTGCGATCGCTCGCTGTTCAATTGCGAGATGCGATCGCTGAAGTCAACGACGTGTCGGAGGTAACCATCATCGGCGGGCGTCCACGGCAGGTTCGAGTGGACATCGATCCCGCGAGGCTGTCGGCCTACGATGTCGATCCTCTCTCGGTGCAGAAGGCGATTGCCCGCACCAACGTTCGTGGCAACGCGTCGGGACCCGTCGCAGGCGGTATGACGACCGGCCTCGAGGCGGGGAGCCTCCTGCGCACAGCGGATGAACTGCGCAACACCGTGGTCACCTCGGCACGCGGGCGTCCGGTGTTCGTGCGCGACGTGGCGAACGTGGTTGATGGCGACGCCGAGCCCACGTCATATGTCGCGTTCCAGTCGAAGGCGTCCGGCGCGCAACCGGCCGTGACGATCGCCGTTGCAAAGCGGACCGGCACCAACGCCACCGACGTCGCTCATCGCGTGGTCGAGAAGCTCGACACGCTCAAGGGATCGCTGGTGCCGTCGGACGTGCACCTCACCATTACCCGTGATTATGGTGAGACCGCCGCCGACAAGAGCGACGAACTGTTGTGGCACATGCTGCTCGCTGTGCTCTCGGTCTCGGCGCTGATCTGGCTGACCCTCGGCCGGCGCGAGGCGGCCGTCGTGCTGATCGCGATTCCGGTCACGCTCGCGCTCACCCTCTTCATGTTTTATCTCTATGGCTACACCCTGAACCGCGTCACGCTCTTCGCGCTGATCTTCTCCGTCGGCATCCTGGTGGATGATGCGATTGTCGTGGTGGAGAACATCGTCCGCCATGCACAGATGAGCGGCGAGGAGCGGCTTGGGCTGGCCGCGATCGCGATTCGCGCGATTGACGAAGTGGGCAACCCGACGATCCTCGCGACCCTCGCGGTGGTGGCGGCGATCCTGCCGATGGCATTCGTCCGCGGACTGTCGGGACCCTACTTGCGGCCGATTCCGGTTGGCGCGTCGGCGGCGATGATCTTCTCGCTGGTGGTCGCCTTCGTCGTGACGCCGTGGGCCGCAGTCCGGCTGCTCAAGCCCGCGGCGTATGACGATCAGAGTGAAGAGAATCTCCTCACGCGACTCTATCGCCGCGTGATGGGGCCGCTCATTGCCAGCGGCACGAGCCGCACGATCTTCCTGGCGGGCGTAGTGGCCTTGCTGCTGGCGGCCGCCGCGCTGGTACCGCTCGAACTGGTGCGGCTGAAGATGATGCCCTTCGACAACAAGAGCGAGTTCCAGGTCGTGATCGATATGCCCGAGGGCACGGCGCTCGAAACGACGGCGCGCGTCGCGGCGGCCCTGGCGTCGGCCGCCGTGGACGATGAGACGGTGAGCAATGTTCAGCAGTACGTGGGCGTGGCGGCGCCCTACAACTTCAACGGCCTCGTGCGGCACTACTTTCTGCGGCGCGCTCCGTATCTCGCCGATCTGCAGGTGAACCTCGTGCCGAAGGGCGAACGCTCGGCGCAGAGCCACGAGGTGGCAGGACGCATGCGCGAGCGGCTGGTTCCGATCGCGAAACAGTTCGGCGCGACCATCCAGGTCGCGGAAGTGCCGCCGGGTCCGCCCGTGCTGCAAACCCTCGTCGCGGAAGTCTATGGGCCTGATCCGGCGAGGCGCCTGGCGGTGGCTGCGCAGATCAAGTCGATCTTCGAGCAGACGGCAGGCGTGGTGGATGCCGACTGGTACGTCGAGTCTCCGCGCGCGAAGATCACGCTCGCCGTCGACGGAGAAAAAGCCGCGGCCGCGGGCCTCTCGCCGGCGGCCGTGGCTGCGGTCGTACGGATGGCCGGGTCGGGAGAGTCCGCGGGACTGCTGCACGACGAACGCGCGCGTGAGGACGTGCCGATCGTGATCCGACTCCCGCGCGACGATCGCAGTCTCGAGGCGCTCCAATCGATCCGGCTTCGTGGCATCGGGCCGGTGGCCGTGGGCGAGCTGACGAAACCCTCGACAACGCTGGAAGCGACAAGCCTGTATCACAAGAACCTGCAGGCGGTGACATACGTCACGGGCGATCTGGCAGGACAGAATGGCAGCCCGGCCTACGTCATCCTCAAGATGAACGCGCCGATCGGACGACTGACGTTGCCCGAGGGGTATCGGCTCGAGGTCTTCAATGCCGTCCAGCCGTTCGACAGCTCGCGCTATGCGATGAAGTGGGATGGCGAGTGGCATCTCACGATCGAGGTGTTCCGCGATCTCGGTCTCGCGTTCGCGGCGGTGCTCGTGCTGATCTACGTCCTGGTGGTCGGTTGGTTCCAATCGTTCAAGACGCCGCTGCTGATCATGGCCGCCATCCCGTTCTCACTGGTCGGTATCCTGCCGGCCCACGCGGCGATGGGCGCGTTCTTCACGGCCACGTCGATGATCGGCTTCATCGCGGGTGCGGGCATCGTGGTGCGCAATTCGATCATCCTGGTGGACTTCATCGAGCTCCGGTTGCGCGAGGGTCTTCCTCTCGAGCGGGCCGTCGTCGACGCCGGCGCGGTGCGGTTCCGCCCGATGGCCCTCACCGCAGCCGCCATGATCGTCGGCGCCGCCGTCATTCTGTTCGATCCGATCTTCCAGGGTCTGGCGATCTCGCTGATGGCCGGCGAAGTGGCGTCGCTTCTGCTCTCGCGCATGGCTGTGCCCGTCCTCTACTACATGGCCAACCGCAGCGAGCGCACGAAAGCGGTGGTCAAGGCAACGCCGATGGAGGCCGTTTCGCCGGTTTCCCCCTGCCTGCCTGTCGGGTAATCCGGCCTCATCGCATCGCAAGGCATAATGGCGCTCAACACGTGGCCGGCTCAGGGAGAGACTGAAGTAACGATGAGCACACGCACGATTTGCATCGCGCCATTCATCCTGGTCTTCCTGACCACTGTTTTCGCGGCGCAGCCGGGGCAGACGAGCCTGCCAGGACAGCTCCAGTCCTACGTGACCAACGTCGTCAAGCTCACGCCGACACAGCGCAAACAACTCTTCGCGGGAGAGCCGGTGACGCAGATGCTGGAGGCGGATCCGTCCCACGAGGTGTCCGTGTTCGGCGCGATCTGGGTGAAGGCGCCGATCGATCGCTACCTCGCCGCCGTGCACGACATCGAGCAGTTCGAGAAGGGCGAGAACTTCCGCGTGACCAAGAAGGTGAGCGACCCTCCGAAGATCGAGGATTTCGCCCTGTTCAGGATTCCGCCCGACGATCTCAAGGATCTCCGCTCCTGCCATGTCCACGACTGCGAGCTGAAGTTGAGCGAGAACTCGATCAATCGCCTCCGCAAGGAGATTGACTGGTCCAAGCGCACGGCGTCCGCCGATGTCGATCAGCTCGGAAGGGAGCTCATGCTCGAGTACGTGAAAGGCTACCTCGAAGGCGGCAACGCCCGGCTCGCCACCTACCGGGACACCGACCGGCCGACATTCGTCGGGGAGGAGTTCGCGTCGATGGTCGATCGCATGCCCTCGCTGAGCCAGTACTTGCCGGATCTCAAGCGGTACCTCCTCAACTATCCCGAGGCGACGCTGCCGAATGCAGATTCATTCATCTACTGGCAGGAAGCGAAGTTCGGCCTCAAGCCGACGATTCGGATCAACCATCTCGCGATCGTGCGGGAACCGACGCACGTGGACGTCGTCTCGAAGATGCTCTACGCCAGCCACTACTTCTGGACGGCGATCGAGCTGCGAGTGCTCGTACCTGACCCGTCGCGCGGCGAAGGCTTCTGGTTCGCCAGTGTGAGCCGCAGCCGCTCCGATGGCCTGAGCGGCTTCGTTGGCTCCCTGATTCGCGGCAAGGTGCGCGGCGAGGCCGAGAAGGGCATGCGCGCGTCCCTCTCGATCACGAAGCACAAGATGGAAGGGCGGTGACCTGCGTCCGGACCAGTTTCAATCTATCAACCTCGAAACGTGCATGCGCCACTATAGCTGAACGTGGGATTGCCATCCGCGTTCAGGCCCGTGCCGACGACGTCGAGCGTGCATCTCACTTTCGGCCCGGCAATGTGATTAAAGAGAAACACCTGGCCGACCTCGCTTCCCGTGAGCAGATTGACCTCGAACCGGAACTGATCGTCATGAATCATCACCGGACCTGAGCCCCTTATCGTTCCGGAGTACACCTGATCCCCGGTATTCACGAGCGTGCCGTTGACGAAGTCGAAGACGGACGTGACGTGATACAGGACGCGTCCTCGCAAGTCGCCGTAGAGCTCGACGGTCTGCGTGCTTTGTTGTATTTTTCCGCCTGGTGCCGGCTCGTCCGAGTGAACGATCGCATTCTTGAGATCATCGAAACCTGTGCCGGCGACTTTCACCGTGGAGGTGTTCTCATTGCGACGCGCCGCTGAGGAGTTGCCGACTACGCCCGTGCCAGTAGTACCGATGCACAGCATCGTGGACACGACGACCGCGACAGCGTGACGAACGGGGAACGGCATCATGGAAGCCTCCTTCGAAACGCGGCCGGGGGCCGCTACACGCGCACGCCGAAGGTAGCCGGTAGCGGAAGGTTCCTCAAGGCCACAAAGGTGGCCGAGCGGTCGATGGCCTGCTTTGGCCCACTCGACTCCCTGACGGGGCACCCGTACCGCAGCGCTAGAATTTGAGGCCGCGTGCCAGCCCACGCTGAAGACCGTCTCGATTCCTGGAAGGAGATCGCCGCATACCTACGGCGCGGCGTGCGCACTGTGCGCCGGTGGGAACGTGATGAGGGCCTGCCCGTTCACCGCCACGTCCATCGCGTCCTCGGCAGCGTCTACGCCTACAAATCTGAGATAGACGTTTGGCGCAAGACTGATCGAGGCCGCCCCGCGCCGTCGAGTCGTGCACGCGCCCGTCGAAGCGATCCGACGCCCAGCGGGGTCAGGTCGATCGCGGTGCTGCCGTTCATGAACCTGAGTGCAGATCCGGAAAACGAGTACTTTGCGGACGGCCTCACCGACGAAGTGACGGCCGATCTCTCCCGGATAGGTGCGCTTCGCGTCATCTCGCGGACCTCCGCGATGACCTTCAAGGGGACGACCAAGGACGTCAGCACGATTGCGCGCGAGCTCGGTGTGCAGTACGTCGTAGAAGGCACGGTGCGGCGAGCCGGAGACAGGCTGCGTATCACCGCTCAGCTGATTGATGCAGCGACTGACGACCACCTGTGGGCCGACAAGTATGACGGTTCGCTCGAAGACGTCTTCGCGATTCAGGAACGCCTCGCCCGTGTCATCGTGAAAGCTCTCGAGCTTCGGCTCAGCGCCGATGAAGACCGGCGGCTGGCCGACCGTCCCATTGTCAATCTGCACGCCTACGAGTGCTATCTCCAGGCGCGCCAGGAGGCGTGGCGGTGGAGAAGCGACGCGATCGATCACGCAATTCAGCTCCTGCAGAACGGACTGGCGCTTGTGGGGGACAACGCCTGGTTGTATGCCGCGCTGGGGCATGCATACCTTCAGTACCGGGAAGCCGGCATCGATTTCGGTGAGTACCCACTCGATGCAGCCGAGGCGTGCGCGCGGAAGCTATTCGCGCTCGAGCCGGCGTCCGCCTCGGCACTGCAGCTGCGCGGTTGGATCTGCTACTCCCGCGGCGGGATCCAGGAGGCCGTTCGCGATTTGAAATCCGCCCTTGCTATCGAACCCAATAACGCCGATACGCTCCTTCTGCTGACCAACTGTTACCTCATTTCAGGACAGGTACCGGCCGCACGTCCACTGATCGAGCGCGTCCTGGCCGTTGATCCGCTCACCCCGATCAGCCGGTGCCTGCCGGCATTTGCTGACTCGATGGAGGGCAAGTTTGGCGCGGTCGTCGGGCCGTATCGTCAGATGTGCGAAATGGATCCAAGCAATCCGATGGCGCGGCTTTTCTACGTCTGGGCGCTGGTCCTCAATCGCTGCAACGACACCGTCGGCACGGTCGTGAACGGGTTCCCGCCTGAGTTGCGTGATACGGTTCCAGCGCGGCTAGCGTTCTTCCTGGCGCACGCGCTTGCGGGGAACGAAGAGCACGCGGACCACGCCTGGACTGAGGACATCGAACGGCTCTCCACAGCGGCCGACCTGTTTCCACGGATCGTCGCGCAAGCCTATGCCCTCGCCGGCATGCCGGATGAGGCCATGCGTTGGCTTGCCATTGCCGTTGATCGAGGTTTCATCAACTACCCGTACCTCGCTCAACACGATCCCTTCTTCGCAAGCCTCCACAGCCTCCCCCGATTCCAGCAACTCATGGAGATCGTTCGCGACCGATGGAGCAAGTTCGAAGCGTGAGCCAGGTGAACGGACGATCCGGCTGGCATCATGCGTTGCTGGGACGACGATCATCCCGAATGGGATGCGGGGGAACGCGCCTTCGCGGCAGCGTGGCGGAAACAGCCGAAACGGGTCGTCTTTCGCTCGTTGAAGTCGGTCGGCCCCAACGCCAGGCTTGTTGAGGATGATCTTGAGGCCGCGATCCGCGAGCTGAAGGCCGAGCGCGACGGGAAGATCGAAGTGGCTCGCCCGGGCTTAGCGCAGAGCCTCACCGAACTCGGCCTGATCGATGAGTATCGAGTCTACCTGCACCCGGTCGTGCTTGGTCACGGCAAACCACATTTCGCCGGGTCCCGGCCGCCGCTGCGCTTTTGACTTGCGGAGGATGTGATGAGGTTGACGTACGTTCCTGCGCAGGGAAACGCGCCTACGGCGTCGGTCTGCTCCGGGTGAACCCGCAGCGGTCGATGAGTCCGACGAACGCTGACTCCGTTCGGAACGCGTCCCATCTCGCATCCATAGGCAGCCAGATAAGATGGACGTCCCGCACCGTGTATGCGTGTTCGAGCCACTCCAACGCTCGTTCGCGGTGTTCAAGGCCAGCGTGTATGAGAGCGAACGCGTAGGGCGGAACATAGCGTTCGTGAGCAATTGCCTCCAAGGTGCTTAGCACCTCTGCTGCCTCATTGCGGCGTCCCGCCGTCGCCAGGATGTACCCGCGCAGCGAGATCATCTTGCTGTTGCCGCTCGAGAACGTTTCCGCGTCCTTCAACGCTTCGAGCGCCAGTTCCATGTTGCCCAGGCGCTCATGAGCCCACGCGAGCTGGAAGTAACCGATCCAAAACGCCGGTCCCACGACCGTCGCGTGTCGCGCGAACTCGAGGCCCGCCGAGTAGTCCCGTGCCAATAGCGCGACATGCGCTGAGAGCGCGTGATTGATCGGTTGTATCGGATCGAGCTCTCGGGCGTGTTGCATCGCTGCGCGCGCCTCAGCATGGCGACCGGCGGTGCCGAGCAGCACCCCTAGCATGCGGTAGGCATGAGCGCTACTCGGATCCAGAACGAGTGCCTTTCTGTAGGCCGCCTCCGACCCGGTCCAGTCCCAGTCGAGCCAGTAATGAACCATTCCTTGTGACGTTTGACTCTCCGCGATGTCAGGACCGCTGCCGACCGCGTGTGCAGCGGCATCCCGAGCCCTCGGCCAGACATCGAGCGGCCGTGCGTCCGCGTTG